>ERZ808246.130-NODE-130-length-62160-cov-9.819998_pt1 | contig 62160 bp, 55 predicted proteins | sample MGYA00521083_ERZ808246 | MGnify/ENA primary metagenome ERZ808246 (study PRJEB31516, sample SAMN03275577) | gut metagenome | biome: mammalia-associated habitat; material: feces | host: Papio cynocephalus | place: Kenya | collected 2012-07-07 ... | reverse complement strand
TCGTGATCGAAGAGGCGACCCCCGAGGCCTTCGAGGGCTGCGACATCGTGCTCGGTGCCGCCGGCGACGATATCGCCAAGGCACTGCTGCCCGAGGCCGTCAAGCGCGGCGCCGTGGTCGTCGATAACAGCCATGCCTTCCGTCTGGACCCCGAGGTTCCGCTGGTCGTTCCCGAGATCAACGCCGAGGACGTCAAGTGGCACCATGGCCTCATTGCCAACCCCAACTGCGCGACGATCATCGGACTGGTGCCGACGTGGCCGCTGCATCAGGTGGCCGGCGTCAAGCGCATGATCGTGTCGACCTATCAGGCGGCTTCGGGTGCCGGCGCACCCGGCATGGCCGAGCTCGAGGCGCAGCTTGCCGCCTTGGGCCGCGGCGAGGAGATTCCCGAGCCGCGTGCGTTTGCCGCCCAGCTGGCCAGCAACTTGATTCCGCAGATTGGCGGCGTCAAGGAGGAGGGCTTTACCTCCGAGGAGATGAAGCTACAAAACGAGGGCCGCAAGATCATGCATTTGCCGGAGCTGCGCGTAAACTGCACCTGCGTGCGCGTGCCGGTGTTGCGTTCGCACTCAGAGAGTATCACCCTTGAGTTTGAGCGCGATATCACGGTGGACGAGGCGCGTGCTGCCTTAGCGGCCGCCCCGGGCATCAAACTCGTCGATGACATGGATGCCGTCGATGCGCATGATCGCTTCCCCATGCCGATGGATACGTCGGATCAGGACTTGATTTGGGTCGGACGCATTCGCCGCGACATCTCGAATCCCGAGGCTACGCGCGGCATCACGTTCTGGTGCTGCGGCGACCAGATCCGCAAGGGCGCGGCGACCAATGCCGTCCAGATTGCCAAGCTGCTGGTGGAGTAGTCCTTACTGTCCGGGAGGGCGCGGCACATCCCCTCGAAAATGTCCTCGCGCATGAAGGCCCCTCATCCTGCTCCTGCGGAGCTGCGGGTGAGGGGCCTTTGCGCTGGGGAATATTTTCGAGAGGATGTGCCGCGCCCTTCCTCGGTGGCGCACTTCGCTACGAGCGGGTGGCGATCTGGGCGGTGCTGCTCGAGGCCGCTTGGCTGGGTGAGTTTTACTTGCAGCAGCTTTGGGCTTGTGGGGTTTTGCGCGGTATGATGGATGTCGTTGGTGTTTTGGAAGGAGCCGTTTGTGGTCACGACGACGTTTGCTTCGCCTTTGGGCGATATCCTGCTTGCCGCCGATGGCCGCGGGCTCACGGGTCTGTGGTTTGAGGACCAAGAGCATTTTGGCTCCACGCTCACTCAAGAGGATTGCGTTCACATCACGGGATCCGATGCGGTTTCCGGACAGGGCGGAGCCGTTGTGCCCGAACCGGCATATGCGGCCGCCTCGGCGGTGCTCGAACGTGCTTGGGGTTGGCTGAACGCTTACTTTGCCGGTCAGGAACCTCGGTTTACGCCGCCGCTGCATATGATCGGCACGGCGTTTCAACGTGAAGTCTGGATCGAGCTGCTTTCGATTCCGCGCGGCGAGGTGGCAAGCTACGGTCAGGTTGCCAAGCGCATCGCGGCGCGTCACCGTACCCTCACCGAGCCCGATGCGCGCGTGTCGCCGCGAGCCGTGGGCGCTGCTGTGGCGCGAAACCCCGTTTCGATCATCGTCCCATGCCATCGTGTGGTTGCCGCCGACGGTTCGCTCAACGGATATGCCGGAGGACTCGATCGCAAAGAATGGCTGCTGCGACTCGAGGGCGCCTACGAGTGAATTGGCGCCTTTCTTGAGTGATTCGTCTGAGATCTGCATAGCTTGTTTGTCGGATGTCGGTAAAACTGTGCGGATCTCAGACGTAAACAGCCAAAGGTGAAAGGGAGGGATGCACCTGGTATGCATCTCTCCCTTTTGGCTCTATTCCTGCAGGTCGTAGACCGTGACGTTGCCGATAGTTTGGGCCGTATAGTTTTGCGTGACCCATGTTGCGATCTGGTCGGCGGCGTTCGAGCCGCCCATTTGGGCGCCACCCATCTCGCCGTTTGCGATGTAGTACTTTACGAGCCCTTGGGCGACATATGCCTTGAACTCATCGAGCGTGGGTGCGGGGTCAGAGCCGTTGAATCCGCCGATCGCCATGACGGGCAACTCGCTTGCCAGCTGGTAGCGCGCGGCGTTTTGCGAACCGGTGGTCGCAGCCGCCCAGCGGTAGTTGCTGGCGTTGTCGGTGAGCAGCTCGACCAGGCTTTGATCGGCTTCGCCACCACCGCCGAGTAGACTGCCAGGAGAGTTTGTCCCGTCATCTTCAGAGGCGTTGTCCGAAGTCGACGGGGAGCCCGTGGACGGTGCCCCCGTGGGAGCGCCTGAGCCGTTGCCCCTTGACCCCGAGGGCCCGGCAGTAACGATCGAGCCCGTGTGACCTGTCGATATGGTGCAAACCGTCCAGAGGATGGGGCCCACCATGAGCGAGGAGAGCCCAATCAAGGCCGCGGCGCGCAGCGCGATGAGAGGGCGTCTGCTCCAGGTGCTCTGGTGCCACCATGCCAACGCGCACAGCGCGAGGCCACAGATGACGCCCGTGACTCCCACAATGACACCCAGCCAGGCATAGCTTCCCGAGCGCATGATGAGGCCCATATCCCATGCCGCGTTCGCGGCGAGCAGGAGTCCCGCGATTCCAAGCGCCCACGGACGATCCCGCAACGTGTAGAGGCTTGTCAGACATATGCTCACCAGCACGGCGATGGCGGGGGCGAGCGCCACGGTGTAGTAGGCATGGAAGATGCCCGCCATGAAGCTAAAGACCAGCCAAGTGACCACGAGCCAGCCGCCAAAGACGACGGCCTGTGCCCGGCGGATGCGGGCGATGGTCTGCATCGAAGCGGCGTTTTCGTCGACGCTCGCATTCTGTTGCGATTTGCCGTCGAGCGCCTGTTCCTTAACGGTCGACTTTGCAGCGATCAGACCCAGGACGATGCCTGCAAAGGCGAGCGGGGCGATCCAGGTAATCTGATCGCCGAAGTCGCTCGTCCACAGACGCCAAAAACCCGTCTCGCCCCACATGCCACCTTGGCTCATGCCGCCGGTGTAGTCGGCTCCGGGTATGACCGAGCCCGTCTCGTTGCCGGTCAGCCTGCCCAGGCCGTTATAGCCAAACGTGAGCTCGATAAACGAGTCGGTCTGCGAGCCGCCAAAGTAGGGGCGTGACCCGCTGGGCACGATGACCGTCAGTGCGATCCACCAGCCGGCGGCAAGTGTCATGCTACCCAGCGCCACGACGGCATCGAGCAGGCGGCGCGGCCATGGGGTGGGCGAGAGCGCAAACATCGCGAGCGCGAAACCGGGCAGCACAAGCAAGACCTGGAACTGTTTGGTCAAAAAGCCAAATCCGATACAGGCACCCGCAAGCGCGTACCAGCGCGTCCGACACCGGTTGGCATGACGATCGCACGGCAGCTCGAGCCCGCGCAACACGCATCCCGAGGCGCTCAACATAAGCAGTATGAGCAGGGCATCGGGGTTGTTGAAGCGAAACATGAGTGCCGCCACCGGTGTCGTGATAAAAACGATTCCGGCGACGATGCCTGCTGGATTGCCCCAGGCGCGTCGCACCAGGACGTAGAGCAGATAGGTGCAGGCCACGCCCATAAGCGCCTGCGGCAACAGGATCGCGAAGGAACTCAGACCGAGCAGGCGTACCGAGAGCGCCATGAGCCAAAGGGACGCAGGTGGCTTATCGACGGTGATGGCGCCTCCGGCATCGAGCCCACCCCATAAAAAGGCCTCCCAACTCTGTGACCCCGCTTGGGCGGCGGCGCTGTAGAACTCGTTGGCATAGCCCGAGGAGCTCAGGTTCCAAAAGAAGATGAACATTGCGGCGGCAAGAAGCAGGATGAGAGCAAGCCAGTCGAGGGGACCGCGCGCGGCGGTGATACGTGGGCGCTCGGCGGCGATGCGTTCGTGCTGGACGCGGCGTGCATCACGGCGAATGCGCGATGCGGCGGAGGTGGGCAACGTGGCAACGTTCATCGGGCATCAGCCGCGCTTTCGGCGGGATAGCGAAAACGATTGTCTCGAACGTGCAAGCCGGCCCGAGGGGATTTTGGACAGATTTGCTCGTCGTGCATGCGTTTCATACCGGCAAGATCTTTGCGCACGGTGTCGATGATGTGCACGGTCGATCCTGGGTCTTCGCGCCAACGTACGGCAAACTCGTTGGTGGCGATGCCCATGCGCTCGGCACGCACCAAAAGCTCGGTGTCAAAGAACCACTCGTTATCCTCGATAAGCGGCAGCAGCGCCTCGGCGGCTTCGGCCGAGATCGCTTTGAAGCCGCATTGGGCATCGTGGAACCCGACATGCAGATAGCGTTGGAGCATGCGGTTGTAGCTGCGCGATATGATCTCGCGTTTGAGCGAGCGATCGACAACAGAGCGCTCGAGCAGGCGCGAGCCAAAGCTCACATCGGCCCGTCCGTCCAAAATGGGGCCGATCAGCTCGGGGATCTGACGGATGTCGGTCGACAGATCGACATCCATATATGCCCGCACGCGTGCACGCGAGGCCGTCCATGCGATTTTGAGTGCCCGCCCGCGGCCCTTCTGCGGAATACGCAACGCGCGGACGGTGAAGGGAAACTTGCCAGCGAGGATGCAGGCGAGGCTCCAGGTTTTATCGGAACTCGCGTTGTCGGCGATGACGATCTGCCAGGTAAAGGAGCGGGCGTGCTGGGACAGCTCGCCGAGCTGGTCCATAAGCAGCATGATCGACGAGCCCAGTTCTTCCTGCTCGTTGTAGACGGGGATCACGATCTCGCAGTCGACGTCGCGCGCCTCACCACAGGTGAGGACCGACGCCGATGGTTGCATCGGTGCGCTGGACGGCGCGGAATCCGGTGATGCCGGTGCTTCGCTGATGCGGACATGGCTATCGGTTTCGATATCAAAAGAGGTCATGGTTGTCTCCGATCGTATGGTGATTTAGGCCGAGAGCGCGGTGCTCGAGATGCTGCCGGACGCGGTCGATTCAGAGGCCGCATCACTGTTGCCGGAGTTGGCATCGGTGCTGTTTGAAGAGCTGGAATCAAGGTCGTTATCCAGATCCGGGGGCGTTTGGCCATCCGGTTCCTGGTTAGAGGACGTGCCGTTCGCGGAGCCTTCGGCGTTTGAGTCCGCAGCGCTGTCGCCGTTGGCGCCACCCGGCGCGCCGCCCATCTGGCCGGCTCCGCCCATGCTGCCTTGGGCTGTCTGGGCAGAACCGCCTGCGGAACCTGTGGCCGCACTCATGATGGCGCCTCCGGCAAGGCCTCCTGCCAGGCCGCAGACGGCGGCCAGTGTGGCGACGAGTATCAGGTTGGTCGCTCGTCCGGGCTCTTTGTCGCTGTGTCGGCGGGGCGCGTCGACGCCATTGTCATCGAGCGTTTCGGCTGTCGCCGGAACCCCGACATAGACGGGGGTGGGGGCAGGCGATGATGCCGCGGCCGCGGGGGAGACGACGGCGTCGTCGTTGGGGGCGGAGGTGGTCAAAGGGATGTTTTCGAACGGATCGTTCATGATGTGCTCCTTAGCATGGAGGTTGCGGGCGGTTTTCAAGTCGCCCGCTTCAACAAGGGGATGGCGGTCACCGCTGACAGTTCCGCCGCCGCGAGCGGCTCGACACCCTCGCGGCAACGCTGTTCTACCGCGTGGGCTGACGCGCAAAACGCAACCCGAGATGCCCTTAAGTTTGGTTAAGGGCAATCCAGCGCATATCCGGACACCCGTCTTGACCTGCTAAGGCAGTGTTAAGGCAAGATGCGCTGCGCTATCATTCGACTCAAGCGATATCAGCCTGTTCATAAAGGAGTTCCGCATATGAAGCTGCTGCTTGCCGAGGACGAGCCGGGTCTTTCCCGCGCCCTCACCGCGATTCTTCAACATAGCGACTATGAGGTCGATGCTGTTTTCGATGGACTGACCGCTGCCGACTACCTGCTGCACAACGACTATGACGCCGCCATTTTGGACATCATGATGCCGGGCATCGATGGTATCGAGGTGCTCAAGCGCACGCGCGGCGCAGGCAAGCGCCTGCCGATCATCATGCTTACCGCCAAGAGCGAGGTCGCCGACAAGGTCGAAGGGCTCGACGCCGGCGCCAACGATTATCTGACCAAGCCTTTTGCCGCCAAGGAGCTGCTGGCGCGCATTCGTGCCATGACACGTGCCGCGACGGCGATCGATTCGTCGACGCTCTGTGTGGGCAACGTGCGCCTTGACACCGACTCGTGCGTGCTCTCCGGTCCGGCCGGCGAGGAACATCTCGCCAACCGCGAATATCAGCTCATGGAGCTCTTCATGCGGCACGCAGGAAGCCGCATGCCGACCGAGCGTCTGATGCTCGACGTATGGGGCGAGGACGCCCCCGAGGGCGCTAATGTAGTGTGGGTTTATATCTCCTACCTGCGCAAAAAGCTCGCCACGGTAGGTGGCAACGTTCGTATCAAGGCTTCGCGCAACCAGGGCTATTCACTCGAAGTCGATGAGACCGACGAGCACAAGGCTGCCGAGGACGGCGCGTGATGACGGCTGTGTCCTCAAAAGCCACTAAGAGCGACGGGGCTGTTAAGGCTGACAAGCCACGTCGTGCCGCCGATGACCTTGGCAGCCGTTTGCGCCGCAAATTTATCTTCACGGCCATGGCTGCCGTCACGGCGGTGCTTGCGCTGATCATCGTGGGTATCAATATCGTCAACTATCGTCATGTGTGCGCGACGGCCGATACCAGGCTTGCCTATGTGACGTCGGGCAAGCAGGTTGGTGCGGTGGCTCCCGGGGACGGTGGAAATAACCCGTCGGCCAAGGACGCGCGCGATAACGATCCCGGCAAACATTTTGACGGCATGACGCCGGAGTCCCCGTTTGACACGCGTTACTTTACGGTTTCGTTTGCGCAAGGGGAGGTCACAAGCGTCAACACCGCCCATATCGCGGCCGTTGGGGGCAAGCGTGCGCGCAGCTATGCCGAGAAGCTCTATGCCAGGGGGCGAACCGCGGGGTTTATCGATAGTTACCGGTTCACGGTGACGCAGGCCGACGACGTGATCACCTACACGTTTGTCGATTGCTCGCGCGAACTGTCCAGTTTCCATTCGTTTCTCGGGGCGAGCATTGGCATCAGCTTGTTGGGATGGCTGGCGGTGCTGGCGCTGGTCTGTGTGCTTTCGGGCTCGGTGATTCGCCCCATGGTCGAAAGCTACGATAAGCAGAAGCGTTTTATTACCGATGCAAGCCACGAAATCAAAACGCCGCTTGCCGTGATCGATGCCGATGTCGAGGTGCAAGAGATCGAAAACGGCGAGACCGAGTGGACCCAGTCGATTCATGAGCAGGTCGCGCGGCTCACGGCGCTCACCGAGCGGTTGGTGTTTTTGGCTCGTATGGACGAGGGCGCGGCCGGCTTTGTTATGTCTTCGATCGATCTTTCCCGCTGCGTGAGAGAGGCCGCCGAGCCGTTTGTCTCGGTGGCGGTTTCACGCGGCAAGCGTCTGTCGCTCGATATTGCCGAAGGCGTGGGAGCGCATGCCGACGCGGCGGCCGTAAAACAGATGGTGGAGCTTTTACTCGACAACGCCACGCGTTATGCCAGCCTTGATAGCGTGATCGTGTGCTCGCTGCGCTCCGTTTCGCGTGGCCAGGCGGAGCTCGTGGTGCAAAATGCCGTGGACGAGCTTCCGCAGGGTGATTTGGATCGGCTTTTCGATCGCTTCTACCGCGCCGACGCGTCGCGCAGCTCAGCGACCGGCGGTTCGGGCGTGGGGCTTTCGGTGGTGCGCGCTATCGCCGAGGCCCATGGCGGCACCGCTACGGTTCGCGGCGACAACGACCAGATCACCTTCACCGTTCGCCTGTAACCTGCAATTGGGGACGTAGCAAAATGACAGGTTTTGCGCCGCGAAGGCATTACGGGCGAACCTGTCATTTTGCTACGTCCCCAATTGCAGGTATGGTTGACCTAGAGTTGACTCGAGGTGCTATATAAGAGCAACGAATCCATCTGGTTTGCGAAAGGGATCGCCATGAGAATCGCCGAGGTGGCCAAAAAGTACGATATATCTGCCGACACATTGCGCTATTACGAGCGCATCGGCCTGCTGCCACGCGTGCATCGCAACGAGAGCGGTATCCGCGACTACGACGAGACCGACTGCGCCCGCGTCAAATTTGTTAAATGCATGCGCGGAGCCAACGTATCGATTGAGGCGCTTATCGAGTATATGCAGCTATTCGAGGAAGGCGACTCGACAATTGCCGCGCGCAAGGCGATTCTCGAGGAGCAGCGCGAGCAGGTGATCGAACGCATGGCCGAGATGCAGGCGGGCCTCGACCGTCTTAACTACAAGATCGACCACTACGACGAGATCATCGCCAACTGCGAGGACAGCTTGCGGAAATAACCTGCATCAGGGATAGACTTAATGCCAGGTTGGTCTCATTCAGATATTGCGGGGCGTATCCATATCGAAAAGGCCTGACAAAGCCTTGAATAGATGCTACTCAACCTAGACAGTTTCGCATTTCAGGAGGTGAATGGGTTTTTGCAGGGTATGCGTTGGTTTTTCGCGACGTTTTCGCAGGAAAGGTTCGCAAAAAAACGGGTTATACTCGGGCAAATTCAGTTGACCTCCTGAAATGCGAAACTGCCTAGTATTAATAACATTATTTATCGGTTTTGTTCATTGCTTATTGGCTTACAGACGCCTCCGAATCGCTTTAGTCTTCTAAAAGAAGCGTTTTTAACGGGAAGAATTTGCGCCGTCGACTTCCCGTTCGCACCGACATTCTGCCTGACAGTTGGGTAACAATAGAAACTATCCGACCAGATGGGAACCACATGGCATATATCGAATTCAAGGACGTTGTCAAAGCCTATGGAGAGGGCTCTGCTCGCATCCATGCGCTCGACGGGGCGTCGTTCACGGTCGAGCGTGGTGAGCTTGCAATCATCCTCGGCGCCTCGGGCGCGGGCAAGACCACCGCGCTCAACATTCTCGGTGGCATGGACACCGCGACCTCGGGCCATGTGCTTGTCGACGACCGCGACATCAGTCAGGCGGGCGAGGGCGAGCTCGTCGAGTATCGTCGCGCCGACGTGGGCTTCGTGTTCCAGTTCTACAACCTGGTGCCCAACCTCACGGCGCTCGAGAACGTCGAGCTCGCCGCACAAATCTGCCCCGGTGCCCTTGACGCGCGCGAGACGCTCGCCAAGGTGGGCCTCGCTGAGCGCCTCGACAATTTTCCCTCGCAGCTTTCGGGCGGCGAGCAGCAGCGTGTTTCCATCGCCCGCGCGATCGCCAAGAACCCCAAGCTTTTGCTCTGCGATGAGCCCACGGGCGCCCTCGACTACCAAACGGGTAAGCAGATCCTTCAGCTTCTCCAGGACACGTGCCGTCGCGAGGGCATCACGGTGATCATCATCACGCACAACTCGGCGCTCGCCCCCATGGCGGACCGTCTCATTCGGTTCAAGAGCGGCAAGGTTGTCGCTGAGACCGTGCAGCCCGAGCCGCAGCCCATCGAGCAGATCGAGTGGTAGCGCATGGCAGATGACCGCACCTTCCTGACCTACGAACAGGCCCAGTCGGCCAACAACGTGGATCCCGTCGCGTTCAAACGCGGTGTGCGCCGCACGGTGCGCGGCAGCCTTAAACGTTTCCTCTCCATCGCGATCATCACGGCGCTCGGCGTGAGCATCATGTGCGGCTTGCGTGCCGGTTGCGAGGATCTGCGTGATTCTGTGGATGCCTACTTCGATGCCCAGAACGTTTACGACATCAGCGTTCAGTCCACGCTCGGCCTCACTCGTAATGACCTCGATGCTATCGCCGGTCTCGACGGCGTCGAAGTGGCCGAGGGCATCTATAGCGAGACCGCCTACACCGCGGTGGGCGAGACGCGCGACCGTGTGGCTGTGCGGAGCCTTTCCAAGGAGAATATCGACCAACCGGTGCTGATCGCGGGCGATCTGCCCGAGGGCCCGGCCGAGGTTGCGGTCTCGTCGCGCTACCTCAAGGCATCGGGCAAGAGACTCGGCGACACGGTGACTTTTGCGGCCAACGATGCCGATTCCGCCAACCAGAACGGTGTCGATGTCTTTGCCCAAGGCGACTACAAAATCGTAGGCGAGGTCAGCGAGCCGACCGACATCATGGCCGACGAGTCGGCAAGCTCGTTTCGCGCGTCGTCGGCCGAGGACTACCAGTTCTTTGTGAGCGAGGATGCCGCAGTTTCGTCCGTCTACACCGCCATCCACGTGCGTGTCGAGGATGCCGCCGCGCTGAGCGCTTATTCGAGCGCATATCAGGATAAGGTCGACGAGGTCATGCAGCGGATCGATGGCATCAAGGACGAGCTGATCGAGGAGCGCGAGCACGAGCTTACCGTCGAGGCACCGCAAAAGCTCGACGAAGCCGAGCGCTCAGCTGCGAACGTCTTTGCCATCAAACAGCACAACATCGATGCCATGGCACCCGGCAGCGCCGAGCGCGCCCAGGCGGAGGCGGAGCTCGCTCAGCAGAAGGCCGAGACCGAACAGCAGCTTGCCGATGCGCGCGCCGAGCTTGCGGACCATGGTGACGCCGTGTGGTACATTCAGGACCGTAGCGGCATCGCAAGTTTTTCGAGTGTCGAGTCCGACACCTCATCCATCGAGTCCATCGCAACCGTCTTTCCGCTCATCTTCTTCGTGGTCGCGGCGCTCATCAGCTCGACGACGGCCTCGCGCATGGTCGAGGAGGAGCGCACGCTCATCGGTCTCTACAAGGCACTCGGCTACTCGCGCAGCCGCATTCTCTCTAAATATGTGAACTACGCGCTTTGGGCCTGCCTCGTGGGCGGCATCGCAGGTAACCTGATCGGTTTTATCGCACTGCCGCTCTTTTTGTTCACGGTCTTTAAGGCCATGTACACGCTGCCCAACATGTTGCTTTCCTACGATATTCTCACCTCGCTCGGTTCCGTGGCGCTGTTTGCGGTGGGTGTTGTGGGCGCGGCCTATCTGGCCTGCCGTCACGAGCTTGCCGAGACCCCCGCCGCCCTCATGCGGCCCCGTGCCCCGCGCGCGGGCTCGCGCATTCTGCTCGAGCGTATCGGCATCATCTGGCGTCACCTGGGTTTTCTCAACAAGGTTACGGCGCGCAACCTCTTCCGCTACAAAAAGCGTGCACTCATGACCATCTGCGGTATCGCGGGGTGCACGGCGCTCGTGATCTGCGGTCTGGGAATCCGCGACACGGTCTCGGCGCTTAGCGACAAGCAGTACGGCCATGTTACGCGCTATGACTTGATGGCCGTGGCGAACCCTGATGATCTCGATGCCGCCGTTGCCGCCCTGCAGGGGCGCAGCGATGCCGCTACGGACGGCTCGGCACAGATCGACGAACTTGCTACGATCATGACCGACAACGTGACGTTTATCGCGGGTGGCAAGAGCGAGACCGTGCAGATGGTCGTGGTGCCCGACGATGAAGCAGCCTCGATCGGCGACTATATATGCTTGGAGACCGAGGACGGTCACGAGATCAAGCTCGATTCAAATAAGGTTGTGCTGAGCAAGAGTGTCCAAATGGTGCTTGGCGTCGACGCGGGCTCAAAGGCGCGCGTACAGGACTCGTCGCTCTCGGTTGCCGACGTCACGGTGGGCGACATCTCGCTTAACTACCTGGGCAACACGGTGTTCATCCGTCAGAGCGCCTATGAGAAGACGTTTGGCAAATCCATGCGCGCAAACGGCGTGCTCGTGAACCTCAAAGGAAGCAACGCTGCCAAGCGGAAATTCTGTCGCGATATCAAGGCCGATGGCTGGCTCACCGTGGTGGGCACGGCCGACCTTACGGCGAACTTTGAGTCCAACTTTATGATCGTCGACTCCGTTGTGATACTCGTGACCGCTATGGCAGCTTGCCTTTCTTTTGTGGTGGTGTTCACGCTCTCGAACACCAATATCTCCGAGCGTGGACGTGAGCTTGCCACCATCAAGGTGCTGGGCTTCCGTCGCGGCGAGGTGCATCACTACGTCAACAAGGAGACGCTTGTGCTGACGGCAATCGGTGCTGTCGTCGGCATGCCGCTCGGCTATGCGCTTGCCCGAAGCTTTACGTACATCTTGCAGATGCCGTCGCTCTACTTTGATGTCGAAGTGCGGCCGGTGAGCTATGCGATCGCCGTGGCGCTGGCGTTTGTGTTTACGCTGATTGTCAATCTGGCGACCAACCGCGCGCTCAACAAGATCGATATGGTCGGTGCCCTCAAGAGCGCCGAATAACCTGCAATTGGGGACGTAGTATTTTGACAGGTCGCCGTATGGGTGCCTGCAAAAACGCTACGTCCCCAATCGCAGGTCAGGAGAGGTGGCGCTTCCATTGCCTGCGGCACCATCGCATGAGCGCACGCACCACGGGGATCGTGAAGAGGATGAGCCATGCGGGGTGCGGCTGTCCCAGACAAAACCACTGGTAGCAGAACCAGGCGATGGCTGCCGATGCGTAGATGCTTCCGACGAGCTTGGAGAGTTGGCGCCGGTCGATAAAGTCTCCCAGTGCGTAGTAGACGGGGATAAGGAAGGCCAGAAAGAGCCCGACGCCCCAGCTTCCAGAAATGAGGCCGATGGCAAGGTAGGCTAGTAGCAACAGAGCAGGAAAGGGGAACTTGTTCCACGCTCGTCCGACAGAGGTGTGAAACTGTCCACCATGGTGATCGAGTTTGGCGTGCGCCTCGTGCCAATCGTGGTAAGTTTCGCCGTCGATGGTTACCGTGCCGTCGGGGTTGGTGTGAACGCTGTGGCCGTCATCCTCGGGTGTATCGACGTGGAGACCTCCGGGGCCGATGTGCACGTGTTCGCCTTTGGCCTCGTTGTCAACATGGATGCCACGCCAGCCCACGTGAACTTCTTCGCCTTTGATGGGGTCATTCACGTGGATGCCCTCACGCCAGGAGATGTTGACTGAGGGTTCTGAAGCGGCCCCAGGGTTCGATTCAGAGGATGGGTCGTCTGTCCGCAGGCTGTCGTCCTCTTCAACTGGTGTGGCTTTTCCGCGGTCGGTGCGTTCAGCTGACTCGCCGTAGAGCAGCTCGTCGAGTGATATGCCGTAGAGTGCGGCGAGCGCGATGAGGTTGTCGGTGTCGGGCGAAGACTCGCTGCGTTCCCATTTGCTGACGGCCTGGCGACTCACGTTGAGTTTTGTTGCAAGAGCTTCTTGGGAGAGACCGGCGGCTTTGCGGCGGTCGACGAGGCGCTGTGCCATCGCGAGATCCATGAAGGTTCCTTTCGTTGGGTGTGTGGGAGACGCGTCGGCAAGAAGTATGCGTAAGGCGCGCTGCCGTTACCACCGATTCTGGTTGGAATCTCGTCCAATGTATCGCAACCATCGGTTGCAGGCGTTTTTGACCTGCGAATTTATGACATTCGTCCTCACGTCGGGCTTGCATTGGAGCTGCTCCAAGGTACTAGGATGGACATGCACACATCCAAGAGAGGGGAGTTATCATGTCCAAGAAACTCGTAGCCTATTTCTCTGCCAGTAACGGTGGCGTCACGCGTGCTGTGGCTCAGCGCCTGGCTGCCGCGATTGGCGCCGACCTTTTTGAGATTGAGCCGGAGGTTCCCTATACTGCGGCCGATCTTGACTGGACCGACAAGAAGAGCCGCAGCACCGTCGAGATGGAGGACAAATCCTTCCGTCCGGCCATCAAGGGCGTTCCGGCTGATCTTGACCAGTACGACGAGGTCTTTGTCGGTTTTCCGATCTGGTGGTACGTGGCGCCCACGATCGTGAACACTTTTATCGAGGCGGGGGATTTTGCTGGCAAAAAGATCGCCCTGTTCGCCACGAGTGGCTCGAGCCAGATGGGCAAATCGATGGACGAGCTCAAGCCGAGCGCCCCGGGCGCTGAATGGGTCGATCAGAAGCGATTCGCCGCCGGCGCGAGCGCTGGCGAGCTCAAATCCTGGGCCGAATCGCTGGGGATGTAACGAAGATCGAGCCTAATATCACGTTATGTGTAGGTTAAAGCCGGACTACGGGAGTAGCCCGGCTTTTTAAAGAACAAAACCGCAGGTAAAACAGCGGCTTAAGCGCGTATAAAACGGTTGGAGCCAATTACCTACACATAACGGAAGACAAACGCCTCCAACCACGCGTTTTTCAGCAGGGTACGTACAGCAAGAAACCGAACCACTCCGGCCCCTCCGATGGGACGGATATCCGGCCCGGGTTATTCGTCGCCGAAGCTGATGCCCAGGGACTTTGCCTCGCGTACCAGGTCGCTTTCGGGATCGACGTACTTGAGCTTGCCGGCAACATCCTCGAGCGGCATGTGACACATCTTGCCATCGCGCAGGGCGATCATGTAGCCGAACTCGTCGCGCAGGCAACCGAGTGCCGCCTCGACGCCGCACTGTGTCGCAAAGATGCGGTCCTGGGCGTCGGGCTCGCCGCCGCGCTGAGTGTGCCCGGGAATGGCCACGCGGGTCTCGCGGCCGGTTTTGGCCTCGATCTCCTTGGCGATGTCATAGACAATCGACGGGCTCGTGCGCTCGGCCACCTTCTTCTTGTACTCCTTTTTGGACAGCGCCGCGTCCTCCTTGGAGATAGCGCCCTCGGCGACGGCCACGATGGTAAAGCGGCTGCCGGTCTCCATACGGCGCTCGATCGTCTTGATGACGTTGTCCATGTCGTAGGGGATCTCGGGGATCAGGATGACGTCCGCTCCGCCTGCGACGCCGGCGTACAGCGGAATCCAACCGACCTTGTGGCCCATGATCTCGATCACGAAGACACGGCCGTGCGAACTCGCGGTGGTGTGGATGTCGTCGATACATTTGGTGGCCACGTCGATGGCGCTTGTAAAGCCAAAGGTCATGTCGGTGCCCCAGGTGTCGTTGTCGATGGTTTTGGGCAGCGCGATGACGTTGAGACCCTCCTGGCGCAGACGGTTGGCCGTCTTGGTTGAGCCGTTGCCGCCCAGCATGAACAGACAATCGAGCTTGAGCTTGTGGTAGGTGTGCACCATGGCGGGAACCTTTTCGACGCCGTCGGCCTCGGGGATGTCGAGGCGCTTGAACGGCGTGCGGCTCGTGCCCAGGATGGTGCCGCCGCGTGTAAGGATGCCGCTGAAGTCAGACGGGTTCATGACGCGGAATCTGCTGTAGATGAGGCCCTGATAACCGTCCTCGAAGCCGTAGATCTCGATAGGCTCTTTGCTGTTGGTCATGAGCGTCTTGACGATGCCGCGCATGGTGGCATTGAGCGCTTGGCAGTCGCCGCCGCTGGTAAGAAGACCGATCCTGAGCATGACAGTACCTTTCTTTAGGCTTTCTGGGCATGCGCATAAGTTTACCCCCGCCGACTGTAAGGCGAGGGTAAAACGTGTCATCACTGCGATATGGAAATGTTCGAGCTCCGTCAGGGACGACGGCGCGGCTCGGTTGCCCTATCTTCTAGAGACCGAACTCGTATATGTCACCCCAATGACGGCGCAACGTGATGCTTGCGCTGGGGAAGGTGTTGTCGAAGACGGCGGACCACTGCGTGTTGCTGGTGATGTCCTCGGGATTGGGCTCCTGCGCCGCGGCACGTAGGGCATCCCAAGCGGTGTTCTCGTCTGCCGCATCGCCCACTGCATCAAGAATCTCTGCGATCGCCAGCGCACGCTCGCGACCATGCCCGAGCTCGCCATTCTTGCGATTGGGTTGAACTTCGTCCTCGTAGCACGCGTAATAGTTGGTGATCTGACGTGCCGGTGTCACCGTGATCGTGCGCGAGGAATCGCGCGGATCCCATTCGACCACGCGTGCGTCTCCTGCCGCGTCGTTGATAAAGAAGTGGTAGTCGCGTCCGGCCATGGCGTGCATGTCAAAGCTGGCCAGTATATCGACGGCTTCCTGCGTGGTCGCGGCGCGGTCGAGCACCAGACGAATGGCGAGCGAGGTGTTGATGAGCGGCAGCCCGCTGTTTTGATCGACGGGGGCCGAGTCGAGGGTGAGCACAGCGATGGAGACGCCGCATTCGTTAACACCGTCGAGCTGGGCAAACGGGCCCATGAGCGCGGCGGCGCGTCCGGCAAGGTGATCGAGTGGGGCATTGCTGCCAAGGTTATTGAGCGCGGCGAAGCCGATCGACGCGTAGCCGCGACGCGGATGGCAGCGCACGAGCAACGCTGAGGTATCGTCCTTGAAGTCATAGTTGCGGCCGGTGAGCACGCCGCCGGGCGTGGTGACGCGACAGGCGCTGCAGGCAAACGTGGGGGCTTCGACGCGTACGGGTATGCCCGGAAGCACCTGGGCGAGCACGGCATCGATATAGGCCTGATCATCGCGAACGCCGGCGGCGATGATGCGGTCGAGATCATAGCGATACGAGACGTCGATCGCATAGAGGTCGAACCCATCTTCGTACGCCGTCAGCCGTTCAAGGGATCGAAGGGTTTTGATCTGCTTGCGGTAGCGCACGCCGACGAGTGCGGCGCTTATTCCGGCAATGCCGCAGGTGACGGCGGCAGCAAGGCGGGTGCGTTTCATGGCGGCTCCTTTCGGCTGCAGTTATCGCCATTATCGCAAAGGTGACGCAAGAGGTGCGGGCTAATCCGGCGAGCGGCCCATGCGGAGGTGTGCCCCGGTCGGTAAAGTCCGTGTGTCTGCCGCAAAATCGTACACGCCTGCGATACTCGTCAGCGTTTGCCCTGTTGAGCAAAATGCTACCGGAGGCACGCGTATGATTTTGCCGAGTCCACGTGGTCGCGGGAGTATGCTGGGGTTTGAACGAGACAACCAGACCGAAAGGGGATTGCATATGGCGGAGGAGAACGCAGCCAAGCACGCGCAGGGCGTGACGCCGGACGATATCGAGGCGGCGACCGACCTTATCGACTTTATCGAGGCATGCCCGAGCATGTTTCACACGGCGGCGACCATCATGGCCGAGCTCGACGAGGCTGGCTTTACCTATCTGCCCGAGAGCGCGGCGTGGGACATCGAGCCGGGCGGCAGCTACTACACACAGCGCAACACCTCGAGTGTCATCGCGTTCAAGGTGGGTGAGGACCTCGCGGCCACGTGGGGCGAGGACGGCGTCGCGGGCGATTACCACTTTCAGCTTGCGGCGAGCCACAGCGATTCGCCCACGTTCAAGGTCAAGGCCGTGCCCGAGCTCGACGGTGCGGGCGAGACCCTGCGTCTCAACACCGAGGCCTACGGCGGCATGATCGACTACACCTGGTTTGACCGTCCGCTCGCGCTTGCCGGGCGCGTGCTCGTGCGTGAGGGCGATCGTATCGAGAGCCGTCTTTTCGCCACCGAGCGCGAGGTCGCAATCATCCCGAGCCTTGCCATCCACATGCAGCGCGACGTCAACGGCAGTTTTGCGCCCAACCGCGCCGTCGACCTGTGCCCGCTCTTCTCCGCCGGCGCCCTTGAGCGCGGCGACTTCGATGCGCTCGTGGCCGATGAGCTCGGCGTCGAGACCGAACAGATCCTGGGGCGCGACCTCTTTTTGGTCAACCGCCAGGACGCGCGCATCTGGGGTTGGGCCGATGAGTTCGTCTCGACCCCCAAGCTCGACGACCTCGCTTGCGCCTATACGTCGCTTCAGGCGTTTCTTGGTTCGAGCAACGGCTCGGATGTTTCGGTCTTCTGCTGTTTCGATAACGAAGAGGTTGGCTCCAACACCAAGCAGGGTGCGATGTCGACGTTCCTCGCCGACACGCTTGGTCGCATCAACGGGTCGCTCGGCTTCGATGAGGAATCCTATCACCGTGCGCTGGCCGGCTCGATGCTTGTGAGCTGTGACAACGCACATGCCGTTCATCCGAGCCATCCCGAGAAGGCGGATGCCGAGAATCGGGTCGTGCTCAACGGCGGCATCGTGATCAAGGAGGCTGCGAACCAAAAGTACTGCACCGACGCCTTCAGCCGCGCTGTGTTCCAGGCGATCTGCGACGATGCGCACGTGCCCACGCAGGCGTTTGCCAACAGAAGCGACATGGCTGGCGGCTCGACCCTCGGCAACCTGTCGAATATCCAGGCGAGTATGCATGCCGTCGACGTGGGGCTGCCGCAGCTCGCCATGCACTCGAGCTACGAGACCGGCGGCGTGCGCGACGTGATGTACGCGATCCGCGCCCTCACGGCGTTCTACAACCGCGATCTGCACGTCAGCGGCGCCGAATCAGTCGAACTGTAACCCCGACTGGTCCCAAAGTGCCAGGGGCGATGGGACCACGTGGTCCCATCGCCCCTGGCACTTTGGGACCAGTTTTAGTGTTCGATCCAGCAGCGGAGGGTCTCGTGAGCTTGCAGGTGGCGCAGGTTCTCTGCTGCGATGGCCACGACGTTGTCGAGCGTTGCGGCCAGATGGAACCAGCCCGAGACGTGCGGCGTGATGAGCATGCTGGGTGCGTCCCAAAGCGGGCTATCCGCCGGCAAGGGCTCGGGGTCGGTGACGTCGACCGCGGCGCCGGCGATATGTCCGCTCTCGAGGGCCGCGACCAGGTCATCCGCTACCACGAGATCGCCGCGTCCGCCGTTGGCGAAAAATGCGCCGGGCTTCATCGCGGCGAAGAACTCGGCGTCTGCCAGTTTGCGGGTCTCGGGCGTGCTCGGCAAAAAGGATGCGACCACATCGGCCTCGGCCAGGCGTTCGGGAAGGGCGTCCATGCCGTCCATGTCCTCGAACACGAGCGGATAGACGAGCGGATGGCGCTTGATGCCGTGCACATGTGCGCCCATGTTGCGGCAGAGCGTGGCGAAGTGCATGCCGATGTCGCCCGCGCCCAGCACGAGCACGTTTGCCCCTTTGAGCGAGGTCACGGTCCCCAGGTCCTCCCAGCGATGCTCTCGCTGCAGGTCGAGGTAGCCGGGCAGGCGCTTGATCATGGCGAGCACCATTGCAAACATATGCTCGCTCACGGCTTGGCCGTAGGCGCCCACGGAGCAGGCGAGCTGTGCTGTCGTCGGCACCGTGCCGGCGGCGAGGTAGTTGTCGTATCCAGCGCTTTGCAGCTGCAGAAACTGAAGATGTACGGCCGAGGTGAGCAATGCAGGGTCGATGTTGCCGAGAATCGCATCGGCCGCTGCGACCTGCTCGCGCGTCGCCTCGGCCGCGGAGGCATACACGAACTCGGCCCCGGGCGCGCTCGATTCGAGCAGCGCGCGATGCTTTTCCTCGGCAGGCAAAAGACAAAGGACGTTCATGGGTTCTCCCTTAGGTGGAATGGTTCGGCGAAAGCCATTGTCTCACGTCTACACCGGACGACAGGTCGCAAGCAGTCCCGCTCTGGCGCATAATGGACGGGATCGACACGCGCGGCCGAAGGGGGCCACATGGATAACGACACCGACCAGCTCGTTCGTGCTCCTCAGGACAGCCGGCCCTCCATTAGGCATTTCAGCCTTATGAACTCGCTTCTCGCGGTGGTTAACCAGAGCCCGCATGATTCGATGGATAGCACACTGGCGCGTTATTTTCTGGAGCGGTTCGATCGCCTGGCCGAGCTCAACGTCTATGACGTGGCCGAGCAGTGCTATACCTCGCGAACCGGCATCAGGCGTTTTTGCCAGTCGATCGGTCTCGATAATTTCTCGGATCTTAAATCGTACGCATGGGAATGGTCGCGCCACCGCCGCCTGTTCTCGCGCTATGCCGACCATGAGAACTATCGCGATTATCTGATGGCGGAGCTGGCCAACATGGACCGCACCATCAATAGGGCCGTTTCGGTGGAGACGCTTGATCTTTTGGCGGGGCTTTTGCACCGGGCCCATCGCATCGTCATCCTCACTTCGGATTTCTCGAGCGGCGCCGTGCGGCAGTTTCAACAGTCCATGCTCTATCTGCGAAAAGTTATCGATATCGTGACCGATTCGACGGGCGATGTGACGCAACTCGAGACGCTGGGGCGCGAAGATGCGTTGATCGTTATTTCCGAACACGGCAACTACGCGCGTGCCGTGCAGGCGGCGCTTGCCGACTCCCCGGTCGAGCGCGTTTTGGTGACGGTCGATGCGGACCTTGAGACTATGGAGAGCTTTTCGCACGCTTTGCGTCTGTCCCCCGGCATGGAGACCTCCCAGCGCACCGTGTTCGCGCAGTACGGCATCACCTATCTATTCGACCTGCTCTATAACCGGTATTACGTCGCCTTTGGTCAGGACGAGGACGGGCTGCGCTAGGGTACAAATCCCGAACCCCACGGTAAGAGGGGTCGGTTTTATGATGCAGCCATCAGCAAGCGCGCGCTGAGAAGCAAACCCCACCATGAAGGGAAGAGCCCCATGGCTGCCAAAAAAGACTATGCCGCGATGTGTGCGGCGATCGTCGCTGCGTGCGGCGGAGAGAAGAATATCGCCGGCGTGGCGCATTGCATGACGCGCCTGCGCCTTCAGCTCAAGGATTCCGCTCTGTTCAAAGAGGATGCGGCCAAGGCCGTCGCGGGTGTCATTGGCCTGGTCGTCCAAAATGGCGAGTATCAGTTTGTGATCGGGCAGGATGTGCCGAGCCTTTATGAGGAGTTCCTCAAAATCGAGGGTATCCAGGCGGGCGGCAGCGTTGACGATCCGGATGCCGCCAAGGCCGACAATAAAGACCACGGCAGTATCGTCAACGCCATCCTCTCGTTCCTCGGCGGTACGTTCTCGCCGGTCATTCCGGTTATCGTCGCCGGCGGTCTGACCGGCGCCGTGCTCACGCTGCTCGTCAACTTCTGCGGTGTGTCGAGCGATTCGGGCACCTATCAGTTCTTCTCCTGCATCAACCAGGCGACGTTCTATTTCCTGCCCGTCTTTATCGGCTTCTCGGCTGCCCAGCGCTTGAAGTCGAACGGCTACCTGGGCGCTTTTTTGGGTGCCGTGCTGCTGTTCTACACCATGGGTGTGGGCAACGAGACCAGCTACGACTTTTTTGGCTTGGCCGTTCCGGCGGTAAGCTATAACTCCACGGTCTTCCCGGTCATTCTGGGCGTGCTGCTCATGAGCGTGGTCTACCGCTGGTTCCAAAAGGTCCTGCCCGAGGTCCTGCGAACGATCTTCGTGCCGCTGCTCACCATGCTCGTGACCGTGCCGCTCACGCTGCTCGTGCTCGGCCCCATCGGCTACACCGTGGGCACCGGCCTTGCCGACGTGCTCATCACCGTCTACCGCGCCTGCCCGGCCGTGGCCGTTGCCTTTGTGGGCTGCTGCACCCCGTGGCTCGTGTTCTTCGGCATGAACAACGCCCTGTACCCGCTGCAGTTCATCCTGATGGCCGAGGTCGGTTCCGACCCGCTGATCTGCGCCGGCATGACCGCCGCCAACCTTGCCGTCGCCGGCGCGTGCCTTGCCGCCGCTGCCGTTGAGACCAAGGTCGACGAGCGCTCCGTTGCCGTGGGCGCGGGCGTTACCGCTATGTGCTCCATTACCGAGCCCGGCGTGTACGGCGTGCTCTTTACCAAGCGCTTCCCGCTCGTGGGCGCCATGATCGGCGGCGGCATCGGTGGTATCATCGCCGGTCTTACGGGCATGACCCAGTACGTTATCACCGCGTGCAGCTTTATTGCCTTCCCGGCCTATATCGGTGCCGACGGCTCGCTCACCAACCTGGCGCTCGCGCTGACGGTTATGGCCGTGTCCCTCGTCTGCGCCTTCGTGTCGACGTTCGTGCTGGGCAAGCGGGCCGCAGCTAAGGAGCAGGCGGCTTAGCCTTCAACCCTTCTCGGGCGTCGTCGTCCACCGTGTGCGGCGTGCGCCCGTTCGTTTTTAGATTAAGGAGCCGAGTATGGCCTATACCACGAGCGCCTTTCCCGAAGGTTTTCTCTGGGGCGCCGCCACGAGTGCCTACCAGGTGGAGGGCGCGGCGTATGAGGACGGCAAGAAACCGTCTCAGCAAGACGTCATCAACCAAAACAGCTATAAGGAGCGCGGCTTTGCCACGGCAGATATCGCGAGCGACCATTACCACCACTACAAGGAGGACGTGGCGCTCATGGCCGAGATGGGTCTCAAGGCCTATCGGTTCTCGATTGCCTGGTCGCGCGTGATCCCCGACGGTACCGGCGCCGTGAACCCTGCCGGCATCAAGTTCTATCACGATCTGATCGATGAACTGCTGGCTCATGGCATCGAGCCGATCGTGACGCTCTACCACTACGATCTGCCTTGGGCGCTCGTCGAGCGCTACGGCGGTTGGCTTTCTCGTCAGGTTGTGGATGACTTCGAGGCTTACGCCCGCTTTGTGATCAACGAGTTCAAGGGTCAGGTCAAATACTGGACCACCATCAACGAGCAATCGATCATCGTGCAGTACTGGACGCAGAAGTGCTACATCCCCGAGGAGCTGCGCGACAACAACCAACTGCGCTATCAGATCAATCACCATATGAACCTGGCGCATGCGGTGGCCTGCAACCTGGTGCATGAGCTGGTTCCGGGCGGTATGGTGGGCTCGGTGATCGGGTATTCGCCCATTTATCCGCTCACCTCGCATGCTGAGGATGTCATGGCGGCTCAGAACGCTCATGACCTGCGTAACGCCTATTACCTCGATATCTACTTCAAGGGGCGTTACACGGATTCTGCCATGGCCTACCTCGAGCGCCACGGCCTGGCGCCTACCATCGAGCCGGGCGACATGGAGCTCATCGCGAGCGGCACGTCCGACATGCTCGGCATCAACTACTACGCGAGCGAGTGCGCCCGATGGTGTCCCGACGACGGTTCCAAGCAGATGCGCTGGAACGGCGTGAACCTCACCGGCAAGAAAGGCGACATCAACGGCTTCGAGACCCACCCCGGGTTCTATGAGATGTGCAAGAACCCCAACCTCGACACCAACGATTGGGACTGGGCCATCGACCCTATCGGTTTGGAATATCTGCTGCGCGACATCTATATGCGCTATAACAAGCCGCTTATGGTATGCGAGAACGGTCTTGGTGCGTTTGACGAACTCACGGCAGACGGGCACGTGCACGATCCGTACCGCATCGATTACCTGGAGAAGCACATCGCGGCCATGAAGCGAGCGATGGATTATGGTGTCGAGATGCTTGCATATTGCCCGTGGTCGGCGCTTGATCTGCTGTCCACCAGCAACGGCGTCAAGAAGCGCTACGGCTTTATCTACGTCGACCGTACTGACGACGATCCGCGCGAGTGCAGGCGATATCGCAAGGATTCCTTCGCCTGGTACAAGGGCGTCATCGAGCGCAACGGCGCGGGCCTCTCTCTGTAGACCTGCTTGGGAGCGGTATAACGCTCATATGAAAAGGGGGCGCCTTTCGGGGCGCCCCCTCTGCTAATGTCATCGGCTTAGCGCACGAATCTTGTCGAGCGGCTTGAAGTACGTGTTGAACAGGTTGCAAAAGCGTCCCACGATGAGTGCCGCGATGATAGTGCCAAGGCCGAGCCCTCGAATCTCGCCAAAGAACAGCAGCGACAGCACAAGCGCAGTGGCCACGAGCGTGGCGTCGAACATCACCTTGACGGTGCCGAAGCGCTTTTGGGTGACCTGCGCGATAGCGCGGACAGCGCCCTCGCCGGGAACGACGATCACCTGCGGGGCCACCTCGATGCAGACCCCAAAGGCGAGCACGGCGCATCCGAGCACAACGCCCAGCGTCTGGGCCACGATGCCGTGCGGGTTGAAGCCCGCGAGCAGCGCCATGCTCACATCGATCACCCAGCTGAAAACGACGTTTACCGCCATCTGCAACAACTGCACGGGTTGGAAGTCGCGGCGCAGCAGCACAATCTGCAGCACGATGAACGCCGTGTTGCAGATAAAGGTGAGTAGGCCAAAGCTCAGCGCGGGAAACGCCAGGCTCAACACGTAGGGCAGGCTCGAGATGGGCGAGGTGCCCAGGGCGCTTTTGGTGATAAGCGCGATAGCAAACGAGTTGATGAGCACACCAGCGGCCAGGCACGCGTAACGGGCGGGAAGATGGTTTGCCCCGTTTCCACCCACGGACTTAAGATCGACTGGTTTGGCGGCGCTGCTGCTCATAAGACTCCTTTGCTATCCAATATGCGACTGAAAAAGAAAGGCCGAGGATATCCTCGGCCTTGGCATGGTATCAGAATAATGTAAACGCCCCGTTTCGCGCGGCACGGGGCGTTGTCGCACATGGTGATCCTGCACGCGCTACCAGCTCAGCAGCTCATAGCCATCGTCGGTGACGACCAGCTGGACCTCCCATTGCGCCGAATCGCTGCCGTCCTTGGTGCGTACGCACCAACCGTCGCCCTTGCTGATCTTGATGCCGGCGGCTCCCGCGTTGACCATGGGCTCGATGGTAAAGACCATGCCCGGCACCATGAGCGTGTCGGTGTCGGGGGCGTCGGTGGTGAAGCCCACAAACGGGTCCTCGTGGAACTCGTGGCCGATACCATGCCCGCCGTACTCGCGCACCACGCTAAAGCCCGCGTCCTCGACCGTCCTCTGCACGGCCTCGGCCATGACGGAAAGCGGCAGCCACGGTTTGACGGCCGCAAGACCCGCCTCCACACTTTGTTTGGTCACGTCGACCAGGTGCTGACGCTCGTCGCTTACCTTGCCGATGCAGAACATACGGCTCGAATCGCTAAAGTAGCCGTCGAGGATGGTGGAGCAATCAACGTTGACGATATCGCCCTCGCGCAGCACGTCGGTATCGTTGGGGATGCCGTGGCAGACCACGTCGTTGATGGAGGTGCAGACGCTTTTGGGGTAACCCTCGTAATTGAGGTCGGCAGGCGTGCCTCCATGCTCCACGGTGTAGTCATAGATCATCTGATCGATCTGGTTGGTGGTCATGCCCGCTTGGATATTGGCTGCCACATGGTCGAGCACGCCGATGTTGATGGCGGCCGATCGCTTGATGCCCTCGATGTCGGCAGGGGTCTTGTAGAGCGTGCGGGGCAGCACGTTCCAGCCTTCTTCCCACATGCGCTCGAGGCGCTCGTCAAAGGCGCTGTGGCATTTCTTGTATTTTTTACCGCTGCCGCACCAGCAAGCATCGTTGCGGCCGGGCACGGGACCTTTGTCATACATGGTTAACTTCCTTTCGTCCGTGCCCAGTATACGTCTTATGCGCTGCTTGGGACGTTTTGGGTATCGATCGGGCACTTCGTTTACAAGTGAGTGGACTTTTTGGTGATTGCCGAGTATCGCAGCGATTCGCTCCAACAAAACCGCAGGTAATCGATGCGCGGCGAAATCGTCTACTTGAAGGGATGAAAAAAGTCCACTCACTTGGCAAGCGGGCGGGCCGATTTGCCGTCCAAAGGTTCCCGTGTGAGGCGAAATGCCCTGCGTGAAGGAGGCCGGGGTCGTGATTTTGGGTATTCGGGCCGTTATCGTCCTGCGACGGCCGCCTTGGGGATGGAGATTGAAGATAAAACAACCACCTATATACCAAATGGGATGCCCCGATGAGCGCGTGGTTCCTTACCTAGTAGCTCACCTGGCAGGGGATGCCGAGGGCGCGGACGCGGTCGGCGATGGCATCGAGCACTTTGGGCGCGGCCTTGGCGAGGCCCGTGGCGGGGGTCTCGCGGGCTACGGTGTAGATGGTCGCTTCCTGGGGACGGATTCGGTCGAGTGCCGCGAGCCAGGGCCCCACAAACTCCTCGCCGGTGTTATCGAGAGGCTGACCCTGGTACGTGCCGGTCAAAAACATCGTCTGGATGATGACGTGGCCGTCAAAGCTCGCGAACGTCTCGATCTGATGATCGACGTCATAGGGACCGACGGGCTGATCGAGCAGCTTGATAAAGTTGGGGTCCACGGTGTCGAGCTTCAAGATGTTGTCGTCGACCATCATGAGGGCGTCGTGCACCTCGGGCCGATCGGCGCGCGTGCCGTTGGAAAGCACGGCGATCTTGGCGGTGGGGGCGAGCGTGTCGCGCAGCTTGACGGCGCCGGCGATGGCTTGGGGAAACTCGGGTGCCGCTGTGGGTTCACCGTTGCCGGCGAACGTGATCACGTCGGGCAGCTCGCCTCCGTCTGCCATCTTGTGCAGTTTGGTCTCGAGCGCCGCAAGGACCGTGGTGGCGGCGTTGTACGGCTCGTGACACGGCCGCTCGGCGTTGAAGCCGTTCTCGCAGTAGATACAGTCGAACGTGCAGATCTTGCCCGACGCCGGCATCATGTTGACGCCGAGCGAAAGGCCCAGACGGCGGCTGCGCACCGGTCCGAAGACCGGGCTTGCGTTCAAAAACGTGGACATAGGCGAACCCCCTCGTGACGATTGCGCACCAGCTTACCACCGACCCTGCCCATCGATCGGTTTTGCCAACATATGTCATTCAGCACTATTTACGCTAAAAGCACTAATTGCACTAAAGACACTAAAATCACTAAAAGCACTATTTGCACCAAATCGGCTTGCAGGGGATGTGTATGAACGCAAGATTGGTGATTAATCCCTTTAAACCAACGGCAGGGGCCGAGCCTCCGGTTCTTGTCGGTCGTGAACGGGTTATAGAAGATTTTCGAGATGGAATCGAAGAAGGCGTTGGCGCTCCGGGCCGTTTGATGCGCATCACCGGTCTCCGCGGGTCGGGAAAGACCGTTCTTCTGACCGAGCTCGGTGATATCGCAAGGGAAAATGGCTGGACGGTCGTTGATGTGTCCGCAAATGGAAGCCTGCTCGATAAGGTCAAGCGAGCGCTCCGCCAGAGCTCGGCTCATGCAGAGGCGAGTGTTGAAGCGAATTTTGGTTTTGTTACGGCGCGCGCGGCTGTCAATAAGGAAGAGGGACCGCTCGACCTTCGCGAGGTTTTGACGACGGTGGTATCGGAGTTGACCGAAAAGGGGCGAGGCTTGCTTATCACCATCGATGAGGTGCAAGATGGCGATGAGGATGAATTTCGCGAGTTGGCGACGACGATTCAGCATCTGATTCGCGAGCGTCTGAACATAGCCTTTGTGTTTGCCGGTATAACCACTGGCGTCTTGAATTTGATCAATGGTAAGGCGCTGACTTTTCTAAGGCGTGCAAAAGCCGAGGAGCTTGCTTCGATTCCCATCGAAGAGGTCGCTACATCCTTTCAAAAGACGTTTGCCGATTCGGGTTTCGATGCGGACGAAAGCGTCTTTGAAGCGATGTCCTCTGCAACACATGGTTACGCCTATTTGATCCAGCTGGTTGGGTACGGCGTGTTTGCCCAAGCAAAACGGCACGCAGCGATCTCTAAAACGGTTAGCGTGGCAGATGCCGAACGTGGTATCGAGCGCGCGTACATCGACTTCTCGGATGCGGTGCTGCTCCCCGCGCTTGATGAGCTTCCCAAGCGCTCGATCGATTTTCTGCTGGCGATGACGGAAGACGAGGATAAATCGGGAACGGGCACAATTGCCAAGCGTATGGGTTTGGAAGCGCCTCAGCTTACTGCTACGAGACGTCTGCTTATCGAGCGTCAGGTGATCGAAGCACCGAGCCGTGGCCTGGTCCGATTTGCCATTCCGCGGCTGCGCGAGTATCTGCTTGAGAACCGCGAGGAAATCCTGTCCCGTTTTTAAAGTCTACGATTTGGAGCAACATCATGTCAGACCCCATATTCGAACGCGCGAGCGTGCGCGACTTCACCGACGAATCCGTGAGCGATGCAGACGTCGAGCGCCTGATGCGCGCGGCGATGGCGGCACCCTCGGCCATGAACCAGCAGCCGTGGGAGTTTTTCCTCACGCGTGACCACGACCTGATGGTCGAGCTTTCGCACGCGAGCATGTTCGCCCGGCCGCTGCGTCGCGCAACGCTCGGGATCGTCGTCTGCCAGCGAAAAAAGGTCAAGATTCCCCAGATTGCGCCGCAGGACATGGGTGCCTGCATGGAAAACCTGTTGCTCGAGGCTACGCAGTTGGGCCTGGGCGCCGTATGGATGGGCATCGCACCCGACCCGAAACGTCAAGCACGCGTGGCCGAGATCGCCGGCCTGCCCGCCGACCTCGAGGCGTTCTCTCTCGTGGCCGTGGGGCATCCCAAAGGCGAGCCGCGCGTGACTGGTCCCAGCCGTTACGACGAGAGCCGCGTCCACTGGCTATAGTCCTCGACTCCTGCAGTTTGAACACGAATGGGAGTTTGACCTGGAGTTGCTCCAAGGTTGTAAAGTTGCCCTGGCAAACGAACAAGCAGGAAGGAACGCTATCCATGCAGTACACGACCCTCGGCCACTCCGGTATCAAGGTTTCCCGCCTGTGCCTCGGCGGCATGAGTTTTGGCGAGGCCTCGCCCGATTTCCATCAGTGGACCATCGGGCCCGACGCCACCCGCGAGGTCATCGCCCGTGCGCTCGACGCCGGCATCAACTTCATCGACACGGCCAACTGCTACAGCTTCGGTACGAGCGAGGAGTACATCGGCCGGGCGCTTCGCGACCTCGGTATCCCGCGCGACCAGGTGGTGCTTGCGAGCAAGGTGCACTTCAACGAGGGCGGGCTTTCCGCCGCGGCCATCGAGCGCGAGATCGACGGAACGCTCAAGCGTCTGGGCACCGACTACCTCGACCTCTACATCATCCATCGCTTCGACTACGACGTGCCCGTGGAAGAGACCATGGAAGCGCTCGACAAACTTGTCCGCGCCGGCAAGGTCCGCGCGCTCGGGGCGAGCGAGATGTATGCCTACCAGCTGCACAACCTGCAGATCGTGGCGCGTGACAACGGCTGGACCCAATTTACGAGCATGCAGTGCCACTACAACCTGCTCTATCGCGAGGACGAGCGCGAGATGATTCCCGTGTGCCGTCAGTTTGGTATGGCGCTCACGCCCTACAGCCCCATGGCCTCGGGCCATCTCTGCCGCCCCACGTGGGATAGCGAATCCAAGCGCTCCACGACCGACACCACCATGCGCAACAAGTATGACCACGACCGTGCGATTGACATGCCGGTGATCGAGCGCGTGGCCGAGGTCGCCGCCAAGCACGAGGTTCCCATGGCCCAGGTGGCGCTCGCCTGGCATTGGGCGCGCGGTGTCGAGGCGCCGATCGTGGGCTGCTCCAAGCCGAGCCGCGTCGACGACGCCGTGACCGCGCTCGATGTGAAGCTCACGGCTGAGGAGCTCGACTACATGGAGGAGCCCTATCGTGCACACGAGCTCGTGGGTCCCAAGGCACGCCCGGGCGAGAAGGCCCTCGCCGGCACCAACGGCGTGAAAGTCAAGAAGTAGCGGGCCGAGAAGGTTGAGAGGCGCGAAGACTATCGCGCCGAGTTTCGGCGACGCCGCTGGACAGTTTGGAGCCGAAAAGCGTCCAACAAGGTCGCCGGGACAGTTTCAGGATGCGCTGCCGGACGGTTTTCGACTCGAATCCGTCCGGCAGCGCATCCCTTGCATGGGAGCGATATGTCGCGCGGGGACATTGAGATCGCGTGCGGCATTTTCGGGAACGGATGCGGGAGCGAGCGATAGGGGGAAGCAACGCACTGGTATGATTGCTACCAGTGCCGACGATGAAAGGACGCCCCCATGCGCTACCCTAAGCCCGCGGCCGTCCTAGCGGCGTGCCTGGCCTTTCTAGCCGCTCTCGTTCTCCCGATTGCCCTGGCGGGTTGCTCTGGCTCGTCGGCCCCTAAGACCGACTCATCGGCAACTGCCGCCTCCAAGCTCAAGGAAATCGTCGTGGGCTATGAGTCGTACCCGCCCTATTGTTATCTTGGCGAGGACGGCACACCGCTTGGCATTGACATGGAAATCGCGACGGAGGCTTTCCGTCGTATGGGTTACCGGCCCACCTTCAAATCGATCGTGTGGACCGATAAGGACGATCTGCTGGCTTCGGGTGCCATCGATTGCATCTGGTGCTGCTTTTCCATGGAGGGACGCGAGGATGATTACACCTGGGCGGGCCCCTATCTCAAAAGCGATGAGGTCGTCGCGGTCACGCGGGAAAGCACCATCCGCACGCTCGCCGATCTTAACGGCAAGACGATCGGTGTCGCGGCAACCTCTAAGCCCGAGAGCATCCTGCTTAATCACACCAATCCCGACGTGACAGCGCCCAAGCGTGTTTTCAGCCTGCAGGATTCGACCTATCTCTACACCTCGCTGGGCAAGGGATATGTCGATGCGATCGTGTCGCACCGACTCGCCGTCGTGCAATACGAAAAAGATAACGACACAGAGCTCCGCATACTTGACGAACCGCTGGGAACCATGCTTACCGGCGTGGCGTTTGCCAAAGAAACCACCTCCGATGTTCCCGAAAGGCTGAGTCGCATGTTCGCCACGATGCAAAAGGACGGCAGCATGCGAGACATTCTTGCCAAGTACGTGGACGATCCCCAGGATTATCTGTTAGGGGATAGCGATGTTTAGGGGTGGGCATACGCATTTCGCTCCCGATCCGCCGACCGAGAGGGGTCTGCGTCGGGCGAAGGTGGGCCTGGTTTTGATCGGTGGCCTTGCCGTGGTGATACTGGCCGCTGCCGTGAGGTTCGACACATCGCTGTCTGCCATATCGACCGGTGCCGACGAGGCCGTTGAGTACGTGCGGCGACAGAGTGTGGTCTACGATGCCTATAACGATGCGAGTGTCACCAAGAGCCTGATGCGCGCGACCGAGAGTGCCGGCCAACTGGCACGCGATCTTTGCTATGACGGCGCCAAAGGCTCTGAGAGCTTGGCGTTGCATTGCGACGAGCTGCGCCTGACGGGTGCCGCCGTACTCGATGGGGATGGCGGCGTTGCGTACGGCTATTTTCAAGACCAGGACGGCGCCTCGCTTATGGATGCGGCCGTGACGCCGGCGGTTCTGGACTGTGCTGACTTTCCCGAAAAGGTGTATTCGGGACGGATGGAGCTCGCCGACGGCGGAACCGTGGATGTGGGCGCGACAGCACGTTTGGACGCGCCGGGCGTAGTGGTGACGTTCTACCACACAAAGCCGCCGTTCGCCCAGAGCTATAGTCTTAACATGCAGAACCTGCTCAGCGGGTACGGCATGGATGCGGGCCGCTGTATCGTCATCACGCAAAATAGCAAGATCGTGGCTGCTAACGAGGCGGCGATGGGCGAGGCATCCGGCTCACATAACGAGCTTGACGCCTCAAAGGTCGATGCCGCCATCATCAACGCCATCAACGATACGGACGGTGCGGGTCAAGGCACGTTTGTCCGTGTCGGTACGCAGGACTACTACTGCCGGATCGCCCGCGCCCGCGATTACTACGTCTATGTCTATCAGCCGACGACCGATATCATCGTCGGTGTTGCCGGGGCTGCCTTGATTGCCATCGTGGTCTACAGCGCCTTTATCGCTGCGGTCTACACGGTTTCACGCAAGGCCGAGCGGGGTCGCCTTGCCGAGCGCCTCGAAGATGAGCGACGGCATCGTGAACGCCTGGCAGAAGCGGTCGAGCGGGCCGAGGAGGAAGCCGCACGCGCCGAGCGGGCAAACAAGGCCAAGACCGAGTTTCTGCGCCGCATGAGCCACGATATCCGTACGCCCATCAACGGCATCATCGGCATGCTCGAGATCGCCGAGCTCGAGCCCGATGACGCCGAGCGTCAGCAGAAATGTCGTCACGAGATCGATGCCGCCTCGCATCTGCTCTTGGGCCTGGTCAACGAGGTGCTTGATATTGCCAAGCTCGAGGGCGACCAGATCGTGCTCGAGGATGAGGTCATAGATATCGTGGCCTTGCGGCATGAAGTGCACGAGGTGATGCAGGCGCAGGCCGAGCGTCGCCATGTGTCCATCGTGCGCCATGACGGCCCCATCGCGCATCGCATGGTTCACGGCAGTCCCGCCCATATCAAGCGCCTCCTGCTCAACGTGCTCTCCAACGCCGTCAAGTACAACCATGCGGGCGGCACCGTCGCGCTTACCTGTTGTGAAAACGCTGGCGAGGACGGTATGGGGGTCTTTGAGTTTATCTGCGCCGACACGGGAATCGGTATCTCCGATGAGTTCAAGGACCGCGTCTTCGAGCCCTATGCGCGCGAGGCGACCGGCGTGGACGACGGCGTGGGAGGGTCGGGACTGGGCATGCCGACGGCCCGCCGCCTGGCGCGCGCCATGGGCGGAGATATCGCGTTTACCTCCGAGCTGGGGCGGGGCAGCACGTTTACCATCACGCTGCCGTTGCGAGTCGCCACGGACGAAGAGGTGGCCCAGCAGGCAGAGGCGCTCCTGCATGTTGAGGAGGCGGAGCTGGCCGCCAAGGTTGCCGGCCTTCACGTCCTGCTGGTCGAGGACAATGAGCTCAATCGCGAGGTCGCCCAGTATATGCTCGAGCGCTATGGTATGCGGGCCCTCTGTGCACGCGACGGGGCCGAAGCCGTCGAGATGTTTCTGGAATCGGCGCCGGGTGCTATCGATGCCGTGCTCATGGATGTGATGATGCCCAACATGGACGGCTACGAGACGACGCGGGCTATTCGCGCGAGTGAACGCGACGATGCAGACGTCCCCGTCATCGGTATGTCGGCAAACGCCTTCAGCGACGACCGTTTACGTGCAAAAGCAGCCGGAATGGACGATTACGTGGCCAAGCCGGTCGACTCGGTGATACTCTTAAAAACATTGGTACGCCATTGTGCGAATTAAATAGACAGGGGAAATCCCATGGACGATAAACAGAAAGTCATCCTTACGCAAGAGCAGGCCGCCGGCGAGGTTGCCCGTGCGCGCAAGATATACCCTGTCGTGCGCCTGCTTGATGCCCAGGAGGTCTCCACCGATAGCAGCTGCCTGCTGCTCGGCGAAGGCTGCCCGTGTTTGCGTATGGTGTGCAGCAAAGTGCTTGCCGAGGGCGGTGAGGTGTGCGAGCAGCTGCGTGTGGGCGACGAGGTCCATCGGGGAATCGTACGCTATGTCGAGGTCGACGGCGACCCGCATGTGCTGCTGATGGCGCGCCCGCTCAGCAACGCCGAGGACGCCGACAAAGAGCTGCTCTACGAGGACGTGCTCACCAAGGTCTATAACCGACGTTTTTACGAGGATCGTCTGAGCGAGACCCACATGACCGCCGGCGTCGCTGTCATCGATCTCGATGACTTTAAGATGCTCAACGATACGTTCGGCCACCATGTGGGCGATCTGGCGATCAAGGCTGCGGCCGCCGCAATGCAGAAGTCGATTCGCTCGACCGATACGCTCGTGCGTTACGGCGGCGATGAGTTCGTTATTATCATGCCCAATATCAGCTCGACGGACTTTGCCGTGCGTCTGCGCGATGTGTCGGAAGCCATCATGTCCTCTACGGTGACGGGGCACGAGAAATTACGGCTCTCGGCGAGTGTGGGCGGCGTGCTTGCGAGCGGCCAGACCGTCTCCCAGGCCGTCCAGCGTGCGGACAAGCTTATGTACCACGCCAAGCTCAAGCGCGGTTCGGTTGTGACCGATGGCGACATGGCGGACGGCGAGCTGCTGCAGAGCTCCAAGCCGTTGCTGCTGATCGTCGACGACGCCGAGATGAACCGCGCCATCCTCACCGAGATGCTCAAGAACGATTACGACATCGTCGAGGCCGACTGCGGTCAGGCCGCGCTCGACGCGATCGATCGCTACGGCACCGACTTGGCGCTCGTGCTGCTCGATATCATCATGCCCGGCATGAATGGATTCGAGGTGCTCTCGGAGATGACGCGCCAGTCGATTATCGACGATGTGCCCGTCATCATGATCTCGAGCGAGGATTCCGATGACGTGGTGCTGCGCGCCTATGAAATGGGCGCAAGCGACTATGTGAGCCGTCCCTTCGATGCGCGTGTGGTGCGTCGCCGCGTGAGCAATATCATTCGTTTATATGCCAAACAGCGCCGTCTGGGCACGCTGCTTGCCCAGCAATACTATGAGCGCGTCAAGAACAGCCAGATGCTGATCGACATCATGGCGGGCGTCATGGAGCTGCGCAACGGCGAGAGCGGCCTGCATGTCACGCATATCGAAAAGCTGACTGAACTTTTGCTCGAAGAGCTTGTCTCGCGTACCGACGAGTTTGACATCGATGTCGAGGAGCGCGGCATGATCGCCATGGCCTCGGCGCTGCACGATATCGGCAAGATGTCGATCGACGATGCGATCTTGAACAAGCCGGGACGTCTGACGCCCGAGGAGTTCGAGATCATGAAGACGCACACCACGATCGGGTCGGACATGTTGCAGGAGCTGGGGCGCCACCATGCCCACAATGCACTGCTCATGTACGCCTACCAGATCGCGCGCTGGCATCACGAGCGCTGGGACGGCAAGGGGTATCCCGACGGCCTCAAGGGCGAGAATATCCCCATCGCCGCCCAGGTGGTTTCGGTGGCCGATGTCTACGATGCCCTTACGAGCGTTCGCGTGTACAAGGACGCCATCCCGCATGATGAGGCGATCCAGATGATCCTCGACGGCAAATGCGGACAGTTCAACCCGTTGTTGCTGGAATGCCTGCTCGCCGTGCAGGACCGTATCGCCGAGACTCTGCAAAATCCGGCCGATGTCGTTCTGTTCCCTTCCCTGTAGCCCTAAGGAGACTGAGTCATGACTGCCATGCGCGATGCCTATAACAAGATCGGTGCCGACTACGACGATGTTCTCAATCGTCTGATGAGCGACGACATGGTGGCACGCTTTGCCATCAAGTTTCTTGACGACGATAGCATGCCCAAGCTCGATGCCGCCATCGAGGCGGCTGATGCCAAAGCGGCGTTTATCGCGGCGCACACGCTCAAGGGCGTTTGCCAGAACCTGAGCTTTGACAACCTGTATGCACCAGCCGTGGACGTGACCGAGGCGCTGCGCGGGGCTTCCACGATCGATGCGGCCGTGCCATTGATGCCGGCGTTGCGCGAGCAGTATGCGACAACCGTGGCCGCGATTCGCGAAGCGATGTAACCGCTTGGTCCCATGTGACGTTTCTCATGAAAAACGCCGTCGGATCTTATGATCTCGACGGCGTTTTTGCTTAGCAAAGGGCTTTTGCAGAAAGGTCAGCGCTGATGCTTTACCTGGGCCGCGGCCTCGACAAAGCCCTTCCAGAGCAAGAAATCGGTCTCGATGAAGCGCCAGGTGTATTCGGGATGCCATTGCACGCCGATGCAGAACGGTTGGCCCTCTATCTCGATGCACTCGGGCACGCCGTCGGTCGCCTCGGCCACCAGACGGGTATTCTCGCCCAGGGCGTCGACGCAGCAGTGGTGAGCCGAGTTGGTCTGAATGAGCGTGGCACCGCCGATAACCTTTGAGAGCAGCGAGCCGCGGACGACCTCAACAGGATGGCAGGGCTCGGTGAGCACATGGTTGTGGCGCCATTGGGTCATGCCATTGCGCGCCCCTAGGCTCGGAACATCCATGCACAGGGTTCCGCCGGTGGCAACGTTGAGCAGCTGGGTGCCGCGACATGTGGTGAACAGTGGCTTCTTGGCGCGCAGGACCTCGCCGACGAGTTTGAACTCAAAGCTGTCGCGGATCTCGCAGCACAGGGTGGGATCGTAGGGACGGTCGTCTCCCCAGCGCTTGGGGTTGACGTCGGGGCCTCCGGGGATCGCCACGCCATCCGCTATCTGCACGTAGTGGGCGATGATCTTGGGATCATCGGTTAACGACATCTGCAGCGGCAGGCCGCCGGCGGCAAGGATGGCATCGACAAAGACGCTGGCGATTTCTTCGTTGGGAGCGAGCGTCTCATGTCCAAAGAGGCGCTCTTCTTCCCAGCGCGGAGCCACGAGGATAAGAGGTCGGTCTTGCGGTGCGATATCTACGTGCGGTGTGAAGGTGGCGGTGGTGTGACTTCCGAGCATGAATCAAGCTTTCAAATTCGATACGAGCGGGTTGACGGTGCGGAGATAGGAAGCGACGGGCGATCTAATGCCCCTTGATGGAGTCGAGGAACTCCTGGGCGCGCTTGGTCTGCGGATGGTCGAAAAACGCATCGGGGGCGCCCTCTTCTACGATCTTGCCGTCGGCCATGAAGACCACGCGGTCGGCCACGCGACGGGCGAAGTTCATCTCATGCGTGACCACGATCATTGTCATGCCCTGCTGCGCAAGCTTTACCATGACTTCGAGGACCTCGTTGATCATCTCGGGATCGAGCGCGCTCGTGGGCTCGTCGAAGAGCATGGCCTTGGGTTGCATGGCCAGCGAGCGGGCGATGGCCACACGCTGCTGTTGGCCGCCCGAGAGCTGGGCAGGTACCTTGTCGGCCTGCTCGGCCACGCCCACGCGACCCAGAAGGTCGAGGGCGCGCTGACGTGCCTCGTCCTTTGAGACGCCCAGCACGTCGACCGGTCCCAACATTACGTTTTGCAGGACCGTCATATGGGCGAACAAGTTGAACTGCTGAAACACCATGCCCAGCTCGGCGCGCATGCGGGCAAGTTCCTTACCTTCCTGAGGCAGCGGCTTGCCTTCGATGAGGATCTCACCGGAATCGATGGTCTCCAGACGGTTGATGGTGCGGCACATGGTTGATTTGCCCGAGCCGGAGGGACCGATAACCACGACGACCTCGCCGCGTTTGACCGACAGGTTGATGTCGTTGAGCACATGCAGCTCACCATAGTGCTTATCGACGTGCTTGAGCTCGATAACGGGCGTATCGTCGGATGGGGCAAGGGGCGTCTGCGTTTCTGTAGCCATAGAAGTCGGAACCTTTCGTGAATGCCCGCACGGTGGCGGTTAACGGATGATGGTCGCGCCGGTCTTGTGCGAGACGTAGACGGCGGCCTTGTTGATGGCGACGTTGATGAGAATGTAGATCACGGCGATCACCAGGTAGACCGATACGAGGGCATCGTAGTTGGTGATGAGCACGCGGGCGTTCTGCATCAGGTCGGGATAGCTCACCACGTAGGCCACCGTGGTGTCTTTGACCACCACGACGAGCTGCGAGATCAGCGAAGGGATGATAAACCTAATGGCTTGGGGCAGCACGATTTTAAAGGTGATTTTAGCCCGAGAGAGGCCGAGGGCCTGGGCTGCCTCGATCTGCCCGGCAGGCACGGCATTGACACCGGCGCGAAAGACCTCGGCAAGCACGCCGGCCGCCGCGAGCGTCACCGGCAGCGTGAGCATCCAAAAAGCCGGAAGGCTGATACCGTATTGGGGAAGCACCAAAAAGAAGAAGTAGATGAACAGCAGGCTCGGGACGCCGCGGAAGAAGTCGGTAAAGAGCCGGCAGAGTGCCTGCAGCGGTCTGATGCCGCTCGTGCGACCGAGCATGAGCACAAGACCCAGCACAAGCGCGATGGCGCCCGCGGTCAAAGCGACCTTGAAGGTGCCCTCGAACCCGGCGAGCAAAAACTTCCAGGTCGAGAGATGCGTAAAGAAATACCAGTAGTGGACCGACAGCTGACCGGTCACATAGAAGCGCTGCACGATGACTGCCAAAAGCGCCACGACGGCTACGATCGAGATGGCCGTGCCGAGTGCGATGGCGCGGCGGGTCTTGGGTCCGGGTGCCTCGTAAAGGGCATCGCGCATGGTGAGCGCGCGCATCGATTGTCTGCTCATCGAAGGATCCTCACCTTCTTGTCGATGCGGTTACCGATAAGGCTCGCTACGAAGGCGGTGCCCAGATAGCCGAGTGCCGAGATAAAGAATGCGGCGATACCGCCCATGGAACGGGTGTTGATGTAGCTCACCACGCCGGTGAGCTCCTGTGGGCTCAGGGGAACCTGCGACCCGAGCGCGGTGGTGAGCATGACGGCGATAAACAGGTTGGTCATGGGCAGCACGCTCGAGCGCAGCGCCTGGGGGATCACGATCTTGGCGAGAATGCGGCTAAAGCCCATGCCGAGCGAGCGAGCCGCTTCGACCTGACCCACGCCGACGGTGTTGATGCCGCTCATGAAGTTCTCGGATCCAAACGCCGAGCCCAAAAGCACCGTGGCCACGATGACGCAGGTGCGATAGGGGAGCACGATCTTGAGCGGCGGGAGCGCATAGACCACGATGATTAGCAGCGCAATGCCCGGGATGTTGCGAAAGACCTGTACGTAGAGATCGCCCACCGCGCGCAGCGGCCTGATCGGCGACACGCGCATCACGGTTATGGCGACGGCGAGTACCATCACCAGCATAAATGATTCGAGGGTCATACCCCATGTGGCAAAGAGGGCGTCGATATAGTTTTGGCCGTAGGTCGACCAGAGTTCTGCGAGGCCCATGCTCCACCTCCCATACCTATAGCAAAGGGGCCTCCGCGCGGGCGGAGGCCCCATACCATTTTCGCGAAACAGTTTAGCAAAATAAAGTGCAGCCTGCGTTACGCAACGGTTTCAAGACGGTCGTGGATACCGGTCCTAGGCGCCGACCTCGGGGAGCTCGGGGACATCCGAGTCGCCGATGCGGTCGCCGATGCAGATCTTCCACAGATCGGCCCAGGTGCCATCGTCCTCGATCTTCTTGATAAAGTCGTTGACGAAGGCCACGCCGTCCGAGTCGAGCGGCAGGCCGATGCCATAGGGCTCCTTGTTGCCAAAGGGCTTGCCGGCGATCTTGTACTTGCCCGGCTCGCGCACCATGGCGCTCTGCTGCATGTTGTTATCGATGACGTAGGCGTCCACGCGGCCCTGGGTGAGCGCCTGGCGCGCCTCCTCGTCCGTCTTGAACTCCTGCTGGCTGGCCTTGGGGGCAAACTCCTCGACAATGGCCGGACCGTTGGAGCCGGACTGCACGGCCACGGTCTTGCCTGCCAGATCGTCGACGCTCTTGATGTCCTTGTTGTCGGCGAGCACCAGGATCGCCTGCTGCGTGTAGTAATAGGGGCCGGCGAAGGAGACGGCCTTCTTGCGCTCGTCGGTGATTGTATAGGTGGCGAACACGGCATCGACCTGGCCGTTCTGCAGCACGGACTCACGCGTGTCGGAGGTCACCTGGGTGATCTCGACGTTGTTCTTGCCCAGGATATAGTTGGACAGAAGCTGCGACATACCGGCGTCAAAGCCGCGGGTGACGCCGTCCTTCTCGTTGAGTTGCGAGAAGAGCGTCGAAGTCTGGACGGAGCCGATCTTGAACACACCGGCATCGCGCACGGCGGTAGCCCAGGTGCTGGCGGCGATGGCGTCATCGTCGGCCTTGGGACCGGCGGCGATGAGCTTGTCGTACGCATCGGCATCCAACGTGGTGTTGACGGCATCGTCGGACTTGCTGCTCTTGGAGGCAGATCCTGCGGCGCTGCCCTTGTCGGCCTCGGCGCTCGTGTCAGAGCAGCCGGCAAGACCCAGGCCGGCGACGGTTGCGAACGCGGAGGCGCCGAGGGCGACAAAGCCGCGGCGGTCGAGGACGACCTTCTCGGAGAGATTCTTGCTCATGGGAAGCCTTTCTCGTTGATTCCCTAGTATTTGGGTAGAGTTATACCCTATGCTGGATGAACCGGTCAATACGAAATATCTCAGAAACATACCGGTTTTATAGGTTGCATGGGATTTGGGATATCTCTTATTAAGGAGAGGACACTTACATGAACGGATACAACTACTTCGCACCCACGCGGGTGCTGTTTGGTGCCGGCAAGTTGGCGGAGCTCGGGGACCAGAAACTGCCGGGCAAGAAAGCGCTCATCGTCACCACGGGTGGCAAATCGGTTAAGACCAACGGATATCTCGCCCGTGTCGAGGCCGAGCTCGACCGTGCCGGCGTGGCACACGAGCTGTTCGATCGCATCGAGCCCAACCCGCTGCGCGCCACGGTTAACGAGGGCGGTTGGCTCGCGCGCACGCACGGCTGCGACTTTGTGCTTGCCCTCGGCGGCGGCTCGGTCATGGACGGCTCCAAGGGCATCTGCACGGTGGCTTCCAATCCGCACATGGACGGGGACGGCACCGAGCAGCCCGGTGACATCTGGGATTTCGTCAACGGCGGCACGGCGAAGGGGCTGCCGATCGAGTACGACCCGCTGCCGCTCGTCTGCGTGACCACTACGGCCGGCACCGGCTCCGAGGTCGATGCGGGCGGCGTGCTGTCATGCGAGGAGAACGACGAGAAGCTCCGCCTGGGCGACCCGCGCCTGTTCCCGGTGCTCTCCATCGTCGATCCCGAGCTTATGGTCACGGTGCCGGCACGTCTTACGGCCTATCAGGGCTTCGACGCACTCTTCCATAATGTGGAGTGCTTTATCTCCAACACCAACACTCCCATGGGCGACATGATCTGCCGCGAGGGCATCCGTCGCGCTGCGGCGGCGCTGCCCACCTGTGTGGACGATGGTGCGGATATCGAGGCGCGCTCAGAGCTCGCCTTCGCCAATACGCTTGGCGGCTACGCCATGGTCGCCTCGGGCACCACGGGCTGCCATGGCCTCGAACATGGCATGAGCGCGCACCATCATGATCTGCCGCACGGTGCCGGCCTTATCATGATCGCCCGTGCCTACCATGCGTGGATGATCGAGCATCACGCCTGCGATGAACGCTATATCGAGATGGCGCGTCTCATGGGCAATGCCGAGGCTCACGATCCGTGTGATTTTGTGGTCGAGCTTACGCGTCTCATGGGAGCTTGCCACGTGGATGAGCTCGCCATGAGTTTCTGGGGCATCGAGCGCGCGGAGCTTGCCGCGATCGCCCATAATGCCGTCACCACCAACGGTGTGCTGTTCAGCCACGACCCGCTCGCCATGACCGAGGCCGACGTGACGGAGATCCTCGAGAAGAGCTGGCGCTAGGGACACCGCATGGGACAGCCAGCTCTGGCTTCTTTGCCCCATCCGATGCCGTTTGCCCCCTTGATCGGCAAATTGATACGTTTGCCGCGCGAGGGCGATGTCATACTTCTCACTGACTGTAAAAACCACTCGACAAAGGTTTGCAATGGCAAAAGAGAAAACTAAGAAGGCCAAGGACTGGAGCGACCCGCATAAGCTCGGCTTTATGCGCTGGCTCATGGTGTGGTCAGTCCTTTCCATCATGACAAGCATCATCGTGGTGGGCATGAGCGCCAAGGAAAGCCTGCCGCTCGACCGGCCCGAGAACATCTGGTCGTTTTTGTGTACGTGCTACCAGGCGGTGTTCCTGTGGCTGCTCATCGGCCGGCGCGATGTCACGCGCAAGGTCGTCTGGGGTTTCTTCGGCGTGGAAGTGCTCTATCGGCTCGCGGATCTCGCCTTTAACTTCTCCGGTCTCGGTGGGGGCGTCTCCATGTTTGTGAGCAACATCCTGTGGGCGCTTATCGTGCCCGTCTACATGCTCACCTCGCGTCGCGCCAAGGCCGTGCTCGTGCAGCCCTTCAGCATCGACGTGCGCCGTGATGCCTTTGAGCAGGATGTCTCGTTCTTCAAGCCTAGGACGTGGGCCTTCTGGCGCAACCTCATCATGTACTTCTGCGTGTTCTCCGTCGTGGGCCACTGGATGGAAGCCGGCTACTGCCTCTTTATCAAGTGGGGGCTTATCCCGGGCATCTACGACCCCAACTCAGGCATCTGGCGCGATTGGTTGTTCCCGTTTTGCGTCTACGGCGTGGGTGCCGTGGCCTGCGTGCTGCTGTTCTATCCGGTGAAGCTGTTTTTGCAGCACAAGATCAAGACGCCGCTGCTGCCGCTGTTGCTGAGCTTTGTCTGGAACGCGCTCATCTGCACCGGTATCGAGCTTGCCATGGGTCTCATGCTCAACCAGCCGGTCAACGGCGTGTACCCGCTGTGGGACTACTCCAACATGTTCTGCAACTTCATGGGGCAGGTCTGCCTGCAGAACGCCTGCGCCTTCGGCTTTGTGGCGACGCTCATGACCTGGGTCATCTATCCGGCGCTCGAGCGCATGCTTGCGCGTCTCTCCAAAGACGCGGGCCAGACGCTGTTTATCGTTATCGTCGTGTTCTTCTCCCTGCTGTTCGCCCTCTATTGCGTACAGGGTTTCCTGGTCCTCTGATGAGGGAACAGCAATACGGATGATCAAAAAAGCCGCTCCATCGGGGCGGCTTTTTTAGTGCAAGGGGGCTATGTCGCCTAGCAATGGCGCTTGGCCTCGAAGGCCGCAGCGCATGTGAAGATCGGCACGATAAAGGCGATGTCTTCGAGACCCACCGCACCCTGGGTCAGCTCGCCTAAGAGCGCCAGCACGCACAGGGCCGCGATGATGGCGCTGGTGGTGGAGAGGAGCTTGAGCCGTTTGGGGTCGCATACAGCGCCCCAGCTCATCCACGCAAGCCAGCATTGGATGGCGGCGACGACAAACATCATGCCGGCCTCGACGCCGCGCCCCCATACGGGGTCCATACCCGCGGCGGCGTAGACGGGATTGGGTGCGTGCAGCAGGGTGACGATGCCAAACGCGCACTCGACCATGGCGGTGACGGCTCCGATGCCCGCAATGGTCAGCAAGGCCTTTTGGGATCGATTGAGTGTCGAGAAATGAATGCGGGCCATGTGTGAGCCCCTTTCTTGCAACATGCAGCTGCGGCCGTGTTACCCCAAGCTTGTGGTAACACGGCCGCAGCTGGAAATGGCGAATCTAGCGGATGTCGAGCATGCGGTAGGCCTCGGCCGCCATGTGCTCGACGGTCATGCCGCACTGGGCGAGCAGCACGGTGGGGTCGTAGCGGTCTGGGAAGGCTCGAGGTACGCCGAAGGTGCGTACGCGCGCCGGTGTGCAGGCAAGGTAGCGGGCAACCTTTTCGCCCCAACCACCATCCAAAATGCCGTCCTCGATGGTGATGACCGAGCGATGGGTTGCAGCCAGGCGGTCCAAGAACGGACGGTCGAGTTCGGTGGCAAAGCGGGGATTGACGAGTGTGGCGTCGATACCGTAGGCGTTGGAGAGCCTGCGGACCACGCGCTCGCCCAGCTCGAAGAAGTCGCCGAGTGCGAGCACCGCGATGTCGGAACCCTCGTGCACGGTTTGATAGCGCACCTGCGCATAGTCGGCATTCTGGGCGACAGGGGCCAGGTCGGGTCGGCTCGTAACGCCGGCGGCCGGTACGCGAATCGCCACGGGGTGCTCGCGGTGGTCAAGCGACCAGTCGAGCATGGCCAGGTATTCCTCGACACAGGTCGGTGCGAGATAGCGCATGTTGGGAAGATTGCCCATCATGGAGATATCGAAGAACGATAGATGTGTCTCGGACGTAGTGCCAAAGACCGAGGCACCAAAGACAAGGATCGTCGCGGGGGCGTCGTTGAGGCACAGGTCGTGCCATAGCTCATCGTAACCGCGCTGTAAAAACGTGCCGTACACGCCAAAGACGGGCTTGACTCCGGCCGCAGCCAAAGCCGTGGCAAACGTCACCGCATGCTCTTCGGCGATACCGGTATCGACGAATTGCGGACCAGCCGCCTTACGTCGTTCGGGCGTGAAGCCCATGATGTAGGGCGTGGCGGCGCTGATGGCGACGACTTGCTCATCGCGCTCGATGGCGGTGGCGAGCGCCTCGCCGGTGATATCGGCATAGGTGCGCGGCGCGGGCTCGCTCGGGTGGCCCGGGGTGAGCTTGCGCCCGGTTGCGGTGTCAAATGGCCCCACGTGGTGCCAATGCTCCGGATCGTTTTCGGCCGGGGCGAATCCCATGCCCTTGGCGGTGGAGATATGCAGCACGACGGGGTGGTTGCATCCGCGCAGCTCCTCGAGTGCATCGACGAGGGCGAGCACGTCGTTGCCGTCGTCTAGGTAGCGGTAGTCGAGCCCCAGGGCGCGGAAGAAGTTGTTGGACGAGGTGCCACCGGTGGCGCGCAGTTCGGCCAGGTTGCGATACAGCCCGCCGTGGTTCTCGGCGATGGATTGGTCGTTGTCGTTGACGACGATGATCAGGTTGCTGTTGAGCTCGGCAGCGTTATCGAGCCCCTCGAAAGCCAGGCCGCCCGAAAGCGATCCGTCGCCGATCACGGTGACGACGTTGTAATGCTCGCCCGCAAGATCGCGTGCATGGGCAAGACCGCACCCCAGGCTGATCGAGGTCGAGGTGTGACCCATGGCAAACAGGTCGTGGTTTGACTCGTCGGGATTCGAAAAGCCCGAGACCTCGCCATAACGCGCAGGATCGATAAACGAGAACGTGCGCCCGGTCAGTGCCTTGTGGGTATAGGTCTGATGCGACACATCGAAGACGATCTTGTCGGTGGGGGAGTCGAAGACGCGGTGCAGCGCCACGGACAGCTCGACGACGCCCAGATTGGGCGCCACGTGCCCACCGACGGCAGCGCAGCTCTTGAGGATGGCCTGGCGCAGCTCGTCGCACAGTGCGGGCAGCACAGAGCGATCGAGTGCCTTGACGTCCTCGGGCGTTGTCGTTTGCGTGAGCAGCATTGTCGGCGGTGACTCCCTTGTGGTCGTGTACCGGCGTTTCCCCAGCCGGCACAAGTGCACTAGACAGTCTCTCACAAAGTGGATCGAAATGTGTGGCGGCCGCGCGGTGATTCGCCCATCGGCAGGACAAAACGCTTTGCCCGATGCCATACTGGATATTTTGTTGTCATGGGGATCGAATGTTGCGGCGGGGAGGTGCGAGGTGCTCGTTGGCCATGGAGCGCAAACAATCGAGCGCGAGGTTCTGGAGACGGCTGCGTATCTGGAGCGCGAGGGGCGTCTGAGCCTCACGCGCGATTTTATCCAACACGGAGACGTGACAGTATACGACCATGTGGTATCGGTAGCTTGCGCGAGCCTGGCTGCCGCCGATCGTTTGGAACGTGCCGGCGTGCGCATCGATCGCGCATCGTTGGTACGCGGTGCCCTGCTGCACGATTATTTTCTCTATGATTGGCACGATCCCGATCCCTCGCATCGTCTTCATGGGTTTCGCCATCCGTATTTTGCCCTCGCGCATGCCGAGGAGGATTTCGAGCTTACGCCGCACGAGCGCAATATCATTGTGCGCCATATGTTTCCGCTGGTCCCGGTGCCTCCAACCTGCCGCGAGGCGTGGATTGTGTGCCTGGCTGACAAATGGTGCGCCCTACGCGAGACCGTCCGCGCCCGCCGCGGCGTAAAGGGGCAAGCAAAGAAACCGGGCGCTTTTGAATCAAAGCAGAAAGGGCGGAATCGATGACGCTTGATATGTCGCTTGCCGGCGCCACGCTTGCCGCCTGCCCGTTTTCTGCGCTGTTTCTCTCTTTTTTGGCCTATGGCGCGCTGGGTTGGCTGTGGGAGTCGACCGTCTGCGCCTTTCTCAACCACGGACACTTTGCCAACAGCGGCTTTTTGTTGGGACCGTGCTGCCCGATCTATGGCGTGGGAGGCGTGACCTGCTGGCTGCTGCTGCGCGGCATAGCCGGTCTGGGAGAGCAATTTGTGGCAGCCGCCTTGGTGTGCAGCGTGATCGAGTACGCCGTGGGTGTGGCGCTCGAGCGTACGACCGGTGCACGCTTTTGGGACTATTCGCACCTGCCGTTCAACCTTAACGGACGCATCTGCCTGTATTGGGCGTGCGCCTTTGGACTGGGCGCCGTGGTGATCTGCCGCGTGACGGAACCGATGATCCTCTCGCTGCTGGCTCTTTTGCCGTGGTGGCTGGTCGTGGTGGCAGCCGTGGTCACCGCTGCGGTGCTCGCCGTCGATGCGGCGTCGTCGCTTGCGAGCTGGCGGCGTCTGTCCGAGCAGCTTGAATGCGTGCGCGCCGACCTTGCCGACCGCATTAACGACTCGCTGCACGACGCCTCCGATTCGATGCTCGAGAAAATTCCCGAATCGGCGGTGGAGTCCGTCAACCAGACGCATGTGCGCGGGCGGGCTATCAACGCTTGGCTCGCCGAGATCGGCGATGCCGCGCTCGATGCCCTGCGTGAGAAGGCCTCGGTCCCGACATTTATCGCCGATGGGCGACGGGGTCTGGCGCTCACGGCCCGGCGCGTGAGCAGTGCCGTGCCGCACCCGGTGCGCTCGGTGCGTGCAAGCTATGCCGGTTGGGCCGAGCGTATGGAGCGCGAGGGACACGGGCTTCGCGTGCCGCGTGCGCGGATGCGCATGGGCCGTCCCGTGCCGCGCGTGCTGCTGCGCCGTCGCGACCTGCGCTTCTTCAACGCCTTTCCCCGTCTGCGCTTTCGCCGCTACGATGGCGTGATCCGCGCAACCGGTCTGGCCGATCGCGCTCGCGAGCTCTTCCGCCGCTAGCTTGCCCTGCCCCTCCTCCGTCACCAGCTTGCCCCACCCCTCTCTCTCGTTGAGATTCGACTTTCCAACGGCGCGTTTTGTCCTGTCATCGCTGAGATTCGACTTTCCAACGATTTGCTCGGCATAATCCCAGTTCGCGTTTTTGACGCCGTTGGAAAGTCGAACTTCAACGAGAGGGGCGTTTTTGACGCCGTTGGAAAGTCGAATCTCAACGAGAAACGCGGTATAGACATGCCCGCGCCTGCCGTTTGCCGATTCTGGCCATCCGTTTGCCGACTCGTCTTTTTGCGTGCTTAGTCAACACTAGGTTTTACCTGCCGTTTTATTGCTGGGTCAGCTATTGGTCAGGCAATGGCAAGCTGGTATCAAACTGGTTTTTGATACGGTGCGATGCGAGAGGGAGGCGAGGGTATGGAACGCAGAGATGCTGAGCGATCGTTGAACGTTCAGGTTGCGCAGCTGGTTCGCGATGCTGAACAGTGCGGTTTGTGCGTCGTGCCGCAGACGGAATCTCAGCGTACGCGCATGGTGCAGATGGTGCGGAAAGGTGCGCTGGAACGGGTGTTTCCTGGAATGTTTGTTTCCTCGGCAACGGCCGCGTCATGGAAACTCAATCCCAGACTTCGCGCGTGGACGTTGGCTAAAACGTATGCGCACCTGCATCCTGATCGTGCATTGTGCTCCTTTTCGGCTGCGGTTGTTCACGGGCTTTGGGTTTCATATTCGCTCTTGGACAAGGTGTATGTCGTCGCTACCCAAGACGAAGCGACCCATCGCTCGCCTTGGGTTTTCTACCGGAGAATCAAGTCATTGAAAACTGAACGAGTCGAAGGAATCGTCGTGACTGCAATCGAGCAGACGGTGCTCGATTGTGCCCTCTCTGCGCCGTTTGCCGAGGGGCTCGCTATTGCCGATAGCGCCTTGAGGTATCGAGGCGTTACCAACGAGCAGCTGCTCGCTTACTTCAGGGTGCACGGAAAGAGGCGGCCTGGTATTCATAAAGCTATGGCAGTTGCGCGTTATGCCTGCGGGGATGCCGAAAACGGTGGAGAGTCGATTGTCCGGGGGCTGATCATCGCGGCGGGATACATGGCACCCAGCATGCTTCAACTTGAGTTTATTGACCCCGTCGATATCACGAAGACGATTCGTGCGGACGGGTTCTTTGACTTGGGGCACGGGCGCGGCGTGATCTTTGAGGTAGATGGCATGGTGAAATATCCCGGTGTCGAGCACGAGGACGCTGAAGGGGCTGTTGATCCCGATTCGTCTGGCGAGGTTCACGAAGATCTGCGAGAGACGTTGGTGGCGGAGCGGCAAAGGGAATCTCATATTACGGCTCTTGGTTATCCGGTAATGCGCGTGCTATTCAAGCGTGTTCGAGAGCCCGACTATCTGGTGTCGTTGCTTCGTGCATACGGTATTCCCCAGGTAAACGATCCGCTCCCCTTTGTCTGATATTTGCGTTTTGTCCGGTGCGCCGCCCCGTCCTCCCATTTCGTTGAAGTTCGACTTTCCAACGGCGCGTTTTATTCCGCCATCGTTGAGGTTCGACTTTCCAATTTTTTGGAGCGTGCGACCTGCGTTTTTGCCGAACATTTTGTTGGAAACTCGCACTTCAACGGGAGGGGTGTTTTCGGTGCTGTTGGAAAGTCGAATCTCATCGAGGGGAGGTCCGTCTGTTGCCGAAGCGTTTCGGCACCGTTGCCAGAGCGTTTCCAATATTTCGGCAGCGTTTCGATTCGTGCTCAGATCGTTTAACAGCGTCGTATCTGGTCTACACCAGCGCGTTCGCCGTCCCATGATGGGCTCGCCTAATCCAAGGGAAAGGGGAGCGAATGTACGATACGGGATCTACGACGTTCATGCTTATCTGCACCATGCTCGTGTTCTTGATGACACCGGGCCTGGCGTTTTTCTATGGCGGACTTTCGCGCCGCAAGAACGTCATCAACACGATGCTCATGTGCTTTGGCGCCATCGGTCTGGTGGGGGTGCTCTGGATCGTGGCCGGATGGTCGCTGGCCTATGGCGGCGGCGGTTCCAATCCGTTCTTTGGCGGTTTCGACCAGCTGCTGTGCTTGCCGGTCCTGGGACAGGTGCTGCAGGCGGCTAAGGGCGGCGGCACCGATGGGGCGGTATACCCGCAGATTATCAACATCGCCTTTCAGATGGCCTTTGCCATGATCACGGCGGCTATCGTCACGGGTTCGCTGGCCGGCCGCGTCAAGTTTGGAGCCATGGCTACGTTTCTTGGCATCTGGCTGCTTGTGGTCTACTGCCCGCTGGCGCACATGGTGTGGGGCGGCGACGGTTCGTTTATCGGTGACATCCTGGGAGCGCTCGACTTTGCCGGTGGCGATGTGGTGCACATTTCCTCGGGGCTTACGGGCCTTATCCTGTGTCTGATGCTCGGCCGCCGCCGCGGTTTTGGCATGGTGAGCTATCGCCCGCACAACGTGCCCTTTGTGGCACTCGGCGCGGGGCTGCTTTGGTTTGGCTGGTTTGGCTTTAACGGTGGTAGCGAGTTCAAGGCGGATGCCGTGTCGGCCCTGGCCATCCTCAACACCGTGACGGCGAGCGCGGCGGGTCTGGTCTCGTGGCTTGCGATTGAGCGCGTGCGTACCGGCAAGCCCACCCTTGTGGGCGCGAGCACGGGTCTTGTTGCCGGTCTTGTGGTGGTTACACCGGGTGCCGGCTTTATCGAGCCATGGGCGGCGCTCGTCATGGGACTTATCGTGTCGCCGGTCTGCTACTTTGCCATCAGCCATCTTAAGGTCAAGTTCGGCTACGATGACGCGCTCGACGCCTTCGGTTGCCATGGTATCGGCGGTATCCTGGGCGGCGTGCTTACGGGCTTGTTCTGTGTGCCCGAGCTTTCGTGGACCGGCAAGGGTGGCCTTTTCTACACGGGCGACCCATCGCTGCTGGTTTCACAGGTGCTGGGTATTCTGGTGACGATCGCAATCGTGCTCGTGCTCGACCTGGTGATCGCGGCGGTCGTCAGGGCACTCTTTGGCGGCAAGATCCGTGTCGACGAGGCGGACGAAGCGCTGGGCTTGGATGCGAGCCAGCACGGCGAGTCGGCGTATCCGTCATTCTCCGGCTTAGACTAAGGGGAGGAATCAACTATGAAGAAGATCACGGCGATCGTTCGCGCCGAGAAGCTCGAGGTGCTCAAGGACGCGCTGTTTGCGGCCGACGTGCGCGGCATGACCATCAACCAGGTACAGGGCTGCGGCGCCCAGCACGGCTGGAAGGAGTACGTGCGCGGCAACGAGCTGCTTGTCAACACGATCCCCAAGGTGCAGTTTACGATGATTTGCGCCGATGAGCAGGTCGATGCGGTCGTTGACATTGTCTGCGAGGCGGCACGCACAGGCTCGGTGGGCGACGGCAAAATCTGGGTTGAACCCGTGGAGCAGGTCATTCGCATCCGCACGGGCGAGCGCGGCCCGGCGGCGGTGTAGCTTCTTCGTTGCAGCTCGATTTTCTAACGAGCGGCCCATCAACGTAACAATATCTCCGCAGGTAAGAAGCTCGGCAGACTCAGTGCTGGCCGAGCTTTTTTGTGGAAACTCGAACTTCAACGGAAAAGGGGTGGCGCGCTACACTGGAGGTCGTTGGAGTTGCTCTTGACTATGGCAAGGCGGTGCGGCAGGTGGGGCGCAATAAATATCCCGAAGAGACGGTGGCGAAGATTCTAGACACGGCGCTCGCGCTCTTTTGCAGCAAGGGTTACGATGCCACGACGATCCAGGATATCGTCGATGGGCTCGATGGTATGACCAAAGGTGCCATCTACCATCATTTCAAGAGCAAAGAGGAAATTTTCGATGCGGCTTTTGAGCGGGCAATGGCTCCGGTAGCGAAACGTCGCCGTGCCGCCTTTGAACGGGACGATTTAACCGGCGCGCAAAAGCTTAAAGCGCTCTATGCGGCAGAGTCGGTTGTTCCACAGGCCGAGCTTTGGGCTCGTATTCGACCTGCCGCCGACCCGGTTAAGAGCGAGCGACTGTTGGCACTGCAGTACCAGGGCACCTTTGATGAATCGGTCGAACAGTACCTGCTGCCGGTGATCGAGGAGGGCATCGCAGACGGATCCATTGTCTGCGATTGCCCGCGCGAAGCGGCAGAGGCCGTTTCGTTGTTGGCGAATCTGTGGCTTCTGCCACTGTTTAGGCCGCTCGAGCCCAAGGAACAGATGCTCTCTCGCGCCCGATGCCTTGCTCGGATGGCGGCCGCGGTCGGACTTGACCTTGGCGACGAGGTGCTCGAGACGACGGCTCAGGTTTGGCAGACATGGGCGCGGTCTGGATGGTAGAATAGATACTAACGGTATGTATCGATATTCGAAGGGCGGCTTCGGTCGCCCTTTCCAAGCATCCAAATACATACCAACAGTATCTAATAGAGGTGGGAATATGGAAATGCCAAAGCTCGCGCCGAGACGTTTAGGAGAGCGGGGAGTGCTGAACCTATCGTTTGCCGCCCTTTTGTTTGCCCAGCTGTTGGTGCTGTCGGCAAGCTCGGCACTTTGTTTTGCCATGCCGTTGTGGCTGTTGGACTGCGGCGGCTCGGCCGCTCTGTACGGTGCGGTCGGGGCGCTTGCGTTTGTTCCCTATGTGTGCGCGATGCCGGTCGGTGGTGTTTTGGCGGACGCGCCGCATGGCCATACTGCCCTTTCGATCGTGGCGGCGGGCATGTCGATTTCGGCGGTGTCTGCTCTTCTGCTTTGTCATGCCGCAGGACCGGTGACGGCGGTTCTCATTGTTCTGTGCTTGCAATATGGGTTGCAGGCGCTTGTCAAGCCCGGTATTCAAACGCTGGCGGTGCGGCTAGTGGGGCAGGATCTGATCGAGCGAGCTACGGCGTTGGTCTCTCAAGTGACCATGGCAAGCAACATCTTGGGCCCAGTCATGGGGGTTGGGGTGTACGGCTGTTGGGGAATCGACGCCTTGTCCCTTGCCGCTGCTTTGTGCTTTGCGGTTGCGGCCGTCTGTTTGCTGATGATGCGCGTGCCCAAAATCGACAAAACGATTGCGGACGCCGGTGCGCGTCATGGCGATAGGCCCTATGGGGTCAAAGGGGTTGTCGACATGTTGCTGACGAACCGCGTGCTGTTGTCGACGGTGGCACTGGCTGCCGTTGTCAATGTGGTGTTGGCTGGAATGACGATTGGCTCGCCTATGATCGTGACGCGCGATCTGGGCATGCCAAGCTCGTGGACGGGTACAATCGAGGCCTGCATGGGTGCAGGAGGTATTGTGGGCGGGTGCATGGTATCCCTGCGACCCGGGGCTTTTTCGTTTGCACGGCTGTACCGTTACGTGGGCTATGCGTGCATCGGTATCATGCCGGTGTGTACGACATTTCTTGTGCATGCAACTGCGTTGCCGACGTTTATCGCGCTGGCGGTCGGATCGGCTTGGCTCATGGTCTGGGCAAACGTGGCATCTGTCGAGATTGTCAGCCATGTTCAGCGGGTGACGCCTCATGACACGAGCGGCAAGATGCTCTCGGTTGTATACATGGCGCTTACGTGCGCCACGCCGCTGGGACAGCTGTTGTACGGGTTTGCTTACGATGCCTTTGCAACGCCTGAGGTTCTTGTGGGCATGTTTGCGGCTTTGATGCTGGTAGCATGGTGGTTCTACAGGATAAGATAGTCAGGCGAAGGCGAGGCCCCTACCCATGATCAAGATGTTCGCGAGCGACCTGGACGGTACGCTGCTCAATGCCCTGCACGAGGCTGACGGCACGATTCGCCGCGCGATTCGCGAGATCACGGATGCCGGATTGCACATGGTGCCGGCGACGGGCCGCTCGACGCTGCCGACGGGCGAACATGGGTTCACGGGGCTCAAAATCGATGCTTGTTGTTCCAACGGTTCGATCATTCGCGATAGCCACGGCGAAGTGCTTAAGACTTGGAGTGTCGATCCCTCGTTTACCGAGGAGCTGTTGCGCCGGTTTCCCGACATCTGCTTCGATTGCTCGACGCCCGATGGACTCTATTCGAGCGGTTCATTCGAGATGCATCAGGCTGGCTTTAAGAACGACGATTTGTTCAAGCGCATCATCATGCGCGGTATGCGTGCGCGCGGGGGCATTCATGAAGAGCAGTATTTCGATCAATCGATCGTCGATATCCTGCGTCACGACGTATGCAAGATCAATTGCCGCGTGACGACGCCCGAGCTCGATCGCGAGCTGAAAGCCTTTTTGGCTGAACATACCGACCGCGTGGTCAATGCACCGTTCGACCCCGTGATGTTCGAGATCACCGACGTGACGTGCAATAAGGGCGAGAGTGTGGCCTGGCTTGCGCGCTATTACGGCATCGAGGAGGATGAGGTTGCGGTCTATGGCGACGGCGGCAACGATATCGCGATGCTCAAGCGGTTCCGCCACAGCTACGCGACCAAGAACGGCAGCGGCGAGGCCAAGGCCGCCGCGGCCGAGACCATCGGCAGCTGCGCTACCCACGCCGTTCCCAAGCACATGCTTGCTACGATGCGAACGCAAAGGGCCCGCACGGTGATCGGGTAGCGGCGGATCACTGCTCGGGGAAAATGGGGGACGGTTTTGAGTCCGATTCCGTCCTGCGGTTTCCCGTCCGAATCAGCGGTTCTGCCGATGGCGCTATTCCTGATCCAATAGCTTGATAAGTCGATCGATGTCGACGGCATATTTCGGTCGCCCATGCACTTCATACCGGTTGAGATATGTTTGGCACGGTCGACCATGCTTTTGCATGAACTCACGGTCACCGGCTGCAAATCGTTCAAGGTACTCATCGGAGATTGAAATGATCTTCATGGGAAACCTCTCTTTATGAAACGGGGTCCGCCGAAGCGGACCCCGCAACAGGTGGACGATATTCTACGCGTGGGCACCCCGTCGTCCGCAGAGGTTAAACGTACACGTGAGCCAAGCTCTTGAAAGCCGCGGCTCTCGGCAATCGGATTATACCCAATGAAGTGCCTTGGAATCTAGGCGTTTCTAGAGAGGCTTATGCTTTCTCGCCTTCAACCCATGCCGTTAGCTCCTCGGGTGTTATGAGACCTTTGGCGATGCCCATGATGGTTGAGAAGAGCTTTCTGTGAGCTGGGGCGAAGTCGATGCTGTTCGCGCGTAGGATCATGCCGAGCGCTGCGGCACCAGCGCGTTTGTTTCCATCGATGAATGGATGGTTCGAGATGATGGCATGGCACATGGCGCATGCCTTGGCGATGTCATCAGGAAAGGCGTCATAGCCCCAAACGATGCGAAAGGTCTCGCAAGAGCGGAGTCCAGCAGGCCTTCATCACGGATGCCACTGGTTCCGCCAAACCGGGCGATCGAGATATCGTGTACGGTAAGGACGTCGTCTTTTGAGGGCCAGAAGAAATCGCTCATTCTGCAAGCTCCTTGAAGACGTCGACATAGTCGTCCATAAATACCCTGGCGGCGGAGACCATGTTGGGCTCATTTCTTGCCTCTGTTGCGGTCGCGCTCCCCGCAGCATTCTCGACGAGCCAGCGCTCGTAGGCCTGCTGCATGATCGCCGCTTTCTCGTCTTTCTTTCGATAGCTCTTTTGCTCCTCGCGTGCCGCGGCAAACGCGTCGCTCTGCTCAAAGGCGCTCGTATCCCAGGAACCATGCGCGATGCGGTTCCACACGGCATCGACGAGTCGTTCGAGCTCATAGATTTCCTCCTCGCTGGCGCTCACTGTGAATGGCGGACGCAGCTCGTCGGTCTTGCGGTCGGGCTCGACGTAGAAGTCACCCATGGAGGTCACGGTGTAGCCCACGAATTCCGGCGAGGACTCGACCATCATCTTGTAGAACTTGAGCTGACGCTCGTAGCCGAGCGAGATCTTGTCGGCATGGCCCGTCTTGTAATCGACGATTTGCACGGTCTTGGCATCGTCATCGATCAGCATCAGGTCGAGGAAGCCAAAGAGTGGTGTGCCGCCGGGCGTGGCGCATTCGATCATGGTCTCGGTGGCGCAGCGGTAACCGGTGAGATGCTCGAGTAGCCAAGGGACGAACGTGCGGCAGATGCGGTCGAAACGCCAGAGATACCGCTCGACATCCTCGGGGGCAAAATCGAGCCAAGAGACCCGCTGCCGATGTGCCTGCTCGATCGACTCGATTGCGGCGGTACGATCCTCGGGCGCGCGATTCGCGATCTCCTCGAACATCGCATGCACGATGGTGCCGAATTCCGTGGCGATCGTGGGCGCGGTGGGCAGGCGGACGATCTGTTTCTCGGGAAAATGCAGGCTGTTCGTGCAGCCGGGCTCGTAGGTCGCAAAGGTGTTGAGTGCGGTGGCCGAGAGGTGCTTCGCATCGCGATGCGGGTCCAAGAGCGCCTGCAACTCGGGTGTGTCGAAGGCGAAGCGATCGTGCCAATCGGTCTCGATTACCGCATCGAGCGCGCTCGCGCCCACGTTCGCTTCCCGTGAATCGATCAGCCCCGTGAGCTCCTGGAGCATCGATCCGCCGGCGCGGTGCAGCTCAAGATGACGCTTAGCGCGTGTGATGGCCACAAAGAGCAAGCGGCGGGTATCGTCGGCGTCTTTCTCGTCCTGCATGAGCAGGTTGGAGGGATAGAGGCTTGCTCCGCCGGCACCTTTGTGCCAGGTTGAATCGTCGGCATCGAGCAGGTAGACGCAGTCGAACTCGAGTCCCTTGGAGCTATGTGCGGTCGTGAGGCGTACAGCCCCCGGCGTGCCGAGGTCGATCGCGGCATCGATGCTCACGTTGAACTTCTGCGCGGCATCGAGTCTGTCGACGATATCGGGCAGGCGGAGCGCTCGGCCCGTCACGCGAGCGTCTCCCAGTTCGCCCTCGACAAACGTGAGCATCGCCCGTATGCCGGCGTTGAACTCGGCGGCGGCTAACGGGTCGTTCTTGCCACGGGTTCGGTAGTATGCGAGCCCGTGCTGCGCGATGTCGAACAGGAGCGCCCTCACGGAGGAGGCGCTCGCTCGGGCTGCCCATTGCGTCAGGTCCTCGCACAGCGTATGAATACGCGTGTCGTCGCTCTCACGCATCGCGGCAAGCCATTTGCCGTGATGCTCGCGCTTGGCGTACAGGGCGAACGCAACGGATGACCGGTGGTCGCCGCCCAGCTCCTCGGCGCATATGATTTGCGGCAGATAGCTCTCGGCGAGTTCACGGCGCCCGCGGGCAAGCGCGGTGACGCAACGCAGCAGCGCCAGCGTCGCCTGCATGCGCTCGGAGGCAAAGAGGTTCTGCCGCTCGCGGTACGAGAACGGCACGTTTCCCTTGATCAGATGGGGGATGAGCGCACGTAGAGCGGCGTGCTTGGATGCGATGACGGCGATACCTTCGTTCGGATCATCGCAGGTGTCGAGGTAGCCGGCATCAAGGCGCGCCTTGATGCTTGCGGCGACGGCGGCGTATTCCACGGCGCTTTCGGGATACACGGTCTCGGTGAATTCGATCTGGTCACCGTCGGGACGGTGGGCGACGATGGCCTTGTTTGCACTCGCATCGAGTCGGCGTTCAATCTGGTGGGCGACCTCCTGTCCTAGCTCGACGATCGCCGATGTCGATCGGTAGTTGGTCTTGAGCACGATGCTTTGGGGTTTGAACTCCTCCGCAAACTGGTTGGCGCACTCGATGGTCGCGCCTTGGAACCTCATGATGGCCTGATCGTCATCGCCCACGCACATGACGTTGGGTGACTCGAGACCTTCACAGAGTAGCTCGATGATGCGCATCTGCGCACCGTTCGTGTCCTGGAACTCATCGACCTGGATGTAGGTATAGGTATCCTGCAGGGCCTGACGCAGCGATACGTCGTGCTCAGCTGCCTGCACAAAATCGCGGATCATATCGTCGTAATCGTAGAGGTGCTTCCGGTCGAGCTCGGCTTGGTAGTCCTGGGCGATAGTGCAGGCGCATTTGAGCCGCTCGCTCACCTCGGCGACCTTGAATGTTCGCCCCTCTTTATTGCTTCCGCCAAAGAATTGGTCGCGCACTTTGGTGTAACCGGACGATTTGCCGCACTCATCGATAAGCTCGGTGCGTCGGACCGTATCCCTCAACTGGACGATAAACGGTACGTAGCTGCCAGCTGGGCAGGGGACGGGCTGCGTCAGGGTGTGCGGGGCCATGGCACAGACGCGTTCGATCTCGCTCTCGAAACGCTCGGCCAAACCGGCGCTTGCTCGCCCACAGGCCAAGTCAAGCAGTGTCGAGTTCTCTGCAAGCCAAGCGGCTGCATCGATGTTCTGCTTCGCGATGGCCTCAAGCGTGCCATAGTCCATACCACTGCGCTTGACCTTAGAGACGAAGCCGGCCATCTTGCCGATGTTCACTGCCGGGCCGTCGGGCACCACGGCGGAGAGCGGCGCGTCGGGAGGCAGGCGCTTGAGTAGACGGTCGAGCAATTCTTTTTGGTGTAGGGGCGTGATGAGCGTATCCGTTGCGGAACGCGTGAAGCGCTCTGGATAGCGTGAGCGCACGCTCGCCGCGAAACCGTGAAACGTACTCACCTCGATGCCGTAAGCGTCGCGTCCGATCAACTCGATTAGGCGTTTGCGCATGGCTTCGGCGCCCGCCTCGGTGTAGGTGAGGCAGAGGATATTGCGCGGGGAGGCATCGCGTTTGGCGAGGATGTTCGCGGCGCGCAGACTCAGTAGCTGTGTCTTGCCGGTGCCGGGTCCCGCAATGACGAGGAGCGGTCCGTCCAGGCATTCGACGGCTGCGCGCTGTTCGGGGTTGAGTCGTTCAAGCGCGGCGGCGAGCTCGGGGGAGATGTCCATAACCGGTTACCTGCTTTCCTGTTGATACTGGGCACACGTCTGGTCGAGCATGTCGAGATACATGTCAACGGCACGCTGGGGACTTAAGATCTTGATGAACGTCGAGAGCTGCAGCAGCCATCCAAAGAACTGCGGCGACAGCGGCGCCTTCACGGTGGCGAGCAGACGACCGTCTTTGTTCTCGAAGACAACGGCGCCGAGCCCGAACTTGTCGATCAGGGGATTCATCGCGCGCTCGTCGAGTTCCAGCACGATGGTCGTCTTGTCTGCCGCATAGACGCCGAACGATGGCGAGACATGGTCCTCAAGCACATAGTTTGCGATGCGAGGGTCCTTGGTCGCGCGTTCCTCGGACATCTCGACGTCGAGCATGCGGTCGACGCGGTAGGGCGTGAACGGCGAATGCTCCGCACCGGCGTGGGCCCAGCGGTCGCGGAATCCGATGAGGTAGTAGAGCTCGTCGGAATAGATGAGACGCACCGGCGTGATCGCATAGGTCTTGCCGTCACGATTGAGGACCTTCTGCTTGGCGGCGTCGTAGTGAAAGTAGCGAAAGTTGATCTTACGCTTGGTGCGCATGGCCTGCTGGATCAGGTCGATGTTGCGCAGTGCGTCCGAGTTCTGCATCTTCACGCGCGACGGCACGTCGACGCGCTTGTGCATGAGTTCGCGCTCGTCGAGGCTCGCCAGGCGTTGCAACTTGCCGATGAGATGGTCGGTCAGCTCATCGGTCAAAAACGGTGAGCTCTGGACGGCGTCGACGAGCATGATGAGTTCTTGCAGATCGAGGGGACGGGAGACAAGGCGCCATTCTTTGCCGCCCTGCTGGGAGATTACGAGGCCGAAGTCGCGGAGCGTTTGAAGGTCGCGGTAGATCGCCTTGCGCTCGGCTTCGAGATCGTAGTAGGCGAGTTCCTCGATGATCTGCTGGGTTGTGAGCCCGTGCGTGCTGTCGGTCTTCTCCATAAGGATCTTGAGCAGGAACAGAAGTCTGAGCTTTTGGTTTGGCCTGTTCGCCACGATATCTCCTCTCAAGCGGTAGGTTACCGGCCGGTCAATTCAAATGGGACCCGTTATTGGGACTCATTGTAATGCGCGGAGCCGTAGCATCCGCAGTAGCGGGGCTGGAAACGGGCGAAAGGTTGGCAAAGGGATGCCGGTGGTTCGCCGATTCCCGATCCGCGGGTCGAGCGGGCGTTCCAGCTCGCGGACCGCAACATGTCTATTTGAAGAGAGGAAAAGGAATGGCAGACATCAAAGTCTTCGCGGAGCATCTGGAGGATTCCGCCAAGGAGCAGATCGAGGAGATATCGAGCTGTCCGGCGTTCGAGGATGCCAAGATCCGCATCATGCCCGACGCTCATCGCGGTGCAGGTTGCGTGATCGGGTTTACGGCGAACCTGGGCGACAGGGTGATTCCCAATCTTGTGGGCGTCGACATCGGATGTGGCATGTATTGCGTGCCGCTTGCGGAGACTGTCGCGCGCGATGACCTCATCCAGTTCAACCGCGACGTCAAACGCGCGGTGCCCACCGGGTTCAGGCTTCACCGGGATCCGACGTGCGAGCTTTCCGAATACGAGATGGACGCGCGCGACTGGCTTGAGAACAAGCGCAAAATCGAGCGTTCCATGGGCACACTTGGCGGCGGCAACCACTTTATCGAGCTCGATGAGGACGAGGAGGGGCGGCAGTATCTGGTCGTCCATACCGGTTCGCGAAACCTCGGTCTTCAGACGGCGGAACATCACCAGGCGGTGGCCCAGGCGACGTGCGCGGTGGACGTTCCCGACGATCTCAAGTATCTCGAAGGCGATTTCTCAGCCGCGTATCTCGCCGACATGCACAACTGCCAGCGCTTCTCGATCCAAAACCGCAAGACGATCATCGCGCAGATCGTCGACCGCACCGGCATCCGACTCGATGGCGACGGGTTCACCACCATGCACAACTACATCTCCCAAGACGGCATGATTCGCAAGGGCGCCATCAGCGCACAGGCCGGTGAGACGGTGCTGATCCCGTTCAACATGCGCGACGGGGCCGTGATCGCGCGGGGCCGCGGCAACGAGGACTGGAACTGCTCGGCCCCGCACGGCACGGGTCGTGCGATGAGTCGGACCAAGGCGTTTCAGACGCTCGACACCCAGGCCTTTGTCCGCGAGATGCACGAAGCCGGAATCTACTGCCCCAGTGCGTGCGAGACCACACTCGACGAATCTCCCGAGGCCTATAAGGATGCGGGGGAGGTGCTGCGGCTCATGGAGCCGACCGTCGAGGTCGTCCATCGCCTCAAGCCGATCTGGAACTTCAAGGCGACGGGCAAGCGCGGCAGGCGCTAGGGGTGATTGAAGTGAGCCACGGAAAGATGTTCTGGGAGGAGAAAATCGGGCGCACAGTTAGCTTAGGGGAGGCAATCGGAGTGATGCCATCGGGGGAAGTTCGCGCTGGCGACGTGCAAGCTCAGAAGCAAGGCGGAGCAGTGTTTGATCTTGGGGATTTTCGCGAGCGATTCGCTGCGGGCCTCGATGATGCGATAAACACGTTGGATGCCGAGGCGTCGAAGACGCTCAAGCTCGGCGGGCCGATCGATTCCGCTCTGGGCGGTGGCGTCAGGCTGGGTGGACTCAGTTTGATTGGCGGGTCGCACGAAACGGTGACAGACCTGTTAGCGCGTGCGGCCTTGAGCCTGAGCGAGCATTACCCGGTGGTTTACGTGCCACTTCGAGAGCGCGAGAACGAGGCGGCGACCCGGCTTCTTCGTTTGGAGATGCGGGGTGAGGTGCTGGACGATGCCGAGGGCAGGCAGGTCGAGGCCATCCTTGCTTCGATGCGGCTCAAGAAGCGCGAGCTCGGAATTTTTGGGACGGACAACATGACGCTCGATCTTTTAACGAGCTGGCTGTTCGATGACAGGGTGGAGGAGAGCGGTGTGCTCGAGAACGTCGTGGTGGTGATCGACGGGCTCGAGATGCTTGACGACAACCGCCCCATGAATGCAATCCTGCGCGACCTACGAAACCTGATCGGCCCGACCGCGGCGATTCTAGCGGGTTGTTTCGTAGCAGATACCAGGAAAGACATTACATCAATTGCCGAAAGCTACAGCAACGCCGACGCCCTGGTGCGCGTACGCCGCGGGAGCCAGTCGGGTGAGGATGATGCAAGCCTTGCCTGCGAACGTGTCTTCAGTTGGAACTCCGCGTAGCGACGGTTTCGCCCTTGGCGAGTATTCGTTATGGGCTTGTTTTGAGGGGTTTGAAGATGGACGAGATAGCAGTTGGATTTGATTCGGCCGAAACGGCCGAATGCCTGAACGGCATTGTGGGATGCGTCCGCGAGAGGGAATGCTGCTTTATTGTCATCGATTGTGCTGGCAGCACAGACGGTGATGCCAATGACGTTATCGAACATAGCAGCATGGACATTTGGAAACTGGAATCCGATCTTAAAAGATCGGCGCTTACGTTTTACCGAATCGAAGGGGTTCCAGCTAAAACGACGTCTCTGATTTGCAACAACGCATAACACGTCGGTCAATTTCAAGAAGCTTGTCGCAAAATGGAGCGAGATTTTAGCCTAGGAAGCCTGCTTGTGACCAACCCCGTTAAACGCCCGGACCATGGACACAAGAGGACGGTTCGTGTCGAGGGTTTTCATTTGGATGGGGTGGGAAATTGTGTTATCAACACTGAGAACGTAACCGTCGACACGATTTGGGATTATCTCGATTTAAGGCAGAGCGTCAAACCAACGTTTTCGCTCGTACAAGAAACGCGCAGCTTCGACACCGTCATGTCCGCTGGGCGAAGGGTCTCTTGCGTCCAGTTCGACCGGTTGTATCCAAATCTATAGGCAACTGTCCAGGCGTGAAGCCGATTTGTTGGGTTTCCGTTGCCGCCACTTATCGAAACGATCTGACCGTTTAACAGTTGAGAAGCTAGCTGAACACAAGGTCAGAATTACCATCGAAACTGAGACATCTGTAGGCTAAGCGGCTTTTAACTAAATCCAGAAAGGGATGCCCTATGTCGACGCGAAGCGAACGCAATGTTAAACAGCTTGTTCCAGCTATTGAAGCTACGTTTTTCCCAGATGATCCATATAGGTTTGATGTGGATCAAAACGGTTTTCCGGTATTTAGCGACAAGAATATTGCTTTTGTGAATGGCCTCGTGAATAACGACTCAAATTATACGTGGATTGATCCTGGCACGATTTCGTCGCTCTTTGAGAGGGCATCGGACGGTGACAGAAATGCCATTCGGGATGTTGTTTACTTTACAAACAAAATGAATTCGACGCATTTGGCAGCGGTAACAGCAAAAGATAAACAACAAGGTTTGATGAACAGCCTGAAGTGGGACCGGCTGAATGGGCTTGAAACATTCTTGGAGGAAGAATTTGAACTTCCCGGTGGCAAGGACAAAGTTGGGCTGACGGGTGGAACCAAACTGACGGCAGCGTTTCTCGTGGAGAAGTACTCTGGCAATGATGGCTTTAGACGTGATTTGCAGGCGGGGAACCTTGACGTTCGGGCAAATTTAGTGGCCAATATCGCACGAGCTACAACCAATATGGCATCGAAGCTTTTGCCAGAGCAATTACGAGGAGACGCTAAGTACAATCGAAGCAATTTTTCGTTTGCAACTAAGCTTTGCCATCACGGCTGCCGTAATGTAAGCGATTTTTGCAAGGATAACTTCTGTATTTACGATACTGTTGTTGGGACAATGTTGCCCTACTATGCGGATGCGTATATCAAAGATGTTGAGTGGCTTAATAACGAATGGTCCAACAAATACAATAAAACAAAATCTGGCAGAAGCAATTCTGGGTCTTACGATAATCGATATGCATGGCTGAGGGGAACGATAGCCAATAAGCTTGTTGCTACGCCCGAGGGCATTGGGGAAGAATTTGATGCCCAAGTTGCGCGAGGCTATCGGGGCTATTACGAACTCTATAGCCGTATCGTTGACGGAATCAATGAATGGCGAAGGCAAAATGATAAAACGTGCGGAGCACAAGGCTCCTCCGCATCTGATATTGGCTTTCACGAAGTCGATTTGTTGATCTGGTATTACTTCAAGGGCCGTCGCCTTGACGATGCAAAAAATAGGATGGAAGATCTAGTTAAATAGTGCATAGATATCAAGCATTGGAAAGGAAAAGAACCGTTCGAATGGATGGCGTGATTGCTTAAATCCGAGCGGTTTTCATTGCTGACAGCTGTTTATCCATACAGCCTAGGGTACTTCTCCATGAGCTGTGCCTGATCAAGGCGCAGCTCATTTAGGTTGCGGCGTGCTTTGGACTCCATCCTTATCGTATCGATAAACGCTACGAGTGAGTCGGCGGCCAGATCGCCTCGCAGATAGGCTTGGGCTGCGATCAAAATGCGCTTCTCGGTAGTGTCGAGAAAGTTGGTGTAATGCCGGCCTTGGGTTAACCGTCCGGCGT
>ERZ808246.129-NODE-129-length-62409-cov-5.699698_pt1 | contig 62409 bp, 38 predicted proteins | sample MGYA00521083_ERZ808246 | MGnify/ENA primary metagenome ERZ808246 (study PRJEB31516, sample SAMN03275577) | gut metagenome | biome: mammalia-associated habitat; material: feces | host: Papio cynocephalus | place: Kenya | collected 2012-07-07 ... | reverse complement strand
GAGGTAATTCATTTTTTGAATTACCTCTCTTAATAGTAGGGACGATCGGGCTCGATTTTTGATTATGCAAAAAAAGAGGTAATTCATTTTTTGAATTACCTCTCTTAATAGTAGGGACGATCGGGCTCGAACCGATGACCTCTGCAATGTGACTGCAGCGCTCTAAACCAGCTGGGCTACGCCCCTATATCTTTTTGTTAGCCGAATGCAAAAGTAGCAACAATAATCATAACGACCAAAGAAAATCCTCAATATTTTTTCGATAAGACATAAAAAAACATCGGCACCCGAAGCCTTTTATAGACTGCAAGTCCCGATGTTCCATATCACAAACATACTAACACATAATCAAATCAAAAACTTATCTATCATAAGTCCTTTCAGAACCCGTCGGCAGCCGTCAGTTTCTGAACTGCAACCCAGTCCCGTTGGCATCGATAACGATAGGTTTCTCGCGAGAAACCTCCTCAGCAAGAATCTTCTTGGATAGGTCGTTGAGCACCAAGCGCTGGATAGCCCTCTTCACAGGGCGAGCACCGAACTCTGGGTCGTAGCCCGCATCAGCAAGATACTGGATAGCAGCATCCGTAACGTTCAGCGTGAAGCCCTGCGGCTCAAGCATCTTCTTCACGGCGTTCATCTGCAAGGTAACAACCTGGGCAATCTCCTTCTTCGTAAGCGGCAAGAACATAATCGTCTCGTCGATACGGTTGAGGAATTCCGGACGAATCGTCTTCTTCAGCATCTCCATAACCTTCAGCTTCGTATCGCTGACGATAGCATCGTGGTTCTGCGGATTAATCTTCTCGAACTCCTGCTGGATATACTGACTGCCGAGGTTAGATGTCATGATGATGATAGTATTCTTGAAGTTCACCGTCCTGCCCTTGTTGTCAGTCAGTCGTCCGTCGTCCAACACCTGAAGCAAGATGTTGAACACATCCGGGTGGGCCTTCTCAATCTCATCAAACAATACCACTGAGTAAGGTTTGCGCCTTACAGCCTCGGTGAGCTGTCCGCCCTCATCATATCCAACGTATCCTGGAGGTGCTCCGATAAGGCGGGAAACGCTGAACTTCTCTTGATACTCGCTCATATCGATACGCGTCATCATCGTCTCGTCATTGAACAAGTATTCGGCAAGAGCCTTCGCCAACTCCGTCTTACCCACACCCGTTGTGCCGAGGAAGATAAACGAAGCGATAGGACGTTTAGGGTCTTGCAACCCGGCACGACTGCGGCGCACGGCATCGCTCACGGCATTGATAGCCTCGTCCTGTCCGATAACCCTCTTGTGGAGTTCCTCCTCAAGATGTAGCAACTTCTCGCGCTCGCTCTGCAGCATACGCGTTACAGGAATACCCGTCCAGCGGCTCACCACCTCGGCGATATCGTCGGCAGTAACCTCCTCGCGAACCATAGCCTCGCCGCCCTGAGTATTCTTCAGCTGCGCCTGAATATTCTTTATATCATCCTCAAGACCTTTCAGACGGCTGTAACGAATCTCGGCAACGCGCTCGTAGTTACCTTCCCTCTCGGCGCGTTCAGCCTCGAGTTTAAGGTTCTCAATCTGCTGTTTGTCCTCCTGAATCTTGTTCACGAGAGCCTTCTCGCCTTCCCATTTAGCGCGATACTGCTTCTCCTGCTCCTTCAGGTCGGCAATCTCCTTGTCGAGCTGCTCAATCTTAGGCTGGTCGTTTTCGCGCTTGATAGCCTCGCGCTCAATCTCGAGCTGTTTCAGTTTACGCGTAATCTCGTCCAGCTCCTCCGGCACGGAGTCGCGCTCCATACGCAGTTTAGCCGCAGCCTCGTCCATAAGGTCGATAGCCTTGTCCGGCAAGAAGCGGTCGCTGATGTATCTCTCAGAGAGTTTCACGGCAGCGATGCAGGCATCATCCTGGATACGCACCTTGTGGTGGTTCTCATAGCGCTCCTTCAGTCCACGGAGGATAGAAATCGCACTCAGCTCATCAGGCTCGTCCACCATAACAGTCTGGAAACGACGCTCCAGAGCCTTGTCCTTTTCAAAATACTTCTGGTATTCATTGAGCGTGGTAGCACCGATAGCCCTCAGTTCGCCACGTGCCAAAGCCGGTTTCAGGATATTGGCCGCATCCATGGCGCCCTCTCCGCCTCCGGCACCCACCAGCGTGTGAATCTCGTCGATAAAGAGGATAATCCTGCCGTCGCTCTTGGTAACCTCGTTGATAACGCTCTTCAAGCGCTCCTCAAACTCGCCCTTGTATTTTGCACCGGCAACCAGCGCACCCATATCCAGCGAGTACAGTTGCTTGTCTTTCAAGTTCTCCGGCACGTCGCCGCGCACGATACGCTCAGCCAAGCCCTCCACGATAGCCGTCTTACCGGTACCCGGTTCACCAATCAGTATAGGGTTGTTCTTCGTACGTCGCGACAGAATCTGAAGCACGCGGCGAATCTCCTCATCACGTCCGATAACCGGGTCGAGCTTGCCCTGGCGAGCCTGCTCCACCAGGTTCTTGGCATACTTGTCAAGACTCTGGTAGTTCTCGTCGCCGCTCTGGCTCTGCACCTTCTGTCCCTGTCGCAATTCCTGGATAGCCCGGAGCATTTCGTTCTCCGTGCATCCGGCATCCTTCAAGATGCGGCTTGCGGTAGAATTTTCTGTGAGCAAAGCGAGAAGCACCGGCTCCACGCTGACGAACTCGTCGCCCATTTTCTGCGACAGGCTCATCGCCTTGTTCAACACGTTGTTCGTATCGTTAGAGAGATATGGCTGTCCGCCCTGCACCCTCGGCAGATGTTTAATCTCCTGATCGGCGAGCATCTCTATCTGACTTGCGTTGACACCGAGCTTCTGGAATATGAAGTTCGCCACGTCCTTAGCCTTCACCATGATGCCCTTGAGCAAGTGCACCGGTTCGATAGTCTGCTGTCCGCTCATCTGTGCGGTGTTGATTGCCTCTTGCACAACCTCCTGCGCTTTGATTGTAAACTTGTCGAATGTCATATTATTGTCTCCTTTCTAATTTTATTTCTTTCATTTTGTTACGCAATTTGTTGTGCAAAGCATATACCATAGTGATAAACGCGACAAAATGTCTTTCTTTGATGACAAAACGGCACAATGTGTACTAGCTAAATAAACAGCCAATGACAATAAGTCGTTTCTCTTCCAACTTCACGTAATTTTTAGTCATCTGTTTTTTGATAGTTATTATAACCATATTCAAGTTCAGAATTTAGCGTAGTTGGGAGAGAGTCCAATACATTTAGCTCCTAAACTTGAATCCATTAAGTAACTAATCAGAATTAATTTAATATAAACGACAATAGAGACAATAGAAGACAATGTTGTCTATTGTTGTCTCTATTGTCGTTTATATATTTCATTTGATTTATAAATTTATTTTTGAACATTTACTTATCCTATGAATTATACATTTGTAATCACCGGAACTTCTTTAAAGAAAGCATAAATAATAGTGCACCAAAGGTGCTTCAATGTTGCACTTTTGGTGCAGCATAGATGCACCTATACCAAATGATAGGTAGTTACGCACAATTAATTTATACAAAAAACAAAATATTAATATTTAAAAACAACCTTCACAACATAGACAACCCAAACAACCTTCATGCTTGCCACACACGCAGGTGTTGTATTTGTTGTACCGGTTGTTTTTGTTGTTTTATTATATTAAGTCGTCTCCATTGTCTCTTTTGTCGTTCATATAAGATAATTATGAACAGTTACTTAGCTTTAACGATATTGGCATGACGGTTCAAAAGAAAGATTGTTGCGTCCTCGTTGAAGGTGTGAGGGATAAGCATTGACCCCTCACACTATCCCTCACACTCCGGAAGTGCGATAAACAGGGACTTTCAAGGCCGTTGGTGAGGGTGTGAGGGTAAAATGACAAAAAAATATTTTCTTGATAAATTGCCGTACTTGGTAAAGTACAAAACTCGAATGTCTTATAATAAGGTACATTTTATGTCTATGAAGTGTTAAATTATAAGATATGGGTAAATAATATAGGCAAAAGGTTATATTTTGTCGCAATGTTTGTCTTTTTTGATTAACTTTGCAGCTGAAGAACAACTATCAATAAACTCCAAGTAAAAAATGAGTAAAAAAGCAGACAACAAAATGCTTGTCCGTGCTCTGATGGCAATAGCCTTTGTGTCAACTCCTACATTTGGGGGGGTGATGGCACAAAACGCTAAGCAGTTGCCGCCAGAGGTCAAGGCAAGGCGTGCCGCAGCGAAGAAAGCGGCGAAAAACAAAGTTCATACTCCGCTGAAGGCAGCCTCTAACGGTGTGCAGCTATATGGCTATGTGAGTATGAGCGATGAGAATAATCCAGGTTTATACACCTTCAATACGTCAAACCCAAGTGGCATATCGCTTGTAAACGGCAATGTGAAGAGTTATGGAGGTGCAACTTACGCACAAGGTTCATTCCTTACCACCTACTATTCAGAGTCAGACGACGGCAGCAAGATAACGATGCCTATAAAGCTGTATGACTACAATGCGGCAGATTGGTCGCTGAATAGCGAGAAGCGTGGCTTTACATTCACGTCGATATCGTCTGATCTTGCTTTCGACCCAGAAACACAGACATACTATGGCATATTCTCGGATGCAGACTACAGTGGAAAGTTTAATACACTGGGACGTTTCAAATACGGTACGCAGGAGGGCTATCCTTACACACTCTTCGATTGCGACTCCATCGGACAACTGCCGGAGAGATTCATGGCAATTACCTTCAACCGCGACGGACAGCTCTACGGCTTCGGAAAAAGCGGAAAGCTGTATACTGTGAATAAATATAATGGAAAGGCTACGGTAGTAGGAACAACAGACGTATCCGTGGTACCACTATACCAAAGTGCCACTTGCGACTATGCCACAGGTAAAATCTACTGGGCTGCAGCCAACGACTATTTTGCTTCAGACATCTATGAGGTTGACCCGCAGACTGCACAGAGCAGTAAAATTGCCGGTTTCGGATATGACGACGGCGATACAGAGACATGCGACTATATTACGGGCCTGTACATGAAACAAGACTTGACGCTCAACGCTCTGCCCGACAGCGTTACGGAGATGAAGGTAAACCTCACTTCGCTCACTCAGGGAACCGTAGACTTCAAGATGCCTACGAAGGACGTAAAAGGTACAAGCCTCACAGGCAATCTCCAGTATACAGTGCGCATAAACGGTGAGCAGGCAGCCGAAGGAACGGCAGCTCCAGGCGAGGCAGTGTCGGCTCCGGTAACATTGGCAAACAGCGGAAAGACACAGTTTGCCGTTACTGCCGCCATAGCAGCCAACGGCGAAATTCCGGCAGCCGTGAGCGATCTTAACCGCGACAGCGTTTGGGTGGGCTACGGTAAACCGGCAACACCTACCAACATAAAGGCTGAGGTGAAAGACAATAGCGTACAGCTCTCATGGACAGCAGTAGAAAAGACGGTAAACGGCGGCGTGTTCGACAAGAACAACGTGAAATACATCGTAAAGCGAAGCAAAAAGGGCGATGAGGCAAATGCCGTTACCGTGGCAGAGAATCTTGTAGCAACATCTTATACCGATGTTATCAATTCCGAAGAGAAAGCCACATATATATATAATGTGGCAGCCGTAAACGGCGACATGACTGGCGACTATGCCGAGAGTCAGGAGATAACCTACGGCTCCGCAATATCCCTGCCATACACAAACAACCTCGATTCTGAGGAGAAAACCAAAGAATTCAAAATCGTCGATGCCAACAACGACGGTACCACATGGACGTTTGATACATACTATGAGATGATGGCATACAGTGCAAACTCTGTAAATGCTGCCGATGACTGGCTCATTGCTCCTGCAATAAGTGCAAAGAAAGGGGCTGCATACAAGTTCACGTTTGATGCTCTCAACTCTTATCCTACGGAGCGTGTCGCCCTGTCTGTAGGCTCAGCACCTACTGCCGAGGCAATGACAACGCAGGTTATAGAGCCGACAGACATAACATACAACCCGCGTCGCCATACTCTTAGCGGAACATATCTCGCAAAAGAAGACGGCAAGCTATATTTCGGAATACATGCCATGAGCGATGCCGACTTGAGCACCCTCTATGTGGGCAATGTCAACATTGTAGAGATTGCATCCACGGCACCTGCCGTTCCTGCGGAATTCACCGTAACACCTGGCGAGAAGGGAGCTTCTGAGGCTACAGTAGCGTTCAACGCCCCATCCACGACACTTGGCGGAGAGCCGCTGACCGGAAACTTGAAGGTAAACGTATGTCGCGACGGCGTTACGCTGACAACGTTCACGGATGTAGCTCCTGGTAAAGCATGCTCCTTTAAGGATGAAGGAGTGGAATCAGCCTTCCACACATACTCCGCTATGGCTGTAAATGCCAACGGCGAAGAGGGAATGGAAGTAACAAAGAAAGTCTACGTCGGTACTGACGCTCCGGGAGCTGTAAGAAACCTCAGGGCATACGAAGACCCGGAAAAAGAGGGACTGATACACGTAACATGGGATGCACCTGAAGGAATCCACGGAGGATATATCAATCCGGAAGAACTGACATACTATGTTTCAGCAGGTACAGACCCCGACGACAAGTATCTCGGCAATGTTAACCATTATGAAGAACAGCTCGAAACTGGCGGAAAGCAGGTTTATACGGCATACAGCGTATATGCCACAAACATTGCCGGCGGCGGACGAGATTACTGGACTACATATTCGGCAATAGCCGGTCCGTCGATAATCGCCCCACTGGTAGAATCGTTCAAGGGGACAACGATGAAGAGTGGTCCATGGGTAACCAATCCTACAAAGGGCACTGTTGGCGAGGCATATTGCTACGCCATGACGGAATCGCCTGTTACTGTCGCACAGGACAATGATGGCGGTATGCAGTCGTTCTCTGCTGTAGCCTTAGGCAAGGCTGTAAGAAGTGAGTCGCCGAAGGTTGACATCAGCAAGATGCAGAACCCGGTATTGAACTTCTGGGCTTATATGAACGGACAGGGCGACAAGCTCACGGTAAGCGTACAGAAAGATTATGGCGAGTTTGTTGATGCCCTCAGCATCTCAACCGACAAATATACTGAAGGCTGGCACCGCTTCAGCGTAGACCTTGCCCCATACAAAGACAGTAAGTATGTGCGCATCGGCTTCGAGGGCGAGGCAGTGAAGACACTCGACAACTTCCTAGCCTACGATAATGTGGCAATCGTTGAGAAAGCCGATAACGACATGATGGCACGCACATTTACCGCTCCAGAGAAGTTAATGTCGGGCAATGCTGCAGAAATGGAATTCACCTACCGCAACAATTCCGAATCGGCAGTAAGTGGCAGCGATTATTCGCTGGTTCTGTACAAGAACGACAAGGAAGTGAGCCGCATGCAGGGTGAAGACATCAATGGTGATGCGGAGAAAACAGTAACCTTCGGTGACAACATAACGGTGCTTGATCCAGAGAACACTCAGTATTATGCCGCTGTGGAATACTCAGCCGACAAGTTTGCAGCCAACAATGCCTCGGAGAAGGCAAATGTAAAGGTCGTTTATCCTAACTATCCGGCAGCTACCGCATTGACGGGAGCGGCAGAGGGAAATGCCGTTAAACTCTCGTGGACGGCACCGGATATGAGCAAGGTTGGTATGGAGACAACAACAGACGACTTTGACTCTTATAAGGCATTTGCAATAACAGGTTATGGCGACTGGACTACATACGACTGCGACCAGCAGAATACCATCAGAATAACGCTCAGCGACAGTTTCGAACCGTTGGAATACGAGAATGCCGGCAAGCCTATGGCGTTCCAGGTATTCAATGTGGAACAGGCTGGTATTCCGTTCAAGAGCTGGGATCCGCATTCTGGCAACCAGATGCTCGTAAGTTTCGCTTGTGCTTCAAATGATGGTGGCGAGACGAAAAAGCAGAACGACGACTGGCTTGTATCGCCGGAACTCAATGGCGACGCACAGACCGTAATCTTCTATGCAAAAGCCGGTCTCGCATCAGCTGTTCCTGAACAGATGGAAGTGCTCTATTCTACTACCGACAAGGCAATAAGCAGTTTCCAGAAGATTGGCGAGACAATCGACGTGAATAATGTTAGTGGTTGGGATGAATACAAGGTGGATGTTCCGGAAGGAACGAAATATTTTGCTATCCGCTGCGTGTCAAACAACAAGTTTGCCCTCCTCGTCGACGATATCTCGTATGTGGCAAAGGGTGCTGTGGCAGAGAAACTCGAACTGAAGGGTTACAATGTGTACCGCGACTTCGTGAAACTCAACACGAAACCTGTTGTCGGAGAGACGTATTCTGATGAGAGCGTGGTCAACAATACTACATACGGATATCTTGTAACGGCTGTTTACGACAAGGGCGAGTCTGTTCCTTCTAATCTCGCCGAGGTTGCCTACACTTCTGCTATAGCAAGTGTTGCTGCCGGTAATGCAGCAGTGGCTGGAGCCGAGGGACATATCCTTGTGGTAGGAGCCGAGGGCAAGAACGTAAGGGTATACACCGTAGACGGCAGTTTGAAAACACAGTTTACGGCAAATGCCACAGAGCGCATCGCGGCACAGCCAGGCATGTATATCGTCAAGATAGGCAATGCCACATACAAGGTTTTGGTTAAATAAAAATTTATATTATTTCAATATGGCAATAAAGAGGATATCCTTATCCGCCATAGCACTTACTACGCTGGGTCTGGGCTGTGCTTCGATGGCACATGCCCAGGCTCAGCCTGTTGTTTACGGCAGTGTAGTGTTCGGACATGGATGGGAAGATATGGAGAAAGCTCCATATGGCATATACAGTATGCCGGCAAACGATGGTTCTAAAATAGCTCCGGTGAAGCTCGACGACAAGCTAACGGCTTTCGGAGGCGGAGTATATGTAGACGGGCGTTATTATATGGTTGACTACACCCCGTACAATTATGACGGGACGGTGAGTTTCCGAATATATGATGTGGAGAACGGATGGAAACTGCTCAGCGAGAAAAAGCTTACAACATACAGCAGTGTGGCGTCGGACCTCGCCTATGACCCCGTGGGCGACAAGATATACGGATGCTTCAGGGTAGACCCTAAAGATAATAAGTATTTCTTTGGAACGCTTAACACGGCAACAGGTTTCTCTTCGAAAATTTCCGACTTGAAGGAGGAGCTTATTGCCCTCGCTTCTACACGCGACGGCAAACTCTATGGTGTTGGCCTCTATGGTATGCTCTATAGCATCGACAAGCAAACAGGCTCGTTGACGGAGATAGGACAGACGGGCAAAACCGTGAAATATGCTCAGAGTGCCACTTTCGATTATCCATCGGGCAGAATGCTTTGGGCAATGACTCCACACTATACCGACGAGAGTCCGGAACTCTGTGAGCTTGACCTTGCCACGGGAAAGGCGACGACACTCGCCACTATCCCCGACAGGTACCAGTTTACGGGTATCTTCACCAAAGGATCGTATGCTGTAGGCGGTGCTCCGTCGTCTCCGCAGAAACCTTCTGTAGAGTTCAGTCAAGCTTCGTTGACAGGAAATGTCGTATTCACTATGCCAACGACAACGATGGCTGGAGCAAAACTGAGTGGCAATCTGGATTATCAAGTGAAGATTGACGGGGAACCGCTCTTCAACGGTAGTTCAACGGCAGGAGCTGCCGTGTCGGAACCAGCCACGGTAGAACGCGGTATGCATACTCTAAAAATTACAGCAAGCAATGTTACGGGCAGAAGTCCGTTTGTGTACTGTGATTTCTGGGCTGGTAACGACGTGGTGACGCCGCTATCGCCGAAGGCGGAGAAAAACGGCGACAAGGTGAGTGTGGTATGGACTGCACCTCAACAGGGCGACCACGGCGGTTATTTCAATCCGCAGACAGTAACTTATACTGTTACACGTCAGCCGGGCAGTAAGGAAGTGTACACAGGTTCGGCAACTTCATTTGTCGACGATGTGGCAGACATACAGTACGGCAATTATTATTATGAGGTTAAGGCAAGTCATGCCGGGGAATACGGCGGAACGGCAAAGACCAATACTCTGCAACTCGGTACGTCGCTGCAATTGCCATACGATCAGACCTTCGACAGTGAAGACGAGGTGTCGAGTCTGATGGCAGATGATGTCAATGGCGACGACAATACATGGTCGTTCTTTGGCGACTGCATGATGTACACAATTAGCGAGTCGGGACTTGATGCCGACGACTGGCTCATTACTCCAGCATTCAGCATGAGCAAGGACAAGGTATATTATGTGTCGCTTGAAGCTATGGCAGACCAGGGCTGCACGGAAAAATTTGAGGTGGCTGCCGGAAACTTCCCGAAAGGAAAGTCGCTGACGCAGCAAATAATACCGGTTACTGAGGTTTCAACAGATGAATCAAAGACATTCAGCGGTACATTCATTCCTGCAGAAGACGGAGCTTGCTACATCGGAATTCATGCATGCAGCACGTATGCTGACGGCAGTTCACTGTATATCGACAACTTACACGTTGAGGAACTCGGTTCGACAAAGGCTCCGGCAGCCGTGTTTGACGTTAAGGCAACTGCCGAAGGTGCTGAGCATAAGGTGAAAATCTCATTTGCGGCTCCATTTGCCGATATGGCAGGCAGTGAACTTACGGGCAATATCAGCAAGATAAGCGTGACACGCTTGTCTGACAATGCCTTGGTAAAGACGTTCCGTGATGTTACTCCAGGTGCTTTGAAGTCATTTGAGGATACACCGCAGATTGACGGCATGGTGGAATACCGTATCGTGGCGGAGAATGAATACGGTAGCGGTGCTCCTGTATCAGTGGAGACATACGTTGGATATGATACTCCGGCTGCCGTGACTGGCGGAAAGGTTACAGCTACCGACGGCGGAAAGGTGGTTGCCACATGGAATGCTCCAATGGCAGGAATACATGGCGGAACAATCGACATGACGAGCCTGAAATACAATATAGGCAACGTAAACGGCAGTTCGTTGCGTAGTGCCGTCGTTACGGAACCTTCTTTCAGCGAACAGCTCACAATGAAGGAAGGCGAACAGCGTCTCGCCTGGTATACCATTACTCCGGAAACGGCACAGGGCAAGGGCGTTGAGGCATCTACCGATACGGTATTTGTTGGAAAGCCATATGCCTTACCGTATGCTGAGTCGTTTGCCAAACGCAGCTTGGAGCGCGGTCCGTGGTGCCCATACGACAGTGATGTGGCGGAGTGGTATCTCATGCAGCTCGGCACTTATGCCGAGGCATACGACGGCGACGGCGGACTGATTTCTTTTGCTACCGTTACCGAGGGAGCGAGGGCAAGTTTTGTCGGACCGAAAGTTTCGCTAAAGAATGCCAACCATCCCGTTCTCAAGTTCTTTGTATTTAATATGAAGAACTGTTGCCATTCGCTCAATGTTGAGATTATTACTCCCGATGGAAAGCGGCATACCGTAGGTTCTTTCGTTCCAAACAACACGGAGCTTGACGGCATGAACGGAGAGTGGCAGGAGAAGAAATATGACCTGTCTGCATTCCGTTCCTACGACTATGTGCAGCTGTCGTTCACCGGAGTGGGCGGGCATGCTGAAGATCTTGCTGCCATCAAACCTTTCTATGTAGATGCAATTTCCATCAATGATGTAAAAGAGAATGACCTTTCGTTGGCGGATGCTTACACGCTGACAGAGAAGGCTCAGGTAGGCGACGAGGTGCCGTTCAATATTTATGTTGAAAACAAGGGAGCCGGTGTGGCAGAGAACTTCAAGGTTGTGCTCTATCGCAACGATACCCCTGTAAACTCCATTACATACCGACAGCTTGCCGCCGGCGAGACTGCTGCGATTTCTCTTACCGACACGCTGAACAGCGATGCTCCTCAGACTTGTGTGTACAGAGCCGCAATAGAGTGGGCTGCTGATGAGGATGTGGCGAACAATACTTCTGCGAATACAGTCGTTACGGTTCTGCCTGGCAAACCGTTTATCAAGAGTGTCTGTGCAAAAGCCGGAGCCGGCAACTCTTCTGTAGAGCTTTCATGGAATGAACCGGAGGGTATAAACAATGGAACGACGGCAGAGACTGTGACAGAGGATTTCGAATCATATTATCCGTTCTCTATAACGAATATGGGCGAGTGGACGCTTTACGATGGAGACAAGAGCAGTACTATGGGAGTGCTCGACGGACATGGTGATTATGTTCAGTATGACAATGTTGAGGCTCCTAAAGCTTATATGGTATTCAATCCGTCGGCTGCCGGCATCAATACTTCACTTTATCCTACACATTCAGGAAAACAGGTTGCTGCAGCATTCTGTTCAGGACGCGTAACCAACGACGACTGGCTCATTTCGCCGGAGGTTGACGGTGCTCAGACCGTGAAGTTCTGGGCTTGCAGTCCTGACGGAGCTTACTATAGCACAAAAGAGCAGCTTGAAGTATTGTATTCTACTTCAGGTACGGAAACCGCTGACTTCAAGAAACTCGGTGCTACAATAAGCGTACCTACGCAGTGGCAGGAGTTCTCGGCAAATCTGCCTGAAGGCACTCGCTATTTTGCCCTGCGCTGTGTGTCAAACAACCAGTATATTCTGTTCCTTGACGACATCACCTATCGCAAGGCGGCACGCGACTTCCGTCTTCTCGGATATAACGTTTACCGCAATGGCGAACTGCTCACCGCAGCTCCTGTCAGCACCACTTCTTATGTGGCAAATGTAACAGCAGACAAAAATGACAATTATTCTGTAAGTGCAGTTTACAATACAGGTGAGAGTCGTTTGACGCAGGCTGTGTGGAGCGGTACCGACGGCATATTTAGTATTGATGCTGACGGCATGGCTCAAAATGTTGTTGTCTATGACTTGACTGGCCGTAAGGTGGAGCCGTCGCAGATTGTGCGCGGTGGAGTGTATATCGTCAAGCAAGGCGGCAAGACAAGAAAGATTGCCGTGAAGTAGTTTGCTGTGTATTTGCATTTCATTCTTGTTCAAGAATGAAATCCGCATAAATTATAATGATAAAATCCGCAATGTCTTTTGGGTATTGCGGATTTTTTTGCTTACATGCGTGTTATCTGTTTTCGACTCTAATCTTTACAGCCTTCCCGTTTCTCCTTATTATATATACACCGTTAGGCATGGTTCTAAGCGCCTCCCGGTATTGGTATTGCAAGTGAGAGAAGTATCGATAGAATAATTTTGTTCATAGTTAATGGAGTTTTATTTATTCTATATATGCAATAACATTAGCAAAAACTACGTCTTAATCAAAATTTTTAAAGAAACCACCTCTTGTCATGTTTGATAAAGACGGCTTATTTTAACTTGTCTGCTGTTTTCTTTATCGCTTCCTCGTATCCGGTGAGTGCCGAGAACGGAGCAAATTGTGCAGCCCTGTTTAGCAAAGACATCTGTTGATGTCTCTTCGATACGTGGTGCGGAAGGTTCAGTATCGACTCATATTTTTTCAATTCATAATCCATAGTCGTATTTAATTCATTCATGGTGTCCTCCAATCTGTTCGTTTCTCTCCCTTGCCGTGGCTCCCTCCTCAAAATCGAGAGCCTTTAGAATAGTGTTCTTACCGAACGACTTCTTTATTTTTATCACAGCCTCCTGCATGCGGCGCTCCTTAGCAAGAAGTTTGTCCTCCTTCTCACGTTCGTGGCGCAGAGCATCATAGTCGGTGAAGAGGTCAAGCTGTTGAGGCTGTTTATCTTCAATCTTGTCTTCGCTCACAACATTGCCGGCAGTTATATTCAGTCGCCTTATCAACAGGGTTGAGTCAACGAGTTTTGTGAATAAAGCTACCGCCGCTTCAGTAATCAGTCTTGTAGACGAAGTGGGACGGGGGAGTCTTGTCCCTCCGTTCACGGGTTTCGGCACAATCTTTCCGTAATGGTTTAGTGCCACGTCGCGAATAGGAGTATATCCGGCTTCATACGAAGTGAGACTCTCGGCATCGTATCCCACGTAGATTCCGATGCTGTGGGCAACAAGTCGCTTGTCGACAAGGTCGAGCGCCAGAGCTTCCGCCATTTCTTTTATCACGACGAGAGCTTTCTTGTAGGTATAAGGACATTGCAACACCTGTCCTTGGCTCAGTGAGTTCACTGCGGGTTTATATTCCTTAATCGCCTGCATCGTGCATGGTTCCCACCCCCAGGCATGGTCGATAAGCAATTCCGCATTGACGCCAAAGAGCCTGTAGAGGAGTTCCTCGTTCCGTTCCGACTGAAGTGCGATGTCGCCCATTGTGTATATACCATAAGGTTCAAGTCTTTTAGCGATCCCCCTGCCCACGCGCCAGAAGTCAGTCAGCGGGCGGTGGCTCCAAAGTTGTTTGCGGTAATTCATCTCGTCGAGCTCAGCAATCCTCACTCCATCCTTATCGGCAGGGATATGTTTTGCCACGATATCCATCGCCACCTTACAGAGATACATATTAGTTCCGATGCCGGCAGTAGCCGTTATGCCTGTAGTCTTCAACACGTCTTGAATCATGGTCATTGCAAGCTCATGAGCCGTCATCTTCAGATGCTTTAGATAAGGAGTAACGTCCATGAACACCTCGTCGATGGAATATACGTGGATATCCTCTTGGGCTATATATTTAAGGTATATGCCGTAAATCTGTGTGCTCACCTCGATATACCGTGCCATTCGTGGCTTTGCCACGATATAGTCGAGCTCCCAGTCGGGATGAAGCTTCAACTCCGGATCGAAAGCTGACTTCCCCTTAAAACAGCCTCCGCAGTGCATCTTCCTTTCTCCGTTGATGCGTCTGACGCTTTGCACAACCTCAAAAAGTCTTGCCCTTCCGCCAATGCCGTATGCCTTGAGCGAAGGCGACACGGCAAGACAGATAGTCTTGTCCGTGCGACTCTTGTCGGCAACGACAAGGTTCGTCTGCAGAGGGTCGAGCCCCCTGTCGGAACATTCCACGGATGCGTAGAAAGACTTCAAGTCGATGGCTATGTATGTTTTGGTTGTTTCCTGTTCCATATATTGGATAATAATGTCGCACAGAGTAAAAATCCTTATTGTTTTACAAAGGTAATCATTATTTCTTTAATTAAATTTGGCGAGTCTTTTTATTTAGTATATCTTTGCATATACAATTAAAATAAACAAGAATAATACATGAGCAATAATTTCTCTTTGGCAAGGCTAAAGCCGGATCATGAGCAGATGAAGGATTTCCTGATGATATTTCTCGGAGTTCTTCTTTATTCCGTTGGCTATACAGCCTTTATTCTTCCAGAGAAGGTTGTGATGGGCGGTGTGTCCGGACTATCGGCTTTGATTTTCTATGCCACGTCGTTTTCTCCAGGTTATTCCATCTGGATTCTAAACTTTCTGATGCTCGGTATCGCATTGAAAGCATTGACACGTAAGTTTATTTACCGCACGGTAATCGGCGTAACGCTGCTTGCAATGCTTGTTCGCTTTCTGCAACCGCTGTTTATAAGCTATCCGCTTGTTACGGCAGGCGACGACAAGTTTATGCATGTGCTGATTGGCGGTGTGCTTTGCGGTGCCGGATTAGGACTTATCTATTCACATAACGGCTCCACGGGTGGTACGGATATTATCATTGCCTTGCTCAACAAACATTTCAGGATGAGTTTCGGAAGAGCAATGCAGTTTATCGACATTACCATTATCTCATCTTCATATCTGCTTTTCCATAGTATGGAGACTATAGTATATGGCGTTGCCTTTACGCTTATAGCAAGCTATGTATGTGATTATGTAGTAAACGGTACTCGCCAGACGGTGCAGTTTATCATCATATCCAAGCATTATAAGGACATTGCCGATGTTATCAACAAGAAGATTCATCGTGGCGTGACACTTATTGAGGGAAAAGGATGGTATTCTAAACAGGAGGTAGACATCCTGATTGTCATGGCTCGCAGATATGAGTCGCAAGATATCTTTAACTATATAAAGAAGATTGATCCGGATGCTCTCGTCTCTCAATCAAACTGTCAGGGCGTGTTCGGAGAAGGATTCGACTCGATAAAGTGATGGATTAGTAATGGATTAGGGGTGATGGATTAGGGATTAGAGATTATTAGACCTATTTGTCCTATCAGACTTATTTATCCTATTCGTCATATTCGTCCTATCAGTCCCAGTTCTCCCATTCCTCCCAATAAAGAAAACAATAAAAACAAAACAATATGCAACAAACACTTCTTATTTACAATACCCTCACAAGGAAGAAAGAGCGTTTCGAACCGCTCCATGCTCCCAATGTGGGTATGTATGTATGCGGTCCTACGGTATATGGCGATCCGCATCTCGGACATGCACGTCCGGCAATAACATTCGACCTCGTGTTCCGTTACTTGAAGCATCTTGGCTATAAGGTGCGCTACGTGAGAAACATCACCGATGTGGGGCATCTTGAGCATGATGCCGACGAAGGCGACGACAAGATTGAGAAGAAGGCACGACTGGAGCAGTTGGAGCCGATGGAGATAGCACAGTATTATACCAACCGCTATCATGACGCAATGAAGGCGCTGAATGTTCTGCCGCCAAGCATCGAACCGCATGCCTCGGGACATATTATCGAGCAGGAAGAACTCGTGAAACAGATAATCGACAACGGATTTGCATACGTCAGCAACGGCAGTGTGTATTTCGATATCGAGAAATATAATAAGGTGCACCACTACGGCATCCTCTCTCACCGCAACCTCGACGATGTTATCAACGAGAGCCGACAGCTCGATGGAGTGGGGGAGAAGAAAAACCAGGTGGACTTCGCTCTTTGGAAGAAAGCTTCGCCAGAGCATATCATGCGCTGGCCAAGTCCGTGGAGCGACGGATTCCCGGGATGGCACTGCGAGTGCACGGCGATGGGCAGGAAATACCTCGGCGACCACTTCGATATCCACGGGGGAGGAATGGACCTCGTTTTCCCGCATCACGAATGTGAGATAGCACAAGCCGTGGCAAGTCAGGGCGACCAGATGGTGAAATACTGGATGCACAACAATATGCTGACCATCAACGGGCAGAAGATGGGAAAGAGTCTCGGCAACTTCATCACCCTTGAGGAGTTCTTCACCGGAAAGCATAAGCTCCTGGAGCAAGCTTATTCGCCAATGACAATCCGCTTCTTCATCCTTTCGGCACACTATCGCGGCACAGTGGACTTCTCTAACGAGGCTCTAAAGGCAAGCGAGAAGGGACTGGAGAAACTGATGAACGGTATTGCGGATTTGGAGCATGTGCCGGTAAGCGACAAATGTGATGCCGAGACAGAAAAACTCGTGAAGGAATTGCGCCAGAAGTGTTACGATGCCATGAACGACGACTTTGCCACTCCACAGGTAATCAGCTACTTGTTCGAGGCATGCTCTACGGTGAACAAACTCATCGACCATAAGGCAACGATATGTGCCGACTGCCTTAAGGAACTTTCAGACACTATGCGCACTTTCGCCTTCGATATTCTCGGACTGAAAGACGAGCGCTCTGATTCGAGCGATGCCCGCGAGGAGGCATTCGGAAAGGTTATGGATATGGTGCTCGACCTTCGTGCCAAGGCCAAGGCTGCCAAGGACTGGGCTACGAGCGACCAGATTCGTGATGCACTGAAGGATGCAGGCTTCGAGGTGAACGACACTAAGGACGGCGTAACATGGAGACTGAATAAATAAATTTTCAAGCCTCGGCTTGAGAATTTATTTAAATGAAGAATGAAGAATTGCTTCGCTGACGCTCAGCGAAATGAAGAATGCGGATTATCTTTTCTTGTAAAATAGAAAAGGTAATCCGCATCTATAATTCAGATTTTCCAATCTTTCAATCTTTTAATATTAAATGTTTTTTCACTCTTTAATATTTTTCAATCTTAAATGTATTCCATCAGCACATCCCATACCGCCACGATATGGCAGATGCTACCGGCAAGGACAAAGAAGTGGAACACGCTGTGCATGTATTTACGCTTGTTAAGACTGTAGAACACAGCCCCCGTGATATAGCAAACCCCTTCGGCGATAATCCAAATCACTGCCGCCGCACTCACGCTATGCAGCAAAGGTTTGAAAGCAACCAGAATACTCAGTCCCATAGCAACGAAGCACGACGTTTCGAAATTGCTGTGGTCCTTCAACTTGTGGAAACTCATCACCGTGCCCACTATTGCGCATGTCCAGATAAAACCGAACAAGCCCCATCCCCATCCGCCGTCCTGGCGCAGGGCAATAAGCGTCAGCGGAGAGTAACTGCCGGCAATATGCCAGTAGATAGCCGCATGATCCCATTTGCGTAGCCGTTCCTTCCACACACTGCGTGCGCTCAAAGCGTGGTATACGGTAGAAGCAATATACGAGCATAGCATTCCGAAGAGATACAGCGACACTCCGGCTGTCGCCCATGCATTTTTGTGGCCGATGCAAAATATCAGGAATGCAATACCAACACCGATTCCCATTACAACGCCGCCGAAATGCGACCAAGAGTTCCATAGTTCCTCTTTATGAGAAAAATATATCTTCATGTTATAGTCTTAGAAAATGATTGAATTCTTAAACAGCAGACAAAGGTAAGGCTTTATTTTCCTTTCTCAAAAACAAAAGAAGTAATGATACAAAAGAAAAGCGAAAAATCCTAAATTTGGGTTGTTAAGTGTACACTATTGTTGTAAACGTTTACGTAGGTTTTTTTGTTTAAAAGCCCAAAATATTTGTCTTATATCAAGTTTTGCAATACCTTTGCAACATCAAAACACTGATTTTCAGAATTACATGCTACATTAATACTAACAGCTAAGACATTCAAAATGATGAAAAGGACTTCGACGTGGTGTCGAGGTCCTTTTCGCGTATATATATATTATGTGTATTAATATTCATGCTAAAGCCATATATTCTTGTCCTATGTGGCGTAATTTTTCAAAAATCATTTGTTCGCGCTCCTTTGACGGCTTTTTGAATCCATTGATGTAATTGCGGAGAAGTGAGGGATTAATCCCAATTATTCTTGCAAATTCTGCCACGTTTATCTCGGGATGCGACAAAAAGAAACGTTGTAATTTTGTTGGCTCTGCATCTTCATAAGCGAAGCTTTCAAAGCTCACGTCTTCATCAAGATTCCGCCAATGTATGCCGTCATATCCGAAAGTATATTTCTTCCGTTCCTCGTCCGTTGCATTCCTTAGGTTCTTGTACCATAATAAAGACTGCCGGTATGTCTTGCCGTTCTCGTCTTTGCCGTAAAGATAATCACCTTCAAACCAAATTTTAATAATTTTCATCTTCTGCCTCCTTTCCAAAATATGATTTCCATCTATTCAATATAATATCTGCATTCTCGTCTATTACAAGAGCTATACGCTTTAAGTCGTTGTTCTTTATTTTATGTTTTTCTCTTAGTATGAATTTTTCTCCATTCCAGTCGAATATAGCAATGCCTTTTGTTCCTTCTACATGAACATGGGGCGGTTCGTGTTCCCTGCTATAAAAGAAAAACGAGAATCCGTAGAATCTAAATATTTCAGGCATATTACTTTTGTTTTTTACAAATGTAGGTATTCTTTTTGATACCTCGATACAAATGAGACTACTTTTAAGTTTGTTTAGCTAATTATGTTGCACAGAATAGTTGGCATAGAATTTCTGTACATGAAAAAAACTTTTATTTTCATTATTCGTAACCGAAACATCTATAAAGAAAACATGTGTAATGGTGGCACCAAAAGTGCTTCTATGCTGCACTTTTGGTGCAGCATAGAAATACTGATACTAAATGATAGCTTTATCACTGCCGGTATAATGGTTCAAAAATCAGAATTACATCCTTGTTTAAAGTGTGAGGGGTAAGCATCGACCCCTCACACCTTGAACCCCCGATAAACAGGGTCTTTCAAGGTGATTGGTGAGGGTGTGAGGGTAAAATGACCGAAGAAACTTTGGTTCTTCTCAAATTTTAGTGCAAGGTCTTTCTTTATTAATAAAAAATGCCATCAGACAAACTCCAGAACTCCATTTTACGTATAGTAATAAATGTCTCCTTAGCCTTATATACATAAATGTACTAAATTTTGAGAAGAGCCAATATTTTATACGTTTATGTCAACGTTTTTCTTTATTTTATTTTACAGGTAAAAAATTATTCGTACATTTGCAGTGCTGTTGGATGAAGACTCAATATTAGAGCTTTTTCATTTGATGGCGGACATTATAGTGGAAGCGTTTAGCTTCGTTTCATTGCTTGTGAATCTCGACAACTCACTGGTGCCTTGAAACGATGAAAGACGCTCCCTCTTGGATTGATATATATGCCCTAAATGTATATATACCCCAAGAGCGTGAGCTAACTTTTCATCTATTGGTATCCAGGGCAGTCGAGAGCCTACAAGCAGATAGAGAGAAAGTTAATAGGCTCACGCTTTTTCTGTTTTGTTCCTGTTTGTATTAATAGCATATCTTTTTTCTCGCTTTTCGAGCCGGAGCGTATGGTTGTAATACATAACTTTTGTATGAGAAAACTTTTACTTTTATTGATGCTTGTCAGCTCTGCTTTGTATGTAAGTGCCGGCATTGCCACAACCGATTGTATTTCTGTGAATGACGTTACTGTGGTGCCTGGCAGCGATGATGAGTATGAACTGTTTATCAGTCTCAAGGGGTCTCAGATTTATACGGCCTATGAGATGGATATTCAGTTTCCGTCAGGACTGGATGTGGTTATGGAAGATGGTTATCCCATTGTTGACATTTGTAATGATGACAAGGTCTATCCTCTTGTACAGAGGAAGACAGACCACACGATTACGAGTTCTTATAATGTTATAGGTAAAGGTATCCTTCGTCTGTCTTGCGTTTCATTGAAGAATTTGGATCTTGCTAAGGAGAAGGGTAAACTCCTTTCTGTCATATGCAAGGCCGGTCCTTACCTCAAGCCTGGCAATGTGGAGCTGAAGGTTACGAATCTACATCTGATTTCAAAAACAAGCGGTGAGGTACTGCAATATGACTGCTCCGACCAGACGCTTACAGTAAATGTTGAAAGCAAGAGCACGGCAAGTATAACGGTGAGCCCGAATAACAAGTGGGGCTCGTGTGTCCTGCCGGTCGGCGTTTCGCCTCTGCCCTCCGGACTGCAGGCTTATTCTGTTGTAGAGCGTTCTGATGACGGGTATTATGCCATACTGAACGAGGAAACGGAGATAAAACCGTATACTCCGTATCTCCTGTACGACGAGAATGGTTTTAGTGGTAGTTTCTCCGGCGATGTGGATGCAAGCAAGTATGCAGAAGTGGTGAAAGAGGGCATCCTGTATGGTGCCGTTGTTCCGCAGACCGTAGAAGATGGCTTTGTACTTCAGAACCAGGGCGATGGCGTAAAGCTCTACAGCATGTATGGCACGGAGTTTAACATTCCTGCCGGCAGGTGTTGGGTTGTGCCTGAAGAAAATAATGGTCCAAAGGTTATGGAGTTGACTTTCGGTGATACCAATGCTGTTCCGGGCGTCAAACTGTCTACGGATGAATTCCAGATGAATGCAGATGTCGTTTATTCTCTATCAGGTCAGAGAATAGCTGTGCCCATGACAGGAAACATATATATAGTTAACGGACATAAAGTGTTGTGGCTTAAATAAATTACCTTAATGTATAAAAATTATGAAAAAGTTATTTTTGTTTAGTTTGTTCGTCTGTATTGGTGTTCTGCAGTGCTTGGCGTTTGATTATACAGATGAGAATGGTGTGACGTGGGGATGTTACATCACGTCAGTGGATGACAAGACGGTGACGATAAATTCGGCATCAAACTATGGTGATGAAGTGGTTATACCGGAAATGGTATATAAAGGTACTTCGGATAAGTATACTGTAACAGACCTTTCTCTCTTTTTCAAAGACAACAAGACTTTGGAGAAAGTGACGTTGCCGAAGACTGTAAATATGCTTGGCGGTTTTTCAAGTTATGGTGATGGAATGTTCCAGAATTGCATAAGCTTGAAAGAAGTCTTGAATACTTCCCAACTTCAACTTATTGGAAGTTATACATTTTCTGGATGTACTAATCTTACAGAAGTTGATTTAAGTTCTTGTGTGTATATTCAAAGTAAGGCTTTTTTTAGATGTTCAAATCTTGTATCTGTCGGTAATCTAAAGAATTGTACTTCAATAAGATACTCCGCTTTTGAAGATTGTTCAAAATTGCAGGAAGTCGGTGAGTTGTCGAGTTGTAAGACTATAGAAAGTTCCGCTTTTCAAAATTGTAGTAGCTTAAAGAGTCTGCCGGGATTAAAACTGACATCTATTCCTAATTATGCATTTTCAGATTGTTCAAACCTTGAGACTATAGATTTGTCTGAGTGTACTTCTATTGGCAGTAATGCTTTTTCTTATTGTTCCAATTTATCAAATATAGATACAAAGAATTGTCAAACATTTGGAGAAGCAACTTTCAGTAATTGTTCATCTTTGACCGAGATTGATTTAACTTCTTGTAAGGCTCTTGAGAAAAGTCTTTTTGCAGAGTGCTCAAGCTTGTCAAACGTTATTGGTATTGAAAAGTTCAAAAGTATACCTGATTATGCTTTTAGGGGCACAGCATTGAAAGCCGTCAACTTTCCGTTGTGTACCTCGGTCGGAGATTATGCATTTAACTATTGCAAATCATTGACTACGATAGACTTTCCAAAAGTCGGAATCCTTGGAAGTAACGCTTTTCAAAGTACAGCAATCGCTAAAGTTTCTCTTCCGGAGTCATTAAAGAGCATGGGGCCTTCATGCTTTAATTCTTTATGTGAATATACTTTCAACGGTACGACCCCTGCAAAATTGAGCGGTGATGCCTTCGGTAGTCTCGCTATAATAAAAGTTCCACAGTCAGCAGTCTCTACTTATAAGTCTGCTGATGTATGGAGCAACTATGCCGACAAGATATTCTCAATGAGCGACAATTTCGACTATGATGTTACTACTACCGCAATGGAGAAGCAATCAGGTCTGGAACAGGCAATCGGTGCTACGAATATGGCAAAGGTCGTTTCGCTGAAAGCAACGGGAACGATAAACAGCTACGACATAATAATGATAAGGAACAAGATGACCAATCTGCATTATCTTGATCTTTCAGCAGCCGACATCGTAGCTAACGACTATGAGTATTATACGGGAAGTCATACAACAGCTAATACCGTAGGCCGTAATATGTTCAGGGATTTGGATAAGCTCATTACCGTTAAGTTGCCGAATAGTGCTACGACAATAGGTTCTTATGGAATGAGCAGTTGCAGTAATCTTATGATGGTTGAATTTCCTAAGAATTTGACAAGTATCGGAGGTGATGCTTTTAGCTCTTGCTCTTCATTGGATAATGTAGTTTTGCCGAATGGACTAACGACAATAGGTTCTTATGCATTTAGTTCTTGTGGAAACCTTAAGTCAATAGAGTTTCCGCCAACGTTAAAATATATAGGAAGTTATGCTTTCTATTACTGTAGTTCTTTACAAGAAATAGAACTTCCAGGGCTTGAAACAATTGAAAGTAATGCGTTTTACAATTGTTATTCTCTTAAATACGTTCGTATTCCAAGTACCCTCCAAAGCATAGACGGGAATGCTTTCTCTGGTTGCACCAACATATCCAAAGTCTATACCTATACCGTCGAACCGACAAAGATAAATCAGAATACGTTTGACAGCAAGACTTACGAAACCGCTCACCTCTGCATGCCTACACAGAGCTACACCAACTACTATTACAACACGGAGTGGAGTCAGTTCCGCAATGATAACTATGAGTGGTTTGATGAGCCTTACAAATATATGTATATTAATAAGGAATATACGTTGAGCGACGAGAACAGTGCTTCTAAGGACAAAGGACGCTTCGACGGCGACCCGGACATCGACGTAAATCCTGGTGGCGGACTCATAGTGGAAGGCGACAAGCCACAGACATCCGACGAGATTCACCTAAAGGGCGATGGCAGTAACTGGGCATCTATCATAGCAAGTGCCAATGTTGACGCAAAGAAACTCTACATCGACATCACCGTGAAGGCAAACCGCTGGCATTTCTTCTGCTTCCCGTTCGACATCAAGCGCAGCAACATCAGTTGCAATGGCAGCTTCGTTTTCCGTTACTACGACGGTAAGGTAAGAGCCACCGACGGCAAGGGCGGTTGGCAGAACCTGCCCGCATCAGAGGAATATCTGAAAGCAGGTAAGGGATACATCTTCCAGACATCAGTAGACTGCACCCTTTCGATACTCGTGGAGAAAGAGAAGTTCGGTATGTTGCCTAACATGAAGTTCGACTGCAACCTCGAGGCCAACGCATCGACAAACGAGCAGGATGCAAGCTGGAACTTCGTGGGCAACCCGTTCACAAGTTTCTTCGACCTTAACGATATGGGCTACAATGCCCCTGTAACACGCTGGAACAGCAATACCAACAGTTACGAGGCAGTACGCCCAGGCGACGACGACTATATTTTCCATCCGTTTGAGGCTTTCTTCGTGCAGCGCCCTGCCGACAGCGAGAATATCGAGTTTGACCCGGACCACAGAATGACTCAAACAGGAAGGGACAAACGACAGAATGCCAATGCACAGAAGGCAAAGAAACGCATGCTGAATCCGGAGCGCTTGCTCGTAAACCTTACGATCAGCGACGGCAAGGATAGCGACAAGACACGTGTAGTGTTCAACCAGAAGAAGAGCAACACGTATGAGATGGACTGCGATGCAGCAAAGTTCATGAGCCAGACTTCAGCTGTGCAGCTGTACAGCGTTGAGGCAAAGGGCGGAAAATTCGCAATCAACGAGCGTCCTAAGGGAAGCGTACAGCTCGGTTATACCGCAGCCAAGGCTGGCGAATATACCATCTCCGCACAACGTATGGACCAGCCTGTGATGCTCAAAGACAATGCAATGAACGTAATGTTCGACCTGAGTAACGGCGACTATAACTTTACTTCAGATGCAGGAACCTTCGACAACCGCTTCATGCTACTCGTTGACGGCAGCACGACTGGCATCGCCGACATTGCCAACGGCACTGGCGTAAACATCATGCCTGTAGACGGAGGCTTGAACATCACGGGCATCGAAGGCAAGAAAGTCAATATCTATTCTCTTTCCGGTGTGCTCTGTGCCACACGCAGCGATAGCGGACTGCTCTCTCTGCCTAAGGCTACATATATAGTAGAGGTGGGCAACATGAAAGCTAAGGTTGCCGTGAAATAAAAGATTACCTTGACACGAAGATAATAGAATGAAAAGACCGATAATGGTAATAATGTATATGGGCCTTGTCTTGCTGCTGCTCATCGTGAGCGGCAGTAGGGCATTGGCCTCTACTGACGAAGGAAACTTCGATCCAGTAAATCCCGCCGAACCGAATGCCAATTTCACCATCTCCGTGGCTGCTGAGCATGGCTGGACTTCCGGCAGTGGAACATATCGTCAGGGCGATGAGGCTTATATATCTGTGTCGTCGCGCAGCGAAGACTATACCTTTGCCTACTGGACGAAAAACGGTGTAAAATACACAGAGAACAGTACGTTTATCTACAATGTGCAGGAAAATGCTAAGTTCCAGGCTGTCTTTACGTTCACTCCCGTAGACCCGTCGGAACCTGTAATGGCAAATGAATACCATCTGTATCTGGAAGCCGAAACCGAAGGAAGCTGTTCGTTCAACCGTACGAGCGGAGCCAAAGTCGAGGCCGACGGATACGTCAGACTGCAGGCTATCCCGAGTCCTGGCTATGTGTTCAAGGGATGGTATAAAAGAGGATACAAATTGAGTGAGAGTCTCACTTTCAACTATTTCATGCCACGTCAGAACGTGGAGTTGACCGCACGTTTGGAATATAGTCCAGCAAGTCCTGCCGAACCGGGTAGCGACGGCAGTCAGTCTGGCAATATCGACAATGGTGGACAGAAAGGTGATGTCAACGCTGACGGCATGGTGAACACAGCCGATGCTGTGGCGATAATAAACGCCTATGTCAGCGGAAATATTGACAGTCTGACGAAGAGTGTTGCCGATGTCAACGAAGACGGCATTGTTAACACTGCCGATGCCGTGATGACAATAAACGACTATGTGAACGGCAAATAACACACACAGACTGAATATATTAACAAAAAAGAACATATATGACATGAAAAAAAACTATGTAACGCCTACCACAGTTAGGCACGTTGTGGAAATGGAGTCTCACGTCCTCGCCGGCTCCAGTTGTACGCTGGAGATGGAATGGAGAGACGGTCCAGGCTCCACGACAAAAAATGCAAGTACCAACTATGAAGTTCTTTCTAAAGAACACAGCAATAGTAATGGACTATGGGATGATGAGGAGTAGACAAATAAACAAAAAAGTATGGCTCAATATTTGAAAGTGCCATACTTTTTTGTTTAACGACCATTTTAGTAAGATAAAAAAGAAAACTTTTCTGATGTATAGTGCATGTATTTAGAAAGAATTACTATCTTTGCATAAGATAAGCTGCATCTCGGCATAACATTCAAATAAATTTGATGTTCTGCATTCGATTTGCATTATCTTTGCATAAGATAAGCTTCATCTCGGGATAAGAAATGAATAAATTCATTTCGTTCTCCTCTCGATTTGCATTATCTTTGCATAAGATATGTAATATAGATATCATATATCAACTTGTTTACTAACGACAAGTTAAACTCTATAAACTTAAAAACTATGAAATCAATCAATACGCGAAAGACAATCAGAATGTATTCCGACAAACCGGTAAGCGACGAACTGCTCAACAGACTGCTCTCAGAGGCTATGCGCACGCAGACAATGGGAAACCTGCAGCTGTATAGCGTCGTGGTAACCCGTTCGGCAGAGATGAAACAGAAACTCGCTCCGGCACATTTCAACCAACCTATGGTGACACAGGCGCCGGTGGTGCTTACCGTCTGTGCCGACTTCAACCGTACCACCAAGTGGGCAGAATGCCGCAAGGCGCATCCGGGATATGACAATATCCTGTCGTTCCTTAATGCAGCAACCGATGCATTGCTTTATACGCAGACCTTCTGCAACCTTGCCGACGAGGAAGGGCTCGGCTATTGCTTCCTTGGCACAACGGTGTATAACCCACAGCAGATTATCGACACATTGAAGCTGCCGCGTCTCGTAATGCCGGTGGCAACGATTACGCTGGGCTGGCCAGACGAGAATCCACCGCTGACCGACCGTCTGCCGATAGAGAGCATCGTTCACAGCGAAACTTACACCGACTATACTCCAGAACTGATAGACAAGTATTACGCCGAAAAAGAATCCCTGCCTGAGAATCAGGAGTTCATGAAGATAAACGACAAGGAAACTCTGGCGCAGATATTCACGGATATAAGATATACGAAGAAAGACAACGAAGCAATGTCGGCAACAATGCTAGAGACATTGAGAAAACAGGGATTCCTGGAGTAAATATTCTGGGAGAACTGGGAGTTCTGAGGAGAACTGGGAGGACTGTGAGTTCTGAGAGAACTTGTAGGACTCGAAAGAAAACAATAACATAATCAAAAAGCAATGATAACCTTTTTAATAAGTATAGTAGCCCTTGTTTTGGGCTATTTAGTATATGGAAAATTCGTGGAGCGCGTGTTTGCCCCCGACGACCGTACCACTCCAGCAGTAGCGAAGAACGACGGCATCGACTATGTTCCGATGAAGAACTGGAAGATCTACATGATACAATTCTTGAATATCGCCGGCACCGGTCCAATCTTCGGAGCAATAATGGGAGCAAAGTTCGGTCCGTCGGCATACCTTTGGATAATATTCGGCTGTATCTTTGCAGGAGCCGTACACGACTATCTTACTGGTATGCTGTCCATGCGCAATGGCGGCTGCGACGCTCCGGAACTGGTAGGAAAATATCTTGGCAAGGCAACAAAGAAGGTGATGCTTGTATTTAGTGTCGTTCTTCTTCTTATGGTGGGCGTTGTATTTGTATATAGTCCGGCAGAGATACTCGGAAACATGATGGGAAGTACTCTGATATGGACAATAGTAATATTCGTATATTATATCATAGCCACGATGCTTCCAATCGACAAGATAATAGGCAAGATATATCCACTATTCTCTTTTTCCCTTCTTTTTATGGCAGTAGCCCTGTCGGCAGTATTGTTTGTCAATATGCCGCAATTGCCGGAACTTTGGGACGGCTTGTCGAATATGGGACAGGCCGCAGACCCTACGTTTACGGAAGAAATCTTCCCATGCCTGTTTATCACTATAGCCTGTGGAGCGATAAGCGGTTTCCATGCCACTCAGTCGCCGCTAATGGCGCGCTGTCTCACTTCGGAGCGTAAAGGTCGCCAGATATTCTACGGAGCGATGATAACCGAAGGCATCGTGGCACTTGTATGGGCGACCGTTGCAATGTGGTTCTTCTATAATGGCGATAAGCCGGGATATGAACTCATCCCCGGCGGCATGGCAAAAGGCTTCCACACCTCAGCACCGATGGTAGTAAATCTTGTATGTAACGACTGGCTTGGTGCACTTGGCGGAATACTTGCCATCCTCGGTGTAGTTGCAGCTCCGATAACGAGTGGCGACACGGCATTCCGCTCGGCACGTATGATTATTGCATCGGCAGTACATTTGCCGCAGCGCTCAAAACGAAACCGCCTTTACATCTGCATTCCGCTGTTTGCCGTAGCTATATGCCTTCTGTTGTGGCAGATGGAAAACGAGGATGGCTTCCAGGTAATATGGCAGTATTTCGGATGGTCAAACCAGACGCTTGCCACTTTCATGCTTTGGGCGGTTACCGTATATCTCGTGCGCAAGAAGAAGCCTTATGTCATAACCCTTCTGCCGGCACTGTTCATGACTGCCGTATGCTCCACATATCTGTTTATATCCAAACAGGCATTTGGAATGAAGACAGACATCGCTTATTTCCTTGGCGGTTTGTGCACAATAGTTGCCGTGATATGGTTTGTATTGTGGCTGCATAAATACCGCAAGCTTGAGGAAGAAATCGGAGAGATGAGTCAAGATTAGCTTATAAATTAAAATCATATCTATATGGAAAGCAGCACAAGGCATAACTTTACTCGGGGAATATTGTCATTTGTGCTGTTTTTTTGTGTGTTGTGCAGCATCAGAGTTCTCCTCGCCATGCACACATACAAAGGCATTTCAAGTGAAACGCCATGCTCATGGCGAGGCATAGTACTTTCCCAACCGTCGGTAACAGGGAAAGCCGTGCGCCTTGATGTACTTGTTGTTTATGTAGGTGAGAAACGGGTGAGTCCCTTCAAAACTAAAGTCGTATTATACCGCAGCTCCATTTTAGACGATACCTTGCCTATAAGAAGCGGCTCGGGTATAGCCTGTGTTTCTCGCTTCCAGGGCTTATATTCTTCCAAGGTAAAGCCTTCATACCGTCGCTATCTGATGTCGCAAGGCTTTAAAAGTCAGATCTTTGCGACGTATCAGAAAGTCAGTCTTGTATCAATAGAAAGGGAAGACATTCCCGCCTTTACCCGTTTCAAACTCCGTATGTCTGCATTTCGCAGCCGCTTGCTCCATAACTATTCCCGTTTTGGGATAACAGGCGATAATCTCGCCGTTGTCAGTGCAATGACACTTGGCGACAGGTCATTCCTCGATGCCGGGCTGCGCGAAACCTATTCCGTTTCAGGTGCTTCCCATGTACTTGCCCTTTCGGGCTTGCATCTTGGAATAATATACAGTATCTTGCTGATGCTGATGTGCCGGAAAATCCGCCTTTACAAATGGCGGCTGTTTTCCCACTTCATGATAATCTTAACCCTATGGGGATATGTCATGCTCGTCGGAGCCCCGATGTCGGCAGTGCGATCAGCCTCGATGCTTACATTCTGCACCGTTATTAACATGTTTGGACGAAACGTCAGCTCCTTGCAGGTTCTCTTCCTTGCAGCCGTGTTTATAATCATGTTCAATCCAATGAGTGTATTCGATGTAGGTTTCCAGATGTCAGTCCTTTCGGTAGCCTCCATACAGCTGTTAGCCATGCCCCTTTACAACAATCTTACGCCTCTATGGATAAAGCGGTTTATGCCGTTGCGTTGGTTGGCTCAGCTTGCGGCGGTTTCCGTATCAGCTCAAATCGGAGTTGCACCGCTCACGGCATATTGCTTCCATCGTTTGCCCTGTTACTTCATCATTACAAATATAATAGCAGTGCCGTTGGCAACCATTCTTCTCTATCTTACCTTTCTCTTAGTGCTCACGTCGTGGATACCGTCGCTGCAGGAGATGTTGGGCATGGCAGTAGACCGCGTAGCATGGTTGCTCAACAGTAGTCTGCGGTATATCTCAACCCTTCCCGATGCCAGCATCAGTAATATCCACATAAGCGGATTGCAGACACTGTTGTTTTATGTCGGACTGGCAAGTCTGTATCTGGGCATGAGACTGCTTTGGCGCGGCAAACTTTACCGTATCCGCTACGTTCGTTATCCATCAGTGAAGGAAAACAAAAGAGATAGTTGTAAAGTCAAGGAAAATTATTAATTTTGCAGCATAAAAATATTCCGATAATATTCTTATGATAAGAAACATGCTTTTTGTAGCCCTTGGCGGAGCCATAGGGTCAGTAGCTCGCTACCTCGTGTCAAAAATGGTAAACGAGTCATTTTCGTCGTCCTTCCCCCTTGCCACAATGCTTGTCAATATAGCAGGCTGTGTGTTGATAGGAATCTTCCTTTCCCTTTCCGAGCGTTTCAGTCTTGGCGAGGGCAGCCGCTTGTTGCTCACCGTGGGGTTGTGTGGCGGATTCACAACGTTCAGCACCTTCATGAACGAGAATCTCCTTTTGCTCCGTGTTGGCAGTATCGGTCAGCTTGCGCTGTATGCCGGCGGCAGCGTAGCCTTAGGATTGCTTGGAGTCTTTGCCGGCAGATACCTGTGCAGCAGTATTATATAATGTGTTGAAAGTTTGCAGCTTTCCGTTAATGTATTCTCTGAACCCCTCGTCGCCCTTAATCTCGATGTCGTCGAGCAGTCCGAGCACGAATCTTCCGATACCGATATAGCTGCATACTTTAAGCTGCAGAAGCCAGTGAGAGTTGTCAATCTTCGTTATATGACTGATAGTCTTCGGATATTCTTCGGTCAGGATATTGTGCGACAGTTGTCCGAGCACCATCTCCACCGTCATTGTCTTTTCGCCGCTAAACATAAAGGCATCGGTAAACATCTGTCGGTGTTGGTCTTTAAACTGCCATGGGTCGTCGAGAATCTCCACTTCGCCCATACGTGCCACCTTAAAAGTCTTGTTCATTCCCGAAGCCGGTTCGAAGCATCTCGCCTCGCAGTTCCCGTCCATGAGCATAAACGGTTCCACAAGACGGTCGCGAGTAGTGCTGCTGTGTGGCGATGAGTAGTTTCTGAGCACCACCTTGAGTTCATATTTTATCGCCTCGTGCAGTTTGTTTATATTCTGTGCCGCATGTTCATCCGTATTATAGTCGGCAAGGATGCCAAAGTCATAGAACTTGTCGATTTTCCTTTTCAGTGTTTCCACCAGAGCATTCCGTTTTGCCACTTTCCCGAGTAGCCGCCGTATTACGATAGCCTCTTCTTCTGTAAACGAGATACGCTCTGTCAGTCTGCCGAAGAATTTCGACTCCCTGTTGATAGAATAGCAGTTGCCGTATTTCTCCAGTTTAAATCCCGTATCGCGGAAGAATTCCAGATAATAATACAGTGTTCTTCTCGACACTCCAACCTTTTCGCATAGTTGTTTCAGCGTCAGACTGCGGTTTTCCGTAAGCAACAGCAGCAGTTCAAGTTCCTTCTCCAGTTTATCGTTTCGCATAGGGCATGATATAGTTTAAACCGTAAAGTTATCGATTCTCCAGCTCCCTCACCTTGCGCTGGAAAAAATAGAAATACAGGAAAGCGGCAACGGTGAGACATACGGGGAAGGCAGTCCAGATGCCCACGATGCCGTAGTTCATGTGGATGCCGAGGAAGTAGCTCGTGGGTAGGGAGATGACGAAATACGAGAAGAAGGCGATAAACATCATCGGCTTGACGTATGCCGTGCCGCGCAGGGCATTGGCGTAGGTCATCTGCATGCCGTCGCCAAACTGGTAGACCACCATGAGCAGTATTACCTGTGAGCAAAGGCGTGCCACCTCGTCGTTGTCGGCAAACCAGTAGCCCATGTCGTGGCGCAACAGCAATACGGGGATGCTTACCAGACAGCCGATGACGATGATGATATGGAATCCGGCGGCAGCCACCTGGCGCAGCTTCCGGATTTCGCCCTGGCCGATGTAGAAGCTAACGCGCACTGATACGGCAGCCGTAATGCCGTAGTAGACCATGAAGAAGAGCTGCGAGATGGTAATCATGATCTGGTGGGTGGCGAGGGCGATAGTGCCGAGCCATCCCGCCATGATTCCCGTAAGGGCGAAAGCCGACGATTCCATTCCCATCTGCAGTGCCACGGGCCAGCTCAGCTTGTTGATGTGCTTATATTCAGCCATGGAGAGAGAGGCAGCGTGAAGGGATTTGCTGTAGGTATGGTATTTTTTGGCAAAGAGATAGATGTATGCCGTGGCGGCACACATCAGAATGCGGCTCAGCATCGTGGAGAGTCCGGCGCCGAGCAGTCCCAGTTCGGGCATAAAGCCCGGTCCGTAGATAAGCAGATAGTTGCCCAGGATGTTCACCACGTTTCCCGCCACCATAATATACATAGACGTCTTGGTATGTCCGATGGCATCGAAAAACTGCTTGAAGGTGTTGAACCAGCACACGAAGGGCAGCGACACCATGTTTATAATCAGATACGGGCGCATCAGCGGAATGAGTTCTTCCGGCTGTCCCATGTTGCGGATATTGAAGAAAACGGCAAAGAGCACCATCAGCAGTACGACAGCCGTAGTCGATGCCGCGAGGAGTCCGTTTTTCACCACGCTTCCTATTCCTCCCGTGTTTCCCCTCCCGAAGAGTTGTCCGATAACGGGAGTCAGCCCGTAGCTGAATCCCATGGCGAAGACGAGCACGATAGCCATAACGGTATTTACGAAGCTCGCCGCGGCAAGTTCCCTCACGCTGTGATGTCCCACCATTAGCGTATCGGCGAATCCCAAGACTATAGTCCCCACCTGTCCCACGATGAGCGGAAATCCGAGTGAGAGAAGGTTCTTATAATGATATCTGTAGTTACTGAAGCTGTATGCCATATAAATCCATTTCTTTTTATTTCAGTCTGCAAAGGTATAAAATTAAATTGATACTAAAAAATACTACAGATTTAGCGTTTCTGCCAAACGCCCGAAGCGTTTGGGCGAAACACCGGAAGCGTTTGGGCGAAACACCGGAAGCGTTTGGGCGAAACACAGGGAGCGTTTAGGCGAAACACTGAAGCAATTTTGTAGAAACACGCCGGAAAATGTTTGTCGGAAGTTACTGAATATCGTTAATTAATTAAAAAATGAAACAGAATTTTGTGAAATATAAATATTTTGTTATAATTTTGCATAAGAAACAAATAAAAAGGAATAATTCTTCATAGAAGGTCAACCGCATGCGCAATTCAGCGTAAAAACAGAAAAAGAGAAAACAAACAACAAATATAAATAAAAAATAATTGCTAATGAAGAATGTTATACTCTACAGTCTGCCCCTGTTGGTGGCAGGAAGCATGTATTGTTCGGCAGTAGGTGCAGCGAGCATAATCCCGACGGCACAGCAGAAACCGGCAAACGAACTGCTCAATAGCTTGAAGCAAAAACGACACGTAGCCCCAAGGGCAAAGGTAGTAGGATTCAGGAATGCCTCTGCCAAGTCTACAGCTACGCCATATGCCAAGATGAGCGGAGCTGAGGTGAATTTCCTGAGCGACGAAGAAGGCAACGTGTGGTATTACACACAGAATACCACATATAAGGACGGAAGCTGGGGAGCTGCTATCAGCAAAGCGGAGATTACAATTTACGACGAGAAGCATCAGCAGGCAGGCACAATAACGGTAGACGTGCCCGAGGATATGAATGTGAATGAAGTGACGCCGTACGGAACGGTTACGAAGAAATTCTTCGACCTCAACGGAAACGACTCCGAGCTGCTCGTAGAACTGCACGAGACTGGAAACCAGGACAACAACTACCAGGGCAAATATCATACCTATGTTTACCATCTTGACGGAACAAAGGCTGCCGAGTATGAAGGTACGGGAGTGTTCCTCAATATAGTGAAGAATGCATGGACGAAATACCAGCGCTTCGTGCTCACCGATGCCAAGTATGAGGCTGTAGACGGCAAGACCTACGACGATGGGTCGCCATACATGACAACCATGGCACATATAAATATCTACAAGCCGGCATCATGGGGAAGTAGCGAACCGGCGGTGGAAAAGGAATTTACCGTGGATGAGGACTACACATATTACGGCAACGACGAGGTGCCTATTACAATATATAATGTTGGAGGCGATCCGTATTACGTAATCTCGCATTATTCCAAGATATACGATTCTGGCGAGACGGATACCGAAACGGGATTCTTTATCCCGACAAAGGACAACAGCGTGGTGATAAAGACTTACGACAAGAACTATACGCTCGTTGACGACCTAAATATCCCAATCCCTGCTGCCGATGACACACAGTACCGTATGGCACAGATTGGAAACTTCGAGGACTGGAGCGTGTCAAAGGGTATGTTTACCGACGATGGCAATCTGGCATATGTGGTAACATACTACGACATGACAACAAAGGTGGATGACTACAGATACAGCTTCGTGGCATACGACCATGAGGGAAACAAAATAGGAGACATCTGTACGGGAGTCTACAACACATGGTTTAAACTCAATTCGATACCCGGAGAAGAGGAACAGGTGGCATTCATGCAGTATGTTGACGACGATGAATCGCAGCAGCAGATAAAAATCGTCAATTTGCCGTCGTTCAGCCAGACCGTAACAATGCCTGCATACATCGACGACAATCTGATCAGCACCGTGTTCAACCGCTACGGCAGCGGCGACAGCTACAAGTATATCATGAAACTTAGCCAGGGCGACATCGACAATGACGGCAACGTGATAGCCAAGGTGGCATGGCTGAATCCAGACCTCAGCGTTGACCGATATACAAAATTCAATCTCGGACAGCAGGCAGAGAACTTCATGCTGACACTCGCCGATACATACATAAACCCGTATCTCTTCAATACCAACGACAAAATGGAATTCTTCTTCCAGGCTAAGGTGAAGAAGGAGGGCAGTACGGCTCTCGACAACGTATATATGATTGGCGACGAGGACGGCAATATCCTGCACCGTTTCGCGGCATCCGACAAGGGAGCCATAACTTCTATGGGATGCTACAACTCTGGAGAGGGCGGAAATGAACTTTATGTGTCATATTCAAAAGACGACAACAAGACATACGATTTAGACTTCTATAAACTGCCGCTGACAAAATTCGACAAAGGCGGCGATGGAACGAAAGAAAATCCGTATCTCGTTTCCACTGCCGGCGACCTGGCACAAATAAGCAGCGAACCGTCGGCAAACTATAAGCTGGTTGCGGATATCAATTTTGACAATGCCTACAATAATGTCAACAAGTCATGGACCCCGATAGCGGGATTCAGCGGAACCTTCGACGGCGACAATCACAGTATTGACAATCTGTATCTTAATTCAGACGAGTCAAACGTAGGACTCTTTGCCGACATGCAGGAAAATGCCGAGGTGAAGAATCTTATACTTACACACCCCACAATAGAATTGACCGACCAGAACTCTACAGCCGGAGTGTTGGCAGCAAGCACGATGAAGACAAATGTGAACAACGTTCATGTGTATTGTGCGGAAATATCCGGTGATGCCGACGGGACAATCGGCGGCTTGGTAGGACAGGCGGCTTACGAGTCGAACCTGTCTGGTGTATCGTTCAACGACTCACAGATTAAGACTCCCAATGCCTCGAGCGTAGGCGGTATTGCCGGAGATGTGCGCACGTCGACTGTCGTTGAGGCAGCTGCGGTAAGCGACGTTGACGTTAATGCAGCATCGACAGTCGGAGGTGTAGTCGGTTCTGCCATGAACTCAACGGTAAAGAATTCCCGCTTTAGCGGTTCTCTGACAGCAGAGAACACCGTGGGAGGAATAATCGGAAGCAACAGCGAGACCATAACCGACAAGTGTATCTTCGACGGAACAGTAAACGCAACCCGTGGCAGCTGGAGCGGACTCTCCGCAGCTGGAATAATCGGCAGTCTGGCTGCCGACTGGAGTGAGAGCACAACGCCTATCGTTACCAATAATATAGTTCGCGGTGAAATAAACGCTACGGAGAGCAGTTCTTCGGATGACCTCGAAGAAGGTGAGGAGACTAAGGAGGACAATACCGTACACCGTATCGTGGGACACACTATTGCCGATGAATATTATGAAGATGGCGAGACTCCCAAAACGGAAAAGCGACTCTCAAACAACTGGGCAGTAAATACTACGACAGTAAAGGGAAAGGTAGTGTCCTCTACCGACGAGAACAGTGTTGAGGGATATGACGCAGCTCCTGAGGACATATCTAATGAGTCACTCTCGCAGATAGGTTTCAGTTTCGGGACTACAGTAGATGCACCGTGGAAAGACAGCGGCGATATGTTCCCGGTACTCTTCTTCGAGAACGAGGCTAAATCGGTCATCTTGTCGGAGAGTAGCCTGACCATGGCGGTAGGTAATACCAGACAATTGTCTGCTTCGGTGTTCGGCGTGGAAAAAGCTGATTTCAAGGTGGCTTCTTCGAATGAGAATGTAGTTGGTGTTAACGTCGGAACCGTTGATGACGATTACGTTGACATGCTTCTTACAGCCAAGGCTGCAGGTACAGCCGAAGTAAGTGTGACGGCAGGCAATATTACAGTTTCCTGTCCGGTTACTGTAATCGCTGCAACAGGCATAGCGGAAGTTGCCGCAGACGGTGGCAATGCCTTACGTATCCTGCCTGGCATTGGCTGCATCAAGGCGGACGGCGCGTCTAACATCTCAATATATGCTGCAAATGGCAGCAGAGTGGCAAAGGCAGATGGTTCGCAGATTTCCACTTCACAGATTGGCAAGGGCGTGTTCGTAGTAGTGGCAGTAGACGCTAACGGCAACAGGCAGACGGCAAAGGTTGTTATAAAGTAAATTTGTTCCTTATATGTCATTCGGGGACTGCGGTGGGAAAAGCGCCGGAGTCCCCGTTTTTTTCTCTGTTCCGTAAATTTCACCGCTTACTGGTGTTGTTTCCTGAATGACAAATTAGATTAAAAGGTGTGGCGAAATTTGGAGATTCGTCATATTAGTTGTAATTTTGCTGCGTTTTAAAACGAATTGTAAACTTATTTATTAAAGTAACTGCGGTGTGCGAGACTTTGGAAGAGTCGGGCGCAAGCCGTGTAGGCTTATTCCCTGAACGCATTTGCGTGGGGATGGCAAAGATAATTAATTTGGTATGTCATCAATAGAAATAAAAAGGGTCGAAACGAAAAAGGATCTGAAAAAATTCATCGATTTCCGTTACGACCTGTATGAGGGCTGCGAATACGATGCCCCAAACCTGTTCAGCGACGACTTCAAGACGCTGAGCAAGGACAAAAACGCCGCTTTCGAATTCTGCGAGGCAGAATACTACATGGCGTTCGACAAGGAAACAGGAAAGATGGTAGGTCGCATAGCGGCAATCATCAACTATAAGGCAAACAAGAAGTGGGGCAGGGATGACGTGCGCTTCGGATGGGTAGACTTCATCGACGACATCAATGTTTCGCGTGCACTCTTCGATGCCGTAGAGAAATACGGCAAGAGCAAAGGCATGACACACATCGTCGGTCCGCTCGGATTTACCGACATGGATCCGGAGGGAATGCTCACCAAGGGCTTCGACCAGCTCGGCACCATGGCAACTCTCTACAACTATGCCTATTATCCGGAACACATGGAGAAGCTCGGCGGCTTTGAAAAAGACAACGATTATGTGGAGTACAAGCTCTATGTGCCAAAAGAAGTGCCGGCAAAATACGCTAAGGTGGCAAAACTCATTGAGACACGCTACAATCTGCACGTAAAGAAACTGACGAAGCACGAGATATTCAAAGAGGGATACGGAAAACGCATATTCGAGATTATTAACGAGACTTTCTCACATCTCTACGGATACTCCGAACTCTCCGACAAGCAGATAGAACAATATATAAATATGTATTTTCCGCTTGCTGACCTCAATCTCATTACTCTCATAGAAGACTGGAACGACAACAAGAAGGTTGTTGGAGTAGGTATCACCATTCCGTCGCTCACCCGTGCACTGCAGAAATGCCATCGCGGAAGACTTGCCCCGTTCGGATGGTGGCATCTGATAAGGGCTCTGAAGTTCCACCATACAAAGATTGTAGACCTGCTGCTAATCGGTATTCTGCCGGAATACCGTACGAAGGGGGCCAACTCGCTGCTCTTTGCCGACCTTATTCCGCGCTACGTGGAATACGGCTTTGAGTGGGGAGAGACGCATGTGGAGATGGAGACAAACGAAAAGGTGCAGAGCCAATGGCAGTATCTCGACTGTGAGAACCACAAACGCCGCCGCTGCTATATAAAAGAGATAAAATAGATAAAGAGGAAGGAAAAATAAACATAATGAGCGATATTAATACGGAAAACCCGCAAGAGGAACAACAAGTGGCATATACCGACGACAGTATCAGGCATCTATCGGACATGGAGCATATCCGTACCCGTCCGGGAATGTATATCGGTCGACTCGGCGACGGCTCAATGCCGGAAGACGGTATCTATGTGCTGCTTAAAGAGGTTGTGGACAACTCTATCGACGAGTTCCGGATGAACCAGGGAAAGCGTATCGAGGTGGACATCGAAGAACAGCACAAAGTTAGCGTGCGCGACTATGGACGCGGTATTCCGCAGGGAAAACTCGTTGAGGCTGTAAGCATGCTCAACACCGGAGGCAAGTATGACTCGAAGGCTTTTAAAAAAAGTGTAGGACTGAACGGTGTAGGTATCAAGGCTGTAAATGCACTTAGCCAATACTTCGAGGTTAAGTCGTACCGCGACGGAAAGGTTAGATGGCTTACCTTTGAACGGGGAGAGCTAAAGACTGACGTTACGGAGGATACACAGGACGAGAACGGTACGTTTATTTATTTCGTGCCCGACGATACGCTGTTCAAGAATTTTTCTTTCCACGATGATATCGTGGAGGAGATGCTCCGTAACTATACCTATCTTAATACGGGTCTCGCCATTATGTACAACGAGAGGCGTATACTGAGCCGAAATGGTCTTGCCGACTTGCTGAAGGATACGATGACAGCCGACGGACTATATCCTATAGTGCATCTGAAAGGAGAGGATATAGAAATCGCATTCACTCATACTAATCAGTATGGCGAGGAGTATCACTCTTTCGTAAACGGACAGCACACTACCCAGGGAGGTACGCACCAGAGTGCTTTCAAGGAGCATCTTGCAAAAACAATAAAGGAATTCTACGGCAAGAACTTTGAATATACAGATATCCGAAACGGACTCGTTGGAGCAATAGCAATAAACGTGGAGGAGCCGATGTTTGAAAGTCAGACAAAGATAAAACTCGGTTCGCTGACGATGAGTCCCGACGGCGTGAGCGTAAACAAATATGTGGGCGACTTCATAAAGACTGAGGTCGACAACTATCTGCATCGCGATAATGAGGTCGCTGAGGTGATGCTTCAGAAAATCCAAACCAATGAACGTGAACGCAAGGCTATGTCGGGCGTGGCTAAAATTGCAAGGGAAAGGGCTAAGAAGGCTAATCTGCACAACAGAAAGCTACGCGACTGCCGTATTCACTACAGCGACGTGAAGAACGACCGCAAGGAGGAGAGTGCAATATTTATCACTGAGGGAGATTCGGCGAGCGGAAGTATCACAAAAAGCCGTGATGTGAACACGCAGGCGGTGTTCTCGCTGAGGGGAAAACCGCTGAACTCTTTCGGACTGACGAAGAAGGTGGTTTACGAGAATGAGGAATTCAATCTTCTTCAGGCAGCCCTTGATATCGAGGACGGACTCGACACGCTGCGCTATAACAAGGTTATTGTAGCTACGGATGCCGATGTAGACGGTATGCATATCCGATTGCTCATCATTACTTTCTTCCTGCAGTTCTTTCCAGACCTTATTAAGAAAGGACATGTCTATGTGTTGCAGACTCCATTGTTCCGAGTCAGAAACAAGAAAACTAAGATTAAGTCGAAGGAAGTAAAGGCGGCAGCCACAGGAAAGGGCGATTTTATCACCCGCTACTGCTATTCCGAGGAGGAACGTATTGCTGCTATCGAGGAATTGGGACCTGAACCGGAAATTACTCGCTTTAAAGGTCTTGGAGAGATAAGTCCTGACGAGTTCAAGAACTTTATCGGACCGGACATGCGTCTTGAGCAGGTTACGCTCCACAAAACTGACCAAGTGCAGAAGCTCTTGCAATATTATATGGGAAAGAATACTCCGGAACGCCAGAACTTTATCATCAACAACCTGGTGATTGAAGAGGATAGACCGGAGGAGGAAACGTTGTAAGGTTCCGAGTTTGGAGTGTTTAGCTAAGAGCGTTGAGTTGGGAGTTTGGATTATTGGTCTTATTAGTCTTATTAGTCTTATATCTCCTATCAGTCTTATATCTCCTATTTCTCTGATAAGTCCTCTTTTTCAAAAAAAATATAATTTATGAATAATATAAGAAATTTATTTTTTGCAATACTATTTATGGCGTCGCTTACAGCTTCCGCCCAAATGCGTGTTCGTATGGGCGAAGACAGTCCGCTACGCAAGTTGCAGCTCGCCGAGATGTTGGTAAACAACTTTTATGTGGACTCCGTTGACGAGAACAAACTCGTTGAGGATGCCATCAGGGGAATGCTCGACAAGCTCGATCCGCATTCGTCGTATACCAATGCCAAGGAGACAAAAGAAATGAATGAGTCGCTGCAAGGCAATTTCGACGGCATAGGAGTGCAGTTTAATATGGTTGAAGATACGCTCGTCGTTATCCAGCCGATAGCAAAGGGACCGTCGGAGAAAGTAGGCATCGTTGCCGGCGACCGCATCGTGGCGGTTAACGATACGGCGATTGCCGGAGTGAAAATGCCACGAGACAAGATAATGATGCGACTGCGCGGACCGAAGGGTACGATGGTGAAACTTTCTGTCGTACGTCGTGATGTTAAGGATACTCTTGTTTTTAATGTTACACGCGACAAGATACCGGTGAAGAGTCTTGATGCTTCATACATGATTCGTCCGAATGTAGGATATATACGTATCGGAAGTTTCGGGGCAACAACATACGATGAGTTTATGGCTGCTGTGGAAAAATTGAAGAAACAGGGAATGAAAAACCTCTTGCTCGACCTTCAGGAGAATGGAGGCGGATATCTGCAGGCTGCCGTGAAGATTGCCAATGAGTTTCTGCCAAAGGATGAACTTATTGTATATGCCAGCGGACTGCGCTCGCCGAGAATGGACTACAAAGCTAATGGCTCCGGACGACTGCTCGACGGTAAGGTCGTAGTTCTCGTAAACGAGTTTACGGCTTCGGCTGCAGAAATCGTTTCGGGAGCATTGCAAGACAACGACCGCGGTACAGTGGTAGGTCGTCGCACATTCGGAAAGGGACTCGTACAGCGTCCGTTTGATATGCCCGACGGTTCTATGATTCGTCTTACGATAGCTCATTATTATACTCCTTCGGGACGCTGCATACAGAAACCATATAAGAAAGGGGATGCAAAAGATTACTACAAGGATTTCGAAAACCGCCTGAAGCATGGTGAACTGATGAATGCCGACAGTATTCATTTTGCCGACTCGCTGAAGTTCTACACTCTGCGAAAGCACCGTGTGGTATATGGCGGTGGCGGAATAATGCCAGACTACTTCGTACCGCTCGACACGTTGACATACACGAAGTATCACCGTCAGCTCGTGGCAAAGGGTATTGTAAATGAGACCGTATTGCGGTATATTGATAACAATCGCAAGAAGTTACGCAAACAATTTCCTTCTTTCGAAAAATACAATGCTTCGTTTGTTGTTCCAGAGAATGTAATTGCTGATATCCGCAAGGCAGCCGAGAAGAAAGAGGTGAAACCTAAGGATGAAGAGGAACGTTCAAAAACTCTACCTTATCTCCGGAACCAGCTTAAGGCTCTCATTGCCCGTGACTTATGGGATATGGATGAATATTTCCAAATTATAAACGAAACGAGCGATATTGTAAAGAAAGGAATTTCATTATTCTAAATGAAAAACTTATTTAAATGAAGAATGAAGAATAGCGTCGCTAACGCTCAGCGAAATGTAGAATGCGGATTACTCTTTATTTATAAAAGAAAAGGTAATCCGCATTCTTCGTTCTTCATTCTTCATTCTTCATTCAAAATAGGTTCTTCTTTTACGAACCATCCGTTGTTTTTTATAAATTCGTAGCCGAAGCGGCAGCGTAGACAGTCGCGACGGTCGCAATACATTTTTTTCAGTTGTACTATAGCCTGACTATCGGCAGCAGTATTTATTTCCAATCCACATTCTTCCCAAAGTCGGATAATACTGTTGCTTTCCGCCTTCAGTTGCTCAAGCAAATCAAAGGCGAGGTCGCAGAGCTTTTCGTTGCTCTTATATCTGCCGTAGGCAAAGAGGGTAGGGATGGCAGTGTTAAGGATGAGAACATTAACCGACTGTGCAGAGAGCTGCTTTGTTGACTTTGAACTCTCTTTGCCAAACGAATAGTGGGTCTGCCAATAAGGCGTAACCCGAGTAGCAAACAGTTCTTTAAGTTCGTCAATGTTCCGGCAGCCAACAAGCTGACTCAGACTAGTATGTCGGTTAAAATAAAGATTCGCAAGTTGTGAGATCCTAATATGAGGAAAATTTTGCGGTCTTAATCTAAGAAATTTCCATTCCGCCGGATTCATTGTCTTTAGTGAAAACTTATGCTGCATATAGGCATATTCCCTTCTCAGTCTGGCAAGATATGGGTCAAGTTCCGCTTCCTTGCGATGACGTTCGGGAATGGCGACAGAATCGAGAAGGCCAGCCTGACCGAGAAACATTGTTTCAATTTGGAAAATGTCGTCGCGGTGGTGAGCCACGCTCTGCAGCGACAACGTCTTTGCCCATAGTTCGAAGGCATCACTGTTAACTCCGAAACCGAAGTTTCGTGCCATTGTAGCGAAGAAAGCGTCCTCCCACGAACCGTTCATCTCCTTCACTCTGTGGAGAATAGCCGTTGTTTTCTGTTCCAGCCGCTCTGTTTGCAATGCACTCATCCAACTGTGTATAGTTAGTTTCGGCAAATGACGTATAATTTCATGACAAGGCGGAAAGTGGTCTTCTTTAAGTAGGGTGGTATAGTTATTCTTTACAAAGTCCGGAATTTCCATTCTCATCTGTCTCACCACATCGCCACGACTCGTAACAACGGGCATGTCGTCAGTTTCCACCACGTGCATGATGACATTGTCGTATGCCTCGTCGCGATCGTGTTGGTGAAGAAACCAGTCGGAAGCCTTTTCATGAATTTCCACATTCCCCACCCATAACATTCCGTCCACTTTAATCTTTGCATTGAAGAAGTCGGGACCGGCATTGGTATTGTGCAACCCCGGATCTATCACCTCCACCGTCTCGCCATTATTTGTCGTGAGGGCGTGTAGCGGATACAGTCTGTGTTTCCAAATATAGTGTAATAAAATTTCCATAGTAAAAGTGTTTAACGCTAAATGCAAAATTCCGCAGCCGTAAGAATTGGCTTCAGAAAACGTTGCGAAGATAGTAAAATGTTGCGTTCAAACGTAGCAAAAGAGGTAAAAAACTTGATAAAAACCTTGTTTTTTTGTGTAAACAGATGATAAATGGCACTGAAAGGAGCTCATTCTGAAAAATAACATGTATATTTGCATCAATTAATGATGAAAGACAATGACTTATTCAATTGAAAAAGTAACAACATTGATAGGAGCGCACAGATACGGCGAACATCAGTCCACGATAGGCTTCCTGCTCACCGATAGCCGTTCCCTGTGTTTCCCGGAGGAAACACTGTTCTTCGCTTTGAGGTCTGGACGCAATGACGGACATGACTTCATTCCAGATTTGTATCGTCGCGGAGTAAGAAATTTTGTTGTCGATACGTTGCCGGCAGATTATGCCACGGTGTATGCTGATGCAAACTTCTTGAAAGTGCTAAGTCCGCTGGAGGCGCTGCAGCGCCTTGCCGAGCGCCATCGCGATGAATTTAATATCCCTATTGTCGGTATTACTGGTAGCAACGGAAAGACAATAGTAAAGGAGTGGCTCTTTCAGTTGCTCTCGCCGTCGTTCAGCGTAACGAGAAGTCCGCGAAGCTACAACTCGCAGATAGGAGTGCCGCTGTCAGTCTGGTTACTAAGCGAACAGACACAGGTTGGTGTATTCGAGGCAGGCATAAGCCAACCTGGCGAGATGCTGGCGCTTCGTGATATCATACAGCCAACAGTTGGTGTGATAACAAATATCGGAACTGCCCATCAAGAGAATTTCAAGAGTCTGGAGGAAAAAGTAAAAGAGAAACTTATACTTTTCCACGATACTGATGTAATAGTATATCCGGAGGATACAGATATTATAGCAAAATGCGTAGCCGAAGGCGATTTTAAGGGTGAGCATTTGGCATGGTCGGAAAAGAATCCTCAAGCCCCCTTATATATAAAAGGTATAGAAAAGGGAGATACAAAGACAAAGATAACGTATGTATATAAGAACAGTGGCGAACATACTTATGAATTGCCGTTTATCGACGAGGCATCAATAGAGAACTCCATCACCTGTGCTGCCGTGAGCCTTTCGCTCGGCATCACACCAGAACAGTTAAATGAGCGTATGGTGGGCATAGAACCTGTAGCTATGCGCCTTGAGGTGAAACAGGGACAGCATGGATGTACGCTCATTAATGATTCGTATAATTCAGACATCAATTCTCTCGATATTGCGCTTGACTTCATCAGTCGTCGTCCGGACCATAAGGACAGACGCAGAACCTTGATTCTCAGTGATATACTGCAGAGCGGGATAAAGAAAGAAGAACTTTATAAAGAGGTTTCCGACCTTTGCATGAAGCGTGGCGTGGAGAAATTTATCGGAGTAGGTAAAGACCTTATGGAAGAGGCCGACAAGATAGAAGTAGGCGAAAAATACTTCTTCACTGATACTGCATCATTCATAAGAAGCGAGGTGTTCAATACTCTTCATGATGAGGTGATACTTATAAAAGGTGCACGCTCATTCGGCTTCGATAATATCAGCGAACTGCTCGAACAGAAAGTACACGAGACAATCCTTGAGGTAAATCTTCGTGCTCTCGTTGACAATCTCAACTATTACCGCTCGTTCATGAAACCGGAGACGAAGCTCGTTGCTATGGTAAAGGCAAACGCCTATGGCGCCGGAGCCGTGGAAGTGGCAAAAACCCTTCAAGACCATCGTATAAACTATCTCGCAGTGGCTGTTGCCGATGAGGGCGTAACGTTGCGTAAAAACGGAATAACAAGCAACATCATGATCATGAATCCGGAGATGACGGCATTCAAGACGATGTTCGACTACGACCTCGAGCCGGAGGTGTATAGTTTCCGTCTGCTCGACGCTCTTGTCAAGGCCGCACAGCGTGAAGGAATAACGAATTATCCTGTACACATTAAGCTCGATACCGGCATGCACCGCCTTGGCTTCAATCCTAAAAAAGATATGGACGAGCTGATAAGCCGACTGAAAAGTCAGAATGCCGTTATTCCGCGTTCCGTGTTCTCGCATTTCGTTGGCTCAGACAGCGACGATTTCGACAACTTCTCAAAGATGCAGTTTGAACTCTTCGACGAGGCAAGTCGCAAGTTGCAGGCAGCCTTCCCGCACAAGATATTGCGCCATATCGACAATTCCGCCGGTATAGAGCATTTCCCGGAACGACAGCTCGACATGTGTCGTTTGGGACTTGGACTTTATGGCATTGACAGTCGCGACAATCATATTATAAATAATGTAAGCACACTGAAGACTACAATCCTTCAGCTTCGTGATGTTCCGAAGGAGGAAACCGTGGGCTATAGCCGTAAGGGACACCTAACTCGCGACAGTCGTATAGCAGCAATACCAATAGGATATGCCGACGGACTGAACCGTCATCTTGGACGCGGAAACTGCTATTGCCTTGTGAACGGACAAAAGGCACCTTATGTAGGTAATATCTGCATGGATGTGGCGATGATAGACGTTACAGGCATCCCTTGCAAAGAGGGCGACAGCGTGGAAATCTTTGGCGATCATCTGCCGGTTACAGTGCTTTCGGATGTGCTCGACACTATCCCTTACGAGGTTCTGACAAGCGTTAGCGACCGTGTAAAACGTGTGTATTATCAAGACTAAAAAACTTAAAAACTATCCGATTTTGATCGAAAAAAGTGCAAGGATAATGTTTTTTGATTATAAAATACACTTGATGTGTACGGAATATGAAAAAAAATATTATCTTTGCAAATTGGAATAAAAACAGTATTAACAATTAAAAATAGAAAATGGCTTCTATACAAACTACTAAAATGTCCAACTTCCGTTGGGTAATCTGCGCGTTGTTGTTTTTGGCAACAACAGTGAATTATATGGACCGTCAGGTTCTGTCGTTGACTTGGAAAGACTTTATCGCTCCAGAATTCCACTGGACCGATGATGATTACGGTACGATTACAGGTTGGTTCTCAATCTTCTATGCTGTCTGCAACCTCTTCGCAGGAAAGTTCGTAGACTGGATGGGAACCAAGAAAGGTTATCTTATTGCAATCTTCGTATGGTCTACAGGTGCTGTACTTCATGCTCTTTGCGGTGAGGCAGCCATGCTTATCGAGGGTTATGACTCGATAGAGGCACTGCGCCTTGTACAGGCTGGTTCTGATGCTGCTATAGCCATAGCAACAGTCAGCGTTTGGCTCTTCCTCTCATGTCGTTTGGTGCTTGCAGCAGGTGAGGCAGGAAACTTCCCGGCAGCAGTAAAGGTAACTGCAGAATATTTCCCGAAGAAAGACCGTGCCTTCGCTACATCAATCTTCAATAGCGGTGCATCAGTAGGTGCGCTTGCCGCTCCGGCAACAATTCCGTTGCTCGCAAAAGCATGGGGCTGGGAGATGGCTTTCGTAGTAATCGGTGTGCTCGGTTATGTTTGGATGGGACTTTGGATTTGGCTGTACGACAAACCACGCAACAGCAAGTTCACGAATAAGGCAGAGCTTACTTATATTGAGCAGGATGAAGAAGAGGAAGAGGTAGTGAAAACTGCTGATGCTCCTGCAGAGGAGGAGAAGACAATTGGTTTCTTGAAGTGCTTCACATTCCCGCAGACATGGTCGTTCATCGTAGGTAAGTTCATGACCGATGGCGTTTGGTGGTTCTTCCTGTTCTGGGCTCCTGCATACTTCTCAGATGTTTATGGATATACATCAGACAGTCCAGAGGCTATTGCCCTTATCTTCACTCTGTATGCTATCGTTACCGTATTGAGTATTGGCGGAGGTTATCTGCCTACATACTTTGTTGAAAAGAAGGGTATGAATCCGTATATCGGTCGTATGCGTGCTATGTTGATATTCGCTTGCTTCCCGTTGCTCGGACTTATCGCTCAGCCGATGGGTGAAATCAGTGCATGGTGGGTAGCAGTAATCATCGGTTTGCTCGGTGCCGGACACCAGGCTTGGTCAGCAAACCTCTATTCTACAATCGGTGATATGTTCCCGAAATCTACAATCGCCACTATCACCGGTATCGGTGCAATGGCTGGAGGTATCGGTTCATTCCTTATCAACAAGGGGTCTGGTATGCTCTTCACATATGCCGAGAATGCTGCTTCGTTCAGTTTTATGGGCTTCGACGGTAAGAAGGGCGGATACATGATCGTGTTCTGCATCTGTGCCGTTGCTTACCTTATCGGTTGGATTATCATGAAGATTCTTGTTCCTAAATACAAGCCAATCGTAGTAGACTAAAAATATGAATTAAAACATCATCGGGCAAGGTTTCCGGTGTATATGAAAAATATAACTGCAAGTTTTCGAATCTTTATAATCGGAAACTTGCAGTTATTTTATTATGCAAAGAATTTCTATAAAAGGTTGCTGGTGTCTTTATCAAAACACCATCTACATGCTTGTAAGTATACATGCAATGACTACAAGAATAGCAATGACAGACAAAATGGCAAACATGACTTTCGACAGGATTTTTCGCCTGCGCTGACTGCTCATGGAACTGCGCTTGAAGAGTTCAGCCTCGTCAAGAAATTCAGACTTTGTGTGTTTAGAGTGATGGTGTGCACTCTTTTCTCTATATTCTTTATTGTTGCTCATACAGATATATATTAACTTTAGTATAAATGAATGTCGTGGTTAGTATACATGGGTATACGGGTAAGTCTGTACGTTGTCAGTGTTGTGGTTTGCAAAGTTACATAATTTTTTCAAGAAACGGCAAACGAAATTCGTAATTTTTTTTGTCTTTAAAAAAGCGTCATATTTCTTGTGTTTCATTTCTGTATATCCATAAAAAAGATTAACTTTGCATCCGCTTTGTGAAAATCGGCAAGGCTGAAATCTTTAAAACTCTTCTACCTTATTAATATAATGATGGAACAAGAAAATATATACACTTTTGATGAGGCGTTCCACGCTTCAAAGGAATACTTTGACGGTGATGAACTTGCAGCCAGAGTCTGGGCAAACAAGTATGCGCTGAAGGATAGCTTCGGACATATCTTCGAGAAAACTCCTGCAGACATGCATCGCAGAATTGCAAAGGAAATCGTCAGAATAGAGAATAAATACCAGAATCCGCTCCAGGAAGACGAGGTCTTTTCATTGCTCGACCATTTTAAATATATCGTCCCGGCAGGAAGTCCGATGACAGGAATAGGCAACCACTATCAGGTAGCTTCGCTCTCCAACTGCTTCGTTATCGGTCTCGACGGCGATGCCGACTCCTACGGTGCCGTGATGCTTATGGACGAGGAGCAGGTGCAGCTGATGAAACGTCGCGGCGGAGTAGGTCATGACCTCTCGCAGCTCCGTCCGAAGGGTTCGCCGGTAAACAATTCGGCATTGACGTCAACAGGTGTTGTCCCGTTCATGGAGCGTTACAGCAATTCCACCCGTGAGGTGGCACAAGACGGACGCCGCGGAGCCTTGATGCTCTCGATAAGCATAAAGCATCCTGATAGCGAGGCATTCATCGATGCAAAGATGCAGGAAGGAAAAATTACGGGAGCCAACGTTTCTGTGAAACTCGACGATGAGTTTATGAATGATGCCGTAAATGGTACTGAGTATACTCAGCAATTCCCTATTTACAGTAAGAATCCACAGGTTCAGCAGAAAGTGGATGCAAAGAAACTATGGGAAAAAATCGTCCACAATGCATGGAAAAGTGCTGAGCCGGGAGTCCTATTTTGGGATACCATTATCCGCGAGAGCATACCAGACTGTTATGCCGACCTCGGTTTCCGCACGGTTTCAACGAATCCATGTGGTGAGATTCCGCTCTGTCCGTATGACTCCTGCCGCCTGCTGTCGGTAAACCTCTATTCATACGTAGTAAATCCGTTCACTCCAGATGCATATTTCGACTTCGAACTGTTTAAGAAACATGTTCGCATCGCTCAGCGTATTATGGATGATATCGTTGACATGGAGCTGGAGAAGATAGACCAGATAATAGAAAAGGTGAAGAGCGATCCGCAGACGGATGATGTAAAACATACCGAACTTCATCTATGGGAGAAAATAAAGAACAAGAGCGGATTAGGTCGTCGTACCGGTGTCGGCATTACGGCAGAGGGCGATATGATTGCAGCCATGAATCTGAGATACGGTACGCAGGAAGCTACCGACTTCTCGGTGCTCGTGCATAAGACCCTTGCCCTTGCAGCCTACCGCTCGTCTGTGGAGATGGCAAAGGAGCGCGGCGCATTCAAGATCTTCAGTGCGGAGAGAGAGAAGAACAATCCGTTTATCAACCGTATCAAGGAAGCCGACCCTCAGCTATACGAGGATATGGTGAAATATGGCAGAAGAAACATCGCCTGTCTTACCATTGCCCCTACGGGAACAACGAGTCTGATGACGCAGACTACCAGCGGTATCGAGCCAGTCTTTATGCCGGTTTACAAGCGTCGCCGCAAGGTTAATCCTAACGACAGCGATGTTCATGTAGACTTCGTCGACGAGTCGGGCGACTCCTTCGAGGAATTTATTGTCTTCCATCATAAGTTCCTTACATGGATGAAAATCAACGGCTACGATACGGAGAAACGTTACACCCAGGAGGAACTCGACGAACTCGTTGCAAAATCACCTTATTACAAAGCAACGGCAAATGATGTAGACTGGTTGATGAAGGTGCGTATGCAGGGAGCAATACAGAAGTGGGTAGACCACAGCATCAGCGTAACAATCAATCTACCGAATAATGTAGACGAGCAACTCGTAAACCGACTCTATGTTGAAGCATGGAAGTCAGGCTGCAAAGGCTGCACCGTATATCGCGACGGGTCACGTTCGGGAGTGATGATAGCCGTAGAGAAGAAAGACAAGAAAAAAGAAACTTCTGAGCACAAACATGTATGCGAGCCGCCACAGGTTACAGAGGTTCGTCCGAAGGAACTCGAGTGCGACGTGGTTCGCTTCCAGAACAACAAGGAAAAATGGGTGGCATTCGTCGGTTTGCTCGACGGTTATCCTTATGAGATATTCACCGGTCTTCAAGACGATGAAGAGGGAATCTCTCTGCCTAAGACAATTACCAAGGGAAAAATCATAAAGAAGCTCGACGAGAACGGAAAGAAGCGTTATGACTTCCAGTTTGAGAACAAACGCGGCTACAAGACCACCGTTGAGGGACTGTCGGAGAAGTTCAATCCTGAGTATTGGAACTATGCAAAGCTTATCTCCGGAGTCTTGCGCTATCGAATGCCTTTGGCAAATGTCATCAAGCTCGTTGGTTCGCTGCAAATGAACAGTCAGAGTATCAACACCTGGAAAATAGGTGTTGAGAGAGCTTTGAAGAAATATATCGCCGACGGAACGGAGGCAAAGGGACAGAAATGTCCGGTTTGCGGACAAGAGACTCTTGTATATCAGGAGGGCTGTCTTATCTGCAAGAACTGTGGAGCCTCTCGTTGTGGATAGGATATAGTAACGAAAGCTTGGAAATTAATTTTTAAACATAAAAATAAAGTAGGCGAAAGCCGGTCGGTTAGCGAATGTAGGTAGTGTTGTGAAACAATGCCTATGTCCGCTATCTGATTTTTTAGCAGTTATAAAAATGAATTTAGCAGTTATAAAAATGAAACTTGAGAGCGGAGAAATATTTATAGATAATATGCGGTTCCATTCGCGTCATGGAGTGCTGCCGCAAGAGCAAGCCACGGGCGGAGATTTCGTGGTGAGCGTGAAAATACAATACCCTCTGGCAACAGCAGCTGAAACAGATAGGGTGGAGGATACCCTTAATTATGCCGAAGTCTATGGTATAGTGAAAAAGGAAATGGCAATTCCGTCAAAGCTCATAGAACATGTTGCGGGAAGAATAGGGAAAAGTCTCATTGCTGCAATGCCGGGAATAGAGGAACTAACGGTGAAAGTAGTGAAGAAGAACCCACCTATGGGAGCCGATTCTGATGGTGCCGGTGTTCAGTTACACTGGATAAATAACTAAAAAGACCAGTAAATGCGCACAATTTTCCTAAAATGTTATGACAAAACGAAACTTATACTTAATTTTGCAACTGTGATAAAGGAAAACAACTCGATATTTAGAGCTGCAGCAATAGCTGTAATGCTTATGATTATGGCGGTGACAAGTTTCGCTGCCAAGTCTTTTACGCTCGTAATTGATGCCGGACATGGTGGGCACGATGCCGGTGCAAGAGGAAGTTTTTCTAACGAAAAAGACATAAACTTGAGGGCAGCGCTTGCTTTCGGAAGGTATGTTGAGAAAAACTGTCCCGACGTGAATGTTATTTATACCCGAAAGACTGACGTGTTCATCCCGTTGCACAAGCGTGCGGATATTGCCAACAAGAATAAAGCTGACGTCTTTATCTCTATACACACCAATGCGTTGCCGGCAGGAAGAATAGCCCGTGGTGTTGAAACGTACACCATGGGAATGCGTCGTTCAAACGAGAAACTAAGTGCGGCGCAGCGCGAAAATGCCGTTATAACATACGAGAGCGACTATAAGCAGCGCTATGAAGGTTATGATCCGAATTCGCCGGAGAGTGCAATAATGTTTGAGTTTATCCACGACAAGAATATGGCTAAGAGCGTAGAACTCGCCCGGCTCGTGCAGAAAAACGTGTGCTCCATAGCTTCACGCCCGGACAAGGGAGTGAAACAGGACGTGTTTCTCGTGCTTCGCGAAACATCAATGCCGGCTTGTCTTATTGAACTTGGCTTTATCACAACGCCAGACGAAGAGCGACTGCTTAACGACGAGGCGAGTATTGACAATATTGCAAGAGGTATATACAATGCCTTTGCAAAATACAAAAACGACAACTTCTCCGGATTTACTGTTCCTTATGAGGCAAAAGGCAGTCAAGAAGTAAAGGTGCCGTCTATTGTTCCACAGGATTTCAAGGAAGACAATGTCGCTCCGAGGGCGAAAAAGCGTACAAGGGCAGTGCCGCAGTCTGTAAAGAGCAAAGCCACAGACAATGACGATAGGGAGGAAAAGGCAGAGAAAATCATTGACAGAAAGAAAACAACTGAGAATGCTGCCGGTGAACAGAGCGTAACAAGAGCCGTAAAGCCAGTGGCAAGGGTGCGCAATGAAAACGCCCCGAAGTCGTCGCAACCGGCAAATGCTGACAATAAAGCTACAGAGTCGGAGAGTAAACCCGTGTTTAAGGTGCAGATTCTCGCAAGCAACGTAGTGTTGCCATCCAACAGCAAAAGACTGAAGGGCCAGAATGGCGTTTCCTCGTATAAAGAGGGAGGAATGTACAAATATACGGTAGGGGAATCTACAAATTACAGTGAGATAAACAAATTGCGACAGAGTCTTGCAGAACAGTTCCCCGGTTGTTTCGTCGTTGCCTTCAAGAACGGAGAGAAAGTAAATGTAAACGAAGCGATAAAAGAGAGCCGCCGTCGCAAGTAAGTTCCGTCTTTTACAGAGAGTTTGCTGCAAGAGCTCAGACTTTATATACCGAAAAGAATTCATAAAATAGACAAAAGATGAAATATTTTACCAAAGAAGTGAAAATAGCCCTTGTGGCAATCGTAGGAATCATTGTGCTGTTCCTTGGCATGAACTTCCTAAAGGGATTAAACCTCTTCACGTCCGACAACCGCTATTATATATCCTTTAAAGATATAAGCGGACTGTCTTCCTCGTGTCCTATCTATGCCGACGGATATAAGGTAGGCGTAGTTCGCAGCATCGACTACAACTATGGTGCGGCAAAGGATATCATCGTTGAGGCAGACATCGATAAGAATATGCGCATACCGAAAGGCAGTAGCGCCGAAATCGTCAGTGATTTGATGGGCAACGTAAAGGTAAATCTCTTGCTTGCCAACAACATGCGCGAAAGAGTCAATCCGGGCGAAACGATAGTTGGCGGTATCAACGACGGTGCCATGGGACAGGTAAAAGACCTTATACCGGTAGTAGAGAAAATGCTTCCGAAACTTGATTCCATCCTTGCCAATGTCAATGCGCTGCTTGCAGACCCGGCACTTTCCAACTCTCTCCACAACGTAGAGACCATTACAGGCAACCTGACAGTATCATCACGACAGCTAAATACCCTGCTGACAACCCTCAACGGTAATGTTCCAGGACTTCTCGGCAAGGCTGGCAAGGTAATGGATAATGCCGAAACCCTTACTGCAAAACTGGGCAAGGTGGATGTAGACGGCACAATGAGTAAGGTGAACGCCACACTCGACAATGTACAGGCATTCACCGAGCAACTCAACAACAATCAGGGCAGTCTCGGACTCCTCATGCGTGATCCGCAGCTGTATTACAATCTGAATGCCACGGTGAAGTCTGCCGATTCGCTTATGATAGACCTCAAGGCCCATCCAAAACGCTATGTGCACTTCTCCGTATTCGGAAAGAAAGACAAATAAGATACGGGAAAATGACATAAAGACAGCGAATTTGTAAAGTGCAATATTAAAGCACTTTACAAATTTGTTTCAAAATAACCCCTACACTCATTTGTTTATTCCAATATTTTTTGCGAAATTTGCAACCACTTTTCAAGGGACATGTGTTCGCCACATGATTAAACACTGAAAAACCAAAAAAGAATCGTCGAAAGACAAAATCGTTTTATTTATATAATATGGCCGAGAATCCCAATGCTCTATGGGAGAAAACGCTCCTGCTTATAAAGGAGAACGTCTCAGAGCAACAGTTCAATACATGGTTCAGACCGATAGTCTTTGAAAGCTTTAATTTAGAGTCAAAGATTTTGTTGGTTCAAGTTCCAAGTCCATTCGTCTACGAATACTTGGAAGAGAACTTCATTGACCTGTTGGGAAAGGTGCTTACACGTACTTTCGGCGCAGGAATACAGCTGAAGTATCGTGTAGTAACCGACAAGACGAACAATCTTGCACAGGTCATAACATCCGATCCTCCGGCAAGCATCAGCGACCGCCCGGTGCGCAGAACCGGCAACAACCAGTCGCCGAGACCTCTCGATGCTGCACGTCCGCAGCAGATACCGTCTCAGCTCAATCCGCATCACACATTCTCGAACTATATCGAGGGAGCAAGCAACAAGCTGCCGCGCTCCGTCGGAATGTCAATTGCCGAGCATCCTAACACCACACAGTTTAACCCGATGTTCGTATATGGTCCTTCCGGATGTGGAAAGACCCACCTCATAAATGCCATTGGAGTACGCACGAAACAGTTGTACCCTCAGAAGCGAATACTGTATATCAGCGCCCGTCTCTTTCAGGTGCAGTATACAAATGCGGTAAGGAACAATACGGTAAATGATTTCATCAACTTCTATCAGACAATCGACATGCTGATTGTTGACGATATTCAGGAATGGGCTTCGGCAACGAAGACACAGGAAACGTTCTTCCATATCTTCAACCATCTGTTTATGAACGGTAAGAGGATAATCCTTGCCAGCGACCGTCCGCCGGTAGACTTACAGGGAATGAGCGACCGTCTGCTTACTCGATTCAGTTGCGGTCTCATTGCCGAACTGGAAAAGCCGAACGTGGAGCTGTGTATGGACATACTGCAGTGTAAGATTAAGCGTGATGGACTGAGCATTCCGGAGAATGTAGTCCGCTTTATTGCACAGACAGCCAACGGTAGCGTGAGAGACCTTGAGGGAGTAATAAATTCATTGATGGCATATTCGGTAGTCTACAACAGCAATATCGACATGCGTCTTGCCGAGAGAGTGATAAAGCGTGCAGTAAAGATAGACGACAATCCGCTTACAATCGATGATATCCTTGAGACGGTATGCAATCATTTCGAGGTTACAACAGCAGCTGTGAACGGTCGTAGCCGTAAGCGCGAATACGTAGAGGCCCGCCAGGTTTCGATGTATCTTGCCCAGAAATATACCAAGATGCCGGCATCGCGCATCGGAAAACTTATGGGAGGCAGAGACCATTCCACGGTTATCCACAGTTGTTCGCAGATAACGAAACGTCTGAAGGTCGACAAGCTCTTTGTTGACGAGATGACAAGCTTAGAGAATTCATTCAAGCTTAAGCGATAAGTTTAGGCTTTGCGCCATATCGATGGCATCATAAATAAGATGACAGACGGGGACATTCTGATAGAGAGTGTCCCCGTTTTCTCGTTTCAGAATACATAATATTCTTCTTTCCCTACAGAAAATAATAAAAAATTTTTTTCCGGGCATTTTACCCTCACACCCTCACACTTTAGCTGTAACTATATGATATTCACATAGAAACGTTGGTGAGGGATAGTGTGAGGGGTGTGAGGGATAGTGTGAGGGTAAAGGGGGATTTTAGTACTGTCTCATTTTTCAAAGATATGTCTCAAATCTCTTAAAAGTGCCATTTCATCGATAAAACATCTTTGCTTTTGCCACAATTCTTTTTGCTCATGCGACAAAACGCCGAATTTTAAAGTTCTTGTTCCTTTCAGATTCAAAAATGTTTCTTACCTTTGCTGACGTAAATAGACATAGCATGCGAAATATGCTAAGGACATGAAATCGTACTTTGACTTGTTTTTATATAAATAGATGATGGCTTTTAATGAATATCATCAGAGACACGAAAAAGATTATGTGTGGAATTTATATTATCTGACAAACAAAAAGATGTTATAAATGATTTTCAATAAACAAAAGCAATATTTATACCATGCTGATTGATTTTTTTTTAAAAAACGTTGCGTTGTATTGCAGACTTAATAATCCCCATGACAACACTGACTAATTTTATGTGTGATAAAAGCATTCCCCTGTATACGGTTCTTGGTTGAATAGTATGCAGGGGATTCTTTTATTTCTCAGGTTCCACGTGGATACTGATATGCGTATGTTCGCCGAAGTGTTTTCGCAGCATTCGCTCAATGTTGGTGGCATGCTCATGAGAAACCTTCAGTGTTGTGTCGCCCGGCATCCTCAGGTGCATTTCTATAGCTATGTTACTTCCGATGCGTCGTGTGCAGAGCTTATGCACATCGCTTACCTCAGGTTCACTCTGGGCTATGTCTACAATCTCCTTCTCCATATCAGCCGGCAGACTCTTTTCGAGCAAGTCGCCGGACGACGTACGGATAAGTCCGAGGGCAGTACGGATGATAAAGAAGCTTACCGCTATCGCCGCTACCGGGTCGAGCACCGCCCATTTACTTCCTAAAACAATTGCTCCGCCTACGCCTATTGCCGTTCCGATAGACGATAGGGCATCGCTGCGGTGGTGCCATGCATTGGCGATAACAGCCTGTGACTTTACCTCCTTACCAACTTTAGCTGTGAATCTGAAAGTCCATTCTTTAAGCATGATACTCACCAGAGCCGCTACCAGAGCCACCATTCCCGGTTGCTCCAGTTGCATTCCGTTGAAAAAATCCCATACCTTATGGCAGCCGTTGTAGAGAATGTAAAAGCCCACACAGAGCAAAGCCAGTCCGATAATCGAAGTGGCGAGCGTTTCATACTTGCCGTGCCCATAGTCGTGGTCTTGGTCTTCCGGCTTCGAACTGATTCTTACAAACGCAATGACGACGATGTCTGTAAGGAAATCCGACAGCGAGTGTACTGCATCAGCAATCATTGCTGCCGACCCGCCTAAAATTCCTGCAACAAACTTAAAAACTAGCAGAACCACGTTAACCAAGCTTCCTGTCAGCGTTACGCGGTATATTTTCCTTTCTCTCTCAGTTGTTTCCATACCTAAATGTAATTAGTAAAACGGATGCAAAGGTAATTAATAATACTGATATATAGGTATTTAACGGAAGAAAAGTGTGAAATAATGCAAAAAGTAAAGAGATTTTTGTTTGATGCGTAAAAAAACGATACCTTTGCAGATATACAATTAAAATAATAACATTATGACACGTTCGGCGATTGCGTGCGCATTTTTCTTTCTTTCTTTTCATGCAAGCGCCCAAACTTATCTAAGCTGCGATTTCGAAAGCGGAATCCCGGCAGACTTCACATTGAGAGATTACGACCAGAATGACCCTTCGGCTTCTATGAAGAAACTGGGCTTCAGCGTCGGTACACCATGGATTCAGGTGGCAACCAATAAGGCTGCCACTGAGCATGCAGCATGCAGCACCTCGTGGTATGCACAGGCAGGAACCTCCGACGACTGGATGATTACGCCTGCTATAACCCTCTCCGGCTCAAATCCTATACTCACCTGGCGGGCAATGGCAGCAGACTCCAAGCATGCCGACGGATATGCCGTGTACATATCCGAAACGACAGGAAAGGAAAAGGCTGACTTTAATGTCGCAGCGCCATTGTTCTCTGTTGCGAAAGAAGAGGCATACTGGACAGAACATACCATTTCGCTTGCGCAATATAAGGGAAAGACGGTAACTATAGCTTTTGTGAACAACTCCACAGACTGCAGCCGTCTTCTCGTTGATGATGTAACGATTGAGGAGAGCCATAAACTGAATATTGCCGTTGATTTACCTGCCGGCATCAACTATATGGGCGATGTGGCAATCAGCGGTACGGTATCTACAAGAGAAGAGGGCACCGTCAGTGGCTTTACCGTGGGACTGGAGGCAAACGGCGAAACCGCAACCCAGCATTTTGATGCCAATGTCTCGGCTGACGCCCCTGCAAAATTCACTCTCGACCGTAAACTTTCAATCGGTAAACACGAAACGCTACCTTATAATATATGGGTAGAAGCAGACGGCGACAAGAACACCGTAAGTCGCACGCTGACGAGCTATCCGCAGAAGGCAGTATGCGAGGAAGGCACCGGCACATGGTGTGGATGGTGTGTACGTGGACTTGTAGCCCTCGATTCCATAAAAAACAATTATTCCGACAAGATAATCGGTATTGCCGCCCATAGCGGCGACCCGATGGAGAGCGACTATATCGGTAAGCTCTCGCAGTATATCGGTTCTGGCTTTCCGGCAGGCAGCGTGGCACGCCGGCAGAAGTGCGACCCGAAAGACTTTATACGTTTCTCACAGGCATTGCTGAATTATGGAGAGATACTCTCGGATGTCGACCTGCAGACCACTTTCGACAAGACAACGCGCACGGTCAGTGCCACTACTACCGTCCACTTTGGCGAGGCGCAGAAGAACAACAAACTCGCCCTGTCGTATGTAATCCTTGAAAACCGCGTGCATAAACCGGGGGATAACGACTATCGTCAACACAACAGCTATGCCGACGGAAAGGCTGGCGTTATGGGCGGATATGAGAAATATGGAGATTATATCCCGTCGGAAGTGATGTATTTCAATGACGTTGCACGCGCTTTCATTGGCGACTTCTACGGCATCGACGGTACCATTCCTACGGATGTAGATGCGGAACAGGCGGTAACAGACGGGCGCTCTTTCACCCTTCCCGACAATATTCTTGTTGACGACAACGTGGAGATTGTTGTACTCTTGATAGACAAGGCCGACGGCAGAATCGTCAACGGACAGAGCGTGGAACTTGTTCCGGGCGGCGGTACGGGCATCAACGGAGTGATAGACACGCCGAAGACGGACAAATCAGCCGTTTATTCCGTAAACGGTATGCGCCAGAAGGGGTTGACACGCGGCTTAAATATCATCCGCACAGCCGACGGACGCACAATAAAGGTGGTAAAGTAGACCATAACGAGCTAAAAATTTTATATTAGATTTTGCCATAACTGATGTATTTATTATTTTTGCATCCAGTTATGGCAAAATTCTTTCTTTCAACTTTTATGCTCTTGCTCGTGTCTGTGGTATGCCATGCAGCGGCAAACGACGTGAGCGACGAGTTCTACAGACTGCGAAATATCGACAACAAGACTTTGCTCGACAAGGGATACAAGTGTATCGAGGAAGCAAAGTACGACAGCTCGATGATATATTATTCCATGGTAGTAAACCGCTACTATGACAACAGCTATGCCAAGAAGGATCTGCCGGACATTATCAAGGCGATGCAGAACCTTGGCATTATCTACATGACCTTCAGCTACGACTACAAGAAGTCATACGAATACCTTCTTGAGGCTAAGGAACTTGCCGAGCGTACTAAATCCTACGAAAAACTGCCTAATATATATAACTGTATTGCGAACATACTGCAATTGTCAAAGGATGACGCTAATTCGAACGATGCTTCAGAGGTAATAGCCATGCTCCGCAAGTCGTTTAACATGTCGCTAAAGCTAAAAGACACTCAGACTCTTGCCCTTGCAATGGACAATCTCGTAATGTTGAGTTTCAATAAAAGTCAGAATTCAAGTAACATTTCAAACGAGATAAAACTCTTCCGCAAGGCATGTGCCGGTATGAACAAAGGAGAGATACGCCAAGCCTTCCTCATGTGCTCGGCTTATGAAGCCTATAAGCAAAACAATTTTCAGAAGGCAGTGGCGATACTCGAACAATCAATAAAAACCGTTGGCGACAACCCCTTGGCATATCGCGGCATACTGTCGTCGCAGGGACTGATAACGAAAATTTATGTAGAAACAAAACAATACGACAAGGCTATTGCATCCATAAACACTGCCCTCGATATAGCCCGCAAAAACAACAGTCTCGACTTTATCACCACGCTATACCGCGACCTGTCAGATGTTTATAAGGAGATGGGCAACACCGAGTTGGCCAACAAATGGGAACTGGAATATCTGCGCAGCAACGAGAAACTGCAGGGCGAGGGACAGCTCGCATCGGTGAAGAACGTGAAGTTTATGCGCGAGCTCAACAAGGCCAACGAGCAGGTGAAGGAACTATCGGAAAAGCGTCGGCTGCAGAATATCGTGTTCTGTTGCGTACTTGTGGTGATGGCTGTAATCGGAGGTTTGCTCTACAGAATATACCGTGCCAACAGGAAGATACGCTCAAACAACCGCCACCTCTACCGCAACTATGTGGAGATGCTCGACAAGGAGGAACGGGCAAGGGAAAGGCGGAAAATCGACGAGCGGCGCATTGCGGAGCTTGAAGAGAAACTGCATGATATGGAGAATGTGGCAGTAGCCGTTGCCGCTGACACCGACGCTAAAGATGCTGTTCAGAAAACGAAATACCAAAACAGCCGTATGACGGGCGATGACGCAAAGGAACTTTATGCTGCAGTGCTCGGCGTAATGGAGAATTCGGCTGAAATATATAAGCTTGGCTTCAATGTAGATAGATTGAGCGAACTCGTACACAGTCGTACGCGCTACGTATCTCAGGCAATAAATCAGGAGTATGGGGCAAACTTCAATTCGCTGCTTAACGAATACAGGATAAAGGAGGCATGCCGCCGCCTTGCCGGCAATCCCGACTATGCCAACATGACTATTGAGGGAATAGCCGAGAGCGTAGGCTTCAAGTCGAGAACTAACTTCGGTGCTCTCTTCAAGAGCATTACCGGACTGTCGCCTTCGGCATACCAGAAGATATCCCGTATGGAGTAGGGGATGCTATGCCCGGAGCGTTTGCATCAAACGCCCGGAGCGTTTGGGCCAAACACCGCTGCCGTTTGGGCCAAACAGCAGCGGTATTCGGTTGCTGCACCAAAGGTGCAGGATGGTAACGTTTTTTCTGTCACTTTTGTCTGTTGCTTCCAAAGCAACTGTCTGCTTATGTCATGTCTTTAATCATACATAAAGTCATTCTAACGTGTATTTGTGCCGTTTAGAATGACTTTATTCGTGATTTAATACATCAATATGTCGTTTTCTATATTGTTTTTCTTTCATATTGTATAATTTTGCTGCCGAAAAGAAAGAAATCCGCATGCAGGCATCGGACCTATGATTGCACGGCGGAGCATAACGAGAAGAAGGTTCAACATATTTAATAACTTAAGCACATGGGAAAAAGATTTACTCTTATTTCAGCTGCGGCAATAGCACTCACTCTTTATACGGGCAATGCCGTTGCAGGCACAACAGACACAAGTCGTCCGCGCTTCGTTTTGGCACAGCAGACGGCAAAGAATGTTTTCAAGAGGAACATAACTAAGGCATCAGCCTATAATGCCTCTCCGCTGAAAGTTCAGCCGAAGGCACAGGGAGTGATGGAAGCAGTACTCGTAAACGAGGACTTCTCGGCAATGACTTCGGGAACTGTAGAAAAACCGGATACCACAAAGATGCTGGCTTGTGAATATGAGGGATATTCTGATAATGGAATATATATCGACAACTCGCTGACAAAAGACGGCACATGGTTTGGTAGCATGGTATATTCAGCCGGTGGCGCCCTCGCCCTTAAAACCTATAATCCGCAGATTCTGGCTTACGCCTGCACACCAATCGGCGATTACTCTGGCGACTTGACCATCACACTACGTGTGAAGGCAAATCCGGCACTTGTAAACGACGGAAATGGCGGTTACCAAAAGCTCACCGGTTCCAGCATCGGAATTGAAGTATGCACTGGTGGATATGAAGGCTTGGCGGCAGCAAAGACCGATGACGAAAGCGGACGTTATGAAGCCAGAATATATGAGAAAGACGGGTGGCAGGAAGTTACATATACGGTGAAAAACTACTCTGCCAACAATGACGGATATGTATGTTTCTACACCGAAGGCTCTATAG
>ERZ808246.128-NODE-128-length-62704-cov-4.715367_pt1 | contig 62704 bp, 47 predicted proteins | sample MGYA00521083_ERZ808246 | MGnify/ENA primary metagenome ERZ808246 (study PRJEB31516, sample SAMN03275577) | gut metagenome | biome: mammalia-associated habitat; material: feces | host: Papio cynocephalus | place: Kenya | collected 2012-07-07 ... | reverse complement strand
TGCCGTAGAGGTCGGGGTTGTTCTGGTCGGAGCAGGTCGCCTGCTTGTCGCCGAACATGAGCGCCTTCTGGAAGGACGCGAGCGTGTTCAGGCCGCCGTGGCTCACGAGCGCCTCGGCGCTGACCGACCCCGGAACGACCACGCGGCCGTGAAAGACCTGAGCCATCAGCGGTCGCCTCCCTTCTTCTCGAACGAGCCCCTGGTCACATAGGTCAACACTTCTTCGTCGGTGTAGTAACGCGACGTGGAGTACGTCCGGAGCTTGTTCGAGTTCGTGATGATGGGCATGCCCCCGCAGAGCGGGTTGTTCGTGTACATGAGCGGGCAGATGCTCGAGAGGACGGCGCCCGTGGCGGCGAGCCGCTCGTAGTCCGCCGTGCGGCGGAAAGCCTCGGCCACGGCAGGCGCGGCGGTAAGGACCATCGGGACCTGGACGCGCTTCTTGCCGGCGACAGCGAGGCCGTCGACGATGCGGCGCGACCAGTCCTTGAGCTGGGAGGCCGAGAGGTGCGGGCACCCGATGAAGCAGAGCCTGGGTTTTGCCGCAGGGTTCTTCCAAACCACGGGATAGCCCGCGCGCACGCGCTCGAGCTCGGCGTCGTCGATGCGGTAGACCTGCGCGCCGGGCGCGACGAGCCCGGCCTCCCCGAGCTCGACGGCCTCGGGCGTGAGTCCGTCCACGTGGTAGAGGCCCACGGCCCCGTTCGACGCGCTCGCGGCTCCCATGTCCTTGAGATAGTCCTCAGCATCTCGGCTGAGCTCGTTGCCGAGCCAGTGGTCGAGCCCCTTGATATAGGGCACGTCCTCCATGACCTTCATGCCGATGGCGCTGCCGAGTACCTGCGCCTCGGGCTTGTGCTCGCAGCAGACCTCGACGACCCAGGTCGCGCGGCGCCCCTCGTCGGTGAGGAGCCCGAACTCCGGGACGAAGCCGGCGATGGAGCCGAACATCTCGATGATGCCCGAGTTGCGGTTGCAGCGGGCGCCCAAGACGGAGTTGGCAAAGACGACCGCGCTCGACTCGGCCCAGCTCAGGACGTCGCCGCGATGCGGCCGGTTGCCAACCTCGGGCAGGTAGCACGTGCAGGTGAAGGCGTCCTTGCCCATGAGGCCCATGGCCTTGAGCTGCGTCTCGTAATCGTCCTGCTTGGAATACATGATGTGGAAGAGCAGGCGCTGCAGCGGGTTCGCGGGGACGGCGGGGTCGAGCGGGCGCGGGTCCGCGCTGAACTCCTGGCCGCTGATCGCGCCGCCGGCGATGAGCTCGTCCATGAGGTCGTAGACGGGCTTGAGCATGCTCAGGCCGAAACTCGTGACGAGGTGGCCGCGCTCGCCCGAGACGGGGACCATGCGCTTCGCGCCGAAGCACTCGCCGTACATCACGAGCGTGCGGACGACCTTGGCCATGGCCGGGCCGCGCGACCCGTCGAGAAGCGCCTGTTGCTCAGGCGTGAGTTCCATAGGTATCAGCTCCTAGTTCGATGTTTGATTGCTGTAGTGGGCGCGCGCGGCATCGGCGCCGCGGGGCCGGCCGCAGGGTTGCTCCTCGAGTGCTACAGGGCGCAGCCCAGGCGATACGCCGAGCGCACCGCCTCCAGCACGCGGCCCGGCGCGAAGCCGTCGCCGATGTCGTGCAGCTCGGGCGCGGCATGCGCTTCCTGCAGCGAGAAGTACAGTTCCTCGTCGGCGCGCCCGCCGCACGCGAGGACCACGAGGTCGCACGCAAGCTCCTCTTCGCGCCAATCGTCGCCGATCTTTGGCGCGAGCGGGTTCACCACGTTCTCGGGCAGGATGGGCGTCCAGGAGACGTACGGGTCGGGCACGTTCTTGCCGTGGTTGCGGGAGAGTCGCAGGACGACGGGCTTCTTGGCACCGGAGGCGCCTCCGTCGGCGGGCGCGAGCTCGACGGACGTGACCTTGGTCATATTGAGAAGGTCCACGCCGTGCGCGCGCATCGCGTGCAGCAGGTGCCCGCGGTTGGCCGTGCAGGCGCCGTGCATCATCTGCGGGAGCATCTCGACCACGGAGACCTCGGGCACGCCCCGCTCGACGGCGAGCCACTCGGCGGTCTCGCACCCCACGGCGCCGCCGCCCACGACCGCGACGGACCGCGAGGCGCCCAGGAGCTCGGGGCGGCGCAGGAGCTCCGCCGCCTGAACGGCCTTGCCGGCCGCGACGGCGGCTTCGAGCCCGGGAACCGGGGGCAGCGCGTCGCGCGAGCCCGTCGCGCATACGATGGCGTCGAAGCCCCGGGACGCGAGGCCCTCGCAGGAGGCAGCCTGGCCGAGTTCCACGCGCACAAGGCCTTCTAGCTGGGCATTCACGACCTGTCGCACCAGGTAGCGGCGGTAGTTCCCCACGTCGAACTTCATGCGGGCCGCGCTTGCGGCAACAAGCTTTCCGCCGAGCTCCGTCGCGGCGTCGATGAGCGTGACGTCATGCCCGCGGCGGGCCGCCGTGAGCGCACAGACCATGCCGGCCGGGCCGGCGCCCACCACGGCCACGCGCCGCGGGACGCTCGCCGCCGGAGGGACCTCGGGCAGGACGTGCTCGAAGCTGCAGCGCGGGTTCACGGCGCACTGAGGGTGCCCGCCCTCCACGAACTCGTTCAGGCAGCCCTCCTGGCAACCGATGCACGGGCGGATGTCGGCCACGTGCCCCGCATAGGCCTTTCTCGGCCAGTCGGGGTCCGCCAACAGGGGACGCCCAAGCATGACGAGGTCACAGGCGCCGTCGCGCAGGGCACGCTCCGCCACGTCGGGGTAGCCGAGCTTGCCCACGGCGGCGACCGGCACGGGAAGCCCTGCGTTCGAGCGCACGCCGTCCTCCTCGAAGCGCTCGCGCACCGCCTTCGCCACCGGGACGAAGCAGCCCGCCGGCATGCTCGCGGGAGGGTGCGGCATCCACCAGTTGTCGTAGCAGCCGAGGTCCACGTCGAACATGTCGACGCCCGCGGCCACGAGCTCCTCCATGTAGCCGAGCGTCTGCTCCACGGTGCGCCCGCCGCGCATGCGGCCGAGGTAGGTCGAGTCCGCGACCTTCTCGTCATAGGTCTCCTCCAGGGCGAGCGAGAGGTCGATGCGGTACATGATGGGGTAGGCAGCCCCCACGCGGCGGCGGATCTCCTTGACCATTTCGAGCCCAAAGCGGCGCCAATCGGCATAGCGCCCGAGTTTGCGGTGGTTAAACGCGGGGTTGGTCATCTGCTCGATGAGGTAGCCCTCGTGGCCGTGGAGGTACACGCCGTCGAGGCCCATCGCGTGTGCGTCGGCCGCGGCCTGGCCAATGTTCGCCACGATCTTGCCCAGCTTTCGGTCCGAAAGGCGCACGCAGGGGATCGCCGGGATGTAGTAGTTCGGCAGGAAGCTCGCCGAGCCCGGGAACTTCTTCTGCGTGATGAGGCATTGCGGGTTGCCCACGCGGCCCAGACCGGCCGTGAGCTGCACGAATATGCGAGACCCATAGGCGTGGACACCTTGAGCGAGGTCGCGCCAACCGCCCATGACGGTGCGGCTGCGGTCGATGCGCGGGAAGTACGTGAGCTTGTCGAGCTCGGTCACCGTGGCGTCGATGCCGTGGCTCACCGGGATGAGGCCCGTCGTGATGAGCCCGCAACCGCCCTTCGCGCGCGCAAAGAAGTACTGGAGCATCTGGTCGTTGGGCCGGCCGGTCTCGTCGCACATGTTGATGTTGCCCATAGGCGCCATGACGATACGGTTCTTGAGGGTAAGGCGGTTCACCTGGATCGGCGAGAAGAGCTCCGCGTAGGGATAGAGGTCCTGCGTCATCGCCGCCTCGGCACCGCATGCGCCGGGAGTCTTGTCTTGTTTGGACGGGTCGATGGAGGGCCAGTCGTCGAAACCGTCCACCAGGTCCTGCACGAATGCGTCTTTGCCCATTGAGTCCCCTCTCAGATCCGCTGTCGGGCAAACTGCCGACCAGAGAACTGTAGGCCCTGATTGTTGATTCGTCAACAATAAGGGGACGACGAGGGCTAAGGGCTACTGCGCCAGCGCGATGGCCTCGACGTAGCCGCCCTCGTTCGTGACGGAGACGAGGACGCTCGAGACGCCGGCCTCGGAACGCACGGCGGCAAGGCCGGGCGCGTCGGCGCTTACCAGGGGTTGGCCCGTGGGAGCATCGATCGTCTCAACAACGCGCAGGTCAAAGCCCTCGGACGTAAGGGGGGCCAGCGCCTTGAACACCGCTTCCTTGCATGCGAAGCGTCCCGCGAGGTATTCGCAGCAGTCGTGGCGCTCGCAGGCTTGGGCGAGCTCCGCGGGCGTGAACGTGCGCCGCACGAAGGCGTTCGCGGCATCGAGGCCCTTCTCGCCATCCGCCCCGAACCCGTCGCAAAGCCGACGGAACTCCTCGAGGTCGACCAAATCGATACCGATTCCTTTGATCACGGCGCGTCCCTCTCCAAAAAACTCGCGAATTGCGGGCCAAATTCGCGATGGCCCTTATAGACAAGTTGTAGTGAACACATATTCCCAGCTCAGAGGCACCCTCATTGCTGTCATACTCAGGACATTTTAATCGATGACCACAATTCGCGTCTTTTTTGGAGGCTCTCGGAAGAAAGCGGACCTACATGGACATGATGATCAGCGGGCTCTCCGCGTTCAGGTACTACAGGACCCCACCTCAAGTGCTTGCCCTGCTCCCCCGGCTCCCCAGACCGGTCGAAGCGCGTGCCTTACCGGAACACCCCATGGTCAAGTATGTCTTTGGCCTGCCGCTGAATACCCTGGCTGAAGACGCGAATCTCCGTAGCTGCTCCCATAATGTCGCGACCATGGTATGGACCGGGGCGCTTCCCCCCGGAGCCGAGACGGGCTCCTTCTGGTGTGAAAGAATCTGCTCCCCGCTCTTCACCCTGTTCACCCTTGCGCGTGTGCTCCCCGTCATAGAACTTGCACTCGCTATGTACGAGTTCTGCGGCGAGTTCAGCGTTTATAGGCCGGCACCTGAGCTCGAAGACAGAATCCCCGATATCCTCGGCGGATGGAAGCGAGTCATGGGGCCAAACGGGCGGGGATGCGACCTTTGGATGAGGCCGCCACTTGTTGCCGTAGATGAACTCGTGGAGTTTGCGAACCTCTGCGAAGGAAGGTACGGCTGCCGGGCGTTCGTTGAGGCCGCGAACCTCGTCTTTGGCGTCACGCGTTCGCCGTTGGAAGTCCAGGCAGCGCTGCTCCTGGGAGCGCCGCGCGTCAAGGGCGGATACGGTTTTGCGCTCAAGACGAACCATGTGATGAGGCTGACCGCCGCAGCGAAAAAGATAGCCCTTCGCGACTACTGCGTCGCAGATCTCTACCTTGAATCAACCGATGGATCAAAGGCCATTGACGTCGAGTGCCAAGGAGACATCGTGCACTCCACGATAAGCGCCGTCGAGTCCGATGCCGACCGCACCACCGCCCTCGAAGCGATGGGAACCGAGGTCGTGCTCCTCAGTCATGGGCAGCTAGCGAGCGAGACGAGGTTCGCGCACGTCGCCGAGCATATCGCGAAGCTCCTTGGGCTGAAGCTCAGGCCCAAAACTGAGCGGATGCGAAAAACCGAGCGAGATTTGAGGCGCCGCATATTCATTGACTGGCGAACTCTAGGAGACCCGACTCAAAAAAGTCGTCAATTGTATGGATGAATCGCGGTGGGTCGAGTAGCAATCGTTTCCGCAAAAGAAAACCCGCAGGTAAAAGCCCTGCGGGTTTTCGAGCTACTTTAGGTCCTCGGGATTAAGACCACAATTCGTGAGATTTTTGAAATCACGGGGTCGCAGAAGGTCATCGGCAGGCGTCATGAAGCGAATTCCGCCTTCCAAAGACCGTGCAGGTTGCAGTACTCGTAGACCGTGGCGGGAGCAGGCGGCTTGCGGAAAACAGCACGGGGCGCATCGCCCGGCTCGAGGAACTTGACCTCGGCCTTCTCACCGCCGCAATCGAGCAGGACGAAGCAGATGAAGTGCTCCGGCGCCATAGGATGGTCGAGCTCGCCGACGTTCACGGCAAGACGGTCGCCCTCGACGGTCAGGTGGGGCACATGCTTCTCGGCCACCCCGTCGCTCGTGCCCGGGACGAGCTCGACCATCGGCTCGGCGCAGCACACAAGCTCGCCGCCGCCATCGACGACTTTCCACACGACGTTTCCGCACGTCATGCACTTAAAGAACTTGAGCTCAGACATAGGGGCTCCCCTCATGGAGTCCCCCTCGGCGTCATCTCTACCCTTCTTTTACCCCATGGCAAGAATCGGGGACAGGTTCGTTTTTTACTCAAATGAGTAAAAAACGAACCTGTCCCCAAAGTTGCCGGTTAGAGCTTGAGGCCGGCGAAGGCGACGGCGAAGCTGCCGGGGCCGCAGTGCGAGGTGATCACGTTCTGCGTGTCCATCCAGCGCCACTCCTTGAACCCCATCTGCTGGGCGCGGTGCTCCGCCGCCTGCTGGACGGAAAGCGGGAGGCCGCTCGAGCGCACGAAGTACACGATGCTCGTGTCGAAGTCGCCCTGCAGCGCCATGTGGTCCATGAGCCCCACGGCGCACTTCTCCATGGTTCCGCGGAGCTTCTTCGTCGCGGTCAGCCTACCATCGATGAGCTCGATGATCGGCTTGATGCGCAGCAGCGTGGCGCCGAGAAACGCCGCGTTGGACAGGCGCCCGCCCGCGCGCAGGTACCCGAGGTCGCCGGGGATGAACCCCATGCGCACGCGCCCGGCGAGCTCACGCGACCATTCCAGGAGTTCCTCGACCCCGATCTGGGGGTTCTCCGCCAGATGCCTCGCGGTCTCCTCGACGATGAGCGCCTGGCCGATCGTCACGTGGCCGGTGTCGTACATATAGATGTAGTCGCGTCCCTCGGCGGCGGCGCGCGCCGACTCGAAGGAGCAGGTGGTCACGGCCGAATACGCGATGTAGAGGATCTGCGCCTCAGGGTCCTCGGCGTGGATGCGGTCGAAGACGGTCTGGAAGTCGAGCGGGTTGCACCCCGCCGTCCGCGGCAGGACGCCCAGCTGGCGGCAGTGCTCGAGCATCTCGGCCGGGGCGAGCGTGCCGTCGTCGATGGTCTTGTCGCCGATGGACACGTGCATGGGGACGAGCTCGATCCCAAGCTCCGCGGCACGCTCGGCGGTGATGTCGGACCCGGTCTCGGCGACGATGACGATTCTGCTCATGGTTGCGTCCTTTCTGGCGATGCGGTAATTTTTAACTATTGTTCAAAAAATCAGAGCCCATATCCGCAGCTAGACAAAGCGATGTAATTCTATAGGCCTCTTCGGGTCAAAACGTAACCTCCACATTAGACGCCTCGTCAACACAAGACGGCGCATGGCCCCTCCCGCTCGCCACCCGCTCAGCTCCACACGGCGCACATCGAACTATGAGAAGATACACTACTCATGTCGCGCCATTCGGCGCGCGCAAGCCAAGGCAACGAGGAGGGAAAACGGCATGTACCTGGAGAGAATCGCTGGTCCTGCCGACGTAAAGTCCCTCCTCCCCTCAGAGCTCCCCGCCCTGTGCGCAGAGATCCGCCGCGCCATCGTCCGGAGCTCCGCCGCCGTGGGCGGCCACGTGGGCTCCAACCTCGCGGTCGTCGAGCTCACCGTGGCGCTGCACCGCGTCTTCGACTCCCCTACCGACAAGATCGTCTTCGACGTGAGCCACCAGTGCTACGCGCACAAGATGCTCACCGGGCGCGCCCACGGGTTCACGGACCCGGACCGCTACGACGAGGTGTCGGGCTTCACGAACCCCGCCGAGAGCCCCCACGACCACTTCGCCGTGGGCCACACCTCCACCGCGGCCAGCCTCGCCTGCGGCATGGCGAAGGCGAGGGACCTCCTGGGCCGGGACCACAACGTCGTCGCCGTGATCGGCGACGGCTCGCTCTCGGGCGGCCTTGCGCTCGAGGGGCTCGACAGCGCGGCCGAGCTCGGGTCGGGCGTCCTTTTCGTCGTGAACGACAACGAATGGTCCATCGCCCCGGACGCCGGCGGCATCTACCGCGGCCTCGCCGAGCTCCGTCGGACCCGCGGGGCCTCGAGCAACAACCTCTTCCGCGCCCTTGGGCTCGACTACCGCTACCTCGAGGACGGAAACGATGTCCAGAAGCTCGTCGACGCCCTCGCCGAACTGCGCGGATGCACCAAGCCCACGGTGCTCCACATCCACACGCGCAAGGGCCTGGGCTACGCGCCGGCCGAGGCAGATCCCGAGGCCTGGCACCACGTGGGGCCCTTCGACGCCCGGACCGGCGAGCCCGCCCGCCCGGCGAAGCCCGCCTCACGAGACTACGCCCAGATCACGGGCGACCACCTGCTCGCCCGCATGAAGAAGGACCGCCGCATCATCGCCGTGAGCGCGGCCACGCCCTACATCATGGGCTTCGGCCCCGAGCGCCGCGCCGCCGCGGGCGACCAGTTCGTGGACGTGGGCATCGCCGAGGAGCACGCCGTCACCTACGCCGCCGCCCTCGCGCAGTCGGGCGCGCGCCCGGTCTTCGGCGTCTACGGCACGTTCCTGCAGCGCAGCTTCGACGAGCTCATGCACGACGTCGCCCTCAACGGCGCGCCGGTGACGATCCTCGTCTTCGGCTGCTCTGCCAGGGGCACGACCGATGCCACCCACCTGGGCATCTTCGACATCCCCATGCTCGGCTGCGTGCCGGGACTCACCTACCTCGCGCCCACGTGCGCCGAGGAATACCTCGACATGCTCGACTGGTCCATCGACCGCTCGAGGGGACCCGTCGCGATCCGCGTGCCCGCAGCGGGCTACGTGAGCCGCCCGGGCTTCTCGGCGGCGCAGAACTACGCGCTACCCGCCATGGAGCTCGTGCGTCCCGGCGGCAGCGACCCGGACGCCCCCGCCGAAGTCGCGCTCCTCGCCCTCGGCGACGCGTTCCCGCTCGGCCAGAAGGTCGCCCGCGTCCTCGCCGCCGACGGCATCCGTACCGTTCTCGCGAACCCGCGCCAGGCCACCTTCGTCGACTACGACGGCGTGGCCCGCATCGCCGACTCGGGCTGCCGTCTCTTCGTCACGCTCGAGGACGGCGTCTTGGAGGGCGGCTTCGGCGAGAAGGTCGCCCGTGCTCTCGCCCCGCGCGGCGACGTCCGCGTCCGCTGCCTGGGACTTCCCCGCGCCTTCCCGGACCGCTACGACCCCGACGAGCTTCTCGGCGCCTGCGGCCTCACCGAGGGCGCCGTGGCCGACCTCGTGCGAAGCGAGCTTTCCCGATAGGGTTTAAAGTGGTCAAGCGGGCCTTGCGCCCCTTGGCCGCTATTTGTTTGGAGCCCTATGTTCAAGCTTAGGCGTTACCTGCGCGGGCACTACCTCGAGTGCGTCCTCGCGCCCACGTTCAAGGGCCTGGAAGCGATTCTCCAGCTCATCGTCCCCCTCGTCATGGCGCAGGTCATCGACGTGGGCATCGCGAACGCGGACACGTCGTTCATCCTGTGGCACGCGGGCGCCCTCGTCGTCCTGGCGTTCTTCTGCTACGGCGTCGCGATCGTCGCGCAGTACTTCTCGTCCAAGCTCGCCGCGCAGTTCGGCGCGGCCGTCCGCGACGACCTCTTCCACCACATCATGACCCTCTCGCGCGAGGACATCGACCGCCTCGGCCGCTCGAGCCTCGTCACGCGCATCACGAACGACACCCAGCAGGCCCAGGACGGCCTGAACCTCTTCTTCCGCCTGATCCTGCGCTCGCCGTTCATCATCGTGGGCTCGGTCATCGCCGCCTTCCTCGTCGACGGGCTCGAGGGCGCGGTCCTGCTGTGCTCCACGACCGTCGCGGTGGCGCTCATCCTCTTCTTCATGTCCATCACGACCAAGCGCTACCGCCAGACGCAGCACGCGCTCGACGAGGTGCAGCTCAAGTGCGCCGAGAACCTCGAGGGCGCCCGCGTCCTGCGCGCCTTCCGCCAGGAGGACGGCGAGAAGGGCACGTTCGCCCGCGTCTCCTCGAACGTCCGCGACCTGCAGCTCTCGGCCGGCGACCTCAGCGTGCTCGTGAACCCGCTCACCTACGCCGCGGTGAACATCGGCCTCATCGCCCTTCTGTGGGTCGGCGGGCTGCAGGTGAACGTCGGCAACCTCACTCAGGGCCAGGTCGTCGCCCTGGCGAGCTACGTCAGCCAGGCGCTCGTGGAGCTCCTCAAGCTCACGTGGCTCATCACGACCATCGCGAAGGCCCAGGCCTGCGCGAACCGCATAAACGAGGTCTTCGCCGTGAAGCCCTCCCAGGTAGACGGCAAGAAGACCCTCGACGCAGCCCACGTGCTCGCCGACTCCGCCTGCGCCTTCGAGGACGTGTGCTTCGCCTACCCCGGCTCGAAGGGCAACTCGATCGACCACGTGAGCTTCTCGGTCGCCGCCGGCTCCACCCTGGGCGTCATCGGGGGCACGGGCTCGGGCAAGTCCACGCTCGCCGCGCTGCTCATGCGCTTCTACGACGCGACCTCGGGCCGCGTGACCGTGGGCGGGCGGGACGTGCGCGACCTCGAGGCGAACAGCCTACGCCGCCAGGTGGGCCTCGTCGAGCAGAACCCGCAGCTCTTCAGCGGCACGATCGCATCCAACCTGCGCTGGGGCGACGCCGACGCGACCGACGACGATCTCATGGCCGCCGTCGAGTGCGCCCAGGCAGCCGACGTCGTCGAGGCCAAGGGCGGCCTTGCGGGCGAGGTCGAGCAGTTCGGACGCAACTTCTCGGGCGGGCAGAGGCAGCGCCTCGCCATCGCGCGCACCCTCGTGCGCAAGCCGAGCGTCCTCATCCTCGACGACTCGTCGTCGGCGCTCGACTTCGCGACCGACGCGGCGCTGCGGCGCGGCATCAAGCACGCGTTTGCCCAATCGGCCGTCGTGCTCATCTCGCAGCGCGTCGCGGCCGTCCGCGGCGCCGACCAGATCCTCGTGCTCGACGGCGGTCGGGCCGTGGGCCTCGGGACCCACGAGGAGCTTCTTGCCAACTGCCACGTCTACCAGGAAATCTGCGAATCCCAGCTCACGAGCGAGGAGGCACACCGATGAGCAAGGAAACCCTCGCCGCCGCGGACGCGCCCACCGAGAAGGACCTGCGCGACCAGACCATTCGCCGGATGCTCGGGCTCTTCTCGGCGCGCCGCGGCATGGTCTGCGCGCTTCTCGCGCTCGTGGTCGTGGTGACCGTGGGGACGCTCACGCTCCCCACGCTCTCGGGCCGCGCGGTCGACTCCATCGTGGGGCCCGGAAACGTCGACTTCGATGCGCTCGCGGGCACGTTGCGCCTCATGGCTCTCACGGTCTGCGTCACGGCAGGCTCGCAGTACGCGCTCGCGCTCGTGACGAACCGCCTGGCCTACGACGCCGCCTTCGACCTGCGCCGCCAGGCCTTCGACCACCTGCAGGACATGCCGCTGGCCTACATCGACTCCCACGAGCACGGCGAGGTCGCGAGCCGCATCGTGAACGACGCCGACCAGCTCACGAACGGCCTCGTCATGGGCTTCCAGCAGCTCCCCACCGGCGTGCTCACCATCGTCTGCACGCTCGTCTTCATGTTCCGGCTGAACTTCACGATTGCTCTCGTGGTCACGGTCCTCACGCCTTTCTCGGTCTGGGCCGCCAAGTTCATCTCGTCACATGCGAGCAAGCACTTCAAGGGGCAGACGGAGCTGCGCGGCGAGCTCACCGGCCTCGTGGAGGAGATGATCGGCGGCGTCTCGGCCATCGAGACGTTCGGCGTGGCGGAGTCCGTCGACACCCACGTGGCCGACGTCGACGCGCGCCTCGCGCAGGAGAGCTACAAGGCGGTCTTCTTCTCGTCGCTGGCGAACCCGACCATGCGCTTCATGAACTCGCTCGTCTACGCCGCGATCGGTATCTTCGGCGCGTTCGTCGTGCTCGCGGGCGGGATCACCGTGGGCGGGCTCTCGGCCTTCCTCTCCTACGCCGACCAGTACGCCAAGCCGTTCAACGACATCACCGGCGTCGTCACGGAGCTGCAGAACTCCGTCGCCTGCGCGCGGCACCTCTTTGAGCTCATCGACGAGCCGGTCGAGGAACCCGACGCCGAGGGTGCCCTTGAGCTGGGCGAGGTTCGCGGCGAGGTCGCGCTCAAGGACGTGACGTTCTCCTACGTTCCCGGCCGTCCCATCCTCGAGCACGTCGAGCTCGCGGCCAAGCCCGGCCAGCGGATCGCGCTCGTGGGCCACACCGGCTGCGGCAAGACGACCCTCATCAACCTCCTCATGCGCTTCTACGACGTGGACTCCGGCGAGGTCCTCGTAGACGGCCACGACGTCCGCGACCTCACGAGGGCGTCGCTGCGCAGCGTGTGGGGCATGGTCCTGCAGGACACCTGGGTAAGGCGCGCGACCGTCGCCGAGAACATCGCGATCGGGCGTCCCGACGCCACGCGCGAGGAGATCGAACAGGCCGCCCGCGAGGCGTACGCCGACGAGTTCATCCGCCGCATGCCGCAGGGCTACGACACGGTGCTCGACGGTTCCACCTCCATCAGCGCCGGCCAGAGGCAGCTGCTCTGCATCGCGCGCGTCATGCTCGCGCGGCCCCAGATGCTCATCCTCGACGAGGCCACGAGCAACATCGACACCCGTACGGAATTGCTCGTTCAGCGCGCGTTCGACCGCCTCATAGAAGGCCGCACGAGCTTCGTCGTCGCCCACCGCCTCTCGACCGTGCGCGACGCGGACGCGATCTGCGTCGTCGACCACGGGCGCATCGCCGAGAAGGGCACCCACGAGGAGCTGCTCGCCGCCGGCGGGCTTTACCGCGACATCTACGAGTCCCAGTTCGCCCCCGCCGAGTAGGGTCGGCGCGATTCCCGGGGAATCAGCGGTTTCGGCACACGAGGAATCGCCGATTCCCAGGGTCGCCCGCCCAAAAAAAGGACTTGTAGGCGATTTTTTGGGAACCAGCCAAGTATCCATAAATCGGTCGGCTCGCTGACCTGCGTTTCTTTCGCACCAAGAGCCCTCGCTACTCGAGCGTTCTCGGAAAAATCGCCTACAAGTCCCTTTTTCGGGCAGCGAACTGATGTGAGACCCCGCGAATTCCGGTGGGCCCCTTCTCAAGCCGTACCTCAACGTCCTAGAGAGAGACACGCGCCCAGGGACCGCCTGAGATTATGCCGATAGAGAAAAGACGGGCCGCTTCCTTGGAAGCGACCTGTCTCCACGCTAGCTCATCCAGTCCTGGAAGCTGGACGCTACTTGACGTCCTTCTTCGCGGCGGCCTTGCCGGCGGCGATCTTTGCCTCGATGTCCACTTTCGCGCCAGCACCGGAGACCGTGGTCTTCTTGCCGGAATGCGAGGACGCGATCGAGACGGAGCCCGCGCGCTTGGCCCTGGGCTTCACGGTCACGGCGCCGCGCACGGCGACGCCCTTGGTGCCCGAGCCGAACTTGCCCGTCTCGATGTAGCCGTTGATGCCGCCCGTGAAGCGGCCCCATAGACGGTCCCAGCGACGACGGATGCTGACCCCGCTCGTCGAGCGCATGCCCATACACGGAGCGGCGATCAAAACGGGCAGCAGGTACTCGACGGCACGCCAAATGACGAAGCCGGCGGCAAGGTGCTGGCCGAACATGTCCTTGAACAGATAGGCAAAGCCGACCTCGGCGCCGCCCGTGCCGCCCGGGAGCGGGATGGCGTTGATGAGCAGCTCGAGCATGGAGCCGGACGCGAGGCACACGATAAGGTCGGCGGGCTCGCCAAAGGCGCGCAGGACGAAATACGGCAACGCGTACATGCAACCAAGCTGCAGGAGGGTCACCACCATGGTCGCGCACATCTCGCCCACGTTCTTCGAGGCGGACTTGAACGCGGTCGCAAACTCCATGACCTGCGTGTTCACGACCTCGTAGTACTTCTTGTACTTCTCGTCGCGGATCCAGCCGTGACGGTTCGCGAAGCGCAGCGCCCAGTTGCCGATGGCCATGACGGGCCTCGGGAACAGGCACAGGAAGAGGACCGCGCCGACCTGGACCACCTTGAAACCAAAGAGGAAGACGCCGATGAGCGTGACGTCGCCGAACTGCTCATAGAAATAGTTCCCGCAGAACAACAGCATGATGGCCGCGAACACGCCCTCGCCGGCTTCGTAGAGCACGAAGCGCGTGAAGTTGAGCGCGCTCGCCGACCCCACGGAGAGACCCGCGCGCGTAAGGCGATAGATCTGGGCGGGAGGGGCGGCCGCGCCGTTGGGCGTCAGGCGCATAAAGAAGACGCCCGAGGCCTCGACGCTCATCAGGTCGCGCACACCCACGGGCGAATCGGGGTCCGCGATGACCGAGAGCACATAGGCGAGCACGCCGAAGACGTAGTAGAAGAGGAAGCACACGACGCCGGCCACGATCCAGCCCATGTCCACGCCGGCGAGCGACGTCATGAACTCGTCGAACTGCCCGCTAAAGACGAGGTAGAGGACGTAGGCCAAGACCACGAAGGCCAAGAAGACCAGGGACTTGCGCACCTGGCCCATGGATTCCTTGTCGGCCTCGGCGTCCTCGGCGCGCACCTTGGTCGATGCGGCGCCGCTCACCTTGAGGGCGACCTTCTTCTTTGGTTTCTTGATCTCTTCGGCCACGAGGGACCCTCTCTGCCGCGTGCGTTTGTGTTGCGATTTATCTATTCTACCCGTACCGACGCGGCCCTTCCCAAAGAAGGCCGCTCCCACCGAAGCTCCCCCGCGTCTACAGCGTCCCGGGCGTAAAGGATCGAACCGTCGCCTCGATCACGGAGGAGCCCGTCTCGAGCGCACTCAACGGATAGGAGTACTCGATGCCGTTGATGTAGCCCGAGCCCACGAACTCCTTGACGTAGTACTCGCTCGTGGAGTCCTTCCACGAGGCGACGCACCAGTCGCTCTCCTTGGCCTTGTACTCCACGTTGTAGGAGGACAGATAGCTGCTGAGCTCCGAGTCCGAGGTGGCGCCCGTGGTGTTCGCGGCGCCCCAGAGGCGGATCGAGACCTGGGACGAGGGGTCCTCGAAGGTCACGCCGTCGGTCTCGCTGGCAGAAACGAGCTCGTAGCCGGGCCCCATGGTGAACGCAAAGCCGTAATCGGGGTCGCTGTAGACGACCGAATCGGCGTCGGTCGACACATGGGCGCGGGCCTTCTCGAGGGCGGTTTCGGTCTTGGGCGCAGGCGAGGCGGGAGAGGACGAGGATCCCGCGTCATCGGACTTGTCCTCATCCGAGGAGCCCGTGTCCACGGCGGACGACGTCTGCGAAGTATCCGTAGACGCGCTCGGCCGGTTCATCTGCGTGAAGAGGAACACGCCGCCGGCGAGCACGGCGACGGCGGCCACAACGACCGCCACGATGACGGCAGGGTTCGGGCCCTTGGCCTTGGCCTGTCCGGTCGCCCGAGAAGCGGGAATAGGTTGCGCGGGCATGGGCATGGTCGCCGAGGGACGACTGCCGGCGACGCCGGGCTCGCCTGTCTGCGCCGCATCCACCGGGACCGTCCGCTGGTCGGCCCCGCAGTTCGTGCAGAAAGAGGCCCCGTCCTCGAGCTTCTCGCCGCAATTCCAGCAATACATGCGTCCTCCCTATCTCCCGCCGCGAACGGCACTCTACAGACGGGCTATCCGCGATTCGGCCTGTACTTGGCCACAAGGCCGCCGCCCAGGCACTCTCGGCCATCGTAGACCACGGCCGACTGCCCCGGCGCGACCGTGCGAACCGGCTCCGCAAAGAAGACCTTCGCGCCGGTCCCGCCCGCTGAGGGCTCCACGCGCGCCTGCCTGAGCTCGCCGGTATGCCTCGTGCGCACGAGGTACTCGCCCGCCGCGGGCGCCGCGGGCGCGACCCAGCGCGCGTCCTCGAGCGTGAGCTCGCGGGTGAAGAGCGCGGGGCTCATGTGGTCGGACGTCACATAGACGACGTTCTTCTCGGTATCGGTGGCCACGACGTAGCGCGCAGGACCGCCGCCCAGGTCGAGCCCGCGGCGTTGCCCCACGGTATAGAGAAACGCGCCGTCATGGCGCCCCAGCACCCGCCCGGTCTCCCACTCCACGATGTCCCCCGCGCGGCGGTCCAGGGTGTCGAGCAGGAAGGTCCTGATGCCCACCGGGCCCACGAAGCAGATGCCGTCGGAGTCGGGTTTTCTCTCCAGGCCAAGGCCCCGCTCGGCGACCATGCGCCTGACCTCGGCTTTGTTCGCGATATTGCCTATGGGGAAAAGCGTCTTGCGAAAGATGCCCTCCTCCACGCGCCACAAGAAGTACGTCTGGTCCTTATGCTCATCGGCCGCGCGCATGAGGTGCGCCCGACCGCTCGCGTCCTTCTCGACCCAGCCGTAATGGCCCGTGGCGACGAAGTCGGCGCCCGCGGCGAAGGCTTTGTCCGCAAAGGTACCGAACTTGATGGTCTGGTTGCACATGACGTCGGGGTTGGGGGTATAGCCGTGCGCATAGGCGTCCACGAGGTAGTCCACGACGGTCGCCTTGTACTCAGCCTCGCAGTCCCACACCTCCAGGTCGATGCCCAGGCTCACGGCAACGCGCTCGGCATCGGCGAGGTCGTCGGCCCAGGCGCATTTGAAGCCAGGCAGGTCACGCGACCAGTTGCGCATATAAACGGCCGTGACGTCGTGCCCGGCCTCCACGAGCAGGGCGGCGGCGAGCGCGGAGTCCACGCCGCCGGAAAGCCCCGTGTACACGCGAGCCATCAGCGCTCGCCTCCCTTCTCGGCGCTGCCATCCTTGCAAGAAACCCGATCGCCGTCCGCCGCGTATGGCGTCTTCGCGTCCTCCTTGCAAAATGAGACATCTTGGGCCCGATTCATGTCCCATTTTGCATGGGGACTCGCGGGAGTGACGGGAAGAGGGGCGCCGGCGGGGGCGGGAGAAGCAACGGGGACAGCAGCAGCGGCAGGAGAAGCGGCGAGAAGGCCCTCAAGCCCAACGCGGGCCGCCTCGGCGCGCACGGCGCCGGAGATCGCTGCGACGGCGTACTCCACGTCCTCTTCGCTCGTCTGGGCCCCCAGCGTGATCCTCAGGCTTCCCTGCGCCACCTCGTCGGGAACCCCCATGGCCGCCAGGACGTGCGACGAGCGCATGCGGCTCGCGGCGCAGGCCGAGCCCGTGCCCACGCTCACGCCGGCCCGCTCGAGCTCGATCACGAGCCTGCGGGCCTCCAGCCCCGGGAAGCCCACATGAAGAAGGCCCGGCAGCCGCAGCTTCGCCGCCTTGGGCCCCTGGACGACCGCCCACGGGAACTCGGCCGCGAGCTCGCGCTGGAGACGGTCTCGCAGCGACCTCAGCCGCTTCGCCTCGCCGGAGCGGCGCTCGAGCGTGAGCTCCATCGCCTTGGCGAAGCCGATGATGCCCGCGACGTTCTCGGTCCCGGATCGAACGCCGCTCTCCTGCCCGCCTCCGCGCACGAGCGGGCGCAGCGCCACGTCGTCGGAGGCCCAAAGAAGCCCCACCTGCTTGGGGCCGTGGATCTTCGCCGCGGAGAGCGTGAGCAGGTCGCAGCCGAGCGAGCTCACGTTCACGCTGAGCGCGCCGGCCGCCTGCGAGGCGTCCGTGTGGAGATAGATGGGCCGGCGCTCCCCCGCCTCGAGCCGGCGCGCCCGCTCGGCGACCACGGCCCGCGAGATGTCGCGCACCGGCTGAACCGCGCCGACCTCGCCGTTCGCGAGCTCGATCGAGACGAGCTCCGTCTGGGGCGTGATGGCCGCCGCGACCTCGCGCGCGTCCACGCGGCCGTCGGGGGCCACCCCCACGATGCGGCAGGCCCGCCCCTGGGCGCACGCGAGCACGCTCTCGTGCTCGGCCGCGTCCGTCACGACCTCGCCGTCCACGCAGGCGAAGGCGAGGTTGTTCGCCTCGGTCGCTCCGGCGGTGAAGACGACGTTTCCCGGCCGGGCGCCTATGGCGCGGGCGATCTGCGCGCGGGCGGCCTCGACGTCGGCCCTGACCCCACGGGCAAGCGCGTAGGGGGCGCTCGGGTTGTGGAACTTCTCGGTAAGGTACGGGAGCATCGCCGCGACGACTTCCGGGTCCACCGGGGTCGCAGCCGCGTAGTCCAGGTACACCTCGCGCCGTGCAGCGCCGGCGTCGCCCACGGACACCTGCTGCGCCACGGCCTTCTTGGCCTGATCTCCCGTCACTTGGAATCCCTCTCGTCGCCGATCTTTAGGTTCTCGAACCTGTTCGCGATGAACTCGTCCGTGTAATGCGTGTCGACCCACCGCTCGAAGGCGTTGCTCGCCGCCAGCCCCTCGTCGCGCTCCGTCTTGCGGTTGAAGCACGCGAGCGTCATGCCGATGTCCGCCACGAGGTAGACCGCCACGAGCGTCGCAAAGAGCACCTGGCGGCGCGAGGTCGGCATGCCGATCTGGTAGAGGAGCTTGGGCATGATCGCGCGGAACCACACGAGCCCGAGGACCCCCCAGAAGAAGAGGAACCGCCACGCGACCCACTGGGTGATGTGGTCGGGCAGGTACAGGTAGGTCCACGACTCGGCCTTGAAGAAGACCTCCATGCTCCATCCCGTGACCTGCTCGAGCACCCCGCCCAGCAAGGCGGACGTCAAGAAGACCTGCCAGTTGCGCGCGTTGTGCCTGCGCATCCGGAACGCGAAGACGGTCAGGAGCACCGCACCCGTCCCGTACAGCGGCGAGAAGGGCCCCCAGACAAGGCCCACGCGGTTCTCGGTCAAGCCGGCCGTGACGAGCATCCATATCTCCTCGAGCAAAAGGCCGGCCATGCAGCCGAGGAAGAAGATGATGATCACCTGGTACCAGCCGAGGTGCATGTTGTCCAGGTACTCGTCGATGGCCTCGCGCGACGCCTGCCAGCGCGCAAAGACCTTCCTCACCCCGTGGAGCCCCTGCGTGCGCGCGAGCTCGCGCTCGAGGGCGTCGTCGGACTCCACGAGCGCCTTCACCGCGGGCTCGAGCTCGTCTTCCGAGAGGCTCTGGCCGCGGCCGAGCCACTCGGCGAAATAGACGATCACGCGAACGAAGCCGCGGACCACCGCGATGAGAAAAGCCAGGAGCAGCAAGGTGTAGAGCATGCGCGACCCTCCCTTATTCCAAGTAGCCTCGAGTACCTCGTATGGTACCGCAGGGTTCGGACATAAATAAAAAGGCACCCCGTGGGGTGCCTGAAAGTTCTGGAGGCGAAGCCCGGATTCGAACCGGGGGTGAGGGCTTTGCAGGCCCCTGCCTTACCACTTGGCCACTTCGCCGAACTGAAAGGGCCGGTCTGAGACCGGCCCCGGTGCTCTCATGGAGCGGGCTACGGGGTTCGAACCCGCGACCTCCACCTTGGCAAGGTGGCGCGCTACCAACTGCGCTAAGCCCGCAAGCGCAAGGAATAATATACGGAACGGAGCGATACGATGCAAGCCTGAATTTCAAATTCGTCCAAAAAAGTTTGGGTCGACCCTCTTGAACAGGGCTTCTTTGTAAAAACGAGAAGAACGAGCGACGCGGCGGCAACGCCTGGCCAATCCCGGCGCCCAGCAAGCCCCGACTAAAGACGCACCCCAAGGCCGGAGCGCGCCCGAAACCCTCATAGTAAAAAAGCGGCCGACCTACTGGTCGACCGCTTCTCTAATTCATGGAGCGGGCTACGGGGTTCGAACCCGCGACCTCCACCTTGGCAAGGTGGCGCGCTACCAACTGCGCTAAGCCCGCGTGACGCGAGAAGTAACTATACGGGAGACGCAAACGCTTTGCAAGCACTAATTTGAAAAAATCTCGTGCCAGGCGAAAAAAGCCTCAGCTCGCCTCCGCGCGCACGCCCGGTTTGGGAGCCGAGTAGAGCTTCACGAGCCGCACGACCGTCCCCTCGCCCGTCGATTTGGGCTCGATGGTCACCGAGTCGGCCAAGAGTCGCATGAGGCGGATCCCCCGGCCCCTCTCGGCCGCAGGGTCGGCAGACGACGGCCCGCAGCCCTCTTGCGGCGAGAACCCCTCGCCGCAGTCCGCGACGTCCACGACCACGCGGTCGGCATAGGCCGCCACCGTCACGAGGACGCCGCAGGCGGACGTATGGTCCACGGCGTTGCCCACCGCCTCGCCCGACGCGAGGTTCATGTCGAAAACGTCGTTTCGCGTAAAGGGGAGCCCGTCCAGGAGCCGCTCGAGCCTCGTCCTCGCGTCGTCGAGGTGCTTGGCGTCTACCCGGAAGGTCGTGCGCCACCGGGGCAGCTCGCCGGCGGGGAGCTCCGGCACCTCCTCGCTCGCGCCTGCGCGCGAGATGGGCACGAAGTCGAGCATGCGCATGAGGAGCAGCGACTGGTAGACCCTATCGGAGACGTTCGTGAGCGAGAGGAGCCCTCCCACCTCGCGCATGTGCCTGAGCTCCGAGAGGATGAGCCCCAGCCCCGCCGAGTCGGCGTAGGTCGCCTTGGCCATGTTGAGCACGATGCGCCGACAGCCGCCGTCTATGAGCCCGTCCACCCAGCGCTTGACCTGGGGGACGGCCCGCACGTCGAGATCGCCCTCGACGCAGACCTGGGCTATGTTCGCGTTCGCAGCCATAGGACTGGTATGCCCCGCATAAAGGCCGCCTAAACACGCCGAAGGGCGCGAAGATGCCGAGAAGCACCTCCGCGCCCTTCTTTGCAGGCGAGCCTATCGATCGGCGGTCAAGCCGCGCCGCCGCATCGCGGCGCCCGTGTCGCTAGTTGCCGTAGCCGTAGCCTCGGCCGTTGCCGTAGCCGTTTCCGTATCCGTTGCCGGTCCCGTTGTTCTGCTGCTGCTCGAGCCACTGCTGGAACTGCTCGACGAACGAGTTGGAGTCCGAGCCGTTGCCATTGCCGTTGCCGTTCGTGTTGCCGTTCACCGTCCCGTTGTCGTTCACGGTCTGGTCCTGGCTCTGCTGCAGCGCCTCGTCGGAGCCGAGCGTGACGTCGAAGGTCTTCTCGTCGCTTCCGCGCATGACCGTGACCTTGACGGTGTCGCCGATGCTGTGGGAGCGCACGGCGAGGATGACGCCGTCGGCCGAGGAGATCTGCGTGTCGTCGATGGCGGTGATCACGTCGCCCTTCTGGATGCCCGCGGTCGCGGCCGGGCCGCCGTCGGTCACGTCGGCGACGTAGGCGCCCTGGGAGACGCCCAGGCGCTTGGTGAGGGCGGACTGCGCGTTCACGGTCTGCATCGAGAGGCCGATGTAGGCGTGCAGGACCTCGCCGCCCGAGAGGATCTGGTTCGCGATGTTCATCGCGTAGTTGCCGGGGATGGCGAAGCCCACGGACGCCGAGCTCTCGGTGCTGGAGGAGTACAGCGAGGCGATGCCCACGAGCTGGCCCTTGGAGTTCACGAGCGCGCCGCCGGAGTTGCCGGGGTTGATGGCGGCGTCGGTCTGGATGAGGTTCGTGTAGATGGCGTTGCCGGAGGAGTTCTCGAGGATGGAGCTGCGCGTGAGGGCGCTCACGATGCCCTGCGAGACGGACTGCTCGAGGCCGAACGGGCTGCCGATGGTCATGACCCAGTCGCCCACCTGCAGGTCGTCGGAGTCACCTACCTCCATGGGCGTGACCGCGTCGCCGTTGAGGTCGGCCTTGATGACGGCCAGGTCGCTCGAGGAGTCCGACCCCACGTACTCGGCCGTGTAGCTCTTGCCGTTGATGGTGACCGAGAGCGACTCGGCGCCGTCGATCACGTGGTAGTTCGTGAGGATGTCGCCGTCGGTGTCCAGGATGACGCCGGAGCCGGAGCCCTCGGACGTGCTCGTCGTGGCGTAGACCGAGGCGACGGAGCTCACGCACTTGGCCGAGACCGCCGTCGCGAGCGTCGTGTCGTCGGAGGAGGGGTCGATGGTGATGGACTGGCCCGTGTTGCTCACCGTGGTCTTGGCGGGGCCCACGACGCCCGTGGCAAGAAGCACGCCCGTGAGCGCGCCGGCGCCCACGACGCCGCCCAGAAGGCCGAGAAGCACCGGCTTGATCGAAGACTTGAACTTGGAGCGCTTGCCGGGCTTCTCGCCGTCGGGGACGGGCTGCGGGGCAGGCGCGGCCTGGCCGGGCTGCGTGCCGGGAATCGGCGGGCGCTGCGCGGTGCGCTGCTGGTCGTTGAGGTTCTGGGTTTCCATGATGCGGGCTCCCTTTCCGTGCGCGCCGGGTAAGGCGCTTCTTTGGGTTCCTGAGTGTTTGTCAGTAAGCACTGTACCCCAGCGGCCGGACGCCAAACCCCGCGCCCGCGCGCACACGCCCGCGGCACGACCCTTTTGCCTAGCTGAAAACACACCTTACCAGCAGGTGCGCGGCGCAAAGAAAAAGCGGCCCGAAGGCCGCTTGGGATCACACGCGGAAGAGGTAGCCGACACCGCGGATAGTCACGATGTGGCTCGCGACCTGCGGGCCCACCTTGGAGCGCACGCGCCTGATGTGGACGTCTACCGTGCGGGTGCCGCCGCAGTACTCGAAGCCCCAGACGCGGTGCAGCAGGGTCTCGCGCGAGTAGGCGCGCGACGGGTGCGTCGCGAGGAAGCTCAGCAGCGAGTACTCCATGAGCGTGAGGTCGACGGGCTTCTCGTCGATGTAGACCTGGTAGGTCGCCAGGTTGATGGTCATGTTGTCCACGGCGACGATGTCTGCCGGGGCGCTCTCCTCGCCGGGCCACAGAAGCAGCGTGCAGCGCATCTCGAACTCGGCGGCGCCGGCGCTCGAGAGGATGAAGTCGTTCTTGCCCTGGGTGGGCATGTGGAGGCTCTGGAGCTTGTCGGCGTCCTGGACGAGGAGCATGGGGATGAAGCCGTTCTCGGCCACGAAGGAATCGACGGCGTTGAGCGTGTCCTGGCCGATGCCCTCACCGTCGAGGATCACAAGGTCGAACTCGTGGCCAGACGAGATGGCCTGGGAGAACGTGGCCTCGTTTGCCAGGGCGATGGAAACGTCGATGGCGTGCGATAGCTCGCGCATGCGATCGTGGAGACGCGTAGTGGCGGAAACGAGCAGGATGTTCTTGTGATGCACCCTAGAGCCCCCTCTTGCATAAAGACATGTTCGGTTTAGGTTACCACAGTCTTTCCATATGGGGGAAATCTCATAAAACAAAAAGACGCGCCCCGGCACACATGAGCTGGGGCGCGTTCGATTCGCGGCAGGAAATTTCTTATCGCGGCGAAAGCAGGGGCGCGACCTACTTGATGGAGCCGAGGAACTCCGCCGTGCGGGCGTTTCGAGGGTGGTCGAAGACGTCTGCGGGGACGCCCTGCTCCACAACGACGCCGCCTTCCATGAAGACGACGCGGTCGGCCACGTCGCGCGCGAAGCCCATCTCGTGGGTGACCACGATCATGGTCATGCCCGAGTTCTCGGCAAGGTCGCGCATGACGTCCAGGACGCCGCGCACGAGCTCGGGGTCGAGGGCGGAGGTGGGCTCGTCGAAGAGGAGCACGTTGGGGCGCATCGCGACGGCGCGCGCGATGGCGACGCGCTGCTGCTGGCCGCCGGAGAGCTGGGCCGGCTTGAAGTCGGCGCGGTCGCCCAGGCCCACGGCCGTGAGCTGCTTGATCGCCTCGGCCTCGGCCTCGGCCTTGCTCTTCTTGAGCACCTTCGTCTGGCCGATCATGACGTTCTGCTTGGCCGTGAGGTGCGGGAAGAGGTTGAACTGCTGGAAGACCATGCCCACGTCGCGGCGGAGCTTGGCGACATCCGCGGAGCTCTTGCCCGTGATCTCCTCGTCCTCGATGAGGATGTGGCCGGCAGACGGGGTCTCGAGCAGGTTGATGCAGCGCAGCATCGTGGACTTGCCGGAGCCCGAGGGGCCGAGGACCACGACGACCTCGCCGGGCCAGACGTTCAGGTTCACGTCCCTCAGCACCTGGGTGTCGTCGAAGCTCTTGTTCAGGTGCTCGATGCGCACGACGGGGTGCTCGCCGGGCGTGAAGTGGTGGTTCGTGAGGCCCTGGTCGGCCTCGTAGGCGACCTTTGCCGCCTCGTCGGCGGAAAGCGCGGCGGGGACGTCGACGGCGTCGCGGTGGAAAAGCTTACTGGGCATCGGCGGCCTCCTTGAGCTGCTTGACCTTGGGCCTGGGGCCCGCGCCCTTCTCGGAACGGGCGATTCTCGCCTCGACGATGCCGACGACCTTGATGAGCGGCAGCGTCACGATGAGGTAGAAGATGCCGGCGGCCACGTACGGCGTGATGTTGCCGGTCACGGTGGTGAGGTTCTTGGAGAACATCATGAGCTCCATGACGCCCACGGAGGACAAAAGCGACGTGTCCTTGAAGGCCGTGATGAAGTCGGAGGTCACGGTTGGGATCACGCGGCGCACGGTCTGCGGCAGGATGATCGAGAACATCGTCTGCACGTAGCTCATGCCCAGCGAGCTCGCGGCCTCGTACTGGCCCTGCGGGATGGACTGGATGCCGGCGCGGAAGATCTCGGCCAGGTAGGCCGAGGAGTTCACGGCCATGACGATGATGCCGAGCAGGTTGTTGTCGATGTTGATGCCGACCATAGGCAGGCCGAAGAACATGATGTAGATCTGCAGGAAGAGCGGCGTGCCGCGCAGGATGTTGATGTAGACCACGGCGATGGCGCGCAGCAGCCGGTGCTTGGAGATCTTGAGCAGCGAGAAGAGCAGGCCGAGCGCGATGGCGAACGGGTAGGCAGCCACGACGATGCCCAGGCACAGGACCCAGCCGGGGAACAGGGACGAGAAGCTCGTCACGAGCAGCTGCGGCTTGAAGAACATGCCGAGGAACTGGTTGGAGTTCCACGCGGCCACCCACGGCTGGTTGTCGAGCCAGTTCACGATCGACTGCAGCGGCGTGTTCGCGATGACGGAGATGGGGTCGGAGGCCTCGAGGTCCTTCTTCTCGCCCGCCGAGACGTAGGAGCCGGTGACCGAGTAGTCGCCGCCCTCGCCCGGGAACTGCATGTTCGTGACCTCGAGGCGCAGGAGCGACCCCGCCGGGATAGGCTCCGAGAAGCTCACGGTGACCTGGTCGCCGGAAGGCTGGGCGTCGCCGTCGATCTTCACGCGGGTCAGGCCCTCGAGGACGGTGACGCGCGTGCTCGAGCCGTCGAAGCTCGCGCCCTCGGGGAGCGCAAGCGTGACGGACTCGACGCTCTCGTCGTCGCCGACCGTGCCCTCCCAGGTCAGGCGCGTGTCCATGGCGCCGATGACGCCCGAGCCGCCGTCCTCGTTGGGCTTGGCGGTGGCCTTCTCGGTCGTCATGGCGAAGGCCTGGGCAGGCAGCGCCAGGATCGCCGCGAGCGCGACGGCGAAGAGCGCGCCCTTGTGCTTATGGAGCCCCATAGGCATCTCCTTGTCTTTTGCTTGGGTGGATACGCCGCGCGGGACCTCCTCTCCCGAGGGGGTCCCGCCCATACGTTCAGATGCTGGAAAACGCCTGGTCTAGAGCTCGGAGCCGAACCACTTGGTCTGGATCTGGGCCATGGTGCCGTCGGTGTCCATGTCCTTCAGGGCCTTGTTCACGGCGTCGAGAAGGTCGTGGTTGTCCTTGGAGACGGCGATGCCGTACTGCTCGCCCGTCGGGATCTCCTTGACGATCTCGAGGTCGCTGAAGGACTGGGAGAGCATGTACTTGGCCACGGGCAGGTCGACGACCATGGCGGCGTAGGTGCCGGTGGAGACGCCGGTGAGGGCCGGGGTCACGTCGTCGAGCGGGGTGCGCTCGGCGGAAGGCAGGTTCTCGGAGATCCACTCGTCGCCGGTGGTGCCGGTCTGGCAGACGACCTTCTTGGAGGCGTCGTTGAGGGACGTCTCGTTCTCGCCGGAGTCCTTCTTCACGACGATGGCCTGGTTGGAGTCGAGGTAGGGGTCGGAGAAGTCGACGGACTCCTCGCGCTCGTCGGTGATGGTGATGGCCGCGATCGAGACGTCGGCCTTGCCGCCCTGCTTGATCATGGGAACGAGGGTGTCGAACTTCTGGTTGGGCAGGTAGGAGGCCTCGAGGCCCATCTTCTCCGCGACGGCGCCGATGACGTCCACGTCGAAGCCCACGGGCTCGCCGGTCTTCTCGTCCATGTACTCGAACGGGGCGAAGCCGAGCTCGGCGGCGACGGTGAGCTTGCCGTCCTCGACGAGCTTGAGGTCCGCCTTGCCGTCGGACTTGGAGTCGGAGGCGGCGCTCGTGTTGGAGCTGGACTGGGAGGAGCTGCCGCAGCCGGCGAGGACGGAGGTGGCGGCGACGCCGAGGGAGGCGGCGAGGAAGTTGCGGCGGGAAACGTTCATGGTCATGGTTTCTTCTCTTTCCTTGTGTCGTGGGACGCGGGGTCGGTCGCGCCCTTCTCAAAGACGCCGGCCTCGTCGCTCGGGCGGGCCGGCCTTGCGGTGCCTAGGTTGGGGCTAGATCTCCTCTCCGAACCACTCGACCTCGAGCTCCTTGATGGTGCCGTCGGAGGTGAGCTCGGCCAGCGCGTCGTTGATGGCGGCCGTGAGCTCCGGGTTGGACTTGGAGACGACGATGCCGTACTGCTCGCCCGTCGGGATCTCGATGGCGACCTCGCAGTCCTTGAAGGAATTGTTGCAGAGGTACTTCATCACGGGCAGGTCCGCGGCGGCTGCGTCGTAGAGGCCGGTCGAGACGCCGGTCACGGCGGCCACGGGGTCGTCGAGCGAGACGATGGTCGCCTTGGGGAGGTTCTCCTGGGCCCAGGACTCGCCCGTCGTGCCGGACTGGCAGGCGATCTTCACGCCGTCGGCGTTGAGCGAGTCGGCGTCGGCCTTCTCGGCGCCGGCCTTCACGACGACGCCCTGGTTGGAATCGACGTAGGGGTCGGAGAAGTCGATCTCCTTGGCGCGCTCGTCGGTGATGGTGAAGTTCGAGACGCCCACGTCGGCCTTGCCGCCCTGCTTGATGAGCGGGATGATGGAGTCGAACTTCATCGCGGGGAGATACTCGCAGGTCAGGCCCATCTTCGCGGCGACTGCGTTCATGAGGTCGACCTCGAAGCCCTTGGGCTGGTTGTCCTCGACGTAGTCGAAGGGCGGGTTCGCGAGGTCGGAGGCGACGATGATCTTGCCGTCCTCGACGAGGGTGTAGCCGCTCTTCTGGTCGGACGCGGAGGACGCCGACTGGGCGGTGCCGGACGCAGAGCCGCCGGAGCAGCCCGCGAGCACGGCGGTGCCGGCCGCGGCCCCGATTGCGTACAGGAAGTTGCGGCGGTCGAGCATCGTATTCAGGTTCATGTTGGGATCCCTTCCCAAAAAGCTTCGGCGCGTGGTCACGCCCTTTCAGACGGAAGGCACAGGGTCTTCCCTGTGTCAGGGCGCGCACGCCCCGTCCGTCTCCGAGTGATAAGTTTCCACCCCGCGGCTTTAAGGAAGGCAACAGCCGAGGTTCTCTTTACACAATCGCCATAGAAAGAGACCGCGAATCGGCGAGGTCGCGGGTTTTCTTGGTGAGCGGTCGGAGTGGTAGGGGTGCCGGCGAGAAGTGCGGGCGCAGGGGTGCAAGCCAGGGGTGTATGCAAGAAGTGCGTGCCAGAGGTGTATGCAGGCGGGAACGCACTTCTCACGGTTTTCACGGCATTTGGACGCACTTCTGAGGCTTTTCTCGAAGACGGGGATGCACTTCTGGAATACACCTCTGCAGACGGAAACTCGGCAGACCACTACTGCGTCGCCCCGTCCCCGATCGACGCGAGATAGGCGTCGAGCTGCCGCCGGTTCCCTATCCAGACGAGCTTGCCGGGGTAGCGCTCCCCGATGCCGAGAAAAGCCTTGCGCTTGGACGCCGTCCGCCCCTCGTGCAGGACCCACCAGACGAAGCCCGCGTCCATCTTCTCCTCGCAGCCCTCGGCCATCGAGTCGCGGCTGCGCCCCCGGTTGCGCAGCCACCGCGAAACGACGCGGCGCAGGCACACGAACCGGTTGAACCACAGCACCAGGATACGGTCCGCCTCTTCGAGCCGCCGCTCGAAGCACACGTCTCCGTAGCTCCCGTCGATGACCCACGAGTCGTGCTCATCCAGGAACCGGCCCACGATCTCGCGCTCCTCTTCCACCGGGCGCTCAACCCATCCCGGTAGGAAATGCACCGCGTCCAGATGGAGAACCGCGGCGCCGTAGAGCTTCCCCAGTCGCTGGGCGAGCGTCGACTTGCCGCTCCCGCTCGTCCCGATCAAGACGACCCTCATATCCCCTCCTCATGACAAACTTTGGGGACAGGTTCGTTTTTTACTCATTTGAGTAATTTCCGAACCTGTCCCCAAAAGTGCTCATTTGAGTAAAAAACGAACCTGTCCCCGATTTTCTCAGCGGACGGGGGGCTCGCCGGTCTCGAGAATCTGCACGAGGGCGTCCTCGTCGAGCACGGGCACCCCCAGCGCCTCGGCCTTCGCGAGCTTGGAACCTGCAGCGGCGCCCGCCACGACATAGCTCGTCTTCTTCGAGACGGACCCCGTGACCTTCGCGCCGAGGGCCTTGAGCTGGTTGCCCGCCTCGGTGCGGCTGAAGCGCTCGAGCGTGCCCGTGAGCACGAAGGTCAGCCCCTCGAGGGACTGCGGGCGCTCGGGCGCGGCGACCTCCTCCTCAAGCGAGACGCCCGCCTCGCGCAGGCGCTCGACCACGGCGACGTTCTTCTCGATTGAGAAGAACTCGCGCACGGAGGCCGCGATCTTTGGCCCGACGCCGTCGATGGCGGCGATGTCCTCGTCGGTCGCGAGCATGAGCGCCTGCATCGAGCCGAAGTGCTCGGCGAGCGCGCGGGCGACGTTCGCGCCCACGTGACGGATCCCCAGGCCAAAGAGCACCCGGGCCAGCCCGCGCCCCCGCGACTCGTCCACCTGGGCCATGACCTTCTTGGCGATGACCTTGCCCACCACGATGTCGTCGCCGTCGACGGACTGGCGGCCGGTCGAGACGTCGGCCAGCGCGGCCTCGGTCAGCTTGTCGTAGAAGTCCGCCACGTCGGTAAGAAGACCCTGCTCGACCATGCGCGAGACGATCTCGTCGCCCAGCCCGTCGATGTCCATGGCGTTGCGGCTCCCCCAGTGGATGAGACGCTCGGTCGCCTGCGCCGGGCAGTCGATGGAGACGCAGCGGTAGGCGACCTCGCCCTCCTCGCGGATGACCGGGCTGCCGCAGCTGGGGCACGTGGCGGGCATCTGGAACTCGACGGCGTTCGCGGGCCTCAGCTCGAGGACGGGCCCCACGACCTCGGGGATGACGTCGCCGGCCTTGTGCACCACGATCGTGTCGCCCACCCGGACGTTCTTGCGGCGCACCTCGTCGATGTTGTGCAGCGTCGCGCGCGCGATGGTCGAGCCCGCGACCAGCACCGGGTCGAACTCGGCGACCGGGGTGAGCACGCCCGTGCGGCCCACCTGCACGCGGATCTCGCGCAAGACGGTGCGCTTCTCCTCGGGCGGGAACTTGAACGCGATCGCCCAGCGCGGGGCGCGGGCGGTGAAGCCGAGCGCGGCCTGGCCGGCGAAGGAGTCGACCTTGACCACGACGCCGTCGATGTCGTAGTCGAGGTCCTCGCGGTGCGCCAGGGCGTCGGCGCAGAACTCGTGCACCTCGCGGGCGCTCGTGCAGCGGGCCGCGTTGGGGTTCACGCTGAAGCCGCAGTCGCGCAGCCACTGCAGGAACTGCCACTGGGAGGTCACCGAGAGGGGCGCCTCGTCCGCGACGGCGTAGATGAAGGTCTCGAGGTCGCGATGGGCCGTGACCTTGGGGTTCTTCTGGCGCAGGCTGCCGGCGGCGGCGTTCCTCGGGTTGGCGAAGGGCACGCGGCCGGCGGCGTCGGCGTCCTCGTTCAGGCGCACGAAGCTGTGCTTGGGCATGTAGACCTCGCCGCGCACCTCGATGGCCTGCCCCAGCCCGCCGTCGGCGACGCGCGCGAGGCCGGCGCGGCCGAGCGCATGGGGGATGTCCTTGATCGTGAGGACGTTCGCCGTCACGTTCTCGCCTGTCGTGCCGTCGCCGCGCGTGGCCGCGCGGACGAACTGCGCGTCACGGTACGTGAGCGCCACTCCCAGGCCGTCGATCTTGAGCTCGCAGGTATAGGCGATCGGGCGCTCCGGCGTGGAACCCAGGGCCTCGTCCGTGCGGGCGAGCCACTCGTCGAGCTCCTCGAGGTTCATCGCGTCGTCGATGGAGTACATGCGCTGGGCATGGCGAACAGGCTCGAACTGCTCGGAGACGTAGCCGCCCACGCGCTGCGTATAGGAGTCGGGCGTGACGAGCTCGGGATGGGCGGCCTCGATGGCCTGCAGCTCGCGAAGGAGCCTGTCGAACTCGGCATCGGTGACCTGGGGGTCGTCGAGGGCGTAGTACTGGTACGCATAGGTGTTGAGCAGGCGATTGAGCTCCGCCGCGCGCGCCCGGGGAGGCGCGGGGGCCTTCTTCGCTCCCGGTATGCCCAAACCGGGTTCCGCGCCGTCGCCGAAGAGCGAACCCTGACCGGTCGTCGTGTCCATATCCTGAGCCATAAATAGAGTCCCTCCGGAACCGTTGTGTCGGCGTCTGCCCAATGTCGTGGAGTACCAGAATAATCCAGTTACGCGGGCAAGCGATGGGCGGGCACAAAGAAGCGCCGCGGCCGGACCCGCAGCTCGACGGGACCCGGCGCACGGCGCGTCCATCTTTACGCAGGTGCGTTGACTCAAGAAGAACTACGCGACGCTCGCCTCGTAGCCGGCCTGCTTGACGGCATCGACGAGCGCCTCGTTGGAGACCTCCTCGCCGCAGGACACGGTCGCCGTACCGGCTTCGAGGTCCACGTCGGCGGACTCGACGCCCGCGACGCCCTCCAGAGCCTGCTTCACGTGGCCCACACAGTGCATGCACATCATGCCCTCTACGTTGAGCTTCTTCTCCATGGTCTTCTTCCTTTCCACGCTGGGCCCCTCCGCCGGGACCTCTATGCCTGACTCGACGGCGACGGCCTCGTCGCCGGCCGGAACCTCCTTTGACGCCTCCCGCGCCTGCGCGCTCGGCTTCCAACCACGCAGCCTCAGGGCGTTGCCCACCACAAAGACGGACGAGAAGCCCATCGCCGCGGCGCCGATCATGGGATTCAGGGTAATCCCCACGGGCACGAGCACGCCCGCCGCGACCGGGATGCAGATCGAGTTGTAAAAAAGCGCCCAGAAGAGGTTCTGCTTGATGTTTCTCATGGTAGCGCGGGAGAGCTCGATGGACGTGGCGACGTCGGCGGGGTCGGAGCGCATGAGCACGACGTCGGCCGAGCCGATGGCCACGTCCGTGCCGGCGCCGATGGCGATGCCCACGTCGGCACGGGCCAGGGCGGGCGCGTCGTTCACGCCGTCGCCCACCATGGCGACCTTGTGGCCGGCGTCCTGCAGCGCACGGACGCGCTGCTCCTTCTGGCTCGGCAGCACGCCGGCGACGACCTCGTCGACGCCGACCTTCTCCGCCACGGCTCGGGCCGTGAGCTCGGCGTCGCCGGTAAGAAGGAGCGTCCTCACGCCCATCCCATGCAGGCGATCGATGGTCGCCGCGCTCGTGGGCTTGACCGGGTCCGCCACGGCGACGAGCCCGAGAGCGCGGCCGTCCGCCGCAAAGAAGAGCGACGTCTTAGCCTGGGACGCGAGCCCGTCGGCGCGCCGCGCGAGCTCGCCCAAGGCGATGCCGCGGCTCTCCATGAGACGGGCGTTGCCGGCGACGACCTCGCGGCCATCGACGCGGCCGGCGAGCCCACCGCCCGCCACCTGCTCGAAGCCGGTGACCTGCAAAGAGCCCGAGACGACCCCCGATTCCTGGGCATATACGCACACGGCCTCCGCGAGCGGATGCTCGCTCTTCTGCTCAAGGGCGTAGGCGAGGCCCAGAAGCCCTGTCTCCGAGACGCCGCGGGCGAGCAGGACGTCGGTCACCCGGGGCTTGCCCTCCGTCACGGTACCGGTCTTGTCGAGCACGACGTAATCGAGGCCGCACGCCGTCTCGAGCGCCTCGGCGGACTTGAAGAGGATGCCGTTCGCGGCGCCGCGGCCCGTCCCCACCATGATTGCCGTGGGGGTGGCGAGGCCGAGGGCGCACGGGCAGCTGATCACGAGCACGCTGATGCAGTGGTTGAGCGCCGTCGCGAAGTCGCCGGAGATCGCCATCCACACCAGGAAGACGACTGCCGCGATCGCCATGACCACGGGGACGAAAATACCGGCGATCTTGTCGGCCACGCGCTCGATCGGGGCCTTGGAGCTCGTCGCCTCGTCGACGAGGCGGATGATGCCGGCGAGCGTCGTGTCGGCGCCCACGGCGGTGGCCTCCATGGTGAACCAGCCGCGGGTGCTCGTGGTGGCGCCCGTCACGACATCGCCCACGATCTTCTCCACGGGCACGGGCTCGCCCGTGATCGCCGACTCGTCCAGCGCCGCGGTCCCCTCGACCACGCGGCCGTCAACGGGAACGGATTCGCCGGCGCGCACGACCACGCGGTCCCCCACCTGGACCTGCTCGGTAGGGACCTCGATCTCTGCGCCGTCGCGCACCACGTGGGCCGTCTTGGGAGCGAGGTCCATGAGGGCCGCGATCGCGTCCGTCGTGCGGCCCTTCGCACGCGCCTCGAAGTACTTGCCCAGGTCGATAAGGGCGAGGATCATGCCGGCCGAGTCGAGGTAGAGGCCGTGCATCGCGTCGTGCGCGGCGGCCATGTCCATAGCGCCAAAGGCCCACGCCATGCGGAAGAGGCTCACCACGCTGTAGGCGAAGGACGCCGCCGAGCCCAGGGCGATAAGCGAGTCCATGTTCGGCGAGCGGTGCCAGAGCGTGCGGAACCCCGTGATGAAGTAGTGCCTGTTCACAAAGAGGATCGGGATGCACAGGAGCAGCTGCGCCAAGGCCGACGCCATCATGTTCTGCATGCCGTCGAGGCCCGGGACCTCGGGCCAACCGAGCATCGGGCCCATCGCCAGATAGAAGAGCGGGACCGAGAAAGCCAGCGAGACCACGAGCTGCACGAGCCGCTCATGGACCGCCTTGGCCGCGGCGTCGCCGGGCGCGGACGCGGGGACCGTCGCCGTCGATCCAGCGGGAGCGCGACGGGTCGCGCCGTAGCCGGCCTTCTCGATCGCCTCGACCACGGCCGACGCCGTGGCCGCCGACCCGTCGTAGTCGAGCTCCATCGAGTTCTTGAGCAGGTTGACGTTGGCCTCATGCACGCCGGGCACGCCGGACGCGGCCTTCTCGACGCGCGCGGAACAGGACGCGCAGGTCATCCCTTGTATGTCGAACGTTTCCTTCACAGCAGCACCTCGAATCACATGAACTTCTTGAAGAGCCCCATGACCTCGTCCACGACCTCGGTGTCGCCGGACTGGATCCGCTCGACGACGCAGGTCTCGAGGTGGTCTTGCATGAGCTCGCGCGAGATCGCCTTGACGGCGGACTCGACGGCGGCGAGCTGCGTGAGGACGTCGCCGCAGTAGCGGTCCTCCTCGACCATCGCCTTGATGCCGTTGAGCTGGCCGACCGCGCGGTTGATGCGCCGCGAGACGTCGGTCTTCAGCGCGTCCGAGCGGGGCGTGTGCTTCTTTGCGCCGCAGCAGCACGTTTCGCGATGGGCTTTGCCAGATTCTGTGGCCATAACGGCTCCTCTTGGTGGTTGTATACCCCGTAGGGGTATCTTTCGGTGCCAACGATATACCCCTTAGGGGTATGCGTCAACGAAGAATCAGCTCTTAGGAGACAATTTGAAAACGCTCTATGAATTGTGGCGAGAATATAAGCATCACACGGATGACGATGGGAGACAAGGAAGCCCGGGCGGCAACCCGGGCTTCTAATCACTAATACCAGCGCCGCCCGCCCCTGTTAAGCAATTCGGGCATTGCCAGTACACTTGCTATCTTACCCGATTGCCTTACTTTCGCAATCGTCATTCGTTGGAGCGCCAAAAGGCGCCCGAAGCCTACTCAACCTCGTCCGGCTCGGCCGCCCCGCCATCTCCCTCGCCGGGATCAAGGGCGCCTCGTTTGGCCGCCTCCGCGAACTTCGCCTTCATCGTCGGGTTTTTGTACGTGAGCTTGCGAATCGTGAGCGCATCCGCCTTGTCGTTGGCCAGGCGCAGTTGCCGCTCCGAGCTCGTGAGGTTCTCCTTGACCTTCTGGAGGTGCAGGATCGTCTTGTCTATCTCCTCGATCGCGGTCGAGAACTTCTTGCTCGCCGTCTCGTAGTTCTTGCCGAACTTCTCCTTGAAGTCGCTCAAGGCGTCTTCGAATCCAGTGATATCGATGTTTTGCTGCTTGATCTCCTCGAGCTCGCGACGAGCGCCCACGGCGTTCAGCCCGGCGTTACGCAGAAGCGAGATCAGCGGCAGGAAGAACTGCGGCCTGATGACGAACATCTTGGGGTACTCGTAGGACACGTCCACGATGCCCGTGTTATACAGCTCGCTCTCGGGCTCGAGCGTCGAGACGAGCACCGCGTACTCGCAACCCTTGTCGCGACGGTCCTTGTCGAGCTTCCTAAAGTGGTCGGCGTTCTTCTTGCGGTTCGTGGAGTTGTCGTCCTCGTTCTTCATGTCGAACATGATGGAGACGATCTCGACGCCGGAATCATCGACCTCGCGGAAGACGTAGTCGCCCTTGGTTCCGTCCACCACGTCGTTGTCCTTGTGGAACTCGGCGTGCGGGAAGGCCATCATGCGGACCTGGTTGAACTGCTGCTCGCAGTGCTGCTCCAGGGTCTCGCCGATGAGCTTGACCGAGAGGCGGCTCCGCTGGTTCTTGATGCGCTCGATCTCGTCTTCCTTGTCGCGAATGAGCTGGTCCTTGTACCCGAGCTGCTCGCCCATCTGCTGGCGAAGGCTCGCTTCCACCTGCTCGCGCTCGAGCTTGGCGGCGCGCACCTGACCCTGAAGCTCCACGATTTGCCGGCCCTTCTCGCCCACGGCCTCGGCAACGGCGAGGGCCTTCCGGCTCTCGTAGGCCTCCTGCGCAGACGCCGCCGCAGCCTCGAGCGATGCGATGCGCTGGTCTTTCGCGGAGATGGCGCCGGCCTGCTCGGAAAGCCGCTTCTCGAGCCGGCCCTCCCGCTCGGCGAGGTCTCGGGCAGCGGCGTCCTTGGCTTCGGCGAGCTCCTTGGAAGCGGCGTCCTTGGCCCGTGCGAGCTCGGCCGCCGCAGCCTCCTTGGCCTCGGCGAGCGCGCGGGCGCCCTGCGCCTCCGCCTCGGCGCGGGCGCCCTGTGCCTTGAGCTCGGCCTGCTCGACCTGGGCGCGAAGCTTCATGAGCTCGGCGTCCTTCTCGGCGAGCTTCTGCGCCGCCTCACCCTGAGCGGAGAGGCGGGCGTTCTCGCAATCCCCGTCGGCGCGCTCGACGCGGGCGGTCAGGTCGGCAATCGTGGCATCTGCCTGGGATTTCTCCGCCTGCAAGCGTTCGCGCAGCTTGTCTAGTTCGTCGGCATGCGCCCGTTGTGCGCCAAGAAGCTCCTGCTGCGCCTTCGCTTGGGCGTCTGCCAGGCGTTTCTCGGCCTGCTGCTCCGCCTGGGCAACCGCCGCGGCCACGGCGCTCTCCTGGTTCTGGCGGGCAAGTTCCATCCGCGCCGCGACGTCCTTCTCGAACTCCGCGTCGCGCACCTGCTTCACGATGTTCGCGTACTCCGACTCGTCCACGGTAAACGTCTGCCCGCAGTGGGGGCACCTGATCTCCGCCATGGGACCTCCTTGCTCGATTGATTGCCCTCAAGGCTACACCACGCATCGGACAAAAAATATAACCGCAGGTAGACGGTGCCGTAGAGGCACGGAGAAGCCCCCTCGCTTGGAAGTCGATCTCCAAGCGAGGGGCTTCTCGGCACATCCATCCGGCGACACCCCACAGCAGAGTGCCTCGGCCCCACCTACTCCCCCAGCTCGTCGAAGCGCAGGCACACCATGGCCACGTCGTCCTCGAGCGTGTGGCCCGTGAAGTCCTCGAGCGTCGCGAGCAGGCGGTTGAGGAACCCGTCGAAGGGCTTGTCGGCGGCGGACTCGCGCATGACCATGTCGCGCAGGCCCTGCTCGCCAAAGAACGCCCCGCTCGGGTCGCGCGCCTCAGTCGTGCCGTCGGTGTAGAGCAGCAGCACGTCGCCCACACCCAGCTTGCAAACGCCGTCCTGGTAGGAGATGTCGTGGAACGCGCCCACCACGCCCGACTGCACGTCGAGGATGGAGAGCTCCTCGGCCCCGGCGCGCACGAGCAGCGCGGGCGGGTGCCCGGCCGAGCAGTACGTGATCGTGCCCGCGGCCTTGTCGACGATCCCCACGAAGAGCGTGGCGAACGTCTCGACCCGCGAGAAGCCCAGCAAAAACTCGTTCAGCGTCCTCACCATCCGCGCCGGGGCGAGCCCCTCCCACGCATAGGCCCCCAGCGCGGTCTTCACCGCCGCCGAGACGGACGCGGCCTCGATGCCCTTGCCCGAGACGTCGCCCATAATCACGCACGCGCGGCCGCCCGGCAACGCGATGAGGTCGTAGAAGTCGCCGCCCACGAAGGCCGCGGCCGTCGCGGAGGAGTAGATCCCCTGAGCCGTGATGCCCTCGACGTGCTGGAGCTCGTTTTTCATGCCCATCTGCAGCGCCTGGGAGATGCGCTTGGTCTCGACGCGCGACGCCTCGCCGCGGACCACGTCGCGCACGCACTCGACCAGCCGGGCGAGGAACGCCTGTTCAACCTCGTCGAACGGCTCGGCCCCGTCCGGCCGCAGGAACAGGCACGCCCTGCGCGCCCCGGCCACGACGCCGCCGTCCAAGAGAATCGCCTCGCACGGCTCGCCGAGGTCGCGGAGCTTGTCGTGGAGCGCGGTCCCCGACCCCTGCGGGACCACGGCGATCCCGTCCGTCACGTGCCCGGCGATGAGCGTGTCGAGGTCGAGGTCGAGCTCGCAGCGGCCCGTGAGCGGCAGGTTCGCGGCCGCCCCGCCCTCGGGGCGTACCTCGAGCTCGACGAACGCCGCCTCGATCTCGTCGGCGGCCGACTTGAGCACCTCGACGATGCGCTCATGGACGTCGTCGTCCTCGGACATGCCGAGAACCGTCTCGCGCAGGTCGGAAAGAAGGTCCTCGAGCCGCGCCGCGTGCCGCGCCTGCAGCGACGAGAACGCGCCCGCGAGCTGCACGGCCAGGTAGTGGGCGACGGAGTCGAGCAGCCGCGCCTCTTCTTTGCGGATCGGGTGCTGACGGCGCCAGCCCACCTCGATGATGCTGATGACCTGGCCGTCGAACCACACCGGCACGGCGATGAAGCTCGTGAAGGGCGGCAGGAGCTTGGCCTGGACCTTCAGGATCTCGCGGGTGTCCTCGTTCGCCACCTCGCGGACCGAGAGACGGCCCGCCCGCAGCGCCTCGGAGCCCGGGGGCAACACGCGTAGGCGGATCGCCTTGCCCTCGCGCGTCGCCGCCGTCTCGATCGTGCGCCCATACGGCATGAAGCGCGCCGTGTGCGAGCCCTCCACCTGCCCGGCGGCGCCGCGCAGGTGGAATCCGTCGTTCCCCGCAAGGTAAACGACGGTGCCGTCCGCCTCGAGCGTCTCGTAGAGCCGCTCGAGCGTCCGGTTGAAGAGGTCGCTCACGTCGCTCGCGTCGAGCGTGTCCAGCACGATGTTCAAGGCGCCCGAGAGCCTGTGGTTCGCGCGGCGCAGGTCCTCGAGGGTGCGCTCCGCCTCACGCGCGCCGCTCGCCTCGGCCCCCGCGCGCGAGGCCACGAGCAGGTACGTCTCGCCCGGCGCCTGGACCGACTCGCAGCGCACCGAGCACGCGACCATGCCGCCCGAGAGCGTCCTGAGCGCGGCCGCGCAGGTGGAGCCGTCGAGGGCGAAGGGAAGGTCGTCGGCTATGCCCGCAAGCTCGGCATCGTCCGGCCCGTCGGCCTCCTCGAAGCCCTTCTCGGCATGCCGGCCGGCGTCGTCGAGCTCGGGGAAAAGGACCCGCACGTCGATGCCCACGAGCGACGAGCCCTCCCCCTCCGATCCGCCGCCCGCCTCGAAGAAGTCCTCGGCCTCGTCGTTCGCGAGAAGCACGCGCCCCGCGCCATCGAATATGAGCACAGCGTCGCTCGTGAGCTGCAAGAGCCGGCTCAAGGTCCCCACGAGGCTTCCCTCGCCGATGCCCTCCATGTGCCGCTTCGCCAGACCGCCGCGCGCCATACTCACTCCTCGTCGGGTCGGTAGATCTCCTCGGGTCGCAGGAAGTCGAGCCCGCTCTCGCGCAGCTTGATTTCCAGGGGCTCGCCCGTGACCTTGATGACGTCGACGGTCCTCTGACCGAGCGAGCAGGTATAAGCGTACTCCACGTTGAGGTCGCTCGACGCGATGCGGTCAAGAAGCCCGCCGAGCGCCCCGGGGACGTTGTCGACCTCGGCGGCCACCACGCGCGAGCACATGGCGTTGTAGCCGGCGTCCGAGAGCATCCGTGCGGTCGTGCGCGGCTCGTCGCACAGCACGCGCACGATCCCGAAGTCGCCGGTATGGGAAACCATGAGGGCGTAGATCTGGATCCCTTTGGCCCCCAGGAGCCCGCACATGCGCGCGAGGTTGCCGGGGTTGTCGGGCAAGCAAACCGTGAGCTGGTCGATCATCTGGGGCTCCCCTCGTAGCAGGCGCGCCCATAAAGCGCGCCGTAGCTGGACTTGAGAGCATCATAGGGACATGGCAAGCCGTACCGTCCCAGCCAAGAAGACCGTTACCAAGCTTTCCCCGGCCTGAATTCGTTTCGATACGAAAAAAGCGAGCCTCCTAAGAGACTCGCTCAATTTCGTGGTGTCGGAGGCGGGACTTGAACCCGCACGACCTTTTAGTCAGTCACTAGCACCTCAAGCTAGCGCGTCTGCCAATTCCGCCACTCCGACGTTCTGCGTTTGGTTGCTGCTGTTTTGCTGCTCCCTTGCGCGAGGAGTAATATAGCATGCTTCAAATCACCGATGCAAGCGAGAATCTCAAGAAATTTTGGGACATTCCAAAAATCTTGCGTTTGCGCAGGTAGACGCCTTACTCGCCAAACATGGCGCTCACGATTTGGTCTTCGGCGCCGTCGTCGAGGCTCCAGCTGCCGTCGGAATCCTTGCTTACCGGCAAGTCGACCTGCACATCGCGCGGCTGCGCCTCGTCGGTCACCTTGGTCAGGGCCTCTCCGGCAATGGCGTAGATCTTCTCCTCCGACGCGTCGGTCAGGTCCAGAGAAGAAACCTCGTTCATGAACTCCGAGGTGAAGTCGTTCATGATCGCCTGGAGCGACTTGCAGCTCACCGTAACGTGGGCCACGGCGGTACCGGCGTCCCTATCGACGTCGACCCCGTCGATCTTGTAGTCGAAGCCGTTCATGAAGGACTTGAAGTAGTCCTCGGCATCGATCCCCAACTGGGTGAAGCCCTCGCCCGCCTCGTTGGTCAGCTCCTGCAGGGTCTTCTCATCGAGGCTCTTGACCTGGGAGAACTCGGCGTCGACCCCCTGTCTGATGACCTCCTCGGCGGACGGCCCGGAGCTGCAGCCCGTAAGCGCGAGCGTCGTCGCCGTCAGAACGGTCGCCGCAACCTTCAGAAAGCCCTTCTTCATTGCCACTCCTTCATCCAAGCGTCTTCCCTTGCCCTCAATCCTATCTGCAAAAATTGGGGACAGGTTCAAAAGACTTCCAAATGGAAGAATTTCGAACCTGTCCCCAAAAGCTTTCATTTGGAAGAAAAACGAACCTGTCCCCAAATGTTGTCAGCTAGAGCTCGATGGAATTGCCCTTGATCGGGTTGGGCGCGGCGAAGTGGCACGCGCAGAAGTGGCCGGGCGCGACCTCGCGGAACTCGGGGCGCTCCTGCGAGCACTTCTCGCACGCGATCGGGCAGCGCGTGTGGAAGCAGCAGCCGGAGGGCGCGTCGATCGGCGACGGCGGGTCGCCGGCCAGGACGATGCGCTCGCGGCTCGCCTGCACGTCGGGGTCGGGCACCGGGACGGCGGAGAGCAGCGACTGGGTGTAGGGGTGGTACGGCTCGTCGTAGAGCGTCTTCCAGTCGGAGTACTCCATCATGTTGCCCAGGTACATGACTCCGATGTTGTCGGAGATGTGCTGCACGACGGAGAGATCGTGGGCAATGAAGAGGTACGCGGTGCCGTACTCGTCCTGCAGGTCGTTCAGCAGGTTCAGGACCTGCGCCTGGATGGAGACGTCGAGCGCCGAGACCGGCTCGTCGCAGATGATGAGCTTGGGCTTGAGCGCGAAGGCGCGGGCGATGCCCACACGCTGGCGCTGGCCGCCGGAGAACTCGTGCGGGTAGCGGTTGATGTGCTCGGGGTTCAGGCCCACGACGTCGAGAAGCTCGCGGACGTACTTCTCGCGCTCGGCGGCGTCGGGCATGACGCCATGGATGATGAGCGGCTCGGAGACGATCTCGCCGATGGTCATGCGGGGGTTGAGCGACGCGTAGGGGTCCTGGAAGATGAACTGCATGTTGCGGCGCATCTCCTTGAGCTCCTTCTTGGACATCTCGCCGACGTCCTTGCCCTCGAAGAAGACCTTGCCGCTCGTGGGATGCGTGAGGCGCATGATGCAGCGGCCGGTCGTCGACTTGCCGCAGCCGGACTCGCCCACGAGGCCGAAGGTCTCGCCGGGGTAGATGTCGAAGGAGACGTCGTTCACGGCGTGGACGCTCTTCTTGGAGAAGCGCTTGCCAAAGACGCCCGACTCGACGGGGAACTCCTTGCAAAGGTGCTGCACAGAAAGCAGCGGGGTCCTGTTCTCGGCCATTAGGCCTCGCCTCCCTTACGGTTACGCGAGTTCTCGGGGGCGTTCGCGGCGACGAAGGACTCGTCGCCCGCGTAGTGGCAGCGCGCGAAGTGGCCGGGCGCGACCTGGACGCGCTCGGGGACCTCGGAGCGGCACTTGTCGGTGGCATAGGGGCACCTCGGCGCGAAGGCGCAGCCAGAAGGCAGGTTCACAAGCGAGGGAGGGTTGCCCTCGATGGGCGTGAGCGGGCGCTTCTCGTTGCCCTCGGGCTTGGGGATCGAGCGCATGAGACCCCAGGTGTAGGGGTGGTGCGGCTGATAGAAGATCTCGTCGGCGGTGCCCATCTCGACCGGGGAGCCGGCGTACATGACCATGATCTTGTCGGCGACGTCGGCCACGACGCCCAGGTCGTGGGTGATCATGATGATCGCGTTGCCGTTCTTCTTCTGCATCTCCTTCATGAGCTCGACGATCTGCGCCTGGATGGTCACGTCGAGGGCCGTCGTGGGCTCGTCGGCGATGAGGATGTCCGGGTCGCAGGCGAGCGCCATGGCGATCATGACGCGCTGGCGCATGCCGCCCGAGAACTGGTGCGGGTAGTCCTTCACGCGCTGCTCGGGGTTGGGGATGCCCACGAGGTCAAGAAGCTCGATGGCGCGCTTCGTCGCCTGCTCCTTCGTGTAGCCGCGGTGCAGGCGCAGGCCCTCGCCAAGCTGGCGGCCGATCGTGTAGACCGGGTTGAGCGACGTCATGGGGTCCTGGAAGATCATCGCGATGTCGTTGCCGCGGATGTGCTGCATCTCGGCCTCGCTCATCTTGAGAAGGGACTTGCCGCGGTAGCGCACGTCGCCGCCCTCGATGCGGCCCGGGGGCATCTCGATGAGGCCCATGATGGTGAGCGAGGTCACGGACTTGCCGGAACCCGACTCGCCCACGACGCCCAGGGTCTCGCCGCGGTCCAGCGTGTAGGAGACGCCGTTCACGGCCTTGACCACGCCGTCCTCGGTGTGGAAGTACATCTTGAGGTCGTCGACCTCGAGCAGGTGGGAGCCCTCGGGGACCGGCTGGTTCTTCAGGTCGTCCGCCGGGTCGAGGACCTTCTTCTTGCCAAACGCCATCTTCTATCACGCATCCTTCATCTTGACGTCGAGGGCATCGCGCAGGCCGTCGCCCAGCAGCGTGAAGGCCAGGACGGTGAGCAGGATGGCGAGGCCCGGCATGATCATGAGCCAGGGCTGGGTCGCGAGGTACTTCTGGCCGTCCTGGATCATGATGCCCCAGGAGGGGTTCGGCGGGGTGACGCCCATGCCCAAGTACGAGAGCGCCGCCTCGGTGAGGATGGCGCCGCCCACGTTCATCGTGGCGTAGACCACGATGGAGGCGACGGAGTTCGGGAAGATGTGGCGGGCGATGATGCGCAGGTCGGAGGCTCCCATGGCGCGCGCCGCGTCCACGTAGTCGTTCTCCTTGACCGTGAGGATCGCGCTTCGGAAGACGCGCGCGATCGACGGCCACCCCAGGATGCCGATGGCTATGAAGACGTTCGTGATGCCCTGACCCAGGACGGCGAGAAGCACGATGACGAACAGCGTGTACGGGAACGCGAGGAAGACGTCGGCCAAGCGCATGATGATCGTGTCCCAGATGCCGCCGTAGTATGCGGCGAGCGCGCCCATGACGAGGCCGATCGCAGTCGAGATGGCGGTGGCGAGCACGCCGACCACGAGCGAGACGCGGGCGCCGTAGATGACGCGCACGAGTACGTCGCGGCCGAGCGAGTCGGTGCCGAAGGGGTGCTCGGGCGAGGGCGGGAGCTTGGAGAGCGTGGCGGACATGGTCGTGTCCGTCTCGGTGGGCGAGCCCAGCCACTGCGGGGCCCACAGGTCGGCCGTCACGGCCACGAGGATGATGAACAAGATCCAGATGAGCCCAATCATGGCGAGCTTGTTGCGACGCAGGCGTTTCCAGGCGTCACTCCACAGGGTACGGCTCTTCTCGGGGGCCGCGGCCTCGGCCTTGGCGGCCGTTTCCTTCTTTGACATGCCTCGCACCTCCCTATTTCTCGGTCTTCGAGGAGCCAAAGCGGATCCTGGGGTCCAGGAAGGCGTAGCTCACGTCGACGATGAGGTTGATGATCATTACCACGATGACGATGATCGTGACGCCGCCCATGACGATGGGCCAGTCACGCTGGCTGATGGCGTTGTAGATCTCGTTGCCCACGCCCGGCCAGTTGAAGACGGTCTCGGTCAGGATGGCGCCGGCGAGCATGGTGCCGAAGTCGATGCCGATGTAGGTGACGACGGGGATCATCGCGTTCTTGAGGGCATGGTGCCAGATGACGTCCCTGCGCGAGAGGCCCTTGGCGCGCGCCGTGCGGATGTAGTCCTGGTTCATGACCTCGAGCAGCTGCGAGCGCATGATGCGCGCGGTGTAGGCCGTGGAGACGGAGGCGAGCGTGATGGCGGGCAGGATGTAGTACACCCAGTCCTCGAACTCGCCGTTCACGCCGCCCGCGCCCGAGATGGGCAGGTAGAAGGCGCCGCCCGTGGCGTCCTTGATCCAGATGCCAAAGACAAGCTGCAAGATCATGCCCAGCCAAAACGCCGGCATGGCGACCATGACCGACGTGAAGAGCGTGACGAACACATCCCAGAACGAGTAGCGCTTGATGGCCGAGACGAGGCCCGCGCCTATGCCGACCACCGCCTCGATGCAGATGGCGACGATGGCGAGCTTGACCGTGTACGGGTACTTCTGCGCCAGGATGTCCGCGACAGGCATGGACTTCTTGTAAGAAGTGCCCAGGTCGCCGTGGAGAAGGCCGGACAGGTACGTGACGTACTGCTGCGGCAGCGGCGTCTCGATCGTGTCGCCGTTCTCGTCGTAGACCGGGTTGCCGTCGTCATCGGTGAGGATGAGGCCGTGCTGCGCCTTGATGGCGATCTCCGTCTCGGGGCTCAGCGCCTTGTCGCCGGCGATGAGCTTGATGGGGTCGCCGGGCACCACGTTCTGCAAGAGGAACATGATGATGGTGACGCCCAGGAAGACGGGGATGAACTGAAGGACTCGCTTCAGGATGTACTTTCCCATGTGGGACTCCCCTACTTGGCTCTTGCTACTACTCGGGGCGCCTCGCGATCCCGCAAAATGGGACATAAATCGGGGTGATTATGTCTCATTTTGCGGGGGTCGCGCGTGTCTCGCGGCCCCTATGCCGCGAGGCTGAATCCCAGCTTAACGGCATGACTTTCGAACTCGAAGGAGGGGCGAAGCGCTCCCAGGCGGCTTCGCCCCTCCTCTTTAGGCTATGTTCGCGCTCGGCAAACGATGGCCCTTACGCCAGCTCGGCGGAGGCCATGTGGTTGCGGCGGCCGGCGTCGAAGTTGAAGGACTTCAGCTTCTTGGAGGCCACGACCTCGTGCGCGTAGTACATGATGGGCGCGACGGGGCAGGCGTCGCCGATAAGCGCGTCGGCCTCCTGCATCTTCTTCACGCGCTCGTCGTCGTCGACGGTGGTACGAGCATCGTTCAGGAGCTTGTCCACCTCGTCGTCGGCGAAGTAGGAGCAGTTGTCGCCGCCGATGCTCGCGGAGTTGAAGAGCGCGTACAGGAAGTTGTCCGCGATCGGGTAGTCGGCGGTCCAGCCAAGGCGGCCGGTCTGCGTGTTGCCGGAGCGGTAGTCGGCCAGGATGGCCTTCCACTCGCGCGTGTCGGCCACGGCGTCGATGCCGATTGCCTTGAGGTCGGCCTGAACCATCTCCATGATCTCCTTGTGGCCACCCTCGGGGTTGTAGGAGATCTGGATCTTCAGGTTGCGGTTGCCGTCGGCGTCGGCCGGGTAGTTCTTGTCGAGAAGGGCGGCGGCGGCGTCCTTATCGTACTTGGAGTACTTCCAAGCGCCCTCCTTGTAGCCCATGATCTTCGGCGGGAGGATGTCGTCGGCCGGCTTACGGATGCCGTTGTAGAGCGTGTCGCAGATGGCCTGGCGGTTGATGGCCAGGGAGATGGCGCGACGGACGTCGACGTCCTTCAGGGTCTCGTCCTGGCAGTTCATGTTGAGGTAGTAGACGGAGACCTCGGCGCCGGTCAGGCACTGCTTGCCCGGGGTGGCGGTGTAGCCGTCGTCGGACTCGCCGTACTGGGAGAGGGCGTCGGTGATGGACGCGGGCGGGATCTCGGCGACGTCGTAGTTACCGGCGGTGAACTCGCGGTAGCCGGTCTCGACGTCCTTCTGGATGTTGAACTGGATGGCCTTGACCTTGGGCTTGTCGCCATAGTAGTCGTCGAAGGCCTTCACGTTGATGTACTGGCCGTCGGTCCAGGAGCCGTCCATCTGGAAGGGGCCGTTGCCGATCGGGGCGAGGTAGAAGGCGTCCTGCTGGTCGGCGTCCTCGACGACCTTGGGCGCGGGGGCCAGGGCCGGGTGAGCGGCGACGTAGGGGAAGTCGGCGTAGGGCGAGGTGAGCTTCACGACGAAGGTCTCGGCGTCCTTGGCGACGCAGCCGGAGAGCATGACCTTGCCGGTGGTGTCGGCGAGGCACTCGTCGTAGCCCTCGACCAGGGCCAGGTGGTAGTCGAGCACGCCGGCGTTCTTGTGGCCGTAGGACGGGTTAACGACGCGGGTCCAGCCGCGGACGAAGGACTCGGCGTCCACGTCCTCGCCGTTGTGGAACTTCATGCCCTTGTGCAGGTGGAACGTGAACTCGGTGGCGTCGTCGTTGGCCTCCCAGGAGTCGGCGGCCTTGGGGATGAGCTTGTCCTGGTCGTAGTCGAAGTCGGTGAGGGAGTCGAAGAGCAGGTAGCCGACCTGGGTGCCCTGGTCCTCGTTCAGGTTGTAGGCATCGATGCAGTCGGGGTTGGAGATGTAGTACTTGACGGTGCCGTCGGAAGCGGTGGAAGCGCTGTCGCCCGAGGTCGAGGCAGAGCTGTCGGACTTCTTGCCGCAGGCAGCAAGGGCCGCGAGGGCGCTGGCCGCGAGGCCGCCCTTCACGAAGTTGCGGCGAGTGACGCCGCCGTTCGTGTTCTGTGCCATAAAGGTTCCTCCTCCTTTATGCGGGTCGGGCAACCCTTTTGCCCGCACAACCCGCCGATCTGCCGTGGTTTTGGCCCCGCTTCTTGCGCAGAGGCGCTTCGACCACATCAGATATGGGAGCTACTTTACCAAAGTGCAGCACGCATCTTTGAACAGCAGTCGATTATTACGTCTCTTTTAACAATCGGCTTACAGAAGGAAAGAGGCATATACGCCCTCCCCTCGTCTTCTTGGCAAGAAAAAAGGGCGCCCAAAGACGCCCTTCTCAATAACTCGATGTTGTTCTCGCCTAGCCGATGGTGCCCACCGGGAAGGTGATCGCCATCACGATGATGCACACGATGAAGACCGTGGTGGTGATGACCGTCAGGCGATCGAGATTCTTCTCCCAGATACCGGAGCCGGAAGCGGAATTGTACAGGGATGAAGCGATCATATCGGAGACGCCGGTGCCCTTGCCGGAGTGCATGAGGACGAGGATGACGGTCAGGATTCCGGAGATGAAAAGAAGCGCGAGAAGCACGATGTTGAGCGGGTTCAAAGGTGTTCTCCTTCAAAGGTTCGGTTCATACAGTGGATAACTGTACCACAGCCGTCAACCTGAGCGATGCCAAGCTCGCAGCACACAAAATAGGCAGGCCATCAAGAAACGCGCCCGCCGGCTGGGATGGCCGACGGGCGCGTTCGCAAAATGCTTATCGAGAAGGACGCTACGCCTCGGTGGCGAGCACGCGGCCCGTCATCTCGGCGGGACGCTCGACGCCCATCATCGAGAGGATGGTGGGGGCGATGTCGGAGAGACGGCCGTCCTCGACGCCGGTGAGCTTGACCGGCTTGTCGTCGACGACGATCAGCGGTACGCGGTTCGTCGTGTGGGCGGTGAAGGGCTTCTCCTTGCCGTCCACGACGTCGTACATGTGGTCTGCGTTGCCGTGGTCGGCCGTGATGAGGGCGAAGCCGCCCTTGGCGAGAATGGCCGGGATGACCTTGGACAGGCCGTCGTCGACGGCCTCGCAGGCCTTGACCGCGGCCTCGACGACGCCGGTGTGGCCCACCATGTCGCAGTTGGCGTAGTTGACCACGTAGAAGTCGGCGGCATCGTCGTTGATGGCCTCGACGAGCTTCTCGGTGACCTCGGGCTCGCTCATCTCGGGCTTGAGGTCGTACGTGGCGACCTTGGGCGACGGGATGAGGACGCGGGTCTCGTTCTTCTTGGGCTCCTCGACGCCGCCGTTGAAGAAGAACGTGACGTGCGCGTACTTCTCGGTCTCGGCGGTGTGGAGCTGCTTCAAGCCGTTATCGGCCAGGACGTCGGCGAGGACGTTGGCCGGGACGGTCTTGGGGAACGCGACGTGCACGTCGAAGGAGTCGTCGTACTCGGTCATCGTGACGAAGTCGGCGAGCTTCGGGGTCTTCGTGCGCTCGAAGCCGTCGAAGTCGGCCTGCGTCATGGCGCGGGTCATCTCGCGAGCACGGTCCGGGCGGAAGTTGAAGAAGATGACAGCGTCGCCGTCGTTGACGCCTGTGGCGTCGAGCACGAACGGCTTGACGAACTCGTCGCCGCGCGGGTCCTCGGCGTAGTAGTCGCGCAGGCCCTGCTCAGCGGACGTGGCCGAGACGCCCTTGCCGGAGACGATGGCGTCATAGGCAAGCTGCTCGCGGTCCCAGCGGTTGTCGCGGTCCATGCCGTAGTAGCGGCCGGCGACCGTCGCGATGGCGGTGTCGTTGCCGTACTTCGCGGAGACCTTCTCGCAGTAGGCCTGAAGGTCGTGCATGAAGCCGGCGCCGGACTGCGTGGGGACGTCGCGGCCGTCCGTGAAGGCATCGATGCGCACGCGGGACAGGCCACGCTCGCCGGCCATCTCGAGCAGCGCCTCGGCGTGGCCCATCTCGGAGTGGACGCCGCCGTTGGAGATGAGGCCCATGACGTGCAGCGTGGAGCCGTTCGCCTTGACCTTGTCCATAGCGGCCACGATGGCCTCGTTCTTCTTGAACGAGCCGTCCTTGATGGCGTTGTTCACGAGGGACAGCGACTGGAAGACAATCCGGCCGGCGCCGATGTTCAGGTGACCGACCTCGGAGTTGCCCATCTGGCCGTCGGGAAGGCCCACGTCCTCGCCGGAGGCGCCGAGGGTGGTGTGGGGATACTTCGCGTTCAGCGAGTCGATGAACGGGCGCTTAGCCAGGGAGACGGCGTTCTCGGGGCCGGCGGGAGCCAGGCCGCAGCCGTCCATGATGACGAGAAGCGCAGGGGTACGAACTGCAGACATCGTGTTCTACTCCCCTGCCTTGACGACCATGGCCGCGAAGTCCTCGGCCTTGAGGGAGGCGCCGCCCACGAGGGCGCCGTCGACGTCGGGCTTGGAGACGAGCTCGGCGATGTTGCCGGGCTTGGCGGAGCCGCCGTAGAGCACGCGGATGCCGTCGGCCTTCTCCTGGCCAAAAATCTCGGCCAGGGTCTTGCGGATGGCGCCGCAGACCTCCTGAGCGTCGTCGGCAGTGGCGGTCTTGCCGGTGCCGATGGCCCAGATGGGCTCATAGGCCACGACGTACTTGGACGGGTCGTCGATCTCGAGGCCCTCGGTGTCGGCCTTGACCTGGTTCACGACGAACTCGACGTGCTTGCCTGCCTCGCGGACCTCAAGCGGCTCGCCGCAGCAGGAGATGGGGACGATGCCGTGGGCCATGAGGACCTTGGCCTTCTTGTTGATGTCCTCATCGGTCTCGCCGAAGTAGCCGCGGCGCTCGGAGTGACCGATGATGCAGTAGGTGGCGCCGACGGACTCGAGCATGCTGGGGGCCGTCTCGCCGGTGAAGGCGCCGGACTCCTCGAAGTAGACGTTCTGCGCACCGAGGGCGAAGGGGGCCTTCGTCTGCTCGATGACCTGGGAAACACCCTTGAGGTCGACGGTCGGGGGGCACACGACGACGTCGACGTCGCCCGTGCCAGAGGCAAGCTGGTCGGCAAGGCCCTGCGCGAGCTCGACGCCCTCGGTGTAGGTCTTGTTCATCTTCCAGTTGCCGGCGATCATGAGTTTACGCATCGAGAAGTGCCTCCACTCCAGGAAGGGCCTTGCCCTCGACGAGCTCCATGGAAGCGCCACCGCCGGTGGAGATCCAGCTCATCTTGTCGGCCAGGCCGAACTTGTTGACGGCCGCGACGGAGTCGCCGCCGCCGATGATGGACGTGCAGTCGGAGTCGGCCACGGCGCGGCAGACGGCCTCGGTGCCCTCGGCGAACTGGTCCATCTCGAAGACGCCCATGGGGCCGTTCCAGAAGACGGTCTTGGCGCCCTTGATGGCCTCGGCGTAGAGCTCGCGGGTCTTGGGGCCGATGTCCATGCCCATGCGGTCATCGGGGATCTTGTCGGAGTCGACGATCTCGCCCTTGGCATCCTCGCCAAAGTGGTCGGCGACCACGTTGTCGACGGGGAGAAGGATCTTGACGCCCTTGTCCTCAGCCTTCTTCAGCATCTCGCCGGCGCGCTCGACCCAGTCCTCCTCCTTGAGGGAGGTGCCCACGGTGTAGCCCTTGGCCAGGAAGAAGGTGTAGGCCATGCCGCCGCCGATGATCAGGGTGTCGGCGGAGTCGATGAGGTGGTCGAGGACGCCGATCTTGGAGGAAACCTTGGAACCGCCCACGATGGCGACGAAGGGGCGCTCAGGGTCGGCGAAGATGCCGGTCAGGGTGTCGACCTCCTTCTCGAGCAGGAAGCCGGCGTAGGCCGGGAGGTAAGCGGCGGGGCCCACGACGGAGCCCTGGGCGCGGTGAGCGGTGCCGAAGGCGTCGAGGACGAAGATGTCGCCGTAGGAAGCGAGCTTCTTGGCGATCTCGGGGTCGTTCTTCTTCTCGCGCTTGTCGAAGCGGACGTTCTCCAGGACGAGGATGTCGCCCGGCTGGAGGGCGGCCACGGCCTCGGTGGCCTTCTCGCCGTAGGTGTCCTCGACGAACTTCACGTCATAGCCGGTGAGCTCGGCGAGCTTCTCGGCGGCGGGGCGCAGGGAGAGCTCGGGCTGGAAGCCGGTGCCATCGGGACGGCCGAGGTGGCTCATCAGGATGATCTTGGCGTTGTGCTCCTTGAGGTACTTGATGGTGGGGATGGCGGCGCGAACGCGGGTGTCGTCGGTCACGACGCCGTCCTTCAGGGGCACGTTGAAGTCAACGCGCATCAGAACGCGCTTGCCGTCGACGTCTGCGTCGCGAACGGTCTTCTTGGTAAAAGCCATGTTCACTCCTTGGAGTTACGGGCGAATAAAAAAGGGGCGCGGCCGCGGCCCGAAAGCTGCGACCGCACCCCTCCATGTGAAGCGAGGCGAGAAAAGTTACGCGACGAACTTCTCGAAGTACTTGATGGTGCGGACCATCTGAGAGGTGTAGGAGTTCTCGTTGTCGTACCAAGAGGTCACCTGGACGAGGGTCTGGCCGTTGCCGAGGTCGGAGGCCATGGTCTGGGTGGCGTCGAAGATGGAGCCGTGGGTCTCGCCGACGATGTCGCGGGAGACGATCTGATCCTCGTTGTAGGCGAAGGTCTCGGGGATGGTCTCGGCATAAGCCTTCATAGCAGCGTTGACCTCGTCGACGGTGACCTTCTTGTCAACGACGGCGTAGAGGTTGGTGAGGGAGCCGGTCGGCGTAGGAACGCGCTGGGCGGCACCGATGAGTTTACCGTTGAGCTCGGGGAGAACCAGGCCGATAGCCTTGGCGGCACCGGTGGTGTTGGGGACGATGTTCTCGCTGCAGGCGCGGGAGCGACGGAAGTTGCCCTTGCGCTGCGGGCCGTCGAGCGGCATCTGGTCGCCGGTGAAGGCGTGGATGGTGGTCATGATGCCGGAGACGATGGGGGCGAAGTCGTTCAGGCCCTTGGCCATCGGGGCGAGGCAGTTGGTGGTGCAGGAGGCAGCGGAGATGATGTTGTCATCAGCGGTGAGCTGCTCGTGGTTGACGTTGTAGACGATGGTGGGCAGGTCGTTGCCGGCAGGAGCGGAGATGACGACCTTCTTGGCGCCAGCGTTGATGTGGGCCTGAGCCTTGGCCTTGCTGGTGTAGAAGCCGGTGCACTCGAGAACGACGTCGACGTCGAGGTCGCCCCAAGGCAGGTTGTTGGCGTCGGCCTCCTTGTAGATCTTGATCTCCTTGCCATCGACGATGATGGAGTCCTCGGTGGCCTCGACCTTGTGGTCACGGGAGTAGTTGCCCTGCGTGGAGTCGTACTTCAGCAGGTAAGCGAGCATGTCGGGGGAGGTGAGGTCGTTGATAGCGACGATCTCGGAGCCCTCGTGACCGAACATCTGGCGGAAAGCCAGACGGCCGATGCGACCAAAGCCGTTGATAGCAACCTTTACTGCCATGCCTTCTCCTTTCACGAGGCCGCGGGGCTTGTCCCCCCAGCCTGCTTCTGAATGGCAATCAATGCCATGGGTTAGTGTACCTCAGAAGGGGGCCGCTTTATACCGCTCTCAGCAAATTGAACGAAACAAAATGGCCATTTTGTCCGAAATTTTAGTCATTTTGACCATGAAATCGCTAAATTTCGACCACAACTCGACCCGTTCGCCGAGCTAATCGGGCCGTTTGCGAAGAATCCCGCCGCGCAGCGGCTTCGGGCAGCGGGCAAGCGTTATTTGCCCGAGGGAGAGGCTACCTCCCCTGCCCGTGCTCCGCCTCCTCGACGAGTTCCTGGAGCCTGAGCAGCCGGTGGTACATCGCGGACTTCGAGGCGGGCGGGTCGAGCACCTGCCCCAGCGCCGCGAGCGAGAGCTCGGGGTTCTCCCTGCGCGCCTCGCAGAACGCGCGAATCGCGGGGGGAAGAGAGCCCATGACCTGGGCCTTCTCGGCACGCTCTATGAGGAGGAGCTGCTCGGCGGCGGCGTCCGTCGAACGGGCCTGGTTCGCCATCTCGGCGTTCACTCGGCGGTTGACGTCGTTCTTCACGGACTTCTTTGCGCGGGCGACCTCGACGACGCGGGCCATGCGGCCGGCGCCCATCCCGCGCAGGAGGACGATTATGTCGTCGAAGCTCTTGAGGTAGATCGCGTAGGCGCCGCGGCGGTGGTTGAGGCGCGGCGTGACGCCGAAGGAGCCGATGAGCGCGGCGAGCTCGCGGGCGAAGTCCTCCCCCGTCACGGCAATCTCCAGGTGGAAGTCGCCGCGCGGGTCGGCGATGAAGCCGCCCGCCATGAACGCGCCCCGGACGAAGGACGCGATGGCCGCGCGGGTGCGCAGGAGGTTCCGGGGGACGCCCGTGGAGAGGCCGTGGCCCGGGACGAGGATGCCGAGCTTCTCGAGGTCCTCGGCGAGCTCGTCCTGCTCGGGGATCTCGATGAGGTAGTTGCGGGTCTTGTGCAGGACGCTCCTGCGCACGGTGAGAGAGGTCTCGAGGCCGAAGAGCTTGTGGGTGAGCTTGATCGCCGTGCGCGCCACGGCGCCGGTCTCGGTCGCGACGCGGATGGAGTAGCGCCCCGCGCCCCTGAACGAGAGCGTGCCGCACACGCGGATGAGGGCCGAGAGCTGGGCGGACTCCGCCAACTCGGTGGGGCCCTCCAGGCGCGAGAGCTCGTCTTTGACCTCGGCGGTAAACGACATACTAGCTCGTCCTCACGTTGGCGAGGGCGAGGTCGCGGTGCGACAGGCTCACGTGGTAGCCGCCGCGCTGCAGGTAGTCGGCCGTGGCGTTCGCGATGGCGACGCTGCGGTGCTGGCCGCCGGTGCAGCCCACCGCGATCGAGAGGTGGCTCTTGCCCTCGGCGACGTAGCCCGGCATGGCAACGTCGAGCAGACGGTACCAGGCATCGAGGAATTTCTTGGTGACGTCGTTTTGCAGCACGAAGTCGCGGACCGGGGCGTCGTTGCCCGTGAGCGGGCGCATCTGCGGGTCGTAGAAGGGGTTGGGCAGGAAGCGGACGTCGATCATGAGGTCGGCCTCGACCGGCATGCCGTGCTTGAAGCCAAACGAGAAGACGGAGACCTCCATGAGCTGCTGGTCGGTGAGCTCGCTGAAGGAGCGACGCAGGCGGGCACGGAGCTCCTTGGTGGCGAGATTGCTCGTGTCGATCACGAGGTCGGAGGCGTCGCGGACCGCTTGGAGCTGGATGCGCTCGCGCGAGATGGCCGAGGCGAGCGACTCGCCGGGCGCCGCCAGGGGATGGCGACGACGGTTCTCGTCGTAGCGGCGCATGAGGACGGAGTCGGAGGTGTCGAGGAAGACCACCTTGCAGGAGATCTCGTGCTCGCGGAGCTGCTTTATGGAGTCGTTGATCTCGTCGAAGAGGCCCTGGCTGCGGAGGTCGCACGTCACGGCGAGGTGGCGGCCGACGCCGGAGTTGATGCCCACGACCTCGGCGAGCTGCAACAGCAGGCGCGGCGGGAGGTTGTCGATGCAGAAATAGCCCATGTCCTCAAAGACATGGAGGGCCTGCGTGCGGCCGGAGCCTGACATGCCGGTGATGACGATGACGTCTGGAACGCGGCTGCGGCTCTCCGCCGCGCGCATCATCTGGGCATCCGCTTCCTGCATCGCGTCTCCTCTCGTTGGTAGTGGTTTTTCGAGTATACGGCAGGTGGGGGCGAGACCACTTTTGGGGATTCCGCCGCCCATTTCGCATCTGCGCGGCCCCTCACGGGGATAAAGCGGAACATCTCTGTGACTCGCAAGCGACTCACCGAGTAGACGAGGTGTTTCTAGCAAATAGGTCATTCCCTCTACCGGCAGATATGCAAAGTTGAATCACCTTGATACTCAACGATTCACCTCCGAGTCACAGAGATGTTCCGATTTCACGCTCGCGGCAATCGAATTGGCCCTCAACGAGAGCTCGCCGCCCTAACGGCCAAACAGATCGTCACGCAGCTGGCTCGCGAGTTCCTCCTGGTGAGGCCCTCGTTTCCTCAAAGCAACCCCTCGCAACGAGGCAACGGTTGCGGAAAGCGCGGCAAAGGAGCGGTCGTCTTTAAGCTGTCCATACGTCACCGGGAGAACTGTGACCCCCATGTGCATGAGGGCCGATGCCCTATCGGCATCCGAGAGGTAGCCTTCCTCGTTGTCATGAGCCAAGCCACTCTGGCATTCCAGGTCGAGCGCCGCGTCCTCCCAAAACAGATCGGCGAAACAGTGATGTCTCTTTGCGAGGTTTCTCGCCTCGCGGTTCAGGTCGATCCGGGCGTTGAAAGACATCCCCTCGTGTCCCTCCCCGCCCAAGGCCCGCGGCAGGCCCAACATAATTCCCGTCTTCGCCTCAAACGGGGAGGCGGCGCCTGGCGCAATATGCGACGAGAGGTCTTTGAGCCGGCGCGCTCCCCTTTTGGTCTCGGCGACCTCAGCGATTTCGGCGAGTCCTTCAGGAGTACAAAGAGGGCCACGGCTCCACAAATCTGCAAAGGAGCCGTCCTTGCGCTTGACCGGTTTCCACCCATCAAAGAGCCCTCGTCCACCCCGACGTGCGACTCCATCCATAAGAGTAAGGTAGGGCCTTGGAGCCCGATACGGCGAATACGCCCCAATGTGCTCGGCAACGAGCAGCGCCGAATTTCCAAGGGAACTCGACCCCATAAGCTGAAGCAAGGCGAACTCCGGCCTTTGAACCCAAAGACCGTCGCCGATCTGCTGGAGCGACCCAAACGGTATAGGTGCGCTCCAAAGGCAAGGCTTAATGACCGTAGACTCGTGCATCTGCCTGCTCGACGAGACAAGGATATGGACCGGCAAGGAGAGGGCGTGGGCCAGGTAAGGCGCCGCCTCGACAATGCGATGGGTATGCTCGCCGGCGGCATTCCAAGCATAACCGCCGGGAATCACCTTCCGGCCAAGAGGACTTGACTCGAATACCTGTTGTCGGGCCATGAGCAGCTCTTCCGGCGACACAACGCCCCTAAGCAAGGGATCGTCCTCTTCACAAGAAGCAAGGAGGCCGACCACAGGAGGTGCCCGCCAGTACTCGATCGCCGATATGCCGCAAATAATCGTGTCCATACGTCAACGCTAGCAAGCCCAGGGGCGACGCGAAATAGGGCATTTGGGCCGCAAATTGGACCGTTGCGTCGACCGATGTTGAAAAGTAAGGCCGGATTTTAACCAGTCCCAGGGGGTTTTCAACAAAGAGAACAGGTGTATCAGAGAGGCGCCGTGTCAGGATTCCCGCCGAACCGGACGAGCGGCACGAAACTTGAGGATGAACGGCCGCCGCACAGAGGGGCACGCCGAAATATCGAACATCTCTGTGACTCGCAAGCAACTCGCCGAGTAGCCATAAACTTCAATTTTGTATATCCGCAGGTAGACGAGTTGCCTAAAGAGGCGAAACGCGTCGACTACTCGAGGCATCGCCCACGAGTCACAGAGATGTTGCGAATTTGCCCCGAGTGCCACAAAAAAAGGCCCGCCCACACCGGGAGGCGGCGTGGACGGGCGAAGCCATGCGGAGGTCGGATCGCAGGCCTAGAAGGAACTACTCGGTGAGGCCGGACTCCTCGGGAGGAAGGGGCTTCTTCCAGAAGCTGAGGATGAGGCAGCCCACGACGGAGCCGATGACGCAGGCGACGAGCCACATGAACGGGTTGCCGATGACGGCCGTGACCCAGGCGCCGCCGTGAGGAGCGGGGCTCGTGCAGCCAAAGGCGGCGGAAAGGGCGCCGGCGATGGCGGAGCCGACGATGCAGCTCGGGAGCACGTGACCGGGGTCGGCGGCGGCGAACGGGATGGCGCCCTCAGAGATGAACGAGAGGCCCATGATGTAGTTCACCAGGCCGGCGCTGCGGTCGGACTTGGTCCAACGGTTCTTGAAGAACGTGGTGGACAGGGCGATGACCAGCGGAGGAACCATGCCGCCGACCATGACGGAGGCCATGATGACCTGGCCGGTGGTGCCGAGGCCGGAGCTCGGGTCGAGCGCGGCGGTGCCGAAGACGTACGCGGCCTTGTTGAAAGGGCCGCCCATGTCGACGGACATCATGCCGCCGAGGACCAGGCCGAGAATCACGATGTTGCTCGTGCCGAGGCCGGCGAGGAAGGTGTTGAGCGCGGTGTTGATCGCGGCGAAGATCGGGTTGAGCGCCAGCATGACGATGCCGATGGCGAGCACGCCGAGCACGGGGTAGATCAGCATGGGCTTGATACCCTCGAGGGAGTCGGGCAGCTTGTCGCACGCGCGCTCGATGCCCAGGGTGATGTAGCCTGCCGCGAAGCCCGCGAAGAGCGCCGCGATGAAGCCGCCGGAGATGAGCGTCGTGGAATCGAGCGTCCCCAGGTAGGCGAAGTCATAGCCCGCCTTGGCGAAGAGGCCGCCGACGAAGCCGGGGGCGATGCCCGGACGGTCTGCGATGGAGCTCGCGATGTAGCCGGCCAGGATCGGGAGCATGAGGCCGAACGCCTCACCGCCGATCGTCTTGAACAGCGCGGCCGCCGGGATGGACGAGCCGTAGGAAGCGGTGCCGAGGCCAGGCTGGTCGATCAGGAACGCGATGGCCGTCAGGATGCCGCCGCCGATGACGAACGGGAGCATGTGGGAGACGCCGTTCATCAGGTGCTTGTAGATCTTGTGCCACGCGGACTCGTCGGAATCGGCCGCGGCGACAGCGGCCTTTCCGCCCGCGTTGTGGTGGATCGGGGCCTCGCCGGAGAGCGCGATGTTGATGAGCTTCTCGGGCTCGTTGATGCCCGCGGAGACGTTCGTGGAGTAGACCGGTTTGCCGTCGAAGCGCGAGAGGTCGACGTTCTTGTCGGCGGCGATGACGATGCCCTTGCAGTGGGCGATCTCCTCGGCGGTGAGGATGTTCTTCGCGCCGGCGGAGCCCTGGGTCTCGGCCTTGAGCTTCACGCCCATCTCGGCGGCCTTCTTCTCGAGGTTCTCGGCGGCCATGTAGGTGTGGGCGATGCCGGTCGGGCACGCAGTGATGGCGAGGACCTCGGGCCAGTCGGAGTCGGCTGCCTTGGGCGCCGCGGCGGCCTGGGCCTTCGCGGCCTCGGCGTCGTCGCGGACGGCCTCGGCGGTGTCGATGGCGGCAAGGAACTCCTCGGGGGTCTTGGCCGCGCGGAGCTTGGCGGCGAAGTCCTCGTGCATGAGAAGGGCCGAGAGCTTGGCGAGCATCTCGAGGTGGACGTCGTTCTCGCCCTCGGGCGCGGCGATCATGAAGATAAGGTCGCACGGCGCGCCGTCGGGGGCGTTCCAGTCGACGCCTCCCGGCACCGTCATGGCGACGAGGCCCGCCTTGGCGACCGCGGCCACCTTCGCGTGCGGGATGGCGATGCCGTCGCCCACCGCGGTGGAGAAGTCCGCCTCGCGGGCGAGCACGCCCTTCTTGTATCCCTCGGCGTCGGTCACGTTGCCGGCGGCCACGTGCAGGGCGACGAGCTGGTCGATCGCGTCGGCCTGGTCCTTGGCCTCGGCGCCCACGTGCACGCTCTGGGGAGTGAGCAGATCAGTAATCTTCATGTGCGCTCCTTTCCTTCCTACAACCTCAATAACATGGACATTCGACGCTCTGGCGCTGCGCTAGGCGCGCGCCATCAATTCCTCGACCTCCTCGCGCGTGGCGAGGTGATCGGAAAATGCGCTTGCGGAACCGGCGGCGAGGGCCATCTTGAAGGCCGTCTCGTAGTCGCCCGTCTCGGCAAAGCCTGCGAGGAAGCCGGCGACGGAAGAGTCGCCCGCGCCGACCGAGTTCACGACCGTGCCCTTCGCGGCCGGGCTCTGGTGCACCTGGCCGTCGGCCGAGACGAGCACGCCGCCCTCCCCCGCCATCGAGACGAGGACGTTCTGGGCGCCCTGCTCCTGGAGCTTGCGGGCATAGGGCACGACCTCGTCGCGGGTCTTGAGCGCCACACCGAAAATCTGGCCGAGCTCGATGTTGTTCGGCTTCACGAGGAACGGCTTGTACGGCAGGACGCGGGTCAGGAGCTCGCGCTCGGCGTCGACGGCGATGCGCACGCCGCGGCCCTCGAGGCGCTCCATGATGCGCTCGTACATGTCGGCCGGCAGGGTATTGGGCACGGAGCCGGAGACGACGAGCGTGTCGCCCCCGCCCAGGACGTCGAGCTTGGCGAAGAGCTCGTCGACGTCGGCCGCGGTGATGAGCGGGCCCTGGCCGTTGAGCTCGGTCTCCTCGTCGGACTTGACCTTGGTGTTGATGCGCGTGAATCCCTCGGCGACGTGAACGAGGTCGTGGTCGACGCCGGAATCGCGAAGAAGGGACTCGAGCGCGACGCCGGTCACGCCGGCCGAGAACCCGAGCGCGCGGGACTTGTGACCGAGGTTGCCCAGCACGATGGAGACGTTGATTCCCTTGCCGCCGGGGAGGAGCTGCTCGTAAGAAGTACGGTTGATGCGGCCGAGCTCCATGTGGCCCACGCGGACGATGTAATCCAGGGAAGGGTTGAACGTGACGGTATAGATCATGCGCGACCTCCCGCGTCGTCGTTTCTTGATTGACTGTGGTAACTATTGCACGTTTTTGAATGATTTGGAATAGATTCAGTCTTTTTCTTTCATTTAACGGCAAACGGTACCGTTTTGACTGTGAACGGTACCGTTTGTGCGTGCAAATGACTGGTTTTGCTTGAATTGTCTAGTCGACGTCGATCTCAACCACGTTGTCGAGGCCCTTGAGCTCGGAATCCTTGGGCAGCCCGCTCGTGAGCAGCGTCGCCGCCGAGAAGGGCGCGAAGGTCACGAGGCTCGTACGCCCCGCCTTGCTCGCGTCCGCCAAGACGAACTTGTTGACCGTCTGCTCCATGGAAAGGCGCTTGACCTCGGCCTCGTTCACGTCGGGCGTCGTGAAGCCGTCCTTGACCGACGCCCCGTTCGTGCCCCAGAAGCCCAGCGTGAAGTGGTAGCGCGAGATGGCGGCGTTCGCGTCGGGCCCCACGAGGGCCTCGGTCGCGCTCTTGAGCGCGCCACCCAGGACGATGACCTCGAAGCCGCGCGACGCGAGCTTCAGGGCGTGGCTCACGCAGTCGGTCGCGTAGGTCGCGCGCTTCTCGGCAAGGCAGTCGATGAGGGCGTCGACCGTGGAGCCGGCGTCCAGGTAGACGAAGTCGGTCGGCGCCACGAGCTCGGCCGCGCGCACGGCGATCGCGTGCTTGTCGGCCACGTGCTGGCCGCTGCGCTCAGCGACCGGGACGTCGCGCGTGACCGCGTCGAAGTTGTTCGAGACGGCGCCGCCGTGGACCTTGGTCAGGCGGCCGGCGTCGGAGAGTTTCTCGAGGTCGCGGCGGATGGTCGACTCTGAGATGTTCAGGCGGGAGGCGAGCTCGACGACCGAGGCGGAGCTCTCCCCGTTCACGATCTGGAGGATTCGCGCGTGGCGTTGGTCTGCGAGCATGCGCCTACGCCTCCTCAGGATACACGACGCCCCAGTCGGCGCGGAGGCGCGTCATGAGCCCCATGACGTCGGACGCGTAGTCGATGAGCCCCGCCGCCGCGCCGTCGCCGGCGACGGCGCGCTCGAGGTCGGCCATCTCGTAGCACAGGGCGTAGGCTTCAACGCCGGCATGCACTTCTTCGCGATGGCCATCGGAGGTCCATACGATGGTCGCCGCGTCCGCGCGGGGGTACTGGTCGACCTCGATGTAGCACTTGTCGAAGCTCAACACCGCGCGTTTGGGCTGCTTGGAGTGGATGGTGAGGCTGATCACGCCCAGCTGGCCCTCGGCGTTGCGGCACACGACGCCGCCCGCCACGTCCACGCCCGTCTCGCAGGTGTTGCCGAGCGAGACGACCTCGGTGGGGTTGGAATCCATGAAGAGGCGCATGATCGAGAGCGCGTAGACGCCGATGTCGAGCATGGCGCCGCCCGCGAGGTCGGGGTTGTAGAAACGGGTCTTGGGATCGTAGGGCTTGTAGCTGCCGAAGTTGACCTGCGCGAGGTTCATGCGGCCGAACTCCCCTGCCCGGGCGCGGGAAAGAAGCTCCTGGTAGAGCGGCATGTGCAGGATCGTGGTGGCGTCCATGAGGACCACGTTGTGCTCGCGGGCGAGCGCACGGGCCTCGTCGAGCTCGGCGGAGTTCAGGGTGATGGACTTCTCGCACAGGACGTGCTTGCCTGCGGCGAGGGCCGCGCGGAGGTAGCGAATGTGGGTGTTGTGCGGCGTCGTGACGTAGACGGCGTCGACCTCGGGGTCCGCGCAGAGCTCCTCGAACGTGTCGTAGACGCGCTCGACGCCATGGGCGGCCGCGAAGGCGTCGGCCTTGGAGCGCGTGCGGTTCTGGACGCCGTAGATCGTGCGGCCCGCGAGCGCGAGGGACTCCGCCATCTGGTTCGCGATGACGCCGCAGCCCACGACGGCCCATTTGAGCTGGGGCGCATTGAAGACGTCGGGAGGGAAGGGCTTGTCTTTGACCGCAGCGAAGGCGGCCTTTGCGGCGGCGGCGGAATCAAGCGGGGCGGGTGCGGAACCGGTCACGGCAACTCCTTATAACGCGGGCGATTCAACGCGTTCCAGTATAGTCGCATTCGCAAGAAGCGCTCAGGTTCCGTCATTTTCGCGCAAGGAGGTACGGGACTTTTGCAGGGTGGTGTGGCACGGGCTTCCAGTCGCCGGGGCCGCGTTTCTTGGCACCCTGCTGCAGAAGGGTGCCAAGAAGGACTTTTGACCCAAATGCGCAAAACCAGCGTTCACTTGGGCGTTTCGCGCCCTAGCCACCCTGATACGGAAGGGTGCTAAGAAGCCGGACGCTATCGAGCGACGAACACGGCCGCTATGGCTCGCCGCAACAGAGCGGTCCATTTCTCAATCTGTCGCACTCGAGCCGTTCGTGCAACATAATCGAATTTTCGAGCGCACTCGAGCCGTTCGTGCGACATGTTTTTGGGCCATGATCAGGCGCTGTCATTGCAAAAGCCCAGTTGTCGTAAAATTTTTCAAACCACTTCAGGCCTCAGGGCATAAAACCGTGCCGCACGAACGGCCCGAGTGCGCCAAGTTTCTCGAAAACGTCGCACGAACGGCCTGAGTGCGCATAAAACCAGCAACCTCCGAAAGAACTGCAACGGTTCGAGCCCTCTTCGCACATAACCAAAACGCGAACAAGCGCGACGCTCCCTTTACCCACCCGTTATCGATGCTTGATGCGCCGTTTCTAACATCGACGCCGTATGCGCAAGGGTGAAAAACAAAGGGAGAGATATGAAAATCAGGCACGTCATCGTAGCTGCGCTTACCGCAACTCTAGCAGCGGGGTCCACGGCCCTGCCGACCCTGGCTTATGCCGAGGGCGAGCCCGCTGCAGACCAGGCGGTCTCGGTACAGGCCGCAACCGGCGCTTTGCAGGTGAACGTTCACGATGCCACAATCAACGCGAGCCAGCTCAAGGGCAATCTCATGCAGCTGAAGTGGCAGCTCAAAGACCTGATGCTCGACTCGGCCACAAGGGACGGCGCAGACGTCTCGGGCATGATCGAGGCCGCGTTCAACCACTGCAACCCGAGCGACCTAACGAGCAAAAAGCCCGGGAAGTACACGATATCCTTCTTCTACGGCGGCTCGGACGAGGTGGCGACGGCGACGCTCACCGTCACGGATTCGTCGGCCGCTGCGGCGCCAAAGCTCACGAGCGAGACCGTCTCCGCAACGAAGGGCGGCGTGCTGCTGACCGTCATGGGACAGGGCGTCACAAACGAGCCGCACGCCCTCCCCGCCGGCTCGTACTCCGTGGGGGACGCGACCGAGCGCGACGGCGCCTGGTACGCGGATGCGACGATCAACCCCTCCTCCATCGACGCCTACTACAAGCCTCTCGTGCCCGCCGTCGCTCAGGACAAGGCGAGCTACGACATGAGCGCCTCTTCCCTTACGGCGACGTTCAAGTGGGACGCCGATGCCCAGAAGTGGGTCGTCGAGACGCCCGCCAAGGTGACCTTCAACGTCGTGCTCGCCAAAGATGGCGCCTTTGATTTCGCCGACTCCGCCACGGTCGCGCCGGCCGATGTCAAGAGCCTCGGCGCCGACAAGCTCATCGCCCTGATCAAGGAGAAGCTCGTCAAGAAGGCCGAGGTCAACGGGAAGTCGGTCGTGGACGCCTACGGCTTCAAGGTCATGCTCGGCACACAGCTGCGCGACCTCCAGGACGGCAAGCCCGGCGAGTACAGCATCGGTTTCATGTACGACGGCGACGGCTACAACAACGAGGTCGTGGGCAACGCGAAGCTCGTCGTGAAAGAGGCCAAGAAGCCCGAGGAGAAGCCTGCGAACCCGACGGGGACCACTAATCCGACGTCTCCCGCAGCCGATAGCCCGAATAACGGCGGGAACGACGACGCGGGCGCGAACGCAAACAAGAACGTCAAGCCCGCGACCGCAAGCTCGGGCAAGGCCGAGAAGGCCCTGCCCCAGACGAGCGACAGCTCGCCGATCGTTCCCGACGCCCTCGTTGCCGCCGGTGCCGCCGCCTGCGCACTCGGCATCGCTGCCAAGCGCATCCGCGGGAACCGCTAGCGCTCGGGTATAACGCTACGCCCAGAAGGGCCGTCTTCGCGCTCGTCACTGCTTAACGCCCCTCTAAACACCCCGCTCCAAAAGGGTGCTAAGAGGGACTTTTCGTCAAAACGCGCAGATTCAGCGCTCGTTTGAGGAATTCGTCCCCCTGGCACCCTTCCAAAGCGAGGTGCCAGGGGACCGAATGACAAGGCAGACGACCTGTCGCCCGAGGTCGATTTCTTCAACACAAAGTCGAACCCCTGCATCGACAGGGTGGGTTGTAGCGTGGCAATCAATATGAACAGCAAAGTGTTCGATTTATCCTAGGACAATGCGCTAAAACCAATAGACATGAGGCTTTCTCGCAAATCTGAGTTTCCGTACGAGAAGTTCTTAGCGAGTACAGCAACTCCATATAAGCTCTCTCGAGCAGTTGCTGTCGTCCTGGGGGCATGTCATGAATCCTCGTAGACGAATACGACCAAGACAGCAGATTTTCCGATAGCTCGATTCAACATTTACGCCATTATGTGGCAGTGCCATTTAATCTTTTCGCATCGCTTAAGACCCGAAAGCAATCTGACATCTCTGCATTTCTCAGTTCGACAAACCGCGATTTATCGACCTGGGCGGCGAAGGCGGCGAACTCCTGCTGGAGTTCAAGCGGG
>ERZ808246.127-NODE-127-length-63223-cov-6.979562_pt1 | contig 63223 bp, 53 predicted proteins | sample MGYA00521083_ERZ808246 | MGnify/ENA primary metagenome ERZ808246 (study PRJEB31516, sample SAMN03275577) | gut metagenome | biome: mammalia-associated habitat; material: feces | host: Papio cynocephalus | place: Kenya | collected 2012-07-07 ... | reverse complement strand
CTCAAGATTGAGGGGCAGGGGTGTTGAGGTGCGAGTTATCGCACTTTTTTATTTACAGAGAATTGAAAGGAGGATTTATTTTTGAAAAGGGTGCAAAAGTATAGAATTATATCAGTACAAAAGATACAGAGGAGGTATTTGAAATGAAAGGTATAATTAAAAAAATTTCAGCTTTATTAGCTGTTCTGTCGGTATTGTGCGGCTCACTTTCGGCTTATGCAATGGACAATTCCGAGTTTGACGACGGTATGGGAAAGGGTATTTCATACTATAATCGTGGTTTATATTATGAGGCAAAAGATGAATTTCAGTGGTTTTGTGATTTTAATTGGGGCAGAATGAATGATTATCAGCAATCAGTTGCATTGGATTATTTGGATAATACAAAACAGCAGATTGCAAACCTGGTTTCGGGCAATCCGTATGATGTGTTTAATGGAAATTTTGTTGGTGGAGGAATGCCTATTCCCGGCGGCTATTACATCGGCAGGTGGAATGTAAGTCTTTCAAACACGACAAGCAATTCGTTGGTATTTGGGATTTCGCAAAGCGAGTCCGATTACTATGCAGACAATGTTTTTCTGACAAGACAGGCAAACGGCAGTTATACGGGAAGTGCATACACCGAACGGGGAATGTCATATTACACGGTGTGGATTGAAACCGAGAACAGAATAGCTGTTACTGTTGAAGGCGGGGCAGAAACTACCGGCACAAAGATATTATACAGAAATTGAGCGGCGAGACTTGCAAATAAATGTAAAAATAACGGGCAATGGAATTAAACTCCCACTGCCCGTTATTTAGATGAAAATTATTTAAAAATAGGTGCAAATACATTATACCACCCTGTATTTGCAATGTCAACGGATTTTGAGTGCAGATTGCACCGATTATTCTTATAATTTTTCAGTTTCTTCCCGAAGATAGGCAGTTAATTTGCCTGCAGTTTCCAGATAAGCACGGAGTTCTTCCTCGGAGAGTCTGCCGTAGGTGTTTTCTTCTGCGGTTTTCAGGTGCCGGGTTGTCCGTTCAACCAGTTCCAGACCTTTCGGTGTCAGATGTATTTTTTTATGGTTCCGTGTGCCGGGAATAGGGATTAATTCTACAAAACCGTTCTTTGCAAGACCCGATATTGTGGTGTTGATTGTTTGCTTTGAATGAAAATTTTGACGGCACAGGTCCTGTTGCGTCTGATCCTTATCAAACTCGGAAATATAGTACAGAACCCATAGGGTCATGACCGGCAGTCCGTATTTGGCGGCTACGGCATAATAAATAGAGTCCTGTTCTTTTCGTTCATGATCAATTAAGCGGATTATTTCTCTTATATTCATTATATACCCCCCCGTTTTATTTATAAATTATGCCGTTTCTCTCGGATATTTTTTGCAGTACAACAGCAATCACCGTACAGATACATTCCGATACGGTTACGGTGTACCACACAAACTCATAACCGAAGATAAGTGGAAGAAAGTTGATGCAGACAAAGTTAAACACAATACTTCTGCACACATTAATGGGTATTGCATACTAAGTCCGTTTTGTGGAAAACAGGTAGGCGGCGATGACTGCGGTGGAGGCGGCGAATACATAATTCCGGCAGTCCGCGGAGCATAATTTTTCGGTACAGGGAGAGCTGCGGTTTAAATTTTTGCACTCTGAGCTGTCCTTTTTTAAATATGTAGTGGAACAGCACCACGATGAAACCAAGCAGATTGGAAACACCGGTTGCGATAGCCGCACCGGCAACGCCTTTTTGCAACGGATACACCATAAGCCAGTCGCCGAAGATATTGGCTGCCATACAGGTGAACGACATAATAAGTCCGAGCCGCGGATTTCCGTCGTTTCTCGCAAAGGAATTCAGGCATGGTCCGAGCGTGGAAGTAATCAGAAATACAGAGAACCAGAAAACATAATCCGAAACCATTTGCAGATATGTCTCATTCGCACCAAGCAGAAGCGCGATTTTTTCGGAAATTAACATTCCTGCCGCGCTGATAAGCGAAAAGACGGCAATGTTTGCAGAAAGAGCGTGCATAAAAGTCCGATTTGCGCCGTCTGCGTCGCCGCGTCCGAAACGGACAGAAGCAACGGTAACGCCGCTGATATTAAACAGCGTGGACAAAGCCCAAATCAGATTTACGAACGGCATTGCAATGCTGACCGCACCGAGCGCATTTGCTCCGACGCCGTTTCCGACGAACATTCCGTCCACAATGGTAAGAATAAAAAAGCTGAGATTGCCGATCATAGCGTATATTTTCGCAGATTTTTTCTTTGTGTTGTCATTGTAAAATCCTCCGTAATAAAGTGTTGAGTCCGAAACGGAACCCGTTTTTTGTTATAGTCCGTTTTCGGACTCTTGTCAAGGCGGAAGTGTAAATTTATTAACGTATTGCATACGAAAAATCACGTACATACACGGCAGGAGCAAGCTGGTGCAATGCGGTGGCATGTGTGTTGGGATTGAGGGACGATGAAGGCATCGTCCCCTACCGCATGATTGTAATCGTTGTAAACGCACCTGTCGGGGTTGATGCCCACATCGACCCACAAACGTTATCCTAAGCGGTGAGCGTTTCGGCAGGAGCAAGCCCCTGCCCTACGGTGTGGGACGTGTGTGTTTAGATTTTCCATGCAACAAAATGTGCTTGGGCACATTTTGCGCTGCTTGTTTTTGTGTCGAAACAACAAATTTAAAAAAATGTATTGACAATTCGAAAATCAGAATGTATAATTGAGCCATAATAATTCTTATACGGAAAAGCGACAGGCAAAGGCGTCTTTCAAAGATGTTTCTGCCTGCCGCTTTTTTATTTTATATCAAAAAGGAAGTGTTACATATGGCAGCGATCAATAATACGGAAATCATGCTTAAGGATATAGGAATGGTCTACCGCACAAATGACGGCAGAGATGTAACGGCTCTCACGGGCGTTACACTCGACATTGAAAAGGGCGAATTTGTTTCACTGGTAGGACCGTCGGGCTGCGGCAAGACAACACTCTTAAGAATTATTGCCGATTTGCTCACTCCGTCGTCGGGGGATATAAAAATATCGGGCGAAAGTCCTCATGACGCAAGACTTAAGCGAAAATACGGAATAGTATTCCAGAGCGCAGTGCTTTACGAATGGCGGACGGTGAAGAAAAACATTATGTTACCGCTTGAAATAATGCACGTTCCGCAAAAAGAGCAGAACGAGCGTGCGGAGAAAATGCTTGAGCTTGTCGGACTTACCGAATTTGCAAATCATTATCCGCATCAGCTTTCGGGAGGTATGCAGCAGAGAGTGGGCATAGCGAGAGCGCTTGCCATTCAGCCGGAGATACTTCTTATGGACGAGCCGTTCTCGGCGCTTGACGAGTTCACACGTGAAAAACTTCACATTGACTTGCTTAAGATTTGGAGAAAGACAAACAAAACAATCGTGTTTGTCACACATAATATCCAGGAATCGGTTTTCCTGTCCGATAAGGTATGCGTGCTTTCGCCGCATCCGGGCAGATTATCGGCGGTGGTCGATATAGATTTACCCCGACCCCGTACAATGGAAATGAAAAGTACACCCGAATTTACAGAGCTTGTGGCAAAGGTAAGAAACAGCTTTGAGGGTGTATAATCCGGAGGTGAAAATTATGAAAAAGCTTGCCGATAAAAAATATTTTATGACAATCGTATGGATTGTGCTTATCATAGCAATTTGGGAGCTGTTCGCATTTATTGTAGGCGCAACAAAGCGAACGCCCGAAAACATACTGCCGCACCTTTCGGGGATAATCGGCTCGGTTGTAAGCGGCAAAACAATCAACGGAGGTCAGACCGCAATTCAGATGGTTATGACAAATGCGGCGGCAACGCTGTCCCGTGCGGGTATCGGCTATGTAATAGGAATTATATGCGGTTTCGTGCTTGCGCTGCTCATGAGCTTGTGGAAGCCGATTGAAAAGATAGCGTTTCCGTACCTTATGCTGATACAGATGATACCGATTTTGGGTATGGCGCCGATTATAAACGCACTTACCGGCGACATAACCGCAAGCCGTGTGGTAATAGCGGCAATACTTACATTTTATCCGGTTGCGACAAACACACTGGCAGGCTTCAAATCGGTAAGCCGTGAAAAGCACGAGCTGATGTACTCATATGCGGCGAACAAATTCCAGATATACATAAAAACAATGATACCGGCGTGCGTTCCGTATTTCTTCACAGGCTTGAAGATTTCGGCGCCTATGGCAATAACCGCATCAATTCTGGTCGATACGCTGCAGGGCGGAATAGGACTCGGGTGCTTGCTTTCGCAGGCATTAAAGGGCGCAATGACAAGATACGTTTTCTGGCAGATAGTATTTTTCAGCGCAATAATCGGAATATTAAGCTTCTCGGTAATGGGACTTCTGGAATATGTGTTATGTCCGTATAAACGGAGCGGAAAATCCGCAAAGGGGTGATTTGAATGACTAAAAAACGAATTGATTCTATCACATCTGTTCTATATCCTCTGCTGTTCGGAGCGGTGATAGCGGTTATGTGGCAGACGGGAGTTTTGCATACACTTCTTAAGACAGATGAATACATTCTGCCGTATCCGACACGGATATTCAGAATTATCGCAGACAATACGGACAAGATTATGCCAAATGTCGGAGCGTCGATGTTTGTTATCATAATCGGCTTGCTTTTAGGTTCGGTACTCGGATATGCCGCCGCAATCGGCGCAACGGTATCGCCGAAATTCGGCAAAGGCGGACTTACGGTAATATCGGCGTTTAACGCAATCCCGATAGTTGCCATGGCACCGGTCATAATGAACTGGACAAAGGACGTAAGCTCGGAGGCTTCGGTAAGAAGCACCGTCGCAAAAATAATTGTGGTAACGCTTATGTGTATGGCGTCAATGAGCATTAATGCATACCGCGGGCTCACGGAGCTGAAACCGTTCTCGCTGGATTTGATGAAATCGTATGCGGCGGATAATAAGACGGTGTTTCTGAAATTAAGACTGCCGAACAGTATTCCGTACATTTTCACGGCGCTAAAGGTAAGCGTTCCGTCAAGCGTAATAACGGCGCTTGTAAGCGAATACTTTGCGGAATACCGAGCCGGAGTCGGACGGCAAATTCGTGAGAATATTCTTATCGCACAGTATTCAACGGCGTGGGCATATATCGCAGTTGCCTGTATTATAGGAATTGCATTGTTCGTATTGCTTTTGGCAATAGAGAGTATATATTTGAAGAAAAGAAGTTCTTAGCGGCTTTTCTTATATAAAATTAAAAAGAAAGAGGGAATTAAAATGAAATTGAAAAGAGTATTGGGGATATTAACAACAACGGCACTGGTTGTATCGATGTTCAGCGGCTGCGGAAAGCAGGAGAGCAAAGATACGGAAAAAGCGGCAATGACCGATGAGGAGCGTATTCTCTCTGCCGCAAAGGACGGAAAAGTAGGAAACTGGGGACTCGGAAACGAGTATGAAATCCAGGCGCTTTTGACCAAATACGGTCAGAGTACGGATTATCTTGTACAGTCGTTCGATATGGACGGATTTGATGATGACTCGATTACTCTTGCTTCGGCTATGACATATAATGAGCTTGGATTGGTAATAAATGATTATGAAGGCGGCTACGGCTACGGCGACACGGTCGGCACAATCGATATGAACGACCAGGGCGTAGCAATGCTTGAGGATAACATCTTCTGTACAAAGGAATTTGCAAAGAATAACCCGAACACCGTAAAAGCGTTTTTGGCGGCATCGTTAAAGGGTTGGGAATATGCCTGTGAACACCCGGACGAGGCGGCGCAGATAGTATTTGAGGCAGGCTCGTCGGTATCAACAGACCATCAGAAGTATATGGCGAAAGAGGTTGCAAAGCTGATTAAGACGGATACAAAGGGAAATGCCGTTTCGGACTACGGCAAAATGGACGAGGATGCAATGCAGCAGACTCTCGACCTTGCAAAGAAGTACATTAAGTTAGATGACGCAAAAGCGGCGGAAAAATTACAGTCGCTCACATTAGCCGATATTCGTGACACCTCATACCTTGAGGGCGCAAAGAGCAAGGATTTCGGCGCACCGGAAAAGAAAGACGTTTCAATTCAGCTTAAATGGCTGCCGCAGGCGCAGTTTATGGGATATTTCGTAGCAAAAGCAAAAGGCTATTATGATGAAGTCGGCTTGAATGTCAACATTGTTTCGGGCGGCGGCGACATCGGCGAAACAACAGCGGTAAATAACGGAACGGTTGATTTCGGTGTAACATGGGTATCAAACCTGATTTCCGCAAATTCGGGCGGTATGGATTTACTTGAAATAGCACAGATTTATCAGAGATCGGGACTGGTACTGGTATACAAGAAGTAAGGAGGATGCTTTATGGATTTGCTTATTAAGAACGGAACTGTTGTAAACGGATCGGAACGGTTTAAGGCGGATATAGCCGTCAAGGACGGCAAGATTGTGCAAATCGGTGCGGACCTTGCGCCGTCGGACGGCGCAAAGGCAGTCGATGCCGCAGGGAAGCTTGTGCTTCCCGGCGCAATCGACGCACATACGCACCTTGCAATGCCGTTCGGCGGCACGATTTCATCGGACGATTATTTCGCCGGAACAAGAGCGGCGGCGTGCGGCGGTACAACAACCGTGTTCGACTTTGTGCTCCAGGACTTCGGCGAAACAATGGTAGACGCCGTAAAACGGCGTGACAAAATGTGCGCACCCGTTGCGGCGGTGGATTATTCGTATCACGTTGCAGTAAAGGACGTAAGCGGCGATTTGCTCGATTCAATCGAGGATGCCGTAAAGTTCGGAGTACCGTCGTTCAAGGTGTTTATGGTATATGATTTCGGAGTTACGGACGGCGTTTTTTATAAAGTTCTCAAAAAAGCAAAGGAATGCGGTGCGCTGATAGGCGTACACGCCGAGAACAACGAAATGGTAAACACGCTTACCGCACAGTACCTGAGCGAGGGAAAAACAAGCGCTTGGTATCATTATATGTCACGTCCCGAATTTGTCGAGGCGGAGGCGGATATAAGAGCAATCCAGTGGGCAAAAGCGCTTGACGCACCGCTCTATATCGTGCATCTGGCAAATAAAGAGGGCGTAAAGGCGGTCACTGCGGCAAAGGACGAGGGTTATAAGATTTACGCCGAAACCTGTCCGCAGTATCTTGAATTTACGTGTGATGTGTATAAGCGTGAGGACGGCAGAAACTTTGTCTGCTCGCCGCCGATGAAGGGCGAAGAAAGCAGACAGGCGCTCTGGGAGGCAATCAGACGGGGCGATATAGACACAATCGCAACCGACCATTGCCCGTTCCAGTCATACGAAAAGGATTGGGGCAAGGACGATTTTACAAAAATACCTAACGGCTGTGCCGGCATAGAAAATATGTATCCGTATATGCTGTCGGCGGCGGGCGAGGGAAAAATCACCTATGAAAAAGCCGTTGAAATATGCTCCGAAAACCCGGCAAAAATCTTCGGCTGCCGTGATAAGGGCAGTATAGCGGTAGGAAAGGACGCAGATATTGTAATTTACAATCCCGAAACGGAATTTACAATTACAAACGATAAAATGCATTCCGACTGCGACCATACAATATGGGAAGGCGTAAAGCTTAAAGGCTATCCCGAACAAACCTACTCCAGAGGCAGACTTGTGTATGACAAGGGCGAGTTTGTCGGCGAAAGCGGCTGGGGCAAGTTTGTGAAATGTAAATTATAAAACAATCAGAAAAGAGTTGATGTATATGAATATCCGAGATGAATCCGCAAGATGTCTGTTGTGTGCGGACGCAAAATGCAAAAAGGCTTGTCCGAAACGGTTCGACCCGTCAAAAATGATACGTGCGGTAAGGTTTGACAATGCAGAATGTGCGGCACACTACATAGATACAAGTGCTTGCGCCGAGTGTGACGGAAAGTGTGAAAAAGCCTGTATACAGCCGGATTTCCCGATAAGGATACGAAGTATGGCAGAGGCTCTTCCCGATTGTGAAAATGCAGATGATGTAAGTCTTGAAATCGAGTTTATGGGAATTAAATGCGAAAATCCGTTTTTCCTGTCCTCGTCAATCGTTGCCGGAAATTATGAAATGTGCGCAAAAGCTTTTGAATTGGGCTGGGCAGGAGCGGTTTTTAAAACAATCGGCTTTTTAAAGCCGAACGAAACCTCGCCGAGATTTGATGCGGTAAGCAAAGAGGGAACGCCGTTTATCGGGTTTAAAAACCTCGAACAGATTTCCGACCACAGCTTAGAGGAAAACCTTTCGGATTTGCGGCGGTTAAAGGCGGATTTCCCGAATAAAATAATTGTTGCGTCAATTATGGGCGAAACCGATGAGGAATGGACGGAGCTTGCACGGCTCGTAACGGAAGCCGGAGCGGATATTATAGAATGTAATTTCAGCTGTCCGCAGATGGTGGGCGAGGGACTCGGCTCAGATGTGGGTCAGAACCCCGAGCTTGTAAAGCATTATACGGAGTGCGTCAAAAAAGGTACCTCCGTTCCCGTGCTTGCAAAAATGACGCCAAATATCGGAAATATGGAACCTTCGGCAATTGCCGCCGTAAAAGGCGGTGCGGACGGCATTGCGGCGATTAACACCATAAAATGCATTTCGGGATTTGACCTTGAAAATATGCAGCCGATGAATTCAGTTAGTAAAAAAACGTCCGTTTCGGGATATTCCGGCAAGGCGGTAAAGCCGATAGCTTTGAGATTTATCTACGATATGGCGGAATGTAAGGAGCTTAAAGGCGTGCCGTTAAGCGGTATCGGCGGAATAGAAACTTGGCACGATGCGGCGGAATTTATCGCACTCGGCTGTGCAAACGTTCAGGTTACAACCGCCGTTATGCAGTACGGCTACAGAATTATAGACGATTTGATTTCGGGACTTAAAGCCTATATGAAAAGAAAAGGCATATCAAAATTAAGCGATTTGGTCGGTGCGGGACTTTGTGCAATAACCGAGCCGGAAAAGCTTGACCGCAGTACCGTTACATATCCGATATTTAATAAAAAAGCTTGTATCGGCTGCGGAAGATGCTATCTTTCCTGCCGTGACGGCGGACATCAGGCAATAAGCCTTTCGGAGGACGGAAAACCCGTATTTGCGGTTAAAAAATGCGTCGGCTGTCACTTGTGTTCGCTCGTTTGTCCCGTACAGGCAATCGAAAAGTCCAAAAGGGTTATGAAGAGAGGAGGTACTGCTGATGTCAATTATGCTCAGACAGCTGTGCAGTGACGCCGATACAAAGTATAATTTAAAGCTGATTGCCGGCAAAGGCGGAATGACAAATACCGTGCGCTGGGTGCATATGGTTGAGGACAGACAAGTCCCGGACTTTCTGCACGGAAACGAGCTTGTTTTTACCACAGGTATAGGACATGTCGGCAAAGACCCGCTTTTGGAATTTGTAAAGCGACTGCGAAAACACGAGGCGGCAGGCGTGGTTGTCAATATCGGACCGTACCTGTCGGGCGTTCCGCAGGAGGTGGCGGATTATTGCGATAAGGAAAATTTTCCGCTGTTCACATTGCCCTGGAGCGTCTACATAATCGACATAACGTACGACTTCTGCCGCCGTATAATAGAAAACGAAAAGCTGGAAACCACCGCCGCAGAGGCGTTTAAAAATATAATACTCTCTCCCGAACAGGGGCAAAAGTATTATCATTTTTTGGAACAGCACGGCTTCGGCAAAGCGGTTGAATACAGAGCCTTTACAGTGAGATTTTATCAAGACGGAAAAAACATAACGGATAATTTTGAGCGGAGCAATCATATAAAGCTGTGGAATATTCTCGCAAAATCAAAGGATTATCCGTCCGCAATGTTTGTTCTGGACAGCACGATTGTGGTTATAAGACAGGACGCAAGCCTTGCGTTTATCAAAAATCTTACCGATACGCTTGACGCCGTCTGCGAACAAAAGAAAATCGCATACGCTATGGGTATTTCATCGGAGCGCAGAGGCTATAAATCGGCGGCAAGGCTGTTGTCCGAGGCGGAGGCGGCAAGAAAAACCGCCGTTTCGGATAAAAAAAGCTTTGAATTTTATTCCGAAACGGGAGTTAATAAAATCCTGTTCGGCGTAAAGGATAAGGCGATTTTAAAAGAATTTGCATCGTCACAGCTTGACGAAATAATCGAGTATGATAAAACATACAAAACGGACTATGCAAAAATCCTGTACGAATATCTGAGATGCGACGGCTCCGTTATGGCGGTCGCCGACAATTACGGATTTCACCGAAACACGGTGAATACAAAAATCAAAAATATTAAATCAATATTTAATATTGAGCTTACAGGAGAGAAAAAAGCGGAACTTCTGCTGGCTTTTAAAATAAAAAGATTATTTAACGAAAACGGAGGAAATCAAAATGAGTGAAAGAGCATTGGAAATCAAAAAAAATCATACCACGTATAATCTGCAGTCATGGTCAAAGCAGAAGGGACTTGACCCCATTCCGATAGAAAAAGCCGAAGGTATCTATATGTGGGATTTTGACGGCAACCGCTATACCGATATGTCGTCACAGCTTGTAAATCTCAACGTGGGTCACGGAAACAGGCAGATAATCGACGCAATTAAGGAACAGGCGGAAAAATACTGCTATCTTTCTCCGGCATACGGCTCCGAGCCGAGAGGCGAGCTTGCAAAAATGATTATCGAGAGAATGCCCGATAATATGGGTAAGGTTTTCTTCACAAACGGCGGAGCGGACGCAAACGAAAACGCCGTCAAGATTGCCCGTATGTACACCGGCAGACAAAAGGTGTTCTCACGTTACAGAAGCTATCACGGCTCAACCTACGGCGCAGGCAATCTTACGGGCGAACCGAGAAGGTATCCGCTCGAGCCGGGCGCACCGGGTTTTGTAAAGTTCTTCGACCCGTATGTGTATCGTGAAAAGATTGATTTTGAGTCGGAGGAGGCGGCAAGCGAATACTACGTTGCAAAGCTCCGTGAACAGGTAATCTACGAGGGTGCGGACAACGTTGCCGCAATCGTTATGGAAACCATAACAGGCTCAAACGGCGTAATCATTCCGCCGAAAGGCTATTTAAACGGCGTAAGAAAAATCTGCGATGAGTTCGGCATTATGATGATTTGCGACGAGGTTATGGCAGGCTTCGGCAGAACGGGAAAAATGTTCGCATTTGAGAATTTCGGCGTAAAGCCCGATATTGTATCGTTTGCAAAAGGCGTAACGTGCGGATATGTTCAGCTCGGCGGCGTGGTTGTGAGCAAGAAAATTGCGGAATATTTTGACGATCATCTCCTCTCATGCGGACTTACATACAGCGGTCACCCGCTTGCTTGTGCGGCAGGCGTTGCGTGCTTGAAATATTACGACGACTTTAAAATTCTCGATAACGTAAACGCATCGGGAAAGGTTCTGGGCGAAGAGCTTGAGGCGCTGAAGTCCAAGTACGAAATTGTCGGCGACGTAAGATATATCGGTCTGTTCTCGGCAATCGAGCTTGTCCGTGACAGAAAAACAAAGGCTCCGCTTGTGGAATACGGAAAAGACCCCGACGGAATTATGAAATCAATAATCGCAAAGCTTAAAGCAAAAGGATTTATGACATATTCGCACGAAAATATGATTCTCATTTGTCCGCCGCTTATCATAACTCCCGAACAGGTCAAGGAGGAAATGAAAAAGGTTGACGAGGTTATTGCGGAGATTAACGGTATGTATTAATCTGAGGAGGTGTAACAATGTCTGGGCGTTATAAAAATGTTAAATTCGGCTCGCTCGGCGAGTATATCACTCCCGATAAATTCCGTACAATAGGCGATAATATGCGCCATGTCCCCATGGGTATTACGGAATTTGCAGTGGAAATACATATGAAGCGCAAATTAAAAAGCAAGCTGAGCTTTAAAGCTCCCTGGGACGGAATAATATACGGCTGCGCACGCAGTAAAAAGGCTTTGGAGCAAAAATTAGGCTTGAAATCGGAAATTAAAACGGCGTATCTGGTCGATTGGGACGATAAATACCTGTTTGTGCTCGATCTTGAAAATCAGCAGGAATGCCCTGTGGCATATGTTCCCAACGAGGATATTTTAAATCTTTTGGAAAACTGTTTGAGAATACCCGAACAGAATTAGAAAGGAATGATAATTATGTATGTATGCAGTAAGGAAAGAATGGAAGACAAAATAAAAACTTTCAGCAAATTCGGCGATGCGGGTCACGGCGGTATCACAAGATATTCGCTCTCGCCCGAGGCTGTAATGGCACGGAACGAGTTTATAAAGCGTATGAAGGCAATCGGTGCGGAGATTGAAATTGACGACGTTGCAAACATATATGCAACGCTCCCCGGAACAGACCCCGACGCAAAGAGAATTGTAATGGCGTCGCACGTTGACTCGGTCAAAAACGGCGGCAACTATGACGGAATTTTGGGCGTAATGTCCGCAATGGAGGTTTTGGAAACGGTTGCCGAAAAGAAAATTCCGCACAAGCACCCGCTGACCGCTATGATATGGACGAACGAGGAGGGTTCGCTCTATCCGCCGGCTATGATGATTTCGGGCGTTGTATGCTATGATTATCTTCCCGAGGATATTCGCCAGAAGTTCAAGTATGAGGATATGATGGCGTCAAAAAGTATTCTTGACCCGACAAAGACGTTCGGCGAAGCGCTTGAAAAATCGGGATTTAAAGGCGATAAAAAGTACAGACTTTCGCCCGAAAAATATAAATATATGTTTGAAACGCATATCGAGCAGGGCCCGATTTTGGAGGACGCCGGCAACGATATAGGTGTTGTTGACTGCGTTTTGGGAATGTTCAACTACAGACTCAAATTCTACGGACAGACAACCCACGCAGGCACGTTCCCGATGCCGAAACGGCGTGATGCATTCTATGCGGCGGCGCTGGCTCTCGACTATCTGCATACGGAGATTGATAAGCTCGGCGTTGAGGATTTGGTTTATACAACCGGCGAGGTTGTATGCCACCCGTGCGTACACACTTGTGTTCCCGACTATTTCGATTTTTCGTTTGATTCAAGGCACGAAAGCCCTGAGGTACTCAAAAAAGTTCTCGCTATCGTAAAGAGCTGTGCCGATAAGGATTGGGCAGGCTGTACCTGTGAGGTCGAAAAGGCATGGAACCGTGATACGGTGTATTGGGATAAAAAGCTTGTAGGTTATGTAAAGGAAGCCTGCGAGGAAGCAGGTATAAAGCATCAGTATATCCATTCGGGTGCAGGTCACGATGCACAGTTTGCGTCATATATGCTGCCGACAACAATGATTTTCGTTCAGTCAAAGGACGGTCTTTCGCATTGCGAGCCGGAGTTTTCAAGCGTGGAGCATTGTACCGAGGGCGCAACAGTTATGCTTAACGCAGTGTTAAAGGCGGACGGCGAATAAAGGAGCGGATAATATGAGCAGAGAATTTTTGACGCCGAAAAAAATTATAACGGGTGAAAATGCAATCGAAAATTCAATCAAATACCTTGCCGCAATGGGCAAAAAACCGCTCATTGTGTCGGGACGTATCGTATCGGAGCTTGAGCCGTTTAAAATTCTTACCAAAAGCCTTTCAGAACAGGGTATGGAATATGCGGTTTTCAAGGATATTACGGGCGAGCCGACCGATGTGATGATAGAAAAGGGACTTTTTGCGTATCGTGAAAACGGCTGTGATTTCCTTATCGGAATGGGCGGAGGCAGTCCGATAGACGCAATAAAGGCAATCGCCGTTCTGGACGTGTGCGGCGGAAAGCTCAGCAATTATATGGGTAAGGAAATAAGCGGAAATCTGCCCCCTATGGCGGCAATTCCCACCACCGCCGGCACAGGCTCGGAGGCGACAAAGTTTACGGTTATAACGGACGCCGAAACGGACGTTAAAATGCTCTTAAAGGGCGAGGTGCTGTTACCCGATTTGGCGATAATTGATTATACAAACACAAAAAGCTCGCCTAAGGGCATCACCGCATCAACTGGGCTTGACGCTTTGACTCACGCCGTAGAGGCGTACACGTCAAAGCAGGCACAGCCGCTCACCGATGCGCTTGCGCTGTCGGCGGTAAAGAGGATTTTCAAGTATCTTCCGATTGCATACGATAACGGAAATGACGATACCGCACGGTATGAAATGTCGGTTGCTGCGCTTGAGGCGGGAATTTGCATAAACAATTCATCGGTAACAATCGTGCATGGTATGAGCCGTCCTATAGGCGCATTGTTCCATGTACCGCACGGACTTTCAAACGCAATGCTGTTGTGTAAGTGTATGGATTTTGCAAAGGACGGAGCAGCGGAGCGGTTTGCGGAATTGTCGAGAGCGGTCGGAACAGCATCGGCGCTTGACAGCGACGAAACGGCGGCGGATAAGTTTATCGGCGGGTTGCGTGAAATCTGCCAAAAGTGCGAGGTTCCGACAATATCGGAGTACGGCATAAACACAGATGAATTTTTAAATGCGATACCGAAAATGACGTCGGATGCCCTCGCAAGCGGCAGTCCGTCAAATACACGCAAAAGCGTTTCCGAAAAAGATGTTGCAAGGATATATAAGAGTTTGGTTTAATGCAAAAACAGGAGCTGTATTTTTTACAGCTCCTGTTTTTCGGATTTCACAATGCCGGTAGGGGTTGATGCCCTCATCAACCCGAACTTATATAGATGAATTTACAATTGTCTTATATTCGCCCATAAAATCGTCCTGACCCGGCTTTATCGGTATCAGCCTGCCGTTATCGTACATTATTTCGCTGACGGAACAATTGGACAGCCACATACATTTATTTATATCCTTGATTTCTCTGCCCTCCCATTTGCACTGAACGGTACGCAGTAAAACACGGTGCGCCGCAACAAGTACGGTTTTTCCTTTTTCTTTGCCGCATATATCTGCAATTGCCTCAAGCGCTCTTTTCTGCAAATCAAACATTGTTTCGCCTTTCGGGGGGTGCGCCTTTGACAGGTCGGTTGTCCAAAAATTAAATTCTTTGGGGTATTTTTTCTGTATATCATCAAACGTCATTCCGTTCCAGAGTCCGCCGTTGATTTCCTCCAAGCGTTTATCTTTATGTATCTCCAAATTCAGCGGCAGTGCGACTTTTTCGGCTGTTTTTACGGCACGCTGCAAATCGCTTGAATAAACTGCGTCAACCTTGTAATTTTTCAAAACAAACTCCGCCATTATTTCAGCCTGTTTATGTCCCGTCGGCGTTAAGTCGTAATCCATACATCCTCCGAAAACCGACTCCGAATTGGCAACGCTGTAGCCGTGACGTACAAACAGTAATTTTGTTGTTTCGCACATAAAGATTATAACTCCCCTTTATAACAATCCGTAAAATTTTATTTTTTAATTATAGCACAATAAAGATGTTGTGTCAAGTAAAGGAGTTTGAAACGCAAAAAAGGCTGTAAGTTTTTTTACAGCCTTTTTAAGCCGAGATAAACCGATCTAAATGCAATCCCCCACGCCGTAGGGGATTTGTTTGTATGAGGGTCGATGAGGGCATCGACCCAAAAAACAACACGCACAAACGGCATCAACCCTTTGAATTATTCCTCCTCGGGTTGTTCCTCCACAAGTTCCATACGGTTTATCGAAACCTCGTATGCGGTTTTTGTTATTGTTTCCTCCTCGCTTATGCGCTTCTGATAATTTCTCGACTGTATCCGCCCCCAGATTTTAACGTTGTCGCCCACTTCAAGGTTTTTTGCAAACCTTGCGTTTCTGCCCCAGGCGATTATGGGTATGTAGTCGGATTTGTTGTAGCTTCTGTTTACCGCAAGCAAAAGATCGGTTATTTCTCTGCCGAACGGCGTTGTTCTGTATACGGGCGGTTTGCAGATAAAGCCGTTTAAGTACAGCTGATTGGGATTTTTATAGTTTTCCTCTGCAAGCGGTACAATATCCCTTGCAAAAACCGTCAGTATAAGACGGTTCCCGTCCGGCTCGTTGCAATTGTACGAACGGAACTGCCCCGTAATTTCCACTCTGTCCCCTATATGATACCCTCCGTCCATAATCAGACGTTCGGAAATCATTACACGTATATTGTCAAATGTTCCGCTTAACCTCGGTATCTTGAGCGTAAACGTATAAAACTTTTCCGCATATATTTCGTGGTTCAGTTTAAATTCGTCCTCGATTATCCCTATAATTTGTGCCTGGTTGTTTGTTGTGTTCTCCATTGTAGTAATCCTCCTTAGTTTTTTGGAATGTTTTTTCATTCAGTTATATTTATTCCGCAATCGATGTAAATATTCGGATTAAGTATAATATTTACATATTTGTAATATTTATTCCAAAAAAATAAAGAACAGCGCAAAATGTTTTGTGCTGTTCTTTAAGGATAATGTGTGTTTTTTCGGCAGGAGCAAGCCCCTGTCTGTCAATCAAATTTTTTCAAAACCCAATCATATACACGGTCGCCGAAGACACGTCTTATAAATACGGCGGGTCTTGCCAGAAAACCACGCATATAGCGTGTTTTCGGGCGCTTTGCCGTAACCGCTTTTCTTATCAACTCCGCAATTTTTTCGGGCGGTGTGATATTGTGCGAATAGATTTTCCGCATCACGCCCGCCGATTTTGCCGCCGCACTCTCGTATGCGCCGCCCTTTGCGGTGTTTTCCAGATTATCTGCCGCAATGCCGCCCCATGCGGTTTTTATGCACCCCGGCTCGATTATAATAACCTTTATTCCGAACGGTGCAAGCTCTGTCCGCATACAGTCGGACAAACCCTCAACGGCGAATTTTGCCGCATGGTACCAACCGCCGAAATTCGTCCATACTTTGCCTGCCATGGACGATATATTGACTATTCTTCCGCATTTCTGCTCACGCATGGACGGAGCAACAAGCTGAACAAGCCTTGCAAGTCCGAAAACGTTCACCTCAAACTGCCGCCGTGCCTCCGGCATCGGCACGTTTTCCACTGCGCCGTATGAGCCGTAGCCTGCGTTGTTTACAAGAACGTCTATGTGTCCCTCTTTTTCGAGAATGGTTTTTACACAGCTCTCTATTGATGCATCGTCCGTCAGGTCGAGCGCAATCGGTATAATTTTATCCGATTTTATGTTCGCCATTCTCTCGGTGCGCCGTGCCGCCGCATATACAATAAAGCCTGCGCCGCAAAGCTCACGTGCCGCCGCTTTGCCTATTCCCGAGGACGCTCCCGTTATAAGTGCGGTTTTTCTCATTCGTAATCCCCCTGTCCGTCATACGGATATGAGCCGAGGAATTTGAAAAAATCCGTACTGCGCCGCAGTTTATCAAGCGCAAAGTATATGGTTGCATTGTCAATGTTTCCGTCTATGTCGATAAAAAACACATATGTTCCGAGCTGTGTCTTTATCGGGCGCGACTCGATTTTCGTCATATTAATTTTATGCTCCGCCAAAAGTCTTAAAGCCTCGTACAGACTTCCCGGTTCGTTCTTTAAAGCGAACGCAAACGACGTTTTGTCGCAGTCGGTCACGGTGCGAAGCTTGTTTTTTTCTATTATTATAAACCGTGTGAAATTGTTATTTTCATCGCCGCAGTCGGGGATAAGAATGTCCAGACCGTATAATTTTGCGGCGGCGGCAGAGCCTATGCAGGCAACACTGCCGTCCGACTGCTCCGCAAGCTTTGCCGATGCGGCGGACGAGTTTGTGTAATTTATTTCGATACCGCAAAAATCCGAATTTATAATCTTACGGCATTGTCCTATTGCCGGCGAAATGGAGGAAATAACTTTTATATCTTCTTTTTTCGCTCCGTGTCTGACGAGCAAATTCTGACCGATGTGCAGAACGTATTCTCCCGTAATGTACACGTCCGCATCAAAGGCAAGCGTGTCGAGCGTGGCGTTTATTCCGCCGTCTATTGAGTTTTCTATCGGGACAATTCCCCTGTCGGCTCTGCCGTCGCTCACCGCCATTATAAGGTCGGAAATGGTAACGAACGGAATAAGCTCGTCATTGCCTTTTGACCATTCCATTGCCGCCTGATGCGAAAAAGTCCCCTCCGGGCCGAGATATGCAAGCATAGTAAATATATCCTCCTTGTAAAAAAAATTGCGCATATTTTATGCGTTTTCGGTTTTTGCGGGTCGATGAAAGGCATCGACCCCTACGGGTTATGCGCATATTTTATGCGTTTTCGGTTTTTCGGCAGGGTAGGGGACGATGCCCACATCGTCCCGAAACGTTGACCCGTGAGGTGAGCGTTCCGGTGGGAGCAAGCCCCTGCCCTACGAATGTCAGCACATATTTTATGCGTATGGTGTATGGTATGTGTGGCACCCGTGATTTACGTTTTCGGTTTTTGCGGGTCGATGAAGGGCATCGACCCCTACGGGTATGCGCATATTTTATGCAATATTGCGCCCTCATCTCCCGAAAAAAATCATATTGCTATGAACAAACCGAACTCCCGAGCATTGAAACAGGCGCTATGCGCTGTTTCTCTTTTTCCGAAAACCTGAGGTTTTCGGAATGTACTCTGTTGAGTTCGGTTTGCTGTAAATTTTTTCTCTGATTATAACTCTTTGCCTACTGCCTTTGCAATCGGCTCAAGCTCACGCATAAGCTTTGCGAATTTTTCCGGTGTAAGCGACTGCGGACCGTCCGACGCCGCCTTTTCCGGGCAGTTGTGAACTTCTATCATAAGTCCGTCCGCACCTGCGGCGATTGCCGCTTTTGCTACAGGCGGAACATATTTGTACGTTCCCGTTGCATGGCTCGGGTCACCTATTATGGGGAGATGCGAAAGCTCCTTTGAAACGGGAATTGCGCTTATGTCAAACGTGTTTCTCGTAGCGGTTTCGTACGTTCTTATACCTCTTTCGCAGAGGATTACGTTCTCGTTACCCTCCGACATAATATATTCGGCAGCCATCAGCCATTCCTCCATGGTTGATGCAAGACCTCTCTTTAAAAGCACGGGGTTTGTGCATTTGCCCACTTCACGCAAAAGCTTGAAGTTCTGCATATTTCTTGCGCCTATCTGGATAATATCCGAATACGAAGCGACCAGCTCAACATCTCTTGTGTCGACTACCTCCGTACATATCGGCATATCAAGCTCCTTGCCCGTTGTGTGCATAATCTTCAAGCCGTCAGCCTCAAGACCCTGGAACGAATACGGCGATGAACGGGGCTTGAAAGCGCCGCCTCTTAAAATATTTGCGCCTGCCTCTTTTACCGCCTTTGCAACGGTTGAGAACTGTTCCTGGCTTTCGATTGCGCACGGACCGGCAAATATCGCAAGCTTTTTGCCGCCGACCGTAACGTTATGACCGACATCTATAATCGATTGTTCTTTTTTAAGCTCTTTTGACGCAAGCTTGTACGGGCGCATAATCGGCACAACGTTTTCAACGCCGGGCATCATAAGCACTTCGTTCATACTGAGAAGGCGCTTGTCGCCTATAGCACCGATAACGGTTTTCTTTTCGCCCTGTATGGGATGCGTTTTAAATCCGAAAGACGCAAGCCTTTCCTGCACATTTTCGATTTGCAGAGCGGACGCATTGTCCTTCATTATAATAATCATAACGTCACATTCCTTTCAAAAGTTAGATTGTACTAACAGTGTATACCAAATAAAATATATTTGCAAGTGTCTTAATTATATTTTTACCGTTTAGACAACAAAACATAAAAAAACAAATAAAAAATGTTTATTTTGCCGCACGGCATTCGTTGCAGTATCCGAAAAGCTCCAGTCTGTGTCCCGTAACGGTAAAATCCTCCAAATGCGTTTCACGCACGGGACAGCCGTCGATGTAGCGCACCTTGCGGCATGAAAGACAGACCGCATAATGGCGGTGCTTCATATACGTAAGTTCATAGTACAGCTCGTTTCCGTCACCGAAAACCTGGCGTGAAACAAGTCCCGCCGAGGTGAATTTTTCAAGCGTGCGGTATACTGTCGAGAGCGAAAGAGTGCCGAGCTTTGAAAAAATCATTTCCGCCGTAACGGGTGCGTCCGCACTTTTAAGCACATTAAGTATTTCCAGCCTTTGGCGTGTGCATTTGAGTCCCTTTTGCGAAAGCAGCTTTGAAATATCGCTCATCACAGCCGCCTCCTTTTTGAAATTATCATTATCACAACAAGCATTGCCACGCTTGTGAGAACTATCGTACCGCCGGGGCGCAGATCGAGGTAAAATGAAAGCGTAAGTCCCAAAAATGCGGATATTTCCGCAAGGATAACGGACGTGATAAGCGTGCGCTTGTAGCTTTTTGAAATCATAACCGCAGCAGCAGCAGGTATAACGAGCAGTGACGAAATCATAAGCGCACCCACAACTCTCGATGCGGCGCTAACCGTAATGGCGGTTAAAAGCATCAGTATAAAATTCACGCTCTTAACGGGAACGCCCGCAAGCGATGCCGCCTCCTCGTCAAAGGTTATGTAGAAAAGCTCCTTGTATAAAAGAAGCGAAACCACAAGCACCGCCGCACTCAAGCCCATAGTGAGGAACAGCTCAAAATCCGAAACCGCCACTATCGAGCCGAACATAAAGCTGTTGAGGTTGCTTGAGCCGTCTTTTATAAACCCCGACAAAACGGCGGTAAGACCTATACCTGCCGACATAACCGTAACGGCGGCAACTTCGGGATATTTCTTAAACCGGCGGCGCAAAAGTTCTATCATAAGCACCGCAAGTACGGAAAAAATGACCGCACCGAGTACGGGATTTATTCCGGCGGCAAGCCCGAACGCTATACCGGCGAGCGCCGAATGTGATGCGGCGTCGCCGACGGAGCTTAAACGCTTTAAAACTATGTTAAGACCTATGCACGGCGCAATAAACGCAATAAGCGCCGCCACCAAAAACGCACGCCGCATAAATTCGTAAGAAAACATATTAACCATGATGATGCTCCCTCTTTCCTGCAAAAATCTTGTTCACGTCCTCAAGCGACAGGTCGCTGCGGTTTACAAACTCCTCGTACCCGTGTTCGCAGAAGATGAGCAGTTTGTTTGAAGCCTGTACGAGAGCCGGCGTATCGTGATTTGTCATAATAACGGTAAGTCCCTGCTTGTTCAGCTCTGTTACGAGCGCCATAATCGCCTTTACCGACTGTGCGTCAACGCCGACGGTCGGCTCGTCCATCAAAAGCAGCTCCGGCTCGGATATAAGCGCACGTGCTATAAACACTCTCTGCTGCTGACCGCCCGAAAGCTTGCCTATAAGCTTGTTTTCAAAACCCTCCATACCGACTTTTTCGAGCACACGCCGTACATCATCATCGTACTTTTTGCCGTAATGCTTAAAAAGTCCCGTGCGTGAATACAAATTTGCCATAATAACCTCACGCACCGTTGCCGGGAACGCTGTGTTAAAGGAATTTGCCTTCTGCGGTACGTATCCGACTTTTTTGCGCACTTCGGAAATGCTTTTGCCGAACACCTTTATTTCGCCCTTGCTGTAGGGGAGCATACCGAGAATAAGCTTTATAAGCGTGGATTTTCCTGCTCCGTTTGAGCCTATTATCCCCAGAAAATCACCCTTTTCGAGCGAAAAATTGACATTGCGCAAAACGGAGGTGTCGTAATAATCAAATGTTAAATTTTTTACGGTAAGAATTTCATTCATATCAGTCAAGCGCCTTCTTTAAAGAATTTAAGTTTTCCTCCATAACCGTGAAATAATCACGTTCCTCGCTGTCGCCCTCAAACGGATTTAACACAAGTATTTCCGCACCCGTTTCCTTTGCGATGGACTCAAGCGTTTTTGAGGAGGAGAGCGCCTCGGAGAAAATATATTTTATGTTGTTTGTTTTTATAAAATCAATCGTTTCAGCCATTTTGGCAGGGGAGGGGTCGCTTTCGCCCTGCGGACCCTCTATCGATGTCTGATTAAGGTTAAACGCACTGCAAAGGTATGAAAACGCCGCATGCGATACCACTATGTTGTTCGTTTTAAAATCCTTTGACACCACATTAAAATCATCGGTAAGCTTTTTTGCCTTTTCACGGCAATCGTTGAAATTTGCGGTGTAGTAATCAGCGTTTGCGCCGTCCTTTTCGCAAAATGCGTTTTTAATGTTTTCCATTTCCTTTAGTGCGTTGTCGGGATCGAGCCATACGTGTGCGTCATAATCCTCCGCCGTGAACGGTATGTCCTTTGACGCCTCCACAACGGCAAGATTGGGATTGTTCACGCTCTGCGCAGTTTTCTGCGCCCAGCTTTCCATACCCATTCCGTTGTATATGAAAACGTCCGCATCGGCAAGCTTCGCCATATCCGAGGTTTTCGGCTCAAAATCGTGCGGCTCTGCTCCGACGGGGCAGAGAACGTATATATCCGCCCTGTCGCCGCCTATCAGCTTTGCAAAATCATACATTGCGTAAAATGAGGTGTAAACCTGCATTTTGCCGCTGTCCTTTTTTTCGGCACAGCCCGAAAGAATGAGCGCCGCCGAAATAATTAAAGCAAATATTTTTTTCATACGGGAAAAATCCTTTCTATTTTGCGTCGTACCAACTGTTTCCGACAGACATATCCACCGTAAGCGGAACATTAAGCGATACGGCGTTTTCCATTTCCTCTTTGAGGATTTTTTTGACCTCCTCAACCTCGGGGAGATACGCCTCTATAATAAGCTCGTCGTGTACCTGTAAAATCAGTCTTGATTTAAGCTTTTCCTTTGTCAGGCGGTTATCCACACGCACCATTGCAAGCTTTATAATATCCGCCGCACTGCCCTGTATGGGCGTGTTCATTGCGGCACGCTCGCCGAAATGGCGCATATTGGGATTTTGCGACTGCAGTTCGGGCAGATAGCGCACTCTGTTCATCATTGTTTTGACAAAGCCGTTTTCCTTTGCCTCACGCTTTGTTCTGTCCATATATTCACGCACGCCGTGATATTTTTCAAGGTAGCTTTCTATATACCGTTTCGCCTCCGCAAAGCTTATTCCCAAATCCTGCGACAGGCTGAATTCGCCTATTCCGTAAACTATTCCGAAGTTGACTGCCTTTGCGCTGCTGCGCTGTTCTTTCGTTATCTCGTCAAGCGGCACGCCAAGTACCTGCGATGCGGTTACGGCGTGAATATCCTCGTTGTTTTTGAAAGCGTTTATCATTGTTTCGTCGTTTGCCATATGCGCAAGGACTCTCAGTTCAATCTGCGAATAGTCGGCGTCAACAAGCATAAAACCCTCCTCCGCAACAAACATTTTGCGGATTTCACGCCCCAGCTCGGTACGTGTGGGAATATTCTGCATATTCGGCTCGGTCGAGCTTATGCGCCCCGTAACGGTTACCGTCTGGTTGAAATTTGAATGTATGCGCTTTGTTTTCGGGTTTATCACCGCACTCAAACCGTCGCAGTAGGTGCTTTTAAGCTTTGTAAGCGTGCGGTACTCCGTAATGAAATTGACGATAGGGTGCTTATCCTTTATCTTTTCAAGCGCTTCGGCGTTGGTGGTGTAGCCCGTTTTCGTTTTCTTTACGGGCTTTAAGCCGAGCTTTTCAAATAAAATCACGCCGAGCTGTTTGGGGGAATTTATGTTAAATTCCTCGCCCGAAAGAATGTATATCTCATTTGTAACGGCGTCAATGCGGCGGCTTAATTCCTGCGAGAACCGCTCCAGTTCGTCTTTATCCACGTAAAAGCCGTTTATCTGCATATGCGCAAGCACGCTTATAAGCGGAAGCTCTACATTATAATATAGATATTCCTGACCGTTCTTTTCTATTTCCGATTTAAGATGCTCCGTCAGCACGGAAAGCGCATATGCGTGCTTTGCGTATATTTCGTTACCGCACTCGTCCTCGTCAAGGAGCGACATCTGCTTTTCCTCGGCTTGCGGCAGTTCGGCGCCTATCATTGTGCACAGTGCGGAAAGCGAAAAGTCTTTGCGTGACGGGTTTATCAGATATGCCGCTATCGCCGTATCGAATGCGATTCCGCATATTTCGGTCTGACCCGAAAGCTGTACCATAGCGTCCTTTATGTTGCATACGTTCTTTTTAATGCTTTCGTTTTCAAGAAACGGCTTAAGCGCCGAAACGAGCGTGTTTCCGCAAAATGCGGCGGCGGTGTAGTATGCTTTTTTTCCTATGGAAAACGCCGCCGAGGAAAGACAGCCGCCCGAAAGATTAAGTATAAGCGAAATCTCTTTTGCGCCGTCAAGCGCTTTGTTTAAGCCGTCCGCATCGGATATTTCAAAAACGCCGAGGTCGCCGAAAATATCCACAGGCGCTTTGTCGGTTGTTATGTGCATTTTTTTGATAACGCTGTTTAAGCCGAGCTTTTGCAAAAGCGAAAACAGCTCGCCGTTTTCGCCGTCAAATCCGTCAAATACGCAATCCTCAACGGAAAAATCAATCGGAGCGTTCAGCTCAATCGTTGCGAGCGTTTTCGATAAAAACGCCGATTCTTTTCCGTCACGCAGTTTTTCGAGCATTTTGCCCTTTATGCCGATGCTTTCAAGGTTTTCGTATATATATTCGATATTGTGAAATTGCTCGATAAGGTTCATTGCGGTTTTTTCGCCTATGCCCTTAACGCCCGGAATGTTGTCGGACGGATCGCCCATAAGCGCTTTCACGTCTATAAATTCCAAAGGCGAAACGTGATACCGCTCACGCACGGCGGCTTCGTCATATATCGTGGTTTCGTTCTGCCCCATTCGGGTCACGGTAAGAATTATTCTGGTGTGCGGATCGGCAAGCTGTAAATCGTCCTTGTCGCCCGTTGCGATAAAGCACTCAATGTCGTTTTTGCCGCATATGCGTGAAACCGTACCTATTATATCGTCCGCCTCGTAGCCCTCTTTTTCGAGCAGTGTAACGCCCATCGCACGCAGAATATCCTTCGCTATCGGCATCTGCACACGCAGATCGTCCGGCATGGGACGGCGCTGTGCCTTGTATCCGTCATACATTTTGTGGCGGAAGGTGGGCGCTTTTAAGTCAAATGCCGCACACAGATAATCCGGCTTTTGCTCGTTAATCAGCTTTGTGAGTATGTTTAAAAATCCGTAAATTGCGTTTGTCGGCGTGCCGTCCGCCGCACTTAAGGGACGTATCCCGTAAAACGCACGGTTTATAATACTGTTTGAATCAAGAATTAATAGCTTTTTCACTTTTCTCTCCTTACTAAATGCAAATCATTTGCATTTAAAATATTTTACCGTATAATGTTTATTTTGTCAAGTGTTTGTTAATAATTTATTAATAAAATAAATAAGGCTTATTTACATTTAGTTCATACCGATGACAAATCTATGCTGTATGATATAAGCATAGTCAGAAAAGACATAAAATAAAACCGATCATCATTAAATTTGCGGTCAGGAGGTAATCACTATGAAAAAGTATCCGCATACAGATTCCACAGAGATGATAATTTATGATAATAAAGAAAAGAAGAAAAAGAAAGCAAAGCCGTGGGCGGTTGCTTTAAGCTCGGCGCTTATCGCAAGCGTGTTCACAGCGTCGGTATTCGGCGCAGGCACATATTATATGTACGAAAAATTAAAACCGACCGTTACACAGCGTGCTTCCGTATACTCGGCGTCAACCTCGAACGGCTCGGACGCATCACAGCTTGTGACATATTCGGGAGACAAACAAGTTCTCACAATTCCGCAGATTGCGGCTAAAGTAGGACCGAGCGTGGTCGGAGTTATAAACAAAACCACCGTTCAGCCGCAGAAATATTACGACTGGTTCAGCGGCAGATATTATTACTACCAGGATCCGAACGCATCGGACGACGGCACTGTCGAACAGGGCAGCGGCTCGGGTATAATCATCAGCACGGACGGTTATATAGTAACCAACCAGCACGTTGTTGACGGCGCAACCGAAATTTCGGTAATCCTCAATACCGGCGAAGAAGTAAGCGCAAAGCTTATCGGTCAGGATACAAAAACAGACCTTGCGGTTTTGAAGATAGATACAAAATCGGAGCTTACAGCCGCAACACTGGGCGACTCAACGCAGACTCAGGTCGGCGAGCTTGCCGTAGCTATCGGTAACCCGATGGGTCAGGAATTTTCAGGTTCGGTAACGGCAGGTATCATAAGCGCCGTAAACAGAACAATGACAATAGACAACAGAACGTATAACCTTTTGCAGACAGATGCGGCAATAAACGCCGGTAACTCGGGCGGTGCGCTTATAAATCAGTACGGCGAGGTTATAGGTATAAACTCGGTTAAGCTTTCACAATCGGGCGTTGAAGGTATGGGATTTGCAATCGCAATTTCCGAGGCAAAGCCTATCATAGACGATCTTATCGCATCGGGCTATGTAACCGGCAGACCGCTTGTGGGCATAACAATAAACGAAACTCCTTACGGACTGTTTGTAAAAGCGGTACAGGACGGCACGGGTGCAGCCGAAGCAGGCTTGCAGGCAAACGATATGATTATTGAGGTTGACGGACAGAAAGTGTCCTCGTCAAGCGAAATAAACGAAATCCGTGACAAGAAAAAACCCGGCGACACTCTTACATTTAAGATAGTCCGTGACGGAGAAACAAAAGAGGTCAGCGTGCGCTTAACAGAAAGCGCCGACAAGGCCAACAAATAAAATTGCCAATCAGTTTTAATTGATTTGACTGTTGAAAGCAGTCAATACCATCCTTTTTTTCATATGCCCTTGCTCAAAAGCAAGGGTCCCCCAAAAACTCGGGAAGGCCCCACCTTCCCGACTCTCCCCCCGAGAAACAGGTATACGGCGTATACCTGTTTTTCATTTGCGGATTTTCGGGATACGGGAAAAATTTTTTAAAAAATATGAAATTATTAAGATGACTAAATATCTTTGTTAAAAAACTTAACCTTGCTGTAATATTTATGTAATATATATGAAAGCTTTGTAACAAAACGGAATATGTTGATGTGCTTGTACTTTTTATCATACCTTATATTGTGGTTCTTAAAAACAAGCCTGTTATCCGAAAACGGATTTTTACAGGACTGTTTCCGATATATTTCGACATAATCTCATATTTATTACAAATAAATTACTAAATTTTTAAAAAGTTTTTAAGAAAATTTTAAACAATGTAAAATTTTTACCCTCAAACCCTTGACAATGCTTGTTTTTTCTGTTACAATACAAACGATGATTTCGATTAGAGTGTTTTTTCACTGACAAAAAGCGTACGAAGAAAATAGGGTAACGGTCTTTAGAAAAGCGGAGGTTTTTATAACCGACGCCGATAAAAAGGAGAGAATAAAATCTTGAATAAATTAATGAAGAGAATTATCTTATCTGTTCTTGCTGTAACCGCAGTGACTACAACGTCGGCACTTGCAGCCGATTTGAGCGGATGGGCGGTATCGGAATATCAGTCGGCAAATGAAGCAGGACTGGTTTCATATTCGGTCGTATCAAACGATATGAAAGCAAATATCACACGACAGGAATTCTGCGAACTCGCAGTTAATCTTTATAAAAAGCTTTCAAACGACGCCGAGCTTATAGAGCCGGAGGTTTCGCCGTTTGAGGATACTGATAATTTAGCGGTCGCACAGGCGTACTGCTACGGAATAGTTTCCGGCACGGGCGATAATAAGTTTACGCCGGATAAGCTTGTAACACGTGAGGAAATGGCAAAGATGCTTGTAAGCACACTCACGGCAGGCGAAGTTAATTTCTCGCTTTCGGACGAGAGCGATGCATACGTAATAGATAATTTCGACGATGGCAGCAAGGTAAGCGACTGGGCAAAGGCTTCCGTAATAACGGCGCTTAACTATTCAATTATGGGCAGTGCGGGCGACAATACGTTTAAGCCCGAAAGCGCAACCACAAGAGAACAGGCTATAGCAAGCATAAACCGTTCATATGAGAAGTTTGCAAACAGCGGCTATGAAATAAACCTTCCGACAATCACTCTGCCGGAGGATAACTCGGAAATAGAACAGGGCGAGTTTGAAATCAACTGGACAGAAACGGACGGAGCGGTAAAATACCGTGTACTTATAAAGGACAGCAAGGCACAGCCGGTTATATGGGAGGACGTTGACGGCACCTCCGTTACAATTGACGCACCCTGGCTTTCAACAAATAAGGATTATTCAATAATCGTAGGCGCGGTTATGTCAGACGGCAGCGAATGCTACAGCGTGCCTGTGGATTTCAGATATAAAGCTTCGGAAAAAGCAGATAAGGAGCATCATGTGTATGTTGCGTCAAATCCGAAAGGACAGGCGCTCATAGACGAAGCGGCAAAATATCTCGGAGTTCCGTACGTGTGGGGCGGAACATCACCGTCAGGCTTTGACTGTTCGGGATTTATGTATTACATATGCAAATCGCAGGGTATTTCGCTCTACCGTGTAGCGGACGATCAGATGCACAAAAACGGAACGCCTGTTTCAAAGCAGGACCTTGAGCCGGGCGACCTCGTGTTCTTCGGCAGCGGCGATTATGCAACTCACGTTGGAATGTATGTCGGCGAGGGTATGATGATACATGCGCCGTCAACAGGTAAGACAATAATGTACTCGGACATCACAACGGGATATTACGAATCGAGATATATAGGCGCAAGACGAGTATACTGATGATATTAAAAATTCAAAGGAGCAGTGAATTTCACTGCTCCTTTTTGCGGGCAAAAAAATAAGGTTAATTTACGGTTGCATCGTAAATTAACCTTAAAAGCTCGCTGTTAAAATATAACGGTCAAAAGCATTTTAAAGCGTTCCTCGCCGTAAACGGCGTGCGGAACTTTTTTCGGCATAATTATGCTCTCGCCCTCGTGCAGAATGTGGCACACACCGCCGACGGTGAATTTTCCCGTGCCCTCAAGCACCGTAACCATTGCGTCGCCGCCCGATTCGTGCGTGCTAATCTCCTCACCCTTTTCAAACGCAAACAGCGTAAGGCTCACGTGTTCGTTCTGTGCAAGCGTTTTGCTCACAACCTGTCCGTCCTGGTACGAAACCTCATTTTTAAGCTCCAGAACCTCTGCTTTATTAATGTTTTTAATCATATCAATACTCCCTTTCAATGCGGAATAATTTATAATTACACGGTTTAACCATCAAATTATACATTATTCATTATTTGCTTTTCACCATATATTATACAGCAAAAAGGGAATATTTTCAATACCCGTAACTGAATAAATAAACAAAAACTATGCATAAAAATTAAAATCCATTATTAAAATTTAATCAAATATAATATACCTGTTTTATAAGTATTGACAGGAGGGAGTGTTTGTGGTATTATGTTTAATTATAAAAGAATATGTTTTTTTGTAAAGAAAGGACTGGTAAATATGAAGAAATTTACTAAATTGGCGAGCGTATTGATGGCAGCGGCAATGGCTGTAACGGCATTCGCAGGCTGCGGCAATACATCAACATCATCAACGGGCAGTGCCGACGGAGCAATCAAAATCGGCGGTATCGGACCTTTGACAGGCGCAGCAGCCATATACGGACAGGCTGTTAAGAACGGCGCTTCAATTGCTGTTGAAGAAATCAACGCAAAGGGCGATTTAAAATTCGACCTTAAGTTTGAAGATGATGAAAACGACGCCGAAAAGTCAGTTAATGCATATAACAACTTAAAGGACTGGGGAATGCAGATTTCACTCGGTTCTGTTACAACACAGCCGTGTATCGCTGTTTCAACGGAAGTAAATGCGGACGGAATATTCGCACTTACACCGTCAGCATCGTCAACGGACGTTCTCGGCGGTCAGCCGGATAAGAACGGTAACGTAACAATTCAGCGTAAAGATACAATGTTCCAGCTTTGTTTCACAGACCCTAACCAGGGTGTTGCTTCGGCAAAGTATATGAAGGAACAGAACCTCGGCGAAAAGATCGGTATAATCTATAATAACTCCGATGCATATTCAACGGGTATATTCCAGAAGTTCCAGGCAACAGCTCAGGAACTCGGACTTAACATTGTATGTGTAAAGACATTTACGGATGACTCCGCAAATGACTTCACATCACAGCTTAACGAAATCAAAGCTGCGGGAGCCGATATAGTATTCCTTCCGATTTACTACACACCGGCGTCAATGATTCTTACACAGGCAAAGAAGATGCAGTATGAGCCTAAGTTCTTTGGCGTTGACGGTATGGACGGTATCCTTACTCTTGAAAACTTCGATAAGTCGCTTGCAGAGAACGTAATGCTTCTGACACCGTTTACTGCAGACGCTACAGACGAAAAGACACAGAGCTTTGTTAAGAAGTACAACGAAAAGTATAAGGAAACCCCGAACCAGTTCGCTGCAGACGCTTACGATTGTATCTATGCAATCTATGAGGCTTGCAAGAAGAGCGGCGTAACAGCTGATATGGACGCAAAGACAATCGGTGAAAAGCTTGTTTCGGCATTCACGGCATCAGACTTTAAGCTTGACGGTCTTACAGGTGAAGGTATGACCTGGTCAAAAACCGGTGAAGTATCAAAGGAACCGAAAGGTATGATAATTAAAAACGGCGTATATGTAGGTATGTAACACATATTCTGACAATACGATTTTATTTCAACGGAGAAAGAGGAGGCTGCCAAAAGCGGCTCCTCCTTTTCTGCTTTTTTAATCTGAGCGGGTCATAAACACTTGAACAGCGGTGTTCCCGGGTTTATGAACCGGCCGGATAATGAAAAAATGGAGAGGTGTAGACAATGGCTTTTATTTCTAACTTAATAAACGGAATAAGTCTTGGAAGCGTTTACGCCATAATTGCACTCGGATACACAATGGTTTACGGCATTGCAAAAATGCTTAACTTTGCTCACGGCGATGTAATTATGGTCGGTGCGTACATTTCCTTCTGCGCAACAACGTATCTGAACCTGCCGCCGGTTGTTTCGGTGGTTATGGCGATGGCGGTGTGTACGGTGCTCGGTATTCTTATCGAGGGTCTTGCATACAGACCGCTCAGAAAAGCAAGCTCGCTGGCAGTTCTTATAACGGCTATCGGCGTCAGCTATTTTCTTCAGAACGTTGCGCTGCTTATATGGGGAAGCGCACCTAAAACGTTCAGCTCGATTGTTCCGTTCGGCTCTATCTCCCTGTTCGGAGGTAAGCTCATCATCACGGTTGAATCACTCGTTACCGTTGCGGCTTGTATACTTATTATGATATTCCTTATGCTCTTTACAAAGAGAACAAGAATGGGAAAAGGTATGCGTGCCGTATCGGAGGATAAGGACGCAGCGGAGCTTATGGGTATCAATGTAAACGTTACCATTTCCGTCACGTTCGCAATCGGCAGCGCACTTGCGGCAATCGCAGGCGTACTGCTCTGCTCGGCATATCCCGTGCTTGTTCCGACAACCGGCTCAATGCCCGGTATCAAAGCGTTTACCGCTGCGGTATTCGGAGGAATAGGCTCAATCCCGGGCGCTATGATAGGCGGAATACTTCTCGGTATAATCGAGATATTCAGCAAATCATATATTTCAACAGCTTTATCGGACGCTATCGTTTTTGCCGTGCTTATCATCGTGCTTCTTGTTAAGCCGTCGGGAATACTCGGCAAAAAGATTACTGAGAAGGTGTGAGGTGACATTATGAATAAATTAAAGAAAATGAATAAATTCACCCTGACCAATATCAAAGCTTACGGTCTTGTAATACTGGCGTTTGTAATTCTCTTTCCTTTGCAGTCGGCAGGAAAGATAAACAACTCTATAAGCGGACAGCTTGTGCCTATATGTACTTATATAGTAATGGCAATATCGCTTAATCTTACGGTCGGATTTTTGGGCGAGCTGAGTCTCGGTCATGCCGGATTTATGAGCGTGGGAGCGTTCACGGGAGTTATAACGGCGGTATGTTTGCAGGACGCAATCCCGTCCAAAGGATTGATTTTGCTTATCGCAATCATTGTCGGCGGATTGTTTGCCGGAATTGCCGGATTGCTTATCGGTATTCCTGTTCTCCGTCTGAGGGGCGACTATCTTGCTATAGTAACGCTTGCGTTCGGCGAGATAATAAAGAATATCATAAACTGCCTGTATATCGGTGTTGATAAGTCGGGACTTCATTTCAATATGACAAGCGCCGACGCACTCGGTATGGAAAACGGCAAGCTTATCTTAAACGGACCGCAGGGTGCGGTCGGAATAACAAAAATGGCGTCGTTCGGTGCAGGCGTACTCCTTATCCTGTTCACGCTGTTTATCGTTTTGAATTTTGTAAACAGTAAGTCGGGCCGTGCTGTTACCGCTATCCGTGATAACAGAATTGCCGCCGAATCAGTCGGCATAGGCATAACACGCTATAAGCTTACGGCGTTCATTATATCGGCGGTTCTTGCCGGTATGGCGGGAGCGCTTTACGCAATGAACTTCTCAACCATTGCGGCTAAGAAGTTTGACTTCAATACTTCGATACTCATTCTCGTATTCGTCGTTTTGGGCGGAATGGGAAATATTGTAGGAACAATAATCGCAACGGCGCTTCTCTATATGCTCCCCGAGCTTTTGAGAGGACTTGCCGATTACAGAATGTTGATATACGCAATAGTGCTTATCCTTGTAATGCTTATAACGAACAGCACCAAAGCAAAGCAGTTCGGAGAAAGAATTATGGATAAAGTGCGAAACCGAAAATCCGAAGGACAGGGGGAGAGCTAAATGGATAAAATGGTACCGGTTCCGAGCAGAGCAATAGTTCCGGAACGTGACGTGGATAAAACCCCCATACTTGAAACGCATCATCTCGGCATAGACTTCGGCGGACTTACCGCCGTGGACGATTTATCGCTTGCAGTGGGCAGAACGGAGATTGCCGGACTTATCGGTCCTAACGGCGCGGGAAAAACGACCGTGTTCAATCTTCTTACAAATGTGTATCAGCCCACAAGAGGCGCAGTTATGTTTGACGGTCACCCGACCGCAAGAAAAACCTGCGCACAGGTAAGCCGTATGGGTATTGCACGTACTTTCCAGAATATCCGCCTTTTCTCGGATATGTCAGTTATAGATAACGTAAAAGTCGGACTTCATAACTCGATACATCAGAGCCTGTTCTCCTCGCTGACGCATATCGGCGGTTACAGAAGCTCGGAGAAGAAATCGAGAGAAGAAGCGCTTGAATTGCTCGACTTTTTTGATATGGCGGATCTTGCAGACCATCAGGCAGGCTCACTGCCTTACGGTGAGCAAAGACGTCTTGAGATTGCCCGTGCGCTTGCCACTCACCCGGGAATAATTCTTCTCGATGAGCCTGCGGCAGGTATGAACCCGTCCGAAACGAGCGAGCTTATGGAAAATATCAGACGAATAAGAGATAATTTCAGCATTGCCGTTATGCTTATCGAGCATGATATGAACCTTGTAATGAATATCTGCGAGGGAATATGCGTGCTTGACCACGGTAAGGTTATCGCAAAGGGTACGCCCGACGAGATAAAATCCGACCCGAAGGTAATAGAGGCATACCTCGGCAAGAAAAAGGAGGCGTAATTTATGCTTAAGGTTGATAATATAAACGTTTATTACGGACAAATCCATGCATTAAAGGACGTTTCCTTAGAGGTAAAGGACGGCGAAATAGTTGCGCTTATAGGTGCGAACGGTGCGGGAAAATCCACCACACTGCGCACAATATCGGGACTTTTGCGTTCTAAGACAGGCTCTATCACACTGTTTGACGAGGACATCTCGCATACGGACGCATACAAGCTTGTTTCAAGAGGACTTGCGCACGTTCCGGAGGGACGTCACGTATTTTTGCAGATGACGGTTTTGGAAAATCTCGAAATGGGAGCATATACAAATCCGTCGAATGTAAAAGCAGGTATCGAGGACGTGTTCACACGTTTCCCGAGATTAAAGCACAGAATGAATCAGATTGCCGGAACTCTTTCGGGCGGTGAACAGCAGATGCTTGCAATGGGCAGAGCGCTTATGAGCAAGCCTAAGCTTATGATGCTCGATGAGCCGTCAATGGGACTTGCGCCGATACTCGTACAGCAGATATTTGATATAATAAAGGAGCTTCACGAGTCGGGAACAACAATTTTGCTCGTTGAGCAGAACGCCGAAATGGCGCTCCACGTTGCCGACAGAGCATACGTACTCGAATCGGGAAGAATAAAGCTTTCCGGCACGGGAGCGGAGCTTGCAAGCAGTGATGAGATTAAGAAAGCATATTTAGGCGGCTAATCTCAGTGAATGTTAAAAATATTCGAAACGCAAAAAGGCAGTACGTGCCTTTTTGCTGTAAACAGACCGAACCGCTCGGAGTACCTTTGTACGCCGTCGGGTTCGGTTTGTTTTTCCATTCATTGAATATGATAGCATAAACCAAATGCGAAAATTGTGGGTCGATGAGGGCATCGACCCCTACAATTTTGCGAAAACCGCACGCCGTAGGGCAGGGGCTTGCTCCCGCCGGAAGAGAAAACGCCCGCAATTCTTTCGTTATGTCTGCAATTTGCCGGTAGGGGACGATGCCCTCATCGTCCCTAAATCATACAATGCACAGAACAGCATTTCGGGTTGATGTGGGCATCACAACCCCTACAGATTGTGAAAATACACAACGAAACGGACAATGCTTGCATCGTCCGTTTCTTACTGTTATTTAATATTTTTCATTACACGCATAATTGTCACTATTGCCTGTTCCTTTGTATAACCCGATTTTGGGTCGAACTTGTTGCCGTCCACGCCCTGCATTACGCCGAGCTTTTTAACATCATACACATTTTCCTTTGCCCAATCGGAGATTTCGCCGTCGTCGCTGTAGTGTGTTCCGCTCTGTTCGGGAAGATTAAGCTTAAGGTACGATACCATTCTCGACAGTATCGCCGCCGCTTCTTCACGTGTTATATTATCGTTCGGGGCAAATTTGTTCTCGCCTTTGCCGTTTATAATTCCCATACCCGATAACATATATATTTCTTTCATACTGATGTCGTCAAAATGAGTTCCGCTGTTTACATTTTCCGCTTTTCCGCTTATGTCGAGCATATTGTACGCTATACGGCAGAAATCCGCACGGTCAATAAGCTTTGTGTAACCACTCTGCATATCCTGCGGGAGTATCTTTTTTGAAACTGCGTTTTCTATGTCAGACTCTGCCCATGATGAACAATCCGGCTTTGCGGTCGGCTGTGGTTCAGCCGTTGCGGAAGGTGTTGCCGTCGGTTTCGGACTTGCAGTCGGTTTTTCGGTCGGTTCGGGAGTTTCCGTCGGCTTTGCCGTCGGTTTAGGCGTTGTAGTCGGTTTAGGTGTTGCAGTTGCTTTCGGCGTAGGAGTGGTTTTGTTTTGCCACATATTAGTAAATGCGGTTTTTGCTTCATCATAGGAATACAAACCTCCCGATTGCAGATCAACAAGCTTGTCAGAAACCGCAAACGGAATTATATATTCTGTGTCTGCTGTTTTTATATATGCAAAGTAATTTATATAGCCGGGACAACGCACATAAAGTATTTTTTCGGGATCGTTTATGCCTGCCTTGCTGATTTTTTCTTCAATTTCCGGCATCGTATAAAAAACAGTACCCGGATTGAATTGCCTTGATGACGAGACATACCATTTATTCGAGACTTCCTTAGCCCATTTAAGCAAGTCTTGTTTTTGTTCTTCTCTTAAATCTGTTCGTGCGGTAATATCTTTTTCTGCTTCTTCGTAGGGTCTGCCCTTATTTAAGCTGTCAATTCCGACAACTTTGCCGCCGCTCCTCGAAAGAATATTGTATCTGAAGTCATCGGAAATGTATTTAGCTATAGGGTCACCCATTTCAAAAATATCACCAAGACCATCGTTTATATTCCATACTAATTCATTGCCATCTAACTTGACTTCCTCAAAAAAGTGCATTTTTAGAAGATCATCTTCTGAAAATCCCTCATCAATCGGTATACCTTCTTCGAATTGTTCTTCGCCGTCTTTGTCGGTATAAAAGCCGTCATACCACTCCTGACGAGAGCCTATTTCATCAGGTGTCGGCACATCGTCATTGTCAACCGCCCATGCCATACCGCCCGAAAAAACAGTTAATGCAAGTAAAATTGATAAGAAATTTTTTTTCATTGTCATTACCTCCTTGATTTTAGTTTTCGTTTTAATATCCGTATTCGGCGATCCGAAAGCAAACAAAAAAGCATAGAAACCGTATTTATTTCATATTTCCTCTTTTTCACCGAAAAACGGCGTTTGTCGATATATACGTCGCAGCTATAATGTCGAGTGACAAAAAGGGAAACGTAAATACCGCATCTATACTCCACCGGTGATAACAAACTAAAACTATCTACTTTTCCACATATTTTTTCATTGATTACAAACATAAAAATATTTGGTAACCTTTTACATAAATATTATATCATTATTTCAAAAAAATTCAATAGATTTTACACAAACAACAAATTTTTGGCACAAATAGCAAAAACCTAAAAGCGGAATATGGCAAAAATAGACAAAATTCGGAAGCAAACGGCAGAGCAGAGGTGCGATTGCAATTATTGTAAGCGTAATCTGTAGGGGTTGATGCCCACATCAACCCGAGGTGCAGCGCAGACGTAAACAAGTATCAGTAGGGGTTGATGCCCACATCGACCCGAAACGCTGTCCAGTGCGGTATGCGTTTCGGCAGGAGCAAGCCCCTGCCCTGCGGTGTATGGTGTTAATTTGGGGCGGTGCGGCTTGCAGTTATTGAAAATGCGTCTGTAGGGGATAGATGCCCTCATCAACCCGCAAGCGTTATCCTATGCAATGTGTGTTCGGGACGATGAAAGGCATCGTCCACTACCTGCGATATACAGCGCATGATGTGTATTTTGAGTTCGGGGCGATATGGGCATCGCCCCTTACAGAAAATTGCAAGCATATCGAAAATTTGCGGGCATTTTCGTCAGGGGGGATATGCGATTTTGCAAAATCAAAAAACACACCCGAAAAAATTTCGAATGTGTTTTGTTGTTTTACTTCCTATATATTATTCCCGATAATCTTGCCATATTATACCGCTGTATCAAAACAAATTGCAAATCGAACAGCGCCGAAACAATAGATGTTACAAAAAACGGCGTAAAACTGTCAAAAACCCTTGAAAACAATATCGGCACAAAGCTTAACACCGCAATTATCTCATGCGTTACCCTTGCGTTTGCCATATTCCGCATAAGCTCCTCATATGAATTGATGCTTATACTGAACAAATCGGGATTATATGTGGGAGCGTATTTTTTCAGCTTTTTCATATTGATTTTTTTATAAAACGCCGTTTCGGCTTTGCCTATGCAAAACGGCTTTGCTGTTTTGTTTCTGCCGAAATGCGTAACAAAAACGGCTACGGTTATGCGCATAATAAAATGATAAAACACCGTAAAAAAGGTTATCGAAAGCGTAAGGTACAATCCGTACGAAAAGAGTCTGTACAGAACCGTAAAGATAACGCCCGATATAAGCGATACAAGCGTAAGAACAGATATTAATTTTTTCATTTTACTGCATCTTTTCACGCATAAGCTTTTCTATTTCATCATAATCAAAGCCTTTGTCCGAAAAAACCTTTGTGTCCTTTTCGGCGGAGTTACCCGACTGCGTCTTGAAATTTTCGTGATCCGCCTCGGCGGTTTCTATTGTCGTGATGTTTTTCTTTGCCCAGTTTTCTATTATTTTGTTCATATACGGGAACGACAGCTTGCCCGTACTCATAATGCAGTATTCGTACGCAAGCGCAATCATTTCCACGCTCATATCGTAATCGTCATGCCATGTTTTTAAGTACAGCTCCTCGGATTTGGAAAAATTTCTTCCGTCTATGCCGAACAGCTTTTTAAGCTCGTATACATATGTTTTCTTTTCCTGCTCGTCGGAAATGTAATGCTCGGCGGCGCTCATTGTGGTAATGCCGTTTTCGTGCCACGAAACGGCAATCTTTTCTATATAATTCATATTCCGCTTGCCCTTTGAAACACAGTATTCCAAAAGCATCGTGATAACCTCCGGCGATAAGCCGAGATAATCGTAAAACCAGAACAGCGTTTCCGTTTCCTGCGTGTTAAGCGTTTTTCCGAGAATTTCCTGCGCAAGCGTGCATAAATCGGCAAGCGCTTTGTTACTTAACAGCTCCTCCGCAACGTTTTTCCCCGTTCTGCGCTCCGTCACCGGCTCGGTTTCGGGAACGCTCCTTTCAACGTGAGTTTCCGAATTAAGAAACGTAATATTCCCGTTCTCGCTGCTCATCGCTCCGCAGCCGCACCAGTATCCGACCGCATTAACCACATCGCTTTCGAGCAGATTAAGCTTTGCCGCAATGGCGCTGTTTTCCTCGTCAATATTCTTGACCGCAAGATAGAGCATATACATATACACCTTTACATATGCGCCGTTCGCCTGCGGCATCTTGTTTTCTATAAAATCTGCGGATACCGGTATAAAGTCCGCATTAAGCTGAAAAGATGGCATTTTTATCTCCGTTCCGCCGCTTTTGTGCGGCAAATATCGTAAGTCTTTCTTCTATTATACAGCATCTTTATAAAAAAAGCAAAGATTTTCTTAAAAAGAGGCAAAAAAATACAATATGCCTGTTGACATATCGTGAAATTTGTGATATTATAATAAACTGTACCGTAGTCGTCAAAAATGACTGCGCTCTGCCCCTTAGCTACAATATCATTGTATGTATTATAGCACGATAATATACAAATTGCAAGTGCCGTAATATTACAAATTTTTTACAAGGGACAGACACTGAATAATTATGATGAGGTGATTGACTAAATGTTGCATGAGGTTCAAGCAGGAAAAAATGTCAGACTGAGCTACTCAAAGATCAAAGAAGCGCTTGAGATGCCTAATCTGATAGAGGTTCAGAAAAACTCATACAAATGGTTTATCGAGGAAGGATTAAAAGAAGTATTCCACGATATTTCCCCGATAACCGACCACAGCGGAAAGCTTGTACTCGAATTTTTCGATTACAGACTTGACTACAATTCAAAATATTCCGTTGAAGAATGTAAGGAAAGGGACGCAAAATATGCGGCTCCGCTTAAGGTAAGCGTAAGACTTATAAACACCGAAACAGGCGAAATTAAGGAACAGGAAATATTTATGGGCGATTTCCCGCTCATGACCGAGCAGGGAACGTTCATTATAAACGGCGCAGAGCGTGTTATCGTCAGCCAGCTTGTCCGTTCGCCGGGAATTTATTACGAGTTCCAGCGTGACAAGACGGGTAAACCGCTGTACAATTCGACCGTTATCCCTTACAGAGGTGCATGGCTCGAATACGAAACGGATTCAAACGATGTCTTTTCTATAAGAATAGACAGAACGAGAAAGCTTCCCGTAACGGTATTTTTGAGAGCTATGGGACTCAGCACAAACGCAGAAATCCTCGAAGTATTCGGAGAAGACGAAAGAATACTCGCAACATTTGAAAAAGACCCCACTACCAACAGTGAGGAGGGTCTTCTTGAAATATACAAAAGACTTCGTCCGGGCGAACCGCTCAACGTGGAAAATGCGGAATCGCTCCTGATGAATATGTTCTTTGATCCCAAGCGTTACGACCTCGCAAGAGTTGGACGTTTCAAGTTCAATAACAAGCTTGCAATCTCGGCAAGAATTAAGAACAGAAAGCTTGCGGAGCCGGTTGCAGACCCCAGAACGGGCGAAATACTTGCAGAAGCAGGCGACGTTGTTTCTCCCGATATGGCTGAAAAAATCGAGAGAGCCGGCGTAAACGAGGTATACCTCCTTATCGAGGACAGAAAAGTAAAAGTATTCTCGAACGATATGGTATATCTTGACGAATATACCGACGTAAAACCCGACGTTCACGCAAAGAGAGTGCGCCGTGCGGTTCTTATGGAAATCCTTGCGGACGCAGACGAACAGGGTTTGGGCGAAGCAGAGAAAAAAGAATATATCAAAAAGCAGATAGAATTGAGAATTGACGAATTAAGTCCGAAGCATATCATAAAAGAGGATATGTTCGCATCAATCAACTACTGCATAAACCTTGCAAACGGCACAGGCACGATAGACGACATCGACCACCTCGGCAACAGACGTCTGCGTTGTGTCGGCGAGCTTTTGCAGAACCAGTTCAGAATAGGTCTTGCAAGAATGGAAAGAACGGTACGTGAGAGAATGTCCGTACAGGAAATGGAGATAATCACGCCGTCGTCACTCATAAACATCAGACCGATAATAGCAACAATAAACGAATTTTTCGGATCGTCACAGCTTTCGCAGTTCATGGATCAGCCCAATCCGCTGGCAGAATTAAGACATAAGCGAAGAATTTCGGCACTCGGTCCGGGCGGTCTTTCGAGAGAAAGAGCCGGATTTGAAGTCCGTGACGTTCACTATTCGCATTACGGCAGAATGTGTCCGATAGAAACACCTGAAGGCCCGAACATCGGTCTTATCACATCACTTGCAACGTTTGCGAGAATAAACGAATACGGCTTTGTTGAAGCGCCTTACAGAAAGGTTGACAAGGAAACCGGTAAGGTTACGGACGAAATCGTATATATGACAGCCGATATGGAGGACGATTATATCGTTGCGCAGGCAAACGAACCTCTTGACGAGGAGGGACGCTTCTTAAGCAGACGTGTCAGCGCACGTTTCCGTGAGGAAATCCTCGAGGTTCCGGCTGACAGAATAGATTATATGGACGTATCCCCCAGACAGCTCGTATCGGTTGTAACGGCTTGTATTCCGTTCCTTGAAAACGACGACGCTAACCGTGCACTTATGGGCTCGAACATGCAGTGTCAGGCAGTGCCGCTTTTAACAACCGACTCGCCTATCGTAGGTACGGGAATTGAGCATAAGGTGGCTCAGGACTCCGGCTCGGCAATCCTTGCAAAAGAGGACGGTGTGGTTGAAAAGGTAGACTCCGACCACATTATCGTAAAGGGCGAGAGCGGTGCGGTTCATAAGCATCATCTTATAAAATTCGCACGTTCAAACCAGAGTACGTGCATAAATCAGCGTCCTATCGTTGTTGAGGGCGAAAAGGTTAAAAAAGGCGATATAATCGCAGACGGTCCGGGTATGGACAACGGCGAGCTTGCTCTCGGTAAGAACATTCTCATAGGCTTTATGACCTGGGAGGGTTATAACTACGAGGACGCCGTTCTTATCAGCGAGGAGCTTGTTAAAAACGATGTGTTCACTTCAATTCATATGGAGGAATATGAATGTGAAGCAAGAGATACAAAGCTTGGCGCAGAGGAAATAACAAGAGATATTCCGAACGTTTCCGACGACGCTTTAAAAGACCTTGATGAGCAGGGTATCATCAGAATAGGCGCAGAGGTACACGCAGGCGATATTCTTGTAGGTAAGGTAACGCCTAAGGGCGAAACCGAGCTTACTGCGGAGGAAAGACTTCTCCGTGCGATATTCGGCGAAAAGGCAAGAGAGGTAAGAGATACGTCACTGAGAGTTCCGCACGGCGAGAACGGTATCATAGTAGACGTAAAGAAATTCACAAGAGAAAACGGCGACGAGCTTTCGCCGGGCGTAAACGAAGTTGTATGCTGTTACATTGCGCAGAAGCGTAAGATAAGCGTCGGCGACAAGATGGCTGGACGTCACGGTAACAAGGGTGTCGTTTCGAGAGTTCTTCCGCAGGAGGATATGCCGTTCCTTGAGGACGGTACACCGCTTCAGATAGTGCTTAATCCTCTGGGCGTACCTTCACGAATGAACATCGGACAGGTGCTTGAGATGCATCTCGGATATGCATACAGATGCCTTAGCTTAAAGACAAGAGAAGAGCTTGAAAACACTATCATTGACGATAACTTCAAAAAGCAGATACTCGCCGCAAAGGACGCAGCAAGACCGGGCAGATTTATAAAGATTGCCACCCCGGTATTTGACGGTGCGGAGGACGAGGACATCAAGCAGGCGTTCAGAGAAGCCGGTCTTGACGAAACCTTCAAATCCGATGTCTATGACGGACGTACGGGCGAAAAGTTTGATAACCCCGTAACCGTAGGTATAATGTACTACCTCAAGCTGCATCACCTTGTTGACGATAAAATCCATGCACGTTCAACGGGTCCGTACTCGCTTGTTACGCAGCAGCCTTTGGGCGGTAAAGCACAGTTCGGCGGTCAGCGTTTCGGTGAGATGGAAGTTTGGGCGCTCGAAGCTTACGGCGCAGCATATACTCTCCAGGAAATACTGACGGTTAAATCCGACGATATTGTGGGACGTGTTAAGACATACGAGGCAATAGTAAAGGGCGAGAACATTCCGAAATCGGGCGTACCCGAATCATTCAAGGTTCTTGTCAAGGAGCTTCAGTCGCTTGCTCTGGACATCAGAATACTCAATCATAATATGGAGGAAATCGACCTCGACGCATCGTTTGATGATGATGACGATTTCGTTGCGTCGGACGACCTTATCCCGACGCTTGAGGGTGACGACAGTGCCGGAAATTATGACGAGGGCGAGCTGGAGGACAGTATGCTTTCGGAAAACGATTTCGATGACGATTTCGATTTTGACGGCGGCATTTCGGAGTCCGATGACCTCGGCGATGATTTTTAACGGATAAAAAATAAAGCGGTATGGAGGATTTAGATGTTAGAATTTAACAGTTTTGAAGCAATAAAAATCGGTCTTGCATCTCCCGAAACGATCCTTAGCTGGTCGCACGGAGAGGTAATGAAGCCGGAAACTATAAACTACCGTACATTAAAGCCCGAAAAGGACGGATTGTTCTGTGAAAAGATTTTCGGACCGACAAAGGACTGGGAGTGTCACTGCGGTAAATATAAAAAGATAAGATATAAGGGTATCGTGTGCGACCGCTGCGGAGTTGAGGTAACAAAAGCAAAGGTGCGCCGTGAAAGAATGGGTCATATCGAGCTTGCAACCCCGGTTTCGCATATATGGTACTTCAAGGGCGTTCCGTCGTCGATGGGACTTATCCTTGATCTTCCGCCCAGACAGCTTGAAAAGGTATTGTACTTTGCGTCATATATCGTAACCGAGCCGGGCGGCACGGGACTTGAACAAAATCAGGTGCTTTCGGAAAGAGAATACCGTGAAGCATATGAAAAATTCGGCGATAAATTCAAGGCAGGTATGGGTGCTGAAGCAATCAAGTATCTGCTCGAGAAAATCGACCTTGACAAAATGTCAGAGGATTTAAAGCAGGAACTTGAAGACTCGCACGGACAGAAAAAAGCAAGAATAATCAAAAGACTTGAAATAGTGGAAGCGTTCAGAATTTCGGGAAACCGTCCCGAATGGATGATACTGACCGTAGTTCCTGTAATTCCGCCGGAATTAAGACCTATGGTACAGCTTGACGGCGGACGTTTCGCAACAAGCGACTTAAACGACCTTTACAGACGTGTTATCAACAGAAACAACCGTCTTAAGAGATTGCTTGAGCTTAATGCGCCGGACATAATCATCAGAAACGAAAAGAGAATGTTACAGGAGGCTGTTGACGCACTTATAAACAACGGCAGACGTGGCAGAACGGTAACAGGCCCCGGAAACCGTCCGCTCAAATCCCTTTCGGATATGTTAAAGGGTAAGCAGGGACGTTTCCGTCAGAATCTTCTCGGTAAGCGTGTCGACTATTCGGGACGTTCGGTTATCGTTGTAGGACCGGAAATGAAGATATATCAGTGCGGTGTGCCTAAGGAAATGGCTATAGAGCTGTTTAAGCCGTTCGTAATGAAAGAGCTTGTTTCAAGAGGTCTTGCTCATAACATAAAGAGCGCAAAGAGAATGGTTGAAAGAACAAAACCGGAGATTTGGGACGTTCTCGAGGACGTCATAAAGGAACACCCCGTTTTGCTGAACCGTGCTCCTACGCTTCACAGACTCGGTATCCAGGCATTTGAGCCGAGATTGGTTGAGGGACACGCCTTAAAACTGCATCCGCTCGTTTGTACGGCTTACAACGCCGACTTCGACGGTGACCAGATGGCTATCCACGTACCGCTCTCACCCGAGGCGCAGTCGGAGGCACGTTTCCTGATGCTCAGTGCAAACAACCTCTTAAAGCCGCAGGACGGTCACCCCGTAACAGTTCCTACACAGGATATGATTTTGGGAAGTTACTGGCTTACAATCGTGCGTGAGGACTATGCCGAGATAGCGGACGAAATAGCCGAAGATGCGGCAAAGTCTGCATATCTTGACGAGATAATCTCCAAGAAAGGCTCGGAGGAGGACCTTGTTATATACAACGAGGACGAGCCGATAAAGAGCTTTGCATCGGCAAAAGACGCACTTCTTGCCGCAAAAGAGCTTAAAGGCGTAAAGATAAACGAAACTGCAATAAAGGAAAACCCCGTAACGCTTGAACTTGCGGACGGCCCTGTAAGAATTTCGTTGAAATCGCTGTTTACCGAGGCTAAAAAGCTTACGGAAAAGATTTTCATAAGCAAGGACGAGGCGCTCCTTTCATATGCAAACCACCAGGTTTCATTGCATGAAAAAATCAAGGTAAGCATGACGGGTACGGTAAACGGTAAGGAGATTTCGGGTCTTGTCGAAACAACTGTCGGAAGAATTATCTTCAATAATAATATTCCGCAGGATCTTGGCTTTGTCGACAGAACAAACGAGGACGAGGCTCTTAAGCTTGAAATTGACTTTATCGTAAAGAAAAAACAGCTCGGAGATATTATCGGACGCTGTATAAATACTCACGGAACATCAATAACGGCAGTTATGCTTGACGCTATTAAGGCAACAGGTTATAAGTATTCGACATTAAGTGCGATTACGGTTGCCGTAAGCGACATCGAAGTTCCGGAAAAGAAGAAAGAAATCCTTGCCGACGCCGAAAAGGAAGTCGAAGATATTACTTCAAAGTTCCGTTTCGGTTTGCTGACAGACGAGGAAAGATACCAGCAGGTAATCAAAATCTGGGCAGCCGCATCGGAAAAGGTCACAAACGCCATGCTTGAACATCTGGGCGAATTTAACCCGATATACATGATGGCGGATTCAGGTGCACGAGGCAGTATCAACCAGATTCGTCAGCTTGCCGCAATGCGTGGTCTTATGGCGGATACACAGGGTAACACGGTAGAAATTCCTATCCGTGCAAACTTCCGAGAGGGTCTTAACGTACTTGAATACTTCATCTCATCGCACGGTGCGAGAAAAGGTCTTACCGATACGGCTTTGAGAACAGCCGACTCAGGATACCTCACAAGACGTCTTGTTGACGTATCGCAGGACGTTATAGTCCGTGAAATCGACTGCGGAACGCAGGAGGGCGAATGGGTAACAGAGATAACAGACGGCAAAGAGAGCATTGAACCGCTTTACGACCGTATTGAGGGACGTGTGGCAATGCAGGACGTTGTACACCCCGAAACGGGCGAAGTCCTTGCAAAGGCAGACGAACTTATAAGCGCAAGACAGGCTGAGAGCATTGTCAAAGCAGGCATTGAAAAAGTATATATCAGAAGCGTACTTACGTGTAAGTCAAAAATCGGCGTGTGCGCTAAGTGTTACGGTAAAAACCTGGCAACAGGTCAGCTTGTAAATATCGGCGAAGCTGTAGGTATCATAGCTGCACAGTCAATCGGTGAACCGGGTACACAGCTTACGATGCGTACCTTCCATGCCGGCGGTGTTGCATCGGGCAGCGATATTACGCAGGGTCTTCCCCGTATCGAGGAGCTTTTCGAGGCAAGACGTCCTAAGGGTCTTGCAATAATCTCCGAAATCGGCGGACGTGTAACCGTAAGCGATACAAAGAGAAAACGTGAGGTTACCGTTTCAAACGATGAAACAGGCGAGGCAAAGACATATGCAATTCCTTACGGTTCGAGCATCAAAGTGCATGACGGCGACGTTATCGAGCCGGGCGGCGAGATAACCGCAGGTTCGGTAAACCCGAACGATATTCTCCGTATCAACGGCCCCGACGCCGTTCAGGTGTATATCACACGTGAAGTACAGAGAACTTACCGTATGCAGGGTGTTGACATCAACGACAAGCACGTTGAGGTTATAACACGTCAGATGTTGCGTAAGGTAAGAGTCGAAGAAGCAGGCGACACCGATCTTCTCATAGGCTCGCTTATAGATATATTCGAGCTTGAAGAGGCAAACAAGAGAGTTGACGAACGTGGCGGCGGCGAGCATGCAACGTATTCACCGGTTCTTTTGGGTATCACAAAGGCTTCTCTTGCAACGGAATCGTTCCTGTCGGCTGCATCGTTCCAGGAAACAACAAAGGTTCTTACGGACGCAGCCATCAAGGGCAAGGTCGATCCGCTCCTCGGTCTTAAGGAAAATGTTATTATCGGTAAGCTTATCCCCGCAGGTACGGGTATGAGTATGTATAAGGACATCAACATCACAATAGACGGCGAGGAAGTGCCGGACGAGGATATAGACTAAATAAAACAAAAACTGTCGAAACACTCTTTTATGAGGTTTCGGCAGTTTTTTTGTACCGTTTTAGCACTCTCGCTGCGAGAGTGCTAAAATTCACACAATGTTAATTTTTATATAACACATTTATAATAAATAGGTTATATAATATAATTGTTAAAGGAAATAAAGAGCCTTTAATAAATATTAATAAGTAACGGCGGATAAACCTGTTAATCCAAATCCGCCGTGTATAAATTTAATCGGATTAGGTAAATATGATCGGAGGTAATTTATATGTTTGAAATGAGACCGTTTAACCGTAAAAACAGTATGAGGAATTATAATCCTTTCAATGAGCTTGAAGATATGGAAAAGAGCTTTTTCGGAAATCCGTTCGGATTTTTCGAGGGCGGATTGTCGGAGTTTAAAACCGATATTTCCGATAACGGCAGTGAATATCTGCTCGAGGCTGATATGCCCGGTTTCAAGAAAGAGGATATAAACCTTGATATTAACGGCGATACGCTTACGATAAGCGCAGTGCGCCGCTCGGATAACGAGGAAAAAGACAAGAAAAACAATTATATCAGACGTGAACGTTCATACGGCGAATACAGCCGTCAGTTCGATGTTTCGGGCGTTGATACCGCAAAAATAAAAGCAAAATACGATAACGGTATCTTAAAGCTTACAATGCCGAAAAAAGACGGCTATCTGAATAATTCAAAGCATCTTGAAATCGAATAATAAAACCCGACCCCGACAGTATGTCGGGGTCGGGCTGTTTTTTTCCTGTTGCATTAAGTCGAAAAATGCGGTATAATATGTACATATTATAAGTCACAGGGGTTAATTTATGTATATATACAAAACATTATCAAACGGAATACGTGTGGTGGCGGAAAAAATTCCGTATTTAAAATCCGTATCTATAGGCGTGTGGGTGGGAAACGGCTCACGCTATGAAAAAAAAGAAGAAAATGGAATATCGCATTTTATAGAGCATATGCTGTTTAAGGGGACATATAAAAGGAGCGCCGGCGAGCTTGCAAGCGAAATAGATGCTGTCGGCGGACAGATAAATGCCTTTACGGCACGTGAATACACCTGCTTTTATACCAAAACGCTTGACGCTCATGCATCTGTCGCAATGGACGTGCTTTCTGATATGATTTTCAATTCAAAGCTTTCCGATGAGGATATAAATCTTGAGAGGGGCGTTATTGTTGAGGAAATAAATATGTACGAGGACAGCCCGGAGGATTTGGTGTACGATTTGTTTTCGGAGGCTGTATGGGGCGATACGCCGATGGGCAGAACAATACTCGGTACAAAGGAGAGCCTTTGCGGAATAAATTCCGATGTTATGCGTGCGTATATGGAAACTCACTACACCTGCGATAATATGATAATTTCCGTTTCGGGAAATCTTTGCGAGAATTTTTTTGAACTGTTGGAACAATATTTCGGAAAAGCAAGTCTAAATAAAGGAAAGCCGCAAATGCCCGAGGCAAAGTATCAAAGCGGAAGCATAGTGCGCCGCAAGGATACCGAGCAGCTTCAGCTTGTTGTCGGCTTTAAGGGAATAGACATAATGGACGATTCCGTTTACAGCCTTTTGGTGTTCAACAATGTTTTCGGGAGCGGAATGTCGTCAAGACTTTTTCAGAATATACGTGAAAAGTACGGTCTTGTTTACTCGATTTGCGCCGGACACAGCGCATACATAAATACGGGAACGTTTGATATTTCCGCCGGAATGAGCGCCGAAAATCTTCCTAAGGTTGCGGAGCTTATCAGCGATGAAATCGACAGAGTAAAGCGTGATAAGCTTACAAAATCGGAGGTGGATACGGCAAAGGAAATGCTCAAAGGCAGCTATATTTTAAGCTACGAAAGCACCGGTGCAAGAATGCAGGGTGCGGGGCGTTCGCTTTTGCTGGATAAGCCTATCTATACCCAGGAGGAAGCTTTGGAAAAAATTGACGCTGTATCGGTTGACTCAACTGCGGAAATAATAGACAGAGTGCTTGACACAAAAACGGTTTCAACTGCGGCGGTAGGTCAGACAGAAACCCTTGACGGACTGTTCAATTATTAAATGTTTATAAACTTATTGCGTATCCGCTTGCAATTTGAACAAAAATGTACTAAACTGATATTAAGAGAAACAAATGAGCTTCGTTTCGGAGTTTGAATAAATACGCTTTAAGCAAAGGAGTGACCGATATGGATATAAGCGAAACAATGAAAATCAATCTTGAGTTTGACAAGGCTCAGGAGGTAAAGGATATTGTATCAAAGGTGTACGAGGCGCTTAAAATAAAGGGTTATGATCCCATAAGCCAGATAGTAGGTTATATTCTTTCAGGAGATCCGACCTACATAACAAGCTATAACGGCGCAAGGGGTCTGATTGTGAAAATCGAGCGTGACGAGCTTTTGGAGGAGTTTACAAAAACGTATATCAACACACTGTGATAATGCGGCAATGGCGCTGCGGCGGTTTTTTTGGCTTGCCGCAGCTTTTTTTGTTAAAATGTATTGCAAAAAAAAGGATTTTGTGATATTCTAAAAGGTAAGATAAAAAGACATAACGGAGGCGTTTTATAATGGAAAAGAAAAATATCGACTGGGCAAATCTTGGATTTGGCTATGTAAAAACCGATAAAAGATACGTTTCAAACTTTGTCGGCGGAAAATGGGACGAGGGTACTCTTACGGACGATAATACCGTGGTTTTAAACGAGTGCGCCGGAGTTTTGCAGTATGCGCAGACGGTATTTGAGGGACTTAAAGCCTACACGGCGGAAAACGGAAAAATAGTAATATTCCGCCCCGACCTTAACGCCGAAAGACTTGAGTCATCAGCAAAGAGAATGGAAATCCCCGTATTTCCCAAGGAAAGATTTATAGATGCGGTTGAGCAGACGGTAAGAGCAAATGCGGCATACGTACCGCCTTACGGCTCGGGTGCAACGCTGTATATCCGTCCGTACATATTCGGAACAAATGCGGTAATAGGCGTTAAGCCGGCGGACGAATATCAGTTCAGAGTATTCACAACGCCCGTAGGTCCGTATTTCAAGGGCGGCGCAAAGCCTGTCACGATTAAGGTATCGGATTTTGACCGTGCCGCACCGAACGGAACGGGATTTATAAAAGCGGGACTTAACTATGCAATGAGTATGCACGCAATCGTAACGGCTCACGCAGAGGGCTTTGACGAGAATATGTACCTTGACGCACGCACACGCACAAAGGTAGAGGAAACCGGCGGTGCAAACTTCATTTTCGTAACAAAGGATAATAAGGTTGTAACGCCTAAATCTTCAAGCATACTCCCGTCAATCACAAGACGTTCGCTTATGTATATAGCAAAGGAATACCTCGGACTTGAAGCAGAGGAAAGAGAAGTTTACTTTGATGAGGTAAAGGATTTTGCGGAGTGCGGTCTTTGCGGTACGGCGGCTGTTATTTCGCCTGTCGGAAAGATTTACGATCACGGCAAGGAAATCTGTTTCCCGAGCGGTATGCAGGAAATGGGACCTGTGACAAAGAAATTGTACGAAACACTCACCGGCATACAGATGGGCAGAATAGAAGCTCCCGAAGGCTGGATAAGAACAATAGAATAAAGCCTGTAACAAGTGAAAAAAGGACGGTAAAAAATTTTACCGTTCTTTTTGTTTACGAAATATAAACTTGTGAGCTACTGATGAATAGTATATAATAATTGTAGCATACAGCCCTTGTTTTTTCATCGGAAATTTGCTATAATTATGAAAAAATGCAGAAGCTTATGCTTATATGAAAAAGGAGATATTTATGAAAAAATCACTGAAACCGCTGAACTTTCTTTTGCTTGCGATAGCAGGCGTGATAAACGCTTTCGGAGTAACGGTGTTTATCGCACCCGTAATGCTCTATGACAGCGGAATATCGGGAACGTCCATCTTGCTTTCGCAGATTACGCCCGAATATCTATCGCTGTCGTTCTTCCTTTTGGTGCTTAACGTTCCGCTGTTTTTGTTCGGACTGAAAAAGCAGGGCAAGGTGTTTACGGTTTATGCAATTTTTACGGTGTTTGTGTATTCTCTAAGCTCGTGGCTTATTACGGACGTATTGCCGATTGATGTGAGCATTGCGTCGCCGCTTGCGGGAGATGATCTTCTTTTGTGTGCGCTTTTCGGCGGACTTATTTCGGGAATAGGCAGCGGTCTTGCAATACGCTTCGGCGGTGCAATGGACGGTATCGAGGTGCTTGCGGTCATATTTGCAAAGCGGCTCGGCGTAACGGTGGGAACGTTCGTTATGGTGTATAACATTTTGCTGTATGTTGTGTGCGGCTTTGTAATGGACAGCTGGATTTTACCGCTTTATTCAATCGTGACATATGCGGCGGCTCTAAAGACAATCGACTTTATTGTTGAAGGCTTTGACCGCTCAAAAGCGGCGATGATAATAACGGAGTATCCCGAAAAAATATGTGCGGAACTGTCCGAAATGTTTGAATGCGGTATGACCACCTTTGACGCAAAAGGATACTATTCGGACACAGAAAAAACCGTGGTGTACATTATCATAAACAGGTTTCAGATAGGGCGTATGAAAGAAACGGTGCATACGCTCGACCCGTCGGCGTACATAACGATTACCGAGGTTGCCGATGTATTCACAGCCAAATAGGAGGATAAAAATGGATTTTAAAAACGTACCGAAAAAATACCGTCCCGTGCCGTTCTGGTCATGGAACGAAAAGCTTGAAACGGAGGAAACACGCCGTCAGGTAAACGTTATGGATAAAGCCGGAATGGGCGGATTTTTCATGCACGCAAGGGGCGGTCTGCAAACGGAATATATGAGCGGCGAATGGTTTGAAAATGTCAGCGCCGCCGCAGACGAGGCAAAAAAATGCGGTATGTACGCATGGGCGTATGACGAAAACGGCTGGCCGAGCGGTTTCGGCGACGGCAGAGTAAACGGCAAAGGCTTGAAATATCAGCAGAAGTATCTGCGCATGGACGATAAACCCGACGGCGAAAACACTATTGCGGTAGTGGACGGAAAGCGCTTTTATTATGAAGTAAATCCGTTTTATGTGGATTTAATGGATGGCGATGTGACAGATGCGTTTATTGAGGAGATTTATGAGCCGTACTATGAGAAGTTCAAAAATGAAATAACGGGATTTTTCACCGATGAGCCTCAGCTTTCAAGAGCGGGACTTCCGTGGAGCTTTTTACTTCCCGAGGAGTACAAAAAGGCATACGGTGAGGAATTGTATCCGCATTTGTATGAGCTTTTCGAGCGCCGTGACCGCTACAGGGAAACACGCTTAAAATTCTGGAAGCTTGTGACGGACTTGTTTTCAAAAAACTTTTTCAAAAAAATATACGATTGGTGTGAAGAACGGGGACTTGCGTTTACAGGCCATCTGTTGGGCGAGGAAAACTTTTTGAGTCAGACATTTATGAACGGCGCCGCTATGCCGCATTATGAGTATTTTACAATCCCCGGAATGGATTGTCTGGGACGTGCGGTAAATATGGAGCTTACGCCGTATCAGCTCGGCTCGGCGGCAATGCAGACGGGCAAAGGGCAGGTGCTTTCGGAGACGTTTGCGCTTTGCGGACATAACGTAAGCTTTGAGGAATTAAAGGGTATTTACGAGCATCAGATGGCGCACGGAGTATCGCTTTTGTGCCAGCACCTTGAGGGCTACAGCATACGTGGCATACGCAAAAGGGATTATCCGCCTGCACTGTTTGCGCAGCAGCCGTGGTGGGACAGATATAACATATTCTGCGATACCATGGCAAGAACGGGAATGATTTTGTCCGAGGGCAGGTGCGATTACGACGTTCTGCTGCTGCACCCGATAACAACGGTTTGGAGCTATACCGGCGACGGCGACAACAGCGATATGGAAAAGTATTATGATGAATATATCTCGCTTGTGCGCACGCTCGATAAAAAGCATATTCCGTTCCACCTGGGCGATGAAACGCTTATCGAACGCCACGGACGTGTCGACGGCGATAAGTTTATTGTGGGCGAAATGGCGTACAAGACAATTCTTATACCGCCCTGCCCCGATATGATGCTTCTGGACAGCACCAAAAAGCTCCTTGACGAATTTAAGAAAAACGGCGGCAGGGTTATCGGTGCAGAGGATATTCCGTATAACGGCGAGCTTACCGACAGTACCGATGTGCTGTACACAAAACGTGTGTATGACGGATTTGATGTGTATTACATAATAAACCCCACAGCGGAGAAATATACGGTAAATATCAAAAAGGGCGGCAAGCTTATCGATGCAAAAACGGGCGAAATTCTTCCGTTTGGCGGAAAGCACACGTTTATGCCCTATGACAGTATCCTTGTGCTTGACGATAAATCGGCGCAGTGTGCGGAGGACGAAAAATCGCTCAAACCGCTTGATTTGTCGGGCGAATGGAGAATAGAGAGCAGTACACAAAATATTGTAACGCTCGATAAGTGCAGTTATTGGTTTGACGGCAAGTCAGAGGAGAAAAACGGCTATGTGCTTAATATCCAGGGGCGTGCGTGTGCGCTGAAGCGCCCCGTAAAGATAAAGCAGGAGTATACCTTTACGGCGGAGTATGTTCCCGAAGAACTGTATTTTGTGTGCGAAACACCGTGGATTTTTGACATAAAGGTAAACGGAAAAATGCTCGAAAAGCAGGCGGAATACAAGTATTTCAAGGATAAATCCTTTAAAATGCTCGATATTTCCGCATACGTTACGGAGGGCGAAAACAAAATAATGCTCGAAACGGAGTTTAAGCAGTCGGCTGAAATTTATAAACAGCTTGAGGAAGGCTTGCTCTTTGAGGCGATAAAAAATAAGCTTGCGTATGATATGGAAATCGAGGCGTGCTATCTTGTCGGAAACTTCGGGGTAAAAACGAACGGCACATTTGAAAAAATCGGCAATGCGTCAAGATATACGGGCAGTTTTGCGCTTACAAAAATGCCCGAAAAAGTAACTCTTAAAAATATCGAACAACAGGGATTTCCGTTCTTCTCGGGCGATATGGCGCTCGTTAAGGAGTTTGACCTTAACGATACCGATTACGAAATACGCTTTGACAAAAAGGGCGTAAATGCGATAGATGTGTCCGTAAACGGGGAAGATGCCGGCTCAATGCTGTTCTATCCGTTCTCGGCGGATATTTCGGATAAGCTCAATACGGGCAAAAACACCGTACGGATAAGATTTTTCAATAATCTGCACAATATGCTCGGACCGCATCATCTTGAGATGGGCGAAGCATATCCGACGTCGCCGGCGTCGTTCTTTAAGGAGCAGTGCATATGGCTGCCGAAGGGCACAAACACCTGGGGCGGCGGCAAGTGGAACGATAATTACTGCTTTGCCGAGGTATCGCTTACAAGATAAAAATTTTACTTGACAAATATATCGTATATTACATATAATATAAGAGGCTATCAAGTTGAGAAACCGGGCTGCGGTAAGCAGCAGCAGAATACAGCGTCTGCGGGATTTTTGCCCACAGGCGCTGTTGTTTTTATAACCTTAGTGCGGGGAACTTAACGCTCTGCACAAGCAAAGTTAAAAAGGGGGATATGGTATGGACAGCGTAAAAGAAGCCAACAAGGTTTCCGTAATAACCATTGCGGTTAATCTTGTACTGTCGTTATTCAAACTTTTTGCCGGGATTTTTGCCCGATCGAGTGCGCTTATATCCGACGCCGTACACAGCGCATCGGACGTTTTAAGCACATTTGCGGTTATTGCCGGCGTGAACATTGCTTCACGAAATTCGGATAAAGGACACCAGTACGGACACGAAAGAATAGAGGATATTTTTTCTATAATGCTTGCGGTTATTCTGTTTGCAACAGGCATAGGCATAGGCGTTTCGGGTATCCGTGCGATTATCGGCGGAGATTATTCGCATATGGCTGTTCCGGGTACGCTTGCGCTTGTTGCGGCGGCTGTATCCATTATAGTGAAAGAGGCAATGTATCATTATACAATGCACACGGCGAAAAAAATCAACTCAACGGCGCTTAAGGCGGACGCATGGCACCACCGCTCGGACGCATTCTCGTCAATCGGCTCGCTCGCCGGCGTAATCGGCGCAAAAATGGGCATACCCGTGTGCGACCCGATAGCAAGCGTTATAATTTGCGTGTTTATCATAAAAGCGGCGTGGGATATTTTCTATTCCGCAACAAACGAGGTAATCGACCGTGCCGCCGATGATGAAACCTGTGCCGAACTTCGGAAAGAGATAATGTCGGTAGACGGCGTTCTCGGTATAGATGATTTAAAAACACGCCTTTTCGGCTCAAAAATATACGTGGATGTGGAAATTGCCGCCGACGGCTCGCAAACGCTCTTTGAGGCGCACGCCATAGCGCAAAACGTTCACGACAGACTGGAAAGAGAATTTCCGAAAATAAAGCACATTATGGTGCACATCAATCCAAGCAGGACGTAAAAGATAAACGGCACATCTCACCCCTTTCAGGCGCTCGAAGTATCCACATACGTCGTCGCACCCTCAAGGGGCAATCTGCACTCGTTTATCTTTCCCGTCAAAGAGCCAAACGGCACATCTCATCCTGCTTGCTTATTTTGGTGAGTATATCTCGCCGTTAGTTTAAATTATAATATGGAGGAAAACAATGACTGACTATCTACAGCCCGACAAATGTTCGGTAAAAAAAGAAACGGAAAGCACTTTATGGACGGTGCTTACATCAATAGGCTACAGAGAAACGGAACTTCCCGTTCTCGAAAACGGAAAAATGCGCAGCGATATGACGCTTGCCCTTGCGGATTGCGAAAAATCCACGGCAAGGTATATGTACAGCGGAAAGGTGTATGATGAGCCGAGGGGCGAATTTACGCAGGTGTGTTACGAGCTTATATCCGACCGCTCGCCCAAAGCCGACGCCGAGGTTATCTCGTCCGCTTTGGAGATGCTTCTTGCGCTCGGCATAGAGGACGTCGTTGCCGAAATCAGCGCAGATACGAAAACGTATGAGCTTTTGTGCCTGTACGGCTTTGAGCAGTATATCACGGCAGTTTCATCGCCGCAGGAAATGCGCTTTAAATGCACATCTGGCGGAAAAATCCTTATAAGCGGAAAAAGAGCGGGGCGCAGTGCCGGCGGTGCGGCGGATATTGAAAAGATACTGGAGGTTATCGGAGAAAAAACTCCCGACACACCGGGACTGTCAATGGTTTATGCCGAAAAGAACGCCGAGGGACTCGGCTACGATACGGCGTACAATCTGCGTGTAAACGGCTGTGCGGTCGAATTTTATATAGGTGACGCCGATGCGGACGGTGCGGCGGAATACGCAAAGAAAAACGGTGCGGAATGTATGCTCCGTGTTTTTGCGGACGGACGTCTTTCCATAATCGATCTTGTGAAAAATACAACAGCCGAAACAACGGTAAACGAATTTCTCGGCTATGAGGAGGAGCAAAAGCCGCTCACTCCCCAGCAGCAGGGATTCAGAATGTTTTAACGGCGGAAAGGAAAAATGCAGATATGAAAAAGATTGTAAGCCTTATACGGCGTGCGATAGAAGATTACAATATGATAAGCGAGGGCGATAAAATCGCAGTCGGCGTTTCGGGCGGAAAGGACAGCCTTGTCCTTTTGAATGCGCTTGCGGAGCTGTCGCATTATTATCCGAAGAAGTTTGAGGTAATGGGTCTTACGCTCGATTTGGGTTATAACGCCGACTATTCCGCCGTAGAGAAAATGTGTGAAAATCTCGGTGTGGAATATAAGGTAAAGCACACGAATTTCAAGGAAATAATTTTTGATATACGCAAAGAGAGCAATCCGTGCTCGCTTTGCGCAAAAATGCGCCGGGGAGCGCTGAACGATATGGCTCTCGAAAACGGCTGTAAAAAAGTTGCGCTCGGGCATCATAATGATGACGTTTTGGAAACGTTCTTTTTAAGCCTGATATACGAGGGCAGAATAAACTGTTTTTCACCCGATACATTTTTGGACAGAACGGGCATAACCCAGATACGCCCGATGATATACGTGCGTGAACGTGACATACGTGGGGCTGTACGAAACCATAATATCCCCGTTGTGACAAACCCGTGCCCGGCAAACGGCGTGACAAAGCGCCAGTATATGAAAGACCTGATACGACAAATCGAAAAAGAAACCACGCCGGGACTCAGAAAACGTCTTTTCCACGCAATACAGTATAGTGACATAGACGGTTGGGAAAAGTCGAAAAATGTCGAAAAATAATATAAACTTTTACATAAAATCATAAATTTTAGGTTGCAAAACGGAAAATTTTGTGATATAATACAAACAAGCGATATGGTGTAGAAAAAAACAGATGTTTATAATATTGGGGGATGCCTTCTTTGGGGGTAGGTATCGTAACAATTTGTTTTATCCTCATCGGACGCAGACCGCCATCGGAGGCGAACTTGTTCAATTTGGGCAAAAGTTGGCTTATATTCGGTGGGTGGAGACCTTCTTTTGCCTTTTTATTATTTTATGAGGAGGCTATCGAGGTATGAAAAAAATCGGAAAAAAGATTTTTATTGTTTCCGCTTTGTGTATGGCGCTGTTCGGCACATTTGCGGAAACGGGCATCGCATTGGACATTGCCGGTCCCGGAACATCGGCGAATATCGGCACAGACATCAATATCAAAGCCGTCAGATGTACGGACGGCGAAGAAGAAATAATTTACATAGGGCCGTTTTCGGAATATGACGGCGGAAAATGGAGCGGTTTTGATTTTTCCGGAGTTCAGGTTTTGGAAATAACAAACTGGGACGATATGGAGGAAAGCATACGTATTGTTCCTCTTAACGATATGGTAATATCGGAAAATACGTCCGTATCGGAGATTCAGTCCCAAACCGATACGATTGAAACAAACAACATTCCAAACGGAGCGGTAAGCTCAAACGTAAGTCTTATATACGATAATTCGTATTACGAGAATGTACTTTTGCCGGACAAGCCTTTGACGGTATCCGTGTCTGTAACAAATACGTGTACATCGGAGAGAAAATTCAACTCATATATTGCGCAGTATACGCTTGACGGCGTTTTTAAGGGCGTGAAAAAAGGCGAAACGATAACCGTTCCGGGCGGACAAACCGTAACAGGTACGGTTTCCGATAATTTTTCGGTTGACGGCGTTTCAACGGCAAGAGTGTTCCTTTGGGAAAAAGGAACAATATCTCCTGCAAGGAGCAGTATTATAATGCATACCACTCCGCAGGACTATTATTCCGACAGCTTTGCGGATGCGCAGGCAATTGCGCTTGACAAAGATGTATGCGGAATAATAAATACCGCAGATGATGCGGATATAGTTAAGTTTACACCCGATTTAAACGGTGTTTATGCCTTAAGACTGTCCGGAACGGACGTAACGGCAGAGCTTTGCAATTCTTCAAATCAAACTCTGGGCGCAATTTCGCAGACGGGCGAATATTTATTGTATTCGCTTGAGGCAAATAAAGATTATTATCTTAAAATGACGGGAAACGCAGACAGTGCGTATACCGTAAAACCCGTGCCGCACGGCAGTTTTGAGGCAATTCTCAAAAACGCCGCAAAGCCGGGAAGCATAGGCTCGGCGGCGGATTATGATATGTATTCGTTCACACCGTCGGAGTCGGGAACATATATTATAACGGCAGTGGGAACCGATAAGGTTCAGGCACGGCTGTATGATGAAAATTGTTCGCTCATTTCCTCCGCACAGACGGCGGATAATGATGTAAGCTTTCGTATAAGCAAAGACCTTGAAGCAAATAAACAATATTACATTGCGGTTTACTCAAAGGACGGGCAGACCGGCGGAGCATACACCCTGTATGCGGAAGAACCGTTTGATGTTATATCTATTCAGCAGGGAGGTTTTTGATTATGAAAAAGTTTATATTATCTGTTATATTATCGGCGGCAATGCTTTGCCAGATTTCACTCCCCGTTTTTGCCGAGGAGGATGAATTTGATGAGCCTGTTGAAAGCAGGGACAACTTCGGTGTAAATATGTCGGAGGAGGAATTGGAAAAATTCCATAAATCGATGCCGAAAATCGGGGAAATAAAACCGAATGAAACCGCTCTTTCAAGAGCGGACGAAGAGGAAACAATCCTTTCTGCAAACAGCACAGCAGAACCTGTCGAAAAAGGCGGGGAGGTATCCGTTCTTTCGGCAGAGGAGGTGGCTTCGGGACCGAGACGTGCGGCGGCGGTGCAGGCAAGTGAATTTCCGCTTGCAAGCGCTGTTGATGTAAGCAAATCAAGAACGTTTCCGCCTATAGGCAACCAGGGAAGTGCAAATAACTGTGTTCCGTGGTCACTGTGTTACTATCAGATGACAAATAATCTGTGTGCGGCACGTGGCTTGGAGGCACGCACTCTTTCGGGTGAAAGAATAAAACAAAATATTATGTCGCCTGTGTTTACATACGCTCTTGTAAACGGCGGCGAATCAATGACAGACGGCGTTGACGGAAACGAAGGAGTTAATGTGTGGGAAGCGATAGACGCAGTATTAAGCTACGGCTGTCCTGATATTTCAACGTATGACCTTCGTGTGACTGAAACCAACATACTCCGCTGGGGTGCGGGAAAAAATGTATGGAAAAACGCAATGCTGAACAAACCCTTGAATTTTGCGGGGGATTATTTTGTCGATCCCAATAACAAACAGAGCGATTATACAAATGCCGAAACGGACAGCATAGTAGATGTCAAAAAAATTCTCTCAAACGGGTATGTTGTTTCGTTTTTAACATATGCGGATTCACTCAGGTTTACCGGTTCAACAACAGACGGAAGCTGGGCAAGCCGATATATGTTGAATACGCAAAAAGGCGCACACATGATGACTATTGTCGGCTATGACGATAACTATTGGGTAGATATAAACGACAACGGAAAACATGATGCCGGGGAAACGGGAGCGTTCAAAGTTGCCAATTCATGGGGAGCGCTTACCTATCATTACACCAAAGGCTTTTTGTGGATTCCGTACGATGCATTCGGAATAAAGAGTGCGGTACAGGGAGTGACAACACAGCGTGCGCAGTTAAGCGAAGCTTATTATTTCCTGATACCGCAGAAGAAGTATACTCCGCTCCTTACGGCTGATGTGGAGCTTAATACAAATGACCGTGACCAGATAGCAATATCGTTCGGTGTTTCGGACATAACAGCCGATACTCCCGCCGTAACCATCGATGCGGCTCTTTGGGGCGAAAAAATTGCATTTAATCATGCAAGGCTCGGAAGAACCAAAATAGACAGAACAAGAAAGCGCAATCTTTTCGGAGGAACGGAAATCGGAAAATCAACTACAGTTTCGTTTGACCTTACTCCGCTTATGAGTAAAGCGTATAAAGAAACGGGAATATCACCGGGAGACGAGGTTAAAATTTATGTAAACGTTACCGACTGCGACGATAACTCGTCGTCAATACAGGTATTGAACGTTGTAATAAACGAACCTCCTACCGGTAAAACAACAAGGTGTCTGCCGACGTATAATCTTACGGCTGTAAACAATACAGCCACAAAATCGGCAAACGTTACCGTTACGCCGTTTGTGGGCGGATACAAAAATCAGGATATAGACGTAAGCTTTAACGCAGATGTAAATCCTGCATCCGTAAACGGAAATATTTTTCTTGTAAATCCCGATAATGAAACGATAATTCCCGAATATACTATATCGGGGAACAAATTATCGGTTTCTGCACCGGAGGGAGGATTTGATGAGAAAAATGTGTATAAACTGCGCATAGGAACGGGCGTAAGCTCTGTCGGAGGAAATCATATACTATCCGAAAAAGTAATGAATATATACATACTTGACAGAATATATTAAAATTTTAACGGAGGTTGATAGGAAATGAAGAAGTTATCCATAATATTGTCTGTTCTGTTATGCTTAATAATGGGCAGTACTGTGAAGGCGGCACGCATGGGTGATGGCTGGTATGATTTTAGTGATGAGGGCGGCGGTCTCTACGTTGTAGCACGTCTTTACGGTGATACCGGCGGAAAAACAAAGCCGATAGTAATGGATACAGCCGAGTTAACCGATGCTATGAAATCCGAGTGCAGGGAATACGAGAGAGCTTTTGCATGGACAATGGAGTTTGAAGATGCAAGCATAGAATTTCCCGAAACACGTATAGGCGTAAAGGTGGATCGAACTCTAACTATAGTTGGCGGAGACGGAAAAAGTCTGTTAGGAAAAGATTACAGACTTTTTTATGTCGAAAACGATACGCTTACTCCTGTTGGCATGGAGGAGGAAAATGAGAGCTTTGTAGACTTTACAACAGAAAAAACGGGAACTTACGTTTTATACTATGACCCGAGAGTGTACAGACAGACATATTATACGGAGGATACGGAAGACGAATACGGTTTGCCGGCTTCTGAAATTTACTATCAATCGGAATATATGAAAGACAGAGATCTTATAGATTATCCTAAGACATTGCCGCAGAAAGACGGACATATATTTATTGGCTGGGCTTATAAGAGAGCGTATCCGGAGGTGTTGGTTGTTTTAGGTCCGATGCCAAACCTTGCAAGATCATATTGGGACATTTTTGCAAAATGGTGTCCGGAGGACGAGTATATACCGTTCAATGCGGAGATTACAACGGAGTCTGACATAGTAAAAGGCAAAGAAAACGGCAGTGTAATCACTGTAAAACTGACAAACGGCAAATTCAGCGATTTTATGGAGGGTATCCCCGAGGAAGATGAGGAAGAAAGAGAAATCAGAATGAGTTTGTGGCGTGAAAGATGGCAGCTTGTCGGAGTAGACGGAGTTTCCGTCGAAAGAGTTGACTTTGTTGACGACAAAACAATTAATCTGATTTTAAAGGGAAACAGCAGTGATAAATATTCAAGCTCGGAGGTATATCTTGAATTTAAGCAGTCGCTTGTAAAAGATATAACCACTCAGATTGACGAAAAGGGATTTTTCCGTGATATGCTCAGAAGCGATAATGCAATTAAGTTTAAAGCACAGACACAGCCGTCGGGCGGCGGCGGTGGCGGTACGTCGTCAAACTGCACCGTAAAATTTGATTACGGCACAAATACAGCGTCGCAGAGCGTCAAAAGAGGAAGCACTGTAACGGAACCGTCCGCTCCCACACGTGACGGATACGTGTTCGGCGGCTGGTACACGGATAAGGAGTGTACAAAGAAATACAGCTTTGGCAAAACCGTGTCAAAGGGTTTCACATTGTATGCAAAATGGGATAAAGCAGATCCCGAGCCGATACAGCCCGAAAAGACGAATACGATAGTGCTTACCGTCGGAAAAACCGACGCCAATGTATTCGGCAGCGGCGTTAAAAATGACGTTGCACCCGTTATCAAAAACGATACTACGATGCTGCCGTCAAGATTTGTTGCCGAAAGTCTCGGCGCAAAGGTTGAATGGCTCGGCGGGGAGCAGAAGGTAGTTATAACAAAGGACGATATGAAAATAGAAATCCTTATCGGCTCCGATACGGCGTATGTAAACGGAGAAGCCGTAAAGCTTCTTCAGCCTGCGTTTGTTGAAAACGACAGAACGTTTACGCCCATACGCTTTATTTCCGAACAGCTTGGCGCAGATGTTGACTGGAACAGTGAAACGGGTGAAGTAACCATAACAAAAAAATAAATCGGAAATATTTTTAAGCAACTGTAAAAAGTGATTTTTACAGTTGCTTTTTTGTGTGCAAAAACGTAAATAAATATTGGTCGGGGATAGGTTATCATTGTAAGTGCAACAAAAAAATAAAAAAAGGTAGCCCAAAGGCAAAAACTCTGGTAAGATGTAAGTGACCAAACTATCATCTAAAGGAGAAAATGCCAATGAGCTATAATCATATTACCATAGAAGAGCGAGCTTGTATAGCCCAATATTACAAAAATAATTTAAAAATTTCAGAAATTGCAGCCTTGTTAGGACGAAACAAGTCGACAATAAGCAGAGAACTGAGAAGAAATCATAGTCGGGATGAAGGATATAATGCAATCGGAGCTCAAAGAAAGTATAACAAGCGCAGAAAAAAGTGCGTAAGAAAAACAATATTATCAACTAAGACTATATATGAAAAAGTAAAGTCCGGTTTGGATAAATATTGGTCTCCGGAACAAATATCCAACACATTGCCCGAAGGAAACAGTGTAAGTACCAGTACAATATACAGAGCATTAAATAATAATGTATTTCCGTTGACAGTAAAAAAGAAACAACGCAGATATGGAAAATATTTAAAAAGAAACAGAAAGGCAAAAGGTGTGGCGTATGATTTTTCAAAAGTAAGAACCATTGACGAAAGACCTGTATCAGTTATGGATAGAGATGAATTTGGTCATTGGGAATTAGATAGTATTATATTACGACCTGAATGTGGTTGCCATATAGCGTCATTTGTAGAAAGAAAGACTCGATACTTAATATGCTGCAAATTATCAAATAAAACAGCAAAATGTATGACAGCAGCAATTATCAAGGAATTAGGACGATTGCCGTTAGGAAGTGTTAAGACAATAACAGTAGACAGAGGACTGGAGTTTGCAGGTTGGAGGGAAGTAGAAGAAAAATTAAAAACCAAGGTGTATTTTTGTAACCCCTATTCACCATATCAAAGGGGAACAAATGAGAATACAAATGGATTGATACGTCAATTCTATCCAAGAAGAAAACTCCTTCCTCCGGTTACGGAGGAAGGAATTAAAAAAGTGCAAAAATTAATCAATAACCGACCAAGAAAAATATTAAATTACGATACACCTTACCAAAGATTTTTGTTGCACTTGACTTGACAATCTATCGGGG
>ERZ808246.125-NODE-125-length-64088-cov-9.107741_pt1 | contig 64088 bp, 65 predicted proteins | sample MGYA00521083_ERZ808246 | MGnify/ENA primary metagenome ERZ808246 (study PRJEB31516, sample SAMN03275577) | gut metagenome | biome: mammalia-associated habitat; material: feces | host: Papio cynocephalus | place: Kenya | collected 2012-07-07 ... | reverse complement strand
ACGGCGACGACGTCAAGGTCTCCATGTACATGTACGACCGTCCCAGCTGGACCGGTGAGGTCTATGAGACCGAGGCTTACTTCCCCACGTGGATCAACAAGGAGACCGCTCCGCACGTCAAGGCCCTCGTCGATGCCCACAAAGCCATGTTCGGCGACGAGCGCATCGGTTGCGAGGCCTCTATGGACAAGCGCGCCGGCCGCCCGCTCTGCGACAAGTGGACCTTCTCCACAAACTGCGTCTCCATCCAGGGCCGCTACGGCATCCCCTGCGTCGGCTTCGGCCCGGGTGCCGAGTCCCAGGCCCACGCGCCCAACGAGGTCACCTATAAGGACGACCTCGTGACCGCTGCCGCCATGTACGTGGCCGCGCTCAACCTCTACGACCCGAGCCAGGCCGACGGCGACGCCACCGTCTTCCGCGCCGGCCTTACGGACAACAAGATCGACTAGTCCCATTCCGTCGATCTTGCGGGGCATGGCACGCGCCTAAGACACCGCCATGCCCGCCTCTGTTGACTTTTGGGCTCGACATCGCTGTCTCCCATGCTTCCTTGGCGTGCGGGCCCTTTGTCATACGCCCCGATCACTGGCCGCGTCGCACAGCGCGGGGCACCATTCGCAACCATTTCTCTGAGTCATAGATATATGAAAGGATCCGATTATGGATAACAAGTTCGTCGAACTCGTCAACGAGCTCAAGACCCTCGACTTCAAGGGCATGTACGGTAGCGACTTCCTGCATACCTGGGACAAGACCACCGACGAGCTCAAGGCCCTCTATATCGTGGCCGACGCCCTGCGCAACCTGCGTGAGCGCAACGTTTCGTCCAAGATCTTCGATTCCGGCCTGGCTGTGTCACTGTTCCGCGACAACTCCACCCGCACCCGCTTCTCCTTCTCCAAGGCTTCGAACCTCCTCGGTCTCGAGCTGCAGGACCTTGACGAGAAGAAGTCCCAGATCGCCCACGGCGAGACCGTCCGCGAGACCGCGACCATGATTTCCTTCATGGCCGACGTCATCGGCATCCGCGACGACATGTACATCGGCAAGGGCGACGCCTACATGGCCGAGGTTGCCGAGTCCGTCGAGCAGGCCTACAACGACGGCGTGCTCGATCATCGCCCCACGCTGATCTCGCTGCAGTCCGACTCCGATCACCCCACGCAGTCTTCGGCCGACATGCTCTACCTCATCAACGAATTCGGCGGTCTTGACAACCTCAAGGGCAAGAAGGTCGCTGTGACCTGGGCCTACTCGCCCTCTTACGGCAAGCCGCTTAGCTGCCCGCAGTCGCTGATCAGCCTGCTGCCGCGCTTTGGCATGGACGTCACCCTGGCCCATCCCGAGGGCTACGACCTGATGCCCGAGGTCGTCGACCGCGCCAAGAAGTACGCCGCCGAATCCGGCACCACCTTCAAGCAGGTCAATACCATGGCCGAGGCCTTCGAGGGCGCCGACATCGTCATCCCCAAGAGCTGGGCTCCGTTTGCCGCCATGGAGAAGCGCACCAACCTCTACGCCGAGGGCGATGACGCCGGCATCGCCGCGCTCGAGAAGGAGCTGCTCGCCCAGAACGCCACCCATAAGGATTGGTGCTCCACGACCGAGCTCATGGACAAGACCGCCAACGGCCAGCAGACCATCTTCATGCATCCGCTGCCTGCCGACATTTCCGGTGTCTCCTGCGAGCACGGCGAGGTTAACGCCGACGTCTTCGATATGCACCGTGACGGCATGTACAAGGAGGCCAGCTACAAGCCCTACGCTATCGCCGCTATGATGTTCCTGCAGAAGGTCGCCGATCCGGCCGCCACGCTCAAGGCCCTCGACGAGCGCAACACCGCCCGCTGGTTCCAGGCTTAAAGCTGGGCTGAGTAATGGCTAAGCGTATCGTCGTCGCCCTGGGCGGAAACGCCCTCGGTGCCAATCTTCCGGAGCAGATGGAGGCCGTCAAGACGACTTCCAAGGCCATCGTCGACCTGATCGAAGAAGGCAACGAGGTCGTCATTGTGCACGGCAACGGTCCCCAGGTGGGCATGATCGCCAATGCGATGGCCGAGCTCACCCGCTCCAACCCCGAGAAGTACATTCCCTGCCCGCTTTCTGTATGCGGTGCCATGAGCCAGGGCTATATCGGCTATGACCTGCAGAACGCTTTGCGCGAGGAGATGCTCGATCGCAACATCGACAAGGGTGTCGCCACCGTGCTCACCCAGGTCGAGGTCGCGGCCGACGACCCGGCGTTCAGCGATCCTGTCAAACCGATCGGTCCGTGGATGAGCGAGGCTGAGGCTCACGAGCTGGAGGAATCACGCGGCTATCAGTTCATCCATGATGAGAAGCAGGGTTTCCGTCGCGTGGTCGCCTCGCCCAAACCGGTGAGCATCGTCGAGCTCGACACCATCAAGTCGCTCGTCGAGACCAACCATGTGGTCATCTCTTGCGGCGGTGGCGGTATCCCCGTCACCCGTGCGGACGGCAACCACCTCAAGGGTGCCGCCGCCGTGATCGACAAGGACTTTGCGGCCGAGAAGCTCGCCGAGCAGCTCGATGCCGATGCCCTGATCATCCTCACGGCCGTCGAGAAGGTCGCGATCGGCTTTGGCACCGATCACGAGCAGTGGCTCGACACCCTGACCTCCGCAGATGTCAAGCGTCTGTCCGAGGCCAACGAGTTCGGCCGCGGCTCCATGCTGCCCAAGGTCCAGGCCGCTTCGACTTTTGCCGAGAGCAAGCCGGGCCGCACGGCACTCATCACGCTCCTCGAGAAGGCGCGTGATGGCCTTGCCGGCAAGACTGGCACCACGTTCACCGGCGCTGCCGTGTAAACGTCTGCACCAAGGGCGTCCCGTCAGCCGGCGGGGCGCCCTTTTGCCGTATGCGGCTCGCGTGGGACAATAGGCTCGGCTCCGTTGGCTCCCCTGTGGGCCGATGCCGGGCTCTGCTGTTCTTGGCGAGGGAGGGGATCGGGACATGAAGATCGGATGCGTGGTCATGGCCTCGGGAGAAGGAAGGCGCTTCGGCTCCAACAAGATGCTTGCCGATATTCACGGCGAGCCTCTGATCGCCCGAACGATCGATTCCGTTCCCCGACGTTTCGATACCGTCGTCACGACCCGATGGCGCGAGGTGGCGCAGATTTGCCAGGACAAGCGGTGTCCGTGCGTGCTGCACGATGGTGCCCTGCGTTCCGAGAGCGTTCGCGCCGGCCTTGCCTGGGGTCGCGGTCGCGGGTGGATGGGATGCCTTTTTTTACCGGGAGACCAGCCACTGGTAAGTGCCGGGTCCTTCGAGGCACTCGTCCGGTCCTTCGATGCGCTCGGCCGCGAGCGTCCGGTTCGTCTGGCGCTCAACGGAGAGCCGTCGAGTCCGGTGCTCTTTCCGGCCCATCTCTTTGCACCGCTCATGCGCTTGGAAGGCTCGGACGGCGGCGGTTCGGTTCTCAAAGGGCGCCGCGACATCGAGCTCGTCGAGGCGCGTGCCTATGAGCTGTGGGACGTCGATACGGTCAAGGGGCAACGTCGCGTGTCCGAGCACGTGGCGGCGTGCGCTTATTTTGACCGTCTGGCGGCCTATTCAAAATAAGGAGCAATCATGATCATTATCAAACATGGTGCCTTGGTGACCCCCGAGGGGCTTCGCGTGGCCGATCTGGCCATGGACGGCGGCAAGATCGCGAAGATCGCTGCTGCGATCGAGCCGACCGAGAACGATACCGTCGAGGATGCCGCCGGCTGTTGGGTGTTTCCCGGCTTTATCGACGGGCATACGCATATGCAGTGCTGGACGGGTATGGATTGGACGGCCGACAGCTTCGAGACCGGTACGCGTGCGGCGGCTTGCGGCGGCACCACCACGATCGTGGACTACGCCACGGCCGATCGCGGCGTTGCGCTACCCGACGCCCTTGCGGAGTGGCATCGTCGCGCCGACGGCACCTGCACGGCTAACTACGCTTTTCATATGGCGCTTGCCGAATGGAACGAGCGCAACCGCGCCGACCTTGCGCTCATGCGCGAGGCGGGCGTGTGCTCGTTCAAGACGTATTTTGCCTACGACCATCTGCGTCTCGACGATGCCGAGACGCTCGCAGTGCTCGAGGAGCTCAAAAAGATCGGCGGTGTGCTCTGCGTGCACTGCGAAAACGGCACGCTCGTTAACGCGCTTCAGAAGCGAATATATGGCCAGGGCATCCATGGTCCCGAGGGGCATGCGCTCAGCCGCCCTGACGTGTGCGAAGCGGAGGCTATCTCGCGCCTGCTCTATCTCGCCCATCTCGCTGGCGACGCTCCCGTCAACGTGGTGCATCTGTCGACCAAGCTTGGGCTCGAGGCCATCCGTGCCGCCCGTGCCCGCGGTCAGAAGAACATCTACGTGGAGACCTGCCCGCAATATCTTATGCTCGACGACACCTGTTATCTGGAGCAAGGCGAGGACGGCTTTGCTGCCGCCAAGTACGTCATGAGCCCGCCGCTTCGCCATGCAAGCGATCGCTCGGCCCTGCGCGAAGCGCTTGTGAACGGCGAGATCGATACGGTCGCCACCGACCACTGCAGCTTCAACCTGGTGGGGCAAAAAGACCGCGGCCGCGACGACTTCCGCAAGATACCCAACGGCGGGCCCGGCGTCGAGCACCGTCCCGCGGCGATCGCCACGAGCTTCGAGGGGCTGCTCGGCCCCGAGGACCTCTGCCGTCTGATGAGTGAGAATCCGGCGCGCGTGTTCGGCATGTACCCGCGCAAGGGCTGCCTTGCCGAGGGGTCGGATGCCGACGTGTGCGTGTGGGACCCCAACGTCCGCTGGACCATCACCGCCGCCACGCAGCACCAAGCCGTCGACTACACACCGCTCGAGGGCTTTGAGGCCCACGGGCGCGCCAAGGCCGTCTACGTCAACGGCGTGCTGGCTGCTCGCGATGGCGAGCCGACCGGCAAGAAGCCCGGCAGGTACGTGGCGCGTTCCGTGTAATTCGGACGGTTCTCTCGATCAACGGGGGTCGAGGCAGAGCGGCGTCACGGGTTGTTGGGCCATGCGCTCCAGGCGGGCTGCGGCGTCTCTATACGGATCGGCGAGCGTATCGATCTGATTGAGCAGTATGCGTGCCCCCTTGAGCTCCGACAGGCGCATCTCGCGGGCGAGAACGGTCCCCACGCGTTCCGGTGTCGCCGTATCGCCGGGCACGGCTCCACAACGTTGGCAGAAGAGGTCGGGCCGGTGGACGGCTTCCGCGATGGGGCGCCCCAGGCCGCTGGCACCCACGACCCACAGTACGTCCACGCTGGCATCGGGTACGACGGGCTCCCAGGCAGCATGTGCCTTGAGCGGAAGGCGCTTGCTGCCGTCGGCTTCGACCAACACGTAGTCGAAGCGTGCGGCAAGCGCCTCAAACGGCTCGCTGGGAGCTGAGAGTTTGCCGGTTGCGGCATCGAGCGTGCCGGTCTGGCAGATAGTGCCGCGCGTGATGCCCGCGCACGCCTCACAGGTGCAGCCGGGCAAGTGAGACAGCGCCGCCCGCCACGGGGGTACGCTCAGACGTCTCGAGCCGCCCTCCCAGGGTATGCCGGCGACGGGAAACATATGGGTCGACGTGGCTAGCAGCACATGAGCACCGCTCTGCATGAGCTCAAGCCCCAGCGCGCGCAAAAGTGTGGACTTGCCCCCGCTGCCTATGATCGCGGTGATGCCCGGCTGTATTCCGAGCGTCTGGATTAAGTTGCCGTTAACCGGATTCATCGCGCCACGCACCAATAGAAGCTGTGATAATTAATAATCGTGTAATGATAGGAAATTCTCTTACTGTTTTAAGATAAACCGTACCACAGGGAGGTGCTGGACGGATGCTTGTGTATGTGAGGGGAGCGGGCGATATCGCCACGGGCGTGGCGGCGCGGTTGGTGCGCGCCGGCGTCTCGGTCATCATGTCCGATATCGCGCAGCCTACTTGCATCAGGCGCACCATCAGCTTTTGCGAGGCTATTCGTTTGGGGGAGTGCGAGGTCGAGGGCATTCGCGCTCGCCTTGTCCGCTCGTCCGCCGAGGCGCTTGCCGTCGCAGGGGCCGGTGAGGTCGCGGTCGTTGTCGACCCGCAGTGCAAGATGCTCTGTGAGCTCAAGCCGGCGGCAGTTGTCGATGCGATCCTGGCAAAACGCAACCTCGGCACCACGCGTGGCATGGCGCCTGCGGTGATCGCGGTGGGACCGGGCTTCACGGCGCCGATCGATTGCGATGCCGTGGTCGAGACCAAGCGCGGACACTTTCTGGGCCGGGTCATATATCAGGGCTCGCCTGAACCCAACACCGGTGTTCCCGGTGTGATCGGCGGCTACGGCAAAGAGCGCGTCATCCACAGTCCCGCCGCCGGTGTCTTCCACTCCTCCCGCTCTATTGGCGATATCGTCCATGCCGGCGATGTGATCGGCTATGCGGGGGAGACTCCCATGTGTACACTCATCGATGGCTGCTTGCGCGGGCTGCTCGCGAACGGCATCGAGGTCACGGAGGGCTTCAAGTGCGCCGATGTCGACCCGCGCGGCGATGCGAGCTACATCGACTACATTTCGGATAAGGCGACGGCCGTGGGCGGTGGCGTGCTCGAGGCGCTCGCCATGCTCACCGGCGTCTTCAAAGGTGGTTGGTAGATATGGAAAAGCTCGACGTGGTCAACGCGGTGCTCGATTCCCTCGGCAAGGGGAGGGCATGCGAGCTCGTGGTCGTCGCCGGCACCGCCGGCTCGTCCCCGCGCGGCGTGGGCGCATGGATGGCCGTTTTCGCCGATGGCAGCCAAGCGGGCACCATCGGTGGCGGAAAGATCGAGCTCTACGCGACACGTGAGTCGCGTGAGCTGTTGGCCGACGAGCGGTCGCGCTTCGTCCGTTACACCATGGGAAGCGAGAGCTCCGACACCGGTATGATCTGCGGCGGTGCGATCTCGTTGCTGTACCTCTATCTTGACGGGGGCGAAAAGGAACTGTTCGCGCACATCGCCGACGTGCTGCGCTACCGCCGCATCGGTGACTTTACCGTGGACCTGCGTTCCTTTGTCGCATCTCCACTCGAGGGGGAGGTCTTGGCCTATCACGGGGAGGCGTCGCGCCGCACCGTCGAGGGGTGTCCCGCAATCGAGCTCGTGCCCGAGGACAAGAAGACCACCTACACCAACGCCGCTGCCGATATTCCGCCCGCGCATATCGAGACGCTCTGCCCCGAGGGCCTCACATATATCTTTGGCGCGGGGCATGTTGGGTCCGCTACGGCGCGCGTGCTCACGCGTGCCGGTTTTGCCGTGGTGGTCTGCGATGACCGGCCGGCGCTCCTTACCAAGGAGGCGCTGCCCGAGGTCTACGACCGCCGCTTGGTCGATTTTGGGGATTTCTCCGAGACCTGTCCTATCGGTCCACGCGACCTGGTGGTGATCACCACGGCGGGGCACAAGTCCGATATCGTCTGCACCATCCAGGGTCTGCGCGCCCATCCGGCCTATCTGGGCTGCATCGGCTCCAAGCGCAAGACGGCCTTCGTGCACGAGCGGCTGCACGAGGAGGGCTTTACCGACGAGCGGATTGGCGAGCTGCACCTGCCGATCGGCGTGCCGATCGAGGCCGAGGACCCCGAGGAAATCGCTATCTCCATCGCGGCCGAGATGATCCGCCTGCGCCGCACCAAGCTCGTTCCCCGCAAGCGCTGAGTCTCGCTAACGCGGGATGGACGGGCTGGGCTTGCCTTTCCGCCCTTATATTTGTCCTACGCGTGCTTGTGATCTCGTTAAAGAAAAAGCGTCTGGAGCCGGCTTCCCTTGAAGCGGCCCCAGACGCTATCGCTATCTTTGCCGGCACGATATCGCGCCGCTGCCACGCATCTCTTAGTCGTGGGCGAAAAGCGGAACGCCCAGGTTGCTTGCGGTGAGGGTGCGTCCCAGCGGATAGACGCCCGCATAATCGAGATATGAAGTGGTTCTATCGACTACCTGGGAGTTGTTATGGGCTTTGATGCCGGCGCTCTCGACGCCCTTGCTGGTTCCGCGATAGACGACGAGACTGTGGTCGTTATTGGGGTCGAACACGATGGCCATGAGGATATAGTTGCCCTGATCGTCTTTCGTGCCGACGTTGAATCCGCACAGGTCTTCGCTGAACCACGTGAGATTGGCCTCGTAGTTTTCGACTTCGAGCTCTCCTTCCGTGTCTTTGTAATCGTCGTGGAACGGCAGGTGAATGTCGACCGCGATCTTTCCTGCGCCACCGTCCATATAGTTGATGGTGATGGGGTCGTCGCTGACGTATTTGCTGTAGCTACCGTCCGTTTTGGTGCAGTGGTAGCTGCCCGTGATGGCGCTTTCGTTGTAGTAGCCATCGGTGTCGTTTTTCTTTGTGGACGATTTCTTAAACGACCATTTGCTGCCATCGAAGGCGTACTTGTAGACGTTGACCTTCTTGGCGTTGGCGTACCAAGGCGTGTCGTCGGCCGGTGTTTTCACCGTGCACGTACTGCCGTCCGAGCCAAGCTTGGAGTCGCAGCCTTCAAGCTGATGCTCTTCGTCGAAGTTGATGCCAGCGGTGGGCGTCGTCGTTTGTGAATCGACCTTGAACTTGATGTTGGAGAGGTTGTTGGAGTCGTCGGCGTCGGCCGTGAAGCTCAGCGTGGCATCCGACTCGAAGCTGTCATTTTCAAAGGTCGCTTCGATGGAGCCGCTCGCCTTGCCGTCGGATACGTTGACATCGGTAAGGTCGGTAAGGGAGCTCGTGTAATCGGACGGGTTCACATAATCGTTCTTAGCGAACAGCTCCTGCTCGCCATCGTACTTTTTGCCGAGCGCTTTCGAGAGCTGCGGCTGCACGGTGGAAACAAGCTGCTGGTGCTGCATGTTCAGCGTGTAGGCGACCCCGCCGCCGATGACGGCGACGATGGCCACTGCCGCTACGGCGATCTTCACCTTCTTGTCGAGCTTTTTCGTGGGTTTGGGCTCCTCGGTGCATGCGTTGGCGGCAGATTCGTCCTGCGCAGCCGACACGGTGTTGTCGACAGCGGGCTTGGTCTCGCTTGCGGGGACGTCGGCCTTCTTCGAGACCTCGGCGACATTCGCTCCGCACTTGGGGCAGAACTTTGCCCCCTCCTTCTGCTCCGTTCCACATTTGGGACACTTCATGTGTCATCTTCCCCTTTCTAAGTCTGGAATCTGTTATCCGATCTGTTCGCCAGCTTATAGGGGAGGATGGGAAAAGCGTTGCGCAACATCGTCGGCGTGTCGACTGCGGCGCCCCTCCCGTGGGGGCATTGCACTTCTAAAATGTTACCTGCAGTGTTTGCCCTATAATGCCCGCTTGACGTGGCGGCGTGGGCGCCGTCTATCTGACGAGGGAGGCATGTATGGGGGAGACCACGATCGGTTCGGGCGACGACGCCCTGTTCGCACGTACCGGAAAGGTATCGGTGGCGCGGGCGTTGCCCCATGCGTTGCAGCACGTCGTCGCAGCGTTTGCGGGCATCGTCACGCCGGCGATCATCATCGCTTCGGTCTGCGGCTTTACCGCGCAGGAGGAGGCGGCTGTCATCCAGGCATCGCTCGTGCTCTCCGCGCTCGACATCTTCCTGCAGCAGTTTCCCATCAAGGGGCATATCGGCTCGGGCCTTCCCATCGTCATGGGTGCGAGCTTCACGTTCGTGCCGGCGCTCAAGGTCGTGGGCCTCGAGCTCGGGTTCGAGGCGGTGCTCGGTGCCGAGATCGTCGGTGGCGTCCTCGTCGTGATGTTCGGCTTGCTGTTTCGTCGGTTGAGTTTTCTCTTTCCGGCACCCGTGCTCGGCACGGTTATCTTTGTGATCGGTCTGTCGCTCTGCCCGGTCGCCGTGACGTCTATGGCGGGCGGTGACGGCGCCGCGGACTTTGGCAGCATCGCCAACTGGGCGGTGGCGCTCGTTACGTTTATCGTCACCTTCATAGCGGGCAACTACGGTCGTGGACCCGTCAAGCTGGGGAGCATCCTGTGCGGCATGTGCGCCGGTTTTGCCGTGGCGGCTCTGCTCGGCATGGTCGACTTCTCCTCGGTGGGCACGGCCCAATGGTTCTCGGTGCCTTCCGTCAACGCGAGCGGTCTCGTATTCGATCCTGCGGCCTGCGCCGTCGTGGGTGTCGTCTCCATCGTCAACGCCGTTCAGGTCATGGGTGAGCTTGCGGCCGTGTCCTCGGCGGCGCTCGATAAGCCCGTGACCGATGCGCAGATCTCGGGCGGGCTTATCGCCAACGGTCTTGTGGGCATCCTCGCCGGCTTCTTGGGAGGCGTGCCCACGGCGACGTTCGGACAGAACGTGGGGATTATCGCCGAGAACAAGGTCGTCAATCGTCTTGTCTTCACGCTTGCCGCGGGCGTTCTGCTCGTAGCGGGCCTGTTGCCCAAATGTGCGGCCGTGCTCACGTCGATCCCGCAGCCGGTGATCGGCGGCGCCACGATCGGCGTCTTTGCCACGATCGGCATGAACGGCGTCGTCATGTTCGCACGCGAGGGCCTCTCGCAGCGCGACACCACGCTCATGGGCCTCTCGATCGCGTTCGGTACCGGAATCGAGCACACGGCGGGCGCGCTTGCCGGCGCGGGCTTTCCCGCGTGGGTGAACACCGTCTTCGGCGGCTCGGCCATCGCGGTCACCGCGCTTGTCGCCGTGATCTTGAATCTAGTCCTGCCCCGCAAGCGCTGATCGGTGCTCCGGCGTGTCCCAGTTGTGAAGATGCGCAGGTCGTAAAGGTTTTGCTGGCGTTTGGCCCTCGATGCGCGTATAGTACCGATTGTTTTGTCGGCTCCTGCTGTGTCGATACCGCGCCGCCACATGCCATGGCCGGTCAGGTTGCAGCCAGGAGGCACGAGGACAACCCCTGTGGCCAAGCCCCGTGCTTAAAACCCCATTAAGGAGTGAACAATGGCAGAAGAGAAGTACGTGCCGCGTCTTAAGACCAAGTACAACAACGAGGTCAAGCAGCAGCTTCAGGACAAGTTCCAGTACAAGAACGTCATGATGATCCCGAAGTTCGAGAAGATCGTCGTGAACATGGGTGTCGGCGAGGCCGCTACCGATTCCAAGGCCATCGACGGTGCCGTGCGCGACCTGCGCACCATCACCGGTCAGCAGCCGATGATCACCCGTGCCCGCAAGTCCATCGCTACCTTCCGTCTGCGCGCCGGTATGCCGATCGGCTGCAAGGTCACCCTGCGCGGCGACCGCATGTGGGAGTTCTTCGATCGCCTGACCTCCGTCGCGATCCCCCGTATCCGCGACTTCCGCGGCATCTCCGCTAAGAGCTTCGACGGCCGTGGTAACTTCTCCATGGGCGTGACCGAGCAGCTCATCTTCCCCGAGATCGACTTCGACTCCGTCGATCACCAGCGCGGCATGGACATCACGTTCGTCACCACCGCCAACACCGATGAGGAGGCCAAGGCTCTTCTCGACGCCTTCGGTTTCCCGTTCAAGAAATAGGTTCACCTGCCCTGTGTAGGCCGTCTTCACACCGAAGGCGGCCTTCGGGGCGAACAATACTCTATGTGAGGAGGATATAAGTGGCTAAGACATCGATGATCGTCAAGTGCAATCGCGAGCCGAAGTTCTCGACCCGCAAGTACACCCGCTGCCAGCGTTGCGGCCGTCCGCACTCTGTGTACCGCAAGTTCGGCCTGTGCCGTGTCTGCTTCCGCGAGCTTGCACTCAAGGGCGAGCTTCCCGGCGTTAAGAAGGCCAGCTGGTAAGTCACTACCAGCGCTCCTGGCATAAGCTCGGAGCAGGGAAAACGCGCTATTAAGGCTTTGCCGTTAAGGGCGGCGAAGAACCAAGAGCACGTGTTCATCAAGAACGAAGGAGAATCTGTATGAACCTTACAGACCCGATCGCAGATATGCTTACGCGCATCCGTAACGCTAACTCTGTGAACAAGGCCACGGTCTCTATGCCGAGCAGCAAGAAGCTCGTCGAGATCGCTCGTGTTCTGCACGAGGAGGGCTACATCGAGGGCTACGATGTCGAGGACACCGTGCCCCAGAAGACTCTGCACATCACGCTTAAGTATGGCGCCAAGAAGGCTAAGGTCATCAACGGCATCCGCCGTATCTCCAAGCCGGGCCTGCGTAAGTACACCGGCGTCGCCGACATGCCCCGCGTTCGCGGTGGTCTCGGTACCGCCATCATCTCCACCAGCAAGGGTGTTATGACCGACCGCGACGCTCGCAAGCAGAACGTCGGCGGCGAGATCATCGCCTTCGTGTGGTAATAACTCCGTAAGGTAGAAGGAAAGGAGATCACCGTGTCTCGTATCGGTAATAAGCCTGTCCAGATTCCGGCCGGAGTCGAAGTGGCAGTCAACGGCAACCATGTCGCCGTCAAGGGCCCCAAGGGTCAGCTCGAGCTCGATGTTTTCGAGAAGCTCACCGTCACCGTCGAGGAGAACGTCCTGCACGTTTCCCGTCCCGATGACGAGCGTGAGACCCGTGCCCGCCATGGTCTTACCCGCGCCCTCATCCACAACATGGTTGTCGGCGTTTCCGAGGGCTTCGAGAAGAAGCTTGAGCTTGCTGGCGTCGGTTACCGTGTCCAGCAGAAGGGCAAGAACCTTGAGTTCTCCCTCGGCTTCTCTCACCCCGTGATCGTCGAGGCTCCCGAGGGCATCACCTTCGAGGTTCCCGACAACACCCACGTGAACGTCAAGGGTATCGACAAGCAGCAGGTCGGCCAGGTCGCCGCTGAGATCCGCGGCCACCGTCCTCCCGAGCCTTACAAGGGCAAGGGTATCCACTACGTCGGCGAGCACATCCGCCGCAAGCTGGGTAAGGCCGCTAAGTAGTCTTAACTACTCACCTGTCTTAAGACCAGCACCCCGTTAGGTGCTGGCACAGATCAACCTTTTTAGGAGTTTACGTATGAACAAGCATAAGGCGAAGCTGGAAGGCCTCAAGCGTCGTCAGCGCCGTGTGCGCGGCAAGATCTCGGGTACCACCGAGCGTCCGCGTCTTCGCGTGACCCGCACCAACGCCAATATCTATGCCCAGATCATCGACGACAGCAAGGGCTCCAGCCTGACGCTCGTCTCCGCCTCGACGCTCGAGGCCGAGTTCAAGGGCACCCACACCTCGAACAAGGAGGCTGCGGAGAAGGTCGGTCAGCTCGTTGGCAAGCGTGCCATCGAGGCCGGCATCACCAAGGTCACCTTCGATCGCGGTGGCCGTATCTACCATGGCCGCGTCAAGGCCCTCGCCGACGGTGCTCGCGCCGCCGGTCTCGAGTTCTAGGAGGTATGTAGCACATGGCTCGTAATCAGAAGCAGCAGCGCGAGGCCTCCGAGTTCGAGGAGCGCGTCGTTTACATCAACCGCGTGTCGAAGACCGTCAAGGGCGGCCGTCGCATGAGCCTCGTCGCTCTGGTCGTCGTCGGTGACGGCAAGGGCAACGTCGGCGTCGGTATGGGCAAGTCCGCCGAGGTGCCTCTGGCCATCTCCAAGGCTTCCCTGGACGCCAAGAAGAACATGTTCCACGTGCCGGTGACCGACGAGGGCACCATTCCGCACGAGGTTCTCGGTCACTTCGGTGCCGGTCGTATCGTCATCAAGCCCGCTGTCGAGGGTACCGGCGTTATCGCCGGTGGCGCCGTGCGCCCCCTCTTCGAGCTTGCCGGCATCAAGAACGTCCTGTCCAAGTCCCTCGGTACCGACAATGGCCTCAACATCATCAAGGCCGCCGTCGAGGGCCTCAAGGAGCTCTCCAGCCCTGAGGACGTCGCGGCTCGCCGTGGCCTGACGGTCTCCGAGATGTTCGTCGGTAAGGAGAACTAAGCATGGCTGACACCATTAAGATCAAGCAGGTCCGCAGCACCAACGGCTGCAAGAAGGACCAGGTCCGTACTGTCCGTGCCCTCGGTCTCCACAGGATCCGCGAGGTTCGCGAGATTGCTGACAACGAGTCCGTCCGCGGCATGATCTTCAAGGTCAAGCACCTTGTCGAGATTGTAGAGGAGTAGCAAATGCAGCTTCACGATCTTACTCCCGCGCCCGGTTCTACCAAGAAGCGCAAGCGCATCGGCCGTGGCAACTCTTCGGGTCACGGCACCACCGCGGGTCGCGGCCAGAAGGGCCAGCTCTCCCGCTCCGGTGGCGGCAAGGGTGCCGGTTTCGAGGGTGGTCAGACGCCGCTTGCTATGCGTCTGCCCAAGCTCCCCGGCTTCCGCAATCCTCGCCGTATCGAGTACACGCCGGTCAACGTCGAGCGTCTCGATGCTAAGTTCGAGGATGGCGCCGTGATCGACGGTGCCGCCCTCAAGGCCGCTCGCATCATCAAGAGCGAGTTCGAGCCCGTCAAGGTGCTCGGCAACGGCGACCTCACCAAGAAGTTCACGGTCAAGGTCGATAAGGTCAGCGCCACGGCGCAGGCCAAGATCGAGGCCGCTGGCGGAAAGGTCGAGCTCCCTTGCTAAACGGTCTTAAGAATGCTTTCCGCATTAAAGAACTGCGCGAAAAGATTCTTTTTACCATAGCTATGCTCGTCGTGTACCGTGTCGGTGCGCACGTTCCTGTGCCTGGCATCCCCTTCCAGGGGATGCTGGGCCTTTTTTCGACCGATAACTCTTCGGTCGCTTCCGGCGCTATGGCCCTCCTGAATCTTTTCTCTGGTGGCGCGTTGAGCTACGTCTCGGTGTTCTCTCTGGGCATCATGCCTTACATCACGAGCTCGATCATCCTCCAGATGCTCCAGGCCGTTGTGCCTTCCCTGCATGAGCTTGCCCGTGAGGGCGAGGTCGGTCAGACCAAGATCACTCAGTACTCCCGTTATCTGACGCTTGCGCTGGCCATCCTCAACTCGATCGGCTACCTCTTCCTGTTCAAGAGCTTCGGTATCAACTTCAACGGTGCCGGCGCTCCCGAGCTCATCTTCGACATCATGATCGTGGGCACGCTCACCGCGGGCGCCATGCTCATCATGTGGATCGGTGAGCTTATCACCCAGCGCGGTATCGGCAACGGCATGTCGTTGATCATCTTCGCCAATATTATGGCGGGCCTGCCCCAGGCGATCTTCTCTTCGACCGAGGGCAATGCCGGTGGCATTCTCACCATGGTGATCATCTGCGTCATCATCTTGCTGGTCATTCCGCTGATTGTCTTTTTGGAGCGCGGCCAGCGCCGCATCCCGGTCAGCTACGCCAAACGCGTCGTTGGTCGTCGCATGATGGGTGGTCAGTCCACCTATCTGCCGATCAAGGTCAACACGGCCGGTGTCGTGCCGATCATCTTCGCCTCGGCTCTGCTCTACTTCCCGGCTCAGATCGCCGTGTTCTTCCCGGGTGTCGGCTGGATCCAGGCGGTTGCTTCGGCGCTTTCGACTGGTTGGCTCAACTGGGTTCTTAACGTTGTGCTCATCGTGTTCTTTGCGTATTTCTACACCTCCATGGTGTTCAATCCCGATGACACGGCCGACAACCTTAAGAAGCAGGGCGGCTTTATTCCGGGTGTTCGTCCGGGTAGGGCTACTGCTGCCTACATCAAGAACGCGCTCAACAAGATCACGCTTCCCAGCGCTGTCTTTTTGGCGCTTATCGCCATCGTGCCTTCGATCATCTTCTCCTTTACGGGCAATCAGCTGATCCAGGCGTTTGGTGGTACCTCCGTTCTGATCATGGTCGGCGTCGTGCTCGACACGGTCGATAAGCTCGAGGGCCAGATCAAGATGTATGATTACGACGGATTCTTTAAATAGGCTAGGGGAGGATTGCTCATGAACCTCGTTTTGCTCGGAGCTCCCGGTGCCGGCAAGGGCACGGTTGCTCAGGAACTCGTTGCCGAGTTCGGCGTCGCTCATATCTCCACCGGCGACCTGCTGCGTGCTGCCGTCAAGGGTGGTACGGAGCTCGGTGTTGCCGCCAAGAAATATATGGATGCCGGCGAGCTTGTTCCCGATCAGCTCGTTATCGATCTGGTCAAGGAGCGTCTTGCCGCCGATGATGCTCAGCAGGGTTTCATTTTGGACGGTTTTCCGCGCAACACCGCTCAGGCCGTAACGCTCGATTCCGAGCTTTCCGCCATGGGTCGCGAGATCGATTGCGCCCTTTTGGTCGATGTTGCCCCCGAGGTCATCATCGATCGTCTGAGCTCGCGTCGTACTTGCCGCGCCTGTGGCTATACCGGTACGGCAGCGGATACGACGTGCCCCACTTGCGGTGGCGAGATGTATCAGCGCGATGATGATAAGCCCGAGACGATCAAGAACCGTCTCGATGTCTACGAGAAGTCCACGAGCCCGCTCGTCGATTACTACCGTGGTCAGGGTCTGCTCAAGTCGGTCAACGGCGATCAGGCTCGCGAGGCCGTCTATGCGGACGTCAAGAAGGCCCTCGGTCTATGATCAAAATCAAGTCTGCAGAGCAAATCGAGCAGATGAAGAAGGCAGGAGCGCTATCTAAGATGGCGCTCCGCCACGTTGGAGCGATGGTTCGTCCCGGCGTTTCGACGTTTGAGCTCGATCAGCTCGCGGAGCAGATTATCCGTATGCATGGGGGAACCCCTGCCTTTAAGGGTTATGGCGGATTTCCCGGAACCGTGTGCGCCTCTATCAACGATGCCGTTGTGCACGGTATTCCCAATCCCGATATGATCCTGCGCGATGGTGACATTATCTCGATCGATACGGGAGCCGTCGTCGATGGTTGGGTAGGCGATAACGCCTGGACCTTTTTTGTCGGTACTCCCAGCTCTGAGACACAGGCTCTTTGCGAGGTCACTCGGGATTGCCTGAAGGCTGCCATTGAGCAGGCGGTTCCCGGAAATCATATCGGCGACGTGGGCTATGCGGTTCAATCGTTGGCCGAAGCCCATGGGTATGGTGTTTTGCGCGACTATGTCGGCCACGGTGTAGGCCGCGTTATGCATGAGGACCCCAATGTTCCCAACTATGGTAAGAAGGGTAGGGGGGTTCGCCTTCAGGCTGGTATGGTGATCGCCATCGAGCCTATGGTCACGATGGGCACCAATCATGTGAGCACGGGGGCCGACGGTTGGATCGTTACCACCAACGATCATTTGCCTGCAGCTCACTACGAGAACACGGTCGCCATCACCAATGACGGCCCTGTGATCTTGACGAGTGACGCACAAGGTCCTTGGTGCAGCCTGCAGGGCGGACAGATGTAGTCGGTTGATTTTGACCGTGCTATGAAATGATGAGTGGTTCCAACCCTAGTTATGGAGCCATTACGAAGATATTACGTCACGTGAACGCGTGTTGTAGAATACTCAATCGCTGTCGTTTTCTAGAGAAAGATGATTGCTTGTGAAGAAGGAAGACGCAATTGAGCTTGAGGGTACGGTTAAGGAACCGCTGCCCAATGCCATGTTTAAGGTCGAGCTCGAGAACGGTCATTCGGTTCTGTGCAACATTTCCGGCAAGATCCGAATGAACTACATCCGTATTCTCCCCGGAGACAGGGTTGTCGTGGAGCTTTCCCCGTACGACCTTACCCGTGGGCGCATCACCTATCGCTATAAATAGCGACGCGAGACACGCGCAATGCCCACCGATCGCAGGCTTAGCTCAACCTACGGTCGGATTGCGCATGTAGACCAGCCATAAGTTAATTAACGCCTGCGGCTGGGCGAGTAGATAGTAGGGAAGTAGTTTGAGCGCTACCGAAAGGAAGAACGATGAAGGTACGTCCTTCGGTCAAGAAGATGTGCGATAAGTGCAAAATCATCAGGCGCCACGGCAAGGTCCTCGTTATTTGCGAGAACCCCCGTCATAAGCAGCGTCAGGGTTAAGAGAGGAGACTACGTTGGCCCGTATTAATGGTGTCGACCTCCCGCGTGAGAAGCGCGTTGAGATCGGTTTGACCTACATTTACGGCATCGGCCGCACCACTGCGACGAAGATCTGCGTCGAGTGCAACATCAACGTGGATACGCGCGTTAAGGACCTCACCGAGGATGAGGTTAACGCCATCCGCGAGTATATCGATAAGAACCACATCATGGTTGAGGGCGACCTTCGTCGCGATCGCAACCAGAATGTCAAGCGCCTTATGGACATCGGCTGCAACCGCGGCCTTCGTCACCGCAAGGGCCTCCCGGTCCGCGGTCAGCGCACCCACACTAACGCTCGTACCCGCAAGGGCCCGAAGCGTCAGATCGGTGCTAAGAAGAAGAAATAAGGAGCGCTAGATAGATGGCTACTGCTAAGAAGAACGTTCGCGCTGCCCGTCTGAAGCGCGCGGACCGTAAGAACATTTCCGTGGGCCAGGCTCACATTCGTTCTACGTTCAACAATACGATCGTTTCGATCACCGATCCCCAGGGCAACGTCATTTCCTGGAAGTCGGCTGGCCAGGTGGGCTTCAAGGGCTCCCGTAAGTCCACGCCGTTCGCTGCCCAGATGGCTGCCGAGGCTGCTGCCAAGCAGGCCATGGAGCACGGCATGAAGAAGGTCGCTGTCTTCGTCAAGGGCCCCGGCTCTGGTCGCGAGACCGCCATCCGCTCCCTCCAGGCCGCTGGCCTCGAGGTCTCGAGCATCCAGGACAAGACCCCCATTCCGCACAACGGCTGCCGCCCCAAGAAGCGTCGCCGCGTGTAACTGAAAGGATCGTTTCAATATGGCAATCGACAGGACTCCTGTTCTTAAGCGCTGCCGTCAGCTCGGGATCGATCCCGCTGAGCTCGGTTACAGCAGCAAGAAAGAATCTATCCGTCAGCCCAAGCGCCGTCGCAAAGAGTCTGAGTACGGCATGCAGCTGCGCGAGAAGCAGAAGGTCAAGTTCATCTACGGCGTTCTCGAGAAGCAGTTCCACGGCTACTTCAACAAAGCTCGTAAGATGAACGGTGTTACCGGCGAGAACCTCATGATCATTCTTGAGTCTCGTCTCGACAACGTCGTCTTCCGTCTTGGCTTCGCTCGCACCCGCAAAGAGGCTCGTCAGTCTGTCCGTCACGGTCACTTCACCGTAAACGGTAAGCGCGTGGACATCCCGTCCTACCGCGTTAAGGCCGGCGACGTCGTCGCCGTGGGCGAGAAGTTCCGTGATCTTCTCCCCATCAAGGAGGCTCTGATTTCCTCCGAGCGCTTCGAGGTTCCTGGCTGGCTCGAGGTCGATATCGAGAAGCTGTCTGGTAACGTGCTCGCTCTGCCGACGCGTGAGCAGATCAGCGGTGATATCAACGAGCAGCTCATCGTCGAGCTCTACTCTAAGTAGTCCATCCGGGCTGCTGAGGCTGGAGGTAATACATGTCAGAATTCATTAGGCCTCAGGTTCAGGTCGAGGAGATCAACGAGACGTCCGCCCGCGTTTCCGTCGAGCCGCTTGAGCGCGGTTACGGCGATACGCTCGGTAACTCGCTGCGCCGTGTTCTGCTCTCTTCTTTGGAGGGCGCGGCCGTTGAGGCCATTCAGATCGATGGCGCTCAGCATGAGTTCATGACCATTCCCAATATGGTCGAGGATGTCACCGATATCGTCCTGAACGTCAAGGGTCTTGTCTTCAAGGCTCTCGGCACGACCGACGAGGCGACCGCCACGATTTCCGTTGACGGCCCCTGCGAGGTCACCGGTGCGGACTTCTTTATTCCGTCCGAGTTTGAGTTGGTGAACCCTGAGCAGCATATCGCTACGCTCACCGAGGGTGGCCATCTCACCATGAGCATGCGCATCGGATACGGTCGCGGTTATGTTGCCGGCGAGGCTAACAAGCGCGATAACGATCCCATCGGCGTGATTCACGTTGACTCGCTGTATTCGCCGGTGAGCCGCTGCGCCAAGCTCGTCGAGGCTTGCCGTGTCGGTCAGCACACCGATTACGACCGCCTTGTCCTCGAGATCGAGACCAACGGCGCTATCGCTCCTCGCGATGCCGTGGTTCAGGCTGCCAATATCATTAACCAGCATATGGCCGCCTTTATGAACCTTGCCGAGACCCCCGAGGTCGAGGAGGAGGCTTCGATCTTCGCTCCCGAGGTCACCAACGACAACGCCGAGCTGGACAAGCAGATCGAGGATTTGGATCTTTCCGTCCGTTCCTACAACTGCCTTAAGCGCGCCAGCATTCACTCGGTCCGTCAGCTCGTTGAGTTCTCGGAGAACGATCTGCTCAACATCCGTAACTTCGGTGTTAAGTCGATCGAGGAAGTGAAGGACAAGCTTGAGTCCATGGGCCTGAGCCTTAAGGCTTAATGCTTCGCATATTTGAGGAGAAACTAGACCATGCGTCATAACGTTAAGAAGGGCCTTAAGCTCGGCACCGATGCGAGCCACACCAAGGCCATGAAGAAGAGCCTGGCCAAGGCCCTCTTCGAGAACGATCGCATCAAGACCACCGAGACCCGCGCTAAGGCGCTGCGCTCCGTTGTCGAGCCGATCATCACTTGGGCCAAGAAGGGCGACCTGCACTCTCGTCGTCTTGCTATCGCCAAGCTGGGTGACAAGCAGCTCGTGGCCGAGATTTTCGACAAGGCCGCTCAGGGTATGTGGCAGGACCGCAACGGCGGTTACACCCGTATCTTGAAGCTGGGTAAGCGTAAGGGCGACAATGCTCCTATCGTTATCATGGAGCTCGTCACTGAGCCCTGCACGCCCAAGGCCAAGAAGGCCGAGAAGGCTGCTGAGTAGACTTATCGTCTGCAAAGGCTATATTTTGAGGGGTACGCTTTGCGTGCCCCTCTTTTTATGTCGAGGTTTTGCGCCGAGTGGCGCGTGAGCGGGGGAGACTCCCATGGTTCAAGTATCTGCTGTCAACACCCCTGATGAGCTTGAAGCTACGTTGGTTCTGCGGGTCGCCTATGACGGTTCTGCGTACAGTGGTTTTGCCGAGCAGCCTGGTCAGACTACGGTTGCCGGCGAGCTGCGCCGTGCGATCGAGACGCTTCTGAGGCGTTCCATCGATCTGACGTGTGCGGGCCGCACCGATGCCGGAGTGCACGCAGTGGCGCAGTATGTCAGTTTCCCCGTGATGGCGTCTGAGCTCGCGCTGACGAGGCGCAGATGGCTGAGGGCTATGGATGCCCTGCTTCCTAAGGATATTGCCGTTAATGAGGTCTACACGGCTCGAAAGGGCTTCTCGGCCCGCTTTGATGCATGCTCTCGAACGTATACCTATCGGATCGCTGCCCGTGATGCCCGTCCCGTCCTTTCGCGGGGTGCCGTATGGTGGACGCGGTATCCGCTTGATGTTCAGGCTATGGCTCAGGCGTGTCCTGCCCTTATGGGAGAACAGGATTTTAAGAGTTTTTGCAAGGTGGCCTCTGCTGTGGGCAAGCCTACGCATCGCTGTGTGATGCGCGCCGAGTTTGGTCACGAAGTCGTGTTTGGCGAAGAGGTTTTGACTTTTACCATCGAGGGCAACGCGTTCTTGCATTCGATGGTTCGCACGATCGTCGGCACGCTTGTTGAGATCGGCAGCCATCGTCGCGAACCGTCTTGGATGCGCGAAGTTATCGATGCCTGCGATCGACAGGCGGCAGGGCCGACAGCTCCGGCCTGCGGGCTGACGTTCATGGGGGTTGCCTATGAACCAGGGGAGCTAACCGTTCTTGCATGATATCTGCCCGCTTTAGCTTCATGTTTATGGGTGCCGTTCGGTGCCCCTTTTTTGTGCGCAACGTGTGCAACATCTGTTCTTGGGATGCATGGTCGGGGACGTCTCGGTGTGCTTTGCAGCCGGTGTTACCATGAGTTTTGTTTTGGTAGTGCCCGTGAAAGGTTGGGAACTTTGACTCGACGTGCAGCTGTTCCTCGTATCTCGGTCATCCTCGTGCTCGAGGGTGCTTCGCAGTACGTGGTACGTGCGATCGAGAGCGTTCAAGGTCAAAATATTCACGATTTGCAGTTGATCGTTTCGTATCATGATGTTGCTCCCGGCGTGGCGCATTCCCTACAACTGGTCGCCGATAGAGATATCCATATCGACCTTATGCCCGATGCGGGCGCTGATCTTGCTGAATGTGCTGCCGCTGCACTTGATCGTGCGCGCGGATCGCACGTCATGCTGATGCGAGATTTTGAGTGGTTTGCCCCCGATGCATTGGAAAACATGCTTTCCCGAGCCCAGGAGACGGGTGCCGATATCGTCTTCCCTTCCGTTTCGTATGACCGCTACGATATCCATCGCGAACGACACTCTCATGTTGCTTCGCTGGGGTCCGTGAGTCTCGTTGGTCGCGATGCCCTCAGGAACGAATTCTCACGCGTAGTGGAAAGCGGGCTCGTGGGTCAAGTTACGGGTGCGCTGGTACGTCGAGACCTATGGGAGCGCTTCCCTCGCGTTTGTGACGTATCTTCTTTGGGGGCTATGTGCCATTTTCTGGGTCTGTCTGGTTGCATCGCTGGAGAGGAGCAAGCTGTATTCCATACATCGGCTCCTTCGATTGCCGAGACATTTGACCCCATGATGTTTAGTCGTGCTTGCCTGGAGGCGGAGGAGCTTGATGGGCTGTTGCGCCAGCTGGGGCTCGATGATTCGCCGGAGGCGGTGCTCGCCTGCGGACGGGTTTATTATGATCAGCTGGTCTCGTGCATCGAGAATCTGTGCCTAAGCCCGCATTCCATCTCGTCTATCGAGCGCAATGCCCGGCTCCGTGATATGCTCGACAGCGATAGGACCCGGCGCGTGGTCGCATCGCTTAAAATGACCCGCAAAGGTCTGGGAATGATGTTCAAACCCATCGAATCGGGACGCGTCTTCTCGTGCGTCCTGCGGTCCCATCTCGCGGATTTTCTGAACCTTTCCATGAATAAAACTGCGTGATTTTTGCTACATAGCTTTGCCATTCCTTGCAGTTTGTTGTTTCAAAATGCATTTTTATTCACCAAAATGGTCAAAGAGCGTTAAACTATCCAACAGTTTTTCATGCTGCTTTGAATACCTCCGAGGTGAAGATCGATATGGCCAAGAAACGCAACGGACGCCAAGATGCCATTCGCGACATCGTCCGCAACAGGGACGTGAGGACCCAGCGTATGCTCGTCGATGAGCTGCGGGCATGCGGCTTCGATTGCACACAGGCGACGGTGTCGCGCGATATCGCCGATATGGGCCTGCGTAAGCTTCCTGAGGGTATCTATGTGCTTGCCGAGGATCAGCACCTGCAGCGTATGGTTTCCGAGCTGGTAACGGGCGTCCTGCGCACGGATAACCTAGTGCTCATCAAGGCGCAGCCCGGTACCGCGTCGGGTATTGCGGCGGCCGTCGATGCCGCCGAGCTGCCTGACGTCTTGGGCTCGCTGGCGGGCAACGACACTATTCTGGTCATCACGCAGACTTCTGAAGATGGCGAGCGCTTCGAGGCGCTGGTCAACAAGCTCAGCAATCCGCGATAGCGTCAGCTGACGCGTCATGTAAAAACGCGCCCGGAACCTTGGGGGTTCCGGGCGCGTTTGCGTTACTGCCCGCTGGGATTGGTGGACGGTGTGGCAGGATCGGTGGTTCCGCCGTCTCCGGTGCCGCCGTCGCCGCCCGTTCCGGTACCGGAGCTGTCGGCACCCGTATCGGTGCCGCCCTCGGTGGAGCCATTGCCGTTACCGTTGCCGGTTTCTGTCGTCGTTGTCGTGGTGGTCGTGGTCGTAGTCGTGGTGGTCGCCTCGGCGTCGCCCTCGTCGCTATCGGTTTTCTTTGTCGAAGAGCTGCTCGTGCCGTTGGTGTTGTAGAGCTTCCACTCCGAGTTCTTCTTGTACGTCGGGGCAGTGCCGGTGGCAAATTCCTCACGCTGGGTACCGGCGAGCGTGGTGTCCATAAACTTCTTGAATACGGGGAGGTTGGTCTGGTTGCCCAGAAGATCCTGGCCCCACTTTTGGATGGGAATCTCGCCCGACGAGTAGCCGGTCCACAGCGCGCAAGTGAGCTGGGGGGTATAGCCGCAGAACCACAGGTTGGTGGTGTTGTCGGTGGTACCGGTCTTGCCAGCATAGGGCTGGTCGACGGAAAGCGCGCCGGAGGCACCCGTTCCCTGGCCCTTCATGACGCCCGAAAGCACGTCGGTGACAGCGGCGGCCTCGCCTTCGGTGAGCACCTGCTGTGGGTTATCGGTGTGCTTGTAGAGGGTGGAGCCGCTGCGCGAATCGATCTCGGTGATGGCGATGGGCTGGCGATAGTAGCCGCCGTTTGCAAAGGTCGCATAGGCTGCCGCCATCTCGAGCGGCGAGATCGAGCCGGTACCGAGCGTCATGACGGGCACGTCCTCGATGTTGTCCTTGGCCGTGTCGATTCCAAGCTTCTTGACGAGCGAGATGATCTTCTGGTTGCCGATGGCGTCTGCGACCTGTACATAGGCCGTGTTGGAGGAGTAGGCCGTCGCCTGCTTGAGCGAGATATAGCCATAGCTGGTGTTGGCGTAGTTCTCGACCTTGGTGGTGCTGTTCTTGATGGTGAGGGGAGAATTGGAGTTGACGGTGATGTCGGGGTTCATACCCTCCTGGATGGCCGTGGCGAGGGTAAACGCCTTGAACGTGGAGCCTACGGGCCGCTTGGCGGTGGCATGGTTCACGTGGTTCTCGTCGGCGTTGTAGTCGTAGCCGCCGACCATGCACTTGATGTAGCCGGTCTTGGGGTCGATGACGACCATGCCCATATCGAGACCATCGAGCGACAGCACGTCGAGCTGGTTGCGCACGGCGTTCTCGGCGACCGCCTGCATCGTGGGATCGATGGTCGTCTTGACGGTAAGGCCGCCTTTGAACAGCACGTCGGTCGAGAACTCCTGCTCGAGCAGCTGCTTGACGTAGGCTACGAAGTAGGGCTGGGAGTACACGTCCACGCCCGAGCCCGAAATCTCGGTCACGTTGAGCGTGATGGGCTCGGCCTGGGCGGCGTCGTGGTCTTCTTGGGTGATGTGCCCCAGGCGCAGCATGTTGTCGAGCACCTTGTTGCGGCGCGAGAGTGCCAGATCGGGATTGACGGTGGGGTCGTACTGGGACGGCGAGTTGGGCAGGCCGATCAGCAGCGCGGCCTCGGAAAGGGTGAGGTCGGCGGCGCTCTTGGACAGGTAGGTCTCGGCCGCGGCCTCGATGCCGTAGGCGCCGTGTCCGTAATAGATGGTATTGAGATACATCATGAGGATCTCGTCTTTGGAGTAGATCTCCTCCATCTTGATGGCGATATAGGCCTCGCGGACCTTGCGCTCGATGGTGGAATCGAACTGCTCCTCCTGCAGGATCGTGTTGCGCACGAGCTGCTGGGTGATAGTCGAGGCACCCTCGTGGCCGCCGGTGAGGGTGGCGACCGAGGCGCGGGCGATACCCCACAGGTCGATGCCGCCGTGCTCATAGAAGCGCTCGTCCTCGACGTCTACCGTGCCCTGGAGCACGTAGGGGCTCACCTGGTCCTGGGTGATGGACTTGCGGTTTTGGGTGTAGAAGCTGGCGAGCTTGTTGCCGTTGGTGTCCAAGATCTCGGTGGGCTCGGACACCAGGTACGCGTTGGCGTCGGTGTAATCCGGCAGATCCGACAGCCAGCGCTGAACGTTTCCGACCATGCCGATACCGAAGGCGATGCCTGCGATGAGCAGGAAGCCGAACAGCGAGGCGAGGATAGCGGGAAGGGTATGCGTTTTAGCGCGGCGGCGACGAGAGCGCTCGCGAGGACCCATATTGACCTCCAAATATGTCGTAGCGGACCGCCACCGTGAAGGCTGCCGTCCGCAACGGATGGACATAAGTTATTACACGATAAACCATGCGTGTTCCAGAGCCGCTCATGTATGCTGAAGAGCGGTAATTTCCAGAGCGATTGCATACCTTTTGGGGTGGTTAGGGTGGACATGAGCACGGGGTCGGCACGTGCCGGGCGTGAGGGCGGCATGGGGTCGTTGCCGGAGCTGCTGGCGCCCGCCGGCGGGCTCGACGCGATGCTCGCGGCCGTTGCCGCCGGGGCCGATGCGGTGTACGCGGGCCTCAATTCCTTCAACGCCCGCGTGAGCGCGCATGGATTCACGGACGAGGAGTTCGCTCGTGGCTGTGCGGTGGCCCACGCACACGGCGCGCGCGTCTATGTGACGCTCAACGTCTTTGTTTTCGATGACGAGATGGCGGATGCCGTGGAGCTGGGTGCCCGCGCCCTCGATCTGGGGGCGGATGCCCTGATCGTCGCCGATGCCGGATTGGTGTGCGCCCTGCGTGATGCACTGCCGGGCGTCGAGATCCATCTCTCGACCCAGGCGGGTGTACACTCCCGCGGCGCGGTCGAGCTGGTCGCCGATACCCTTGGCGTCGATCGTGTGACCACGGCGCGCGAGCTTACCATCGCCGAGATCGCCGATCTCTGCGCATCGGGCGTGCCCATCGAGGTCTTTTGCCACGGGGCCATCTGCATAGGGTACTCGGGCGCGTGCTCGTTTTCTGCCCTGCGGCGCGGGCGCTCCGCCATGCGCGGTGACTGCACGCAGCCCTGCCGCCTTTCCTATGACTTGGTGGACGGACAAGGGTCGAGCGTCGTGGGCGCGGCGGGCGATAAGCTTCTGTGCCCCCGAGACTATCTGGGCATTGAGCATCTGCCTGAGCTTGTGGCGGCCGGCGTCGCGTCCCTCAAGATCGAGGGACGCATGAAGAATCCCGACTACGTGTTCAACGTGGTGCGCTGCTGGCGTCGGGCGCTCGACATGCTTGCTGCCGGCGCGTGGGATGCGGGGTCCGTTGCGCCTATCGTGCGCGATCTGGGACGATCGTTCAACCGCGGTTTTACCGATGCCTACCTGCGGGGACGATCCGGTATAGAGCTTATGAGCTTCGAGCGGTCGATCAACCAGGGCGTTCGTGTGGGGCGGCTGACCGCGGTTGCACGCGAGGAGGTCACCGTTGAACTCGAGGCCTCGGTTGCCGCGGGCGATATGCTCGAGATCAGGTTCTATCCCGGCGCGGATGCCCTGCCCGACGTTCCCAAGCGCTGGCCCCAGGTGCGCTGTCCGGTCGATGCGGCGTCGGGGGAGCAGATTCGTGTGCGGTGCAAACGGAAGGTGGACCGGGGCTGTGCAGTCTATTTGATTCGCAGCGCCGGCGTGCTCGCCGATACCGCCGCCGCCCTCGAGCACATGCATGTCGAAGCCGCTTCTGTGAGCTTGCCCGAGTTGTCGCTCGGTGGTGGGCGTGCCCTGGCGGACCCCGATCGGGACGGCGCCCCTTGTGGCCTGGATGGCGCCGGTGCATCGCACGTGTCGCGCGAGCCGTCGATGTCCGATGGCGACGGTGCCGAGGCGCCCTTGGTGTTAGACGAGGTGTGCCGGACTCAAGACGAGCCGCGCGTGCGCGAGCTCGTTCGAGACGGTGTCCCCGTGGTCTGTCGTAACCTGGGGCAGGTGGCGCTTGCTCGCGAGGCGGGCGTGCCATTTGACGTGGCGGCCCCGATATTTTGCGCCAATCGCATGACGGCATCTTGGCTGCGGGGGCTGGGCACGCGCCGCATCCATCTGCCTGCCGAACTTGTTTGCGATCCTGCGTCGCGCGAGCGCGTGGGCGCGTTGTTCGAGGAGCCTGACGTGTGCGGACCGATTGATGCGAAGCGCCCTGAGCTTATGATCAGCGAGCACTGCCTGTTGACGGCGGAGGGACCGTGCGACGGTACCTGCACGAGTTGCTCTCGTCGAGCACAGGAGCGCTATCTGGTGGAGCGGGACGGCACCATGCTGCCCGTGCATGTCGATGAGTGGGGAAGGACGAGGATTTTCTCGGCATAAGCCGCGAGGGCGTGCGCGATTTGGCTATCATAGGGGAGTTTATGGACTTCGAGCACCGCCCGGCTTGGGCGAGGGTGCTAAACAAAAAGGAGGATACATGCTGCCTGTTGACGAGCAGATGCGTATCATCACCTCGGGCGCGGCCCAGATCGTTCCCGAAGCCGACCTTCGCAAAAAGCTTGAGAAGGGTGAGCCCCTCAACATCAAGCTGGGCGTGGATCCCACGAGCCCCGACTTGCACCTCGGCCATGCCGTGCCGCTGCGCAAGATGCGCCAGTTCCAGGATCTGGGCCACAAGGTGACGCTCATTATCGGTAACGGCACGGCCTTTATCGGTGACCCGTCGGGCAAGAACTCCACGCGCCCGCAGCTCTCGCAGGAGCAGATCGAGGCCAACGCCGAGACCTACGTCTCCCAGGCCATGAAGATCCTCGACCCCGAGAAGACCACCGTCGTGCACAACGGCGACTGGATCCTCTCCATGGATCTTGCCAAGCTCCTTACCATCTGTTCCAAGTTCACCGTCGCCCGCATCCTCGAGCGCGACGACTTCACCAAGCGCTACCAGTCGCAGACGCCGATCGCCCTGCACGAGTTCCTGTATCCCGTGATGCAGGCCTATGACTCCGTCATGGTCAAGGCCGACGTCGAGATGGGCGGCACCGACCAGCTCTTCAACCTGCTCGCCGGCCGCGAGCTCATGGAGAAGATGGGCATGGAGCCGCAGATCGCGCTCACCATGCCGCTGCTTGAGGGCACCGACGGCGTGCGCAAGATGTCCAAGTCCTACGGCAACTACATCGGTCTCACCGACGAGCCCAAGGACATGTTCGGCAAGACGATGTCGATCCCCGACGAGATGATCGGCAAGTACTATCGTCTGGCGAGCTCGCTCACCCCGGCCGAGGTCGACAAGATCGACGCCGCGCTGGCCGACGGCTCCGCCGATCCTTACGAGCTCAAGCGCGCCCTGGGCCGCGACCTGTGCGACACCTATCACGGTGCGGGCGCGGGCGAGGAGGCCCAGGCCGAGTTCGACCGCGTCTACAAGAAGGGCGAGGTCGCGGAGTTCCCCGAGAAGCACGTCGAGCTCGCACTCAACGACGAGGGCAAGATCTACCTCGCGGGGCTGCTCAAGGACCTCGGCCTTTCCGCCAGCACCGGCCAGGCCCGCCGCGACATCGACGGTGGTGGCGTCAAGATCAACGGCCAGGCCGTGGCACCCAAGAGCTACAACATCGACGCCGACGCGCTCAAGCTGGGCGACACGCTCTCCGTCGGCAAGCGCAAAGGCTTCAAGCTGGTCTAATTGATCCCAAAGTGCCAGGGGGTTTTGGACCACTGCTGGCCTTGGGAGAGAGCATAATCAAATATGTTGTGCGCCGCGGTGAAGGTTTGTCCGCTCCGCGGCGTTTTCGTTTTCGCTTGCTTGAGAGGGAGTCTGTATGTCCGTTGAGGTCATGAGGTCCGTGGTCGATGCCGCCGAAGGGCGTGTTCCGGTCGATACGCTATTTGTCAATGCCAAGATCGTCGATGTGTACGGCCAGCGCGTGGCGCCGGGCAGCGTAGCGGTCAAGGACGGTCTGATCGTGGGCGTGCTGTTTGAGGGCCGCGATGATGCGGCTGGCACCTACGAGGTGGCTGAGACTGTCGATTGCGGTGGGCGCTACCTGGCACCCGGCTTTATCGACGGGCACCTGCACATCGAGTCCTCCAATATCCGTCCGGCCGAGTATGCCCGTATGGCCGCGACCCGCGGCACGACCACGGCGATCGCCGACAGCCATGAGATCGCGAACGTCGCCGGGCTCGACGGCCTGCGCTTTATGATCGAGGACGGCCGGCGTGCACCCATTTCCATCAAGTACATGATGCCGAGCTGCGTGCCGGCGTTGCCCGACGAGCAGGCGGGCGCCGTGATCTCGGCTGCTGATATGCAGGCGTTTTTTGCCGAGCATCCGGGTGATGTCTTTGGCATGGGCGAGATGATGAATCTCCCCGGTGTGTTCGCGGCTGACCCCGAGACCTGTGCGCGCATCGATGCGGCGGGACAGACCGCCTCGGGCCAATGCGACGGGCACGCGCCGCTCGTCGCGGGCCGCGACCTCAACGCCTATGCCGCTGCCGGCATTATCGCCGATCACGAGTCCACGATCCCCGAGGAGGCGCTCGACAAGCTGTCACGCGGCATGTACGTGATGCTGCGCGAGGGCACCTGCAGCCATGACCTCGCGAACCTCGCGCCGATGCTTCTTGAGAACCCGGCACGTGCTCGTCGCTGCTGCTTTGCCACCGATGACCGCGCGCCTTCCGACGCCCTCTCGCTCGGCATGATCGACAACGCTTGCCGCGTCGCCATCGAGGCCGGCATCGACCCCGTCGTCGCCATTTCCATGGCGTCGCTCTCCACGGCCGAGGCCTTCGGGCTCGATCACGGCTCGCGCGATCCGCACGAGCTGCGTGGCGGCATCGCACCGGGCAAGCGTGCCGACCTGCTTGTCCTCGATGATCTGAGCTTTACGGCCGCACCGCACCGTGTATACGCCGCCGGAGCGCTCGTCGCCCAGGATGGCGCCTTCGTGGGCGAGGTGGCGCCCGAGACCTCCGAGGTCGCGGCCCTTGCCGACAAGCTGCGCGCATCCGTGAAGCTGCCTGAGCTCTCGCTTGACGTCTTTAGCTACGATTTCAAGCCGGGCGAGGCCGTGATCGATGCCATCCCCGGCAAGGCGATCACCGGCATGGCCCGTCCTGAGACAGCTGAGGGCCTGCGCCGTATCATGCTGATCGAGCGCCACGGACGCGGCGTCGCGCTGCAGGCTGCGGGCGCGGACGGGGAAGGTCCCGCCGGCAGCGGTCTGGTGGGCAAGCATATCGGCCGCGGCTGGGTACGCGGCTACACCATCACGGGTGGCGCTATCGCCTCGACGATCGGTCATGATTCCCACAACGTGTGCGTGGTGGGCGATAATCCGGCGGATATGAAGACCGCCGTCGAGGCGGTCGGCCAGGGCGGTCACGTGCTTGTGCGAAACGGTGAGGTCGTGGCCCGCATTCCGCTTGCCCTTGGCGGCCTTATGAGTGATGGTACGGCCGAGGACGTGGCGGCGGAACACGATGCCTTTATGGCCGAGGCCCGCACGATGGGTATCGAGCCGCCCCTCGACCCGATCATGGGTATCATCTTCCTGCCGTTGCCGGTCATCCCGATGCTCCGCATCCGCCCCGAGGGCATGTTCGACGTCACCACGTTCAGCTACGCGGAGTAGAAGTAGAAGCCGGGTCGCCCTCTCGTTGAAGTTCGACTTTCCAACGCAAAAACTGCCACCGAGCGGGTGCTGACAATCAAATCTGCAGGTAAAACGCCTGTCGCGTATCGTGCGCGGCAGGCGTTTTGTTGGAAAGTCGAACTTCAACGGGGAAAGAATTTCGGGTTAGGCGATGTCGAGGGCTTCCATCACGGTGCGCGCGACGCCGTCGTGGTCGTTGTCGAATGCGGTTACGGCGTCAGCTGCGGCACGGTCCTCGGGTTCGGCGTTCAACATCGCCCAGCCGTGGCCCGCGGCTTCGAGCATGGGGATGTCGTTGATGTTGTCGCCGAAAGCCCAAGCGTCGGCGACATCCTCGCCCACGTGCTCGCAGAGCCAAGTGAGCGCCGTACCCTTGGTGGCGCCGGCGCCCATGACCTCGATGTTCATGGCATAGGAGCGCGTGACTTCGATGCCATCGAGCTCATGGAGTGCGGTGACGATTGCATCGCGGTCGGCGGGATCGTGCCAGTACATGGCGATGCGTTCAAGCGTGTCGACCGTATCGATCTCATCGTCGATATCGCGGTCGATAGGCGTGCGGGTACGACGGAGCGAATCGGCAATGTGGATGTTGCCGCCGCAGAACTCGTCCAGGCGAGCGTAGAGCGAGCGAGGCAGATAACACTTGCCGTCGGCGAAGATGTCAAACGTCACATCGTGGTTCTTTGCGATGGCGTGGATGCGATGGGCGCGGGCACGGTCGAGCGGGCGGCTGAGGATGCGTGTGGCTCGCGTGGCGTCGGTCGGGTCGGTCTCGTCGAGCTGCCAGACGCTCGCGCCGTTGGCACAGACGGCGAAGTGCACGGCCGGATGTTCCAGGATCGGCTCGAAGATGCCCGATAGCGGACGTCCCGTACAGGGGACGAACTCGATATCGCGCCGCGCGAGCTCATCGAGCATGGCCCATGTGCCATCGCTCATAAGCTTGTCGCTTGTAAGCAGCGTGCCATCCATATCGGAAAAAACGATCACGTGCATCCTTTCTGCCATCGATGAAAAAAATGATCCCAAAGCCCCTGGCACTTTGGGATCAGGTTGCTAGCGTTCCGAGAGCGGAACGTAGGTGTTGGTGGGCATGACGGGGTTGTAGGCCGGGCGGATGATACGGTGCGCGCAGAAGAGCTCTTCCATGCGGTGGGCCGACCAGCCGGCCATGCGCGCCACGGCGAACAGCGGCGTGAAGAGCGTCTCGGGCACGCCGAGCATCTTGTAGATAAAGCCGGTGTACAGGTCGATGTTCGCGCAGATTGGCTTGGTCATGCCGTGGTCGCGCATGACCTGCGGCGCCAGGTGCTCGATGCGCTCGATGAGGGCGAACTCGTCGCCGAGACCCTTTTGCTCGGCGAGCGTGCGCGCGTAGTGACGGCAGAGCTCGGCACGCGGGTCCGAGAGCGTGTAGACGGCATGTCCCATGCCGTAGATGAGCCCCGTGCGGTCGAAGGCCCGCTTGTCGAGGATAAGCGAGAGGTAGGCGGCGAGTTCGTCCTCGTTCTCCCAGTCCTCGACATGGGCGCGGATATCCTCGTGCATCTTGACGACCTTGGCGTTGGCCCCGCCGTGGCGCGGTCCCTTGAGCGAGCCGATGGCCGCGGCGTAGGCGGAATAGGGGTCCGTTGCCGACGAAGAGAGCACACGGCAGGCGAAGGTGGAGTTGTTGCCGCCGCCATGCTCGGCGTGGAGCATGAGCATGACGTCGAGCAGCATCGCCTCGTCATGGGTGAAGTCCATGCCGCCGCGCAGAACTTGCAGGATGGTCTCGGCCGTGGAAAGACCGGGCTCGGGATGCGGCACATGGGTCTCGGAGCCGTTGCGCTTGGCGGCCTGTGCCGTGTGGGCGAAGGCGGCGATGCGGGGCAGACGGGCGAGCATCGATATCGCGACGTCGATTTCGTGCTCGGGGGTGATGGAATCGGGATCGGCGTCGAAGGCATAGAGCAGCAGGACAGCGCGCTGCAGCACGTTCATGATGCTCGACGATACGGTGGTCATGGGGAACTCGAGCACGTATTCGCCCGACAGATGGCGGAAGGCGCCCAGGCGCTCGCAGAATCCATCGAGCTCATCTTTGTTGGGAAGATGCCCGGTGATGAGCAGGTAGGCGACCTCTTCGTAGCCAAAGCGGCCTTCGGCCTGGGCGCTGTTCACCAGGTCGGCGATGTCGTAGCCACGCAGGCTCAGGCGGCCTCGATCGGGCACGACCTTGCCGTCGACCTTGTTGTAGCCGTGCACGTTGGAGATGCGCGTGAGGCCGGCCACCACGCCCGAACCGTCGGCGTTGCGCAGGCCGCGCTTGACGTTATGCTCCTGGAACAGCGACTCGTCATAGGGCTCGGTCGGCATGCCGTGGTAGAGCTGCTCGGAGTCGCTGTCGAGCTGTCGGCTCGCATCGTAGTCGAGGACCAGGCGGCTCAGATGGTCGTCGAAGCGGTAATAGATCTTCTTGGCATCGTAGGTCATGATGCTCCTATCTGCGAAGGCGCGCGGGGTGCGCTGCACTCAGGCGATGACGCCCACGCATCCTAGAGACGATACATAAAGTTAAAGACGTCCTCGCGCTGGATGGAGACGTTGACGCCCGAGAGCTCGCCGGCCTCGGAGAGGGCCTTCTGCAGCTCGGAGAAATCGAGTTTGGACTCGGAGGTGTCGGCAAGCATGGTCATGGTAAAGATGTCCTCGATGATGGACTGGGTGATATCACGGATGTCGACGTTGGCCTCGCCGAGCACGCGGGTGACGCCGGCGACGATACCGGGGCGGTTCTTGCCAAGGACCGTGATGACGATGCGGGAGGACGAGACTTCAGCCATGGGAAACCCTTTCGTATGGGAGCGGGAGCGCAGGTGACGCTTCGCTCGGGTACAGTGTTCAACATTGTAGCCCGTAGGTGCCAAAAAGGGGGAACTGCCTGCGGCGTTACATGCCCGCAACATGTTGGGAGACTGCTTGCGTGTGACTTTTGTGGGAGAACCTATCGCGTGATAAACTAGCCAAGTTTGTTGTCTTGGTCGGAAACCAAGACGCCTTATGCGCTGATCGGTAACCAGCGCCTGACCAATAAGGAGTCCTACCATGAAGCAGGGTATCCATCCCCAGTATGTCGAGTGCACGGTGACGTGCTCCTGCGGCAACACCTTCAAGACGCGCGCCACCGTGTCCGAGATCAAGGTCGAGCTTTGCAACGAGTGCCACCCGTTCTACACCGGCCAGCAGAAGTTCGTCGACACCGGTGGACGCGTCCAGCGCTTCGCCGACAAGTTCGGTGGCGCCGCTGCCGCCCAGCTCAAGCGCGCCGAGGAGGCCAAGGCCGCCAAGGCCGCCAAGGCTGCCGAGGCCGAGGCTGCTCGCAAGGTCGCCGCTGAGGCCAAGGCCGCCGAGAAGGCCAAGCGTGCCGAGAAGTACGCCGCCGAGGCTGCCAAGAAGGCCGCCGAGGCTCCTGCAGAGGCTCCCGTCGAGGAGGCCGCTGCCGAGGCCGAGACCACCGAGGCTGCCGAGTAGGCTGTCGAGGGAACTCGCATCATGGCTTGAAGGGCCGCATCCCATACGGGGTGCGGCCCTTTTTCTATGCGCATTCGGATAGCGAATGGGGCGCCGGGCGCCGCCTGTCATAGTAATTACGTGGGGCAAGGGCAACGTGCGGTTTAATGACGGTCTGTTTGGCTAAAGTAACCAATAACTGTGTATTATTCGCTCGCGCTGCAATGCGGGCGATGGCCAAAAGGAAACCACATGGGATTCATGTCTAAGCTGCTGTCCTTTGGATCTGACAAGGACCTCAAGCGCTATTACAAGATCGTCGACAAGATCAACGGGCTTGAGCCTGAGTTCGAGAAGATGACCGAGGAAGAGCTGCGCGCACAGACCGATAAATTCCGCGAGCGCTATGCCAACGGCGAATCGCTCGACGACATGCTGCCCGAGGCATTTGCCACCGTTCGCGAGGCATCGAAACGCACTATGGGCATGCGTCACTTCGATGTGCAGCTCATCGGTGCCATGGCGCTTCACGAGGGCAATATCGCCGAGATGAAAACCGGCGAAGGCAAAACCTTGGTGTCCACGCTCGCCGGCTACCTTAACGCCATTCCAGGCAAGGGTGTGCACGTCGTCACCGTCAACGACTATCTGGCCAAGCGCGACTCGGAGTGGATGGGTCGCATCTACAAGTATCTGGGCATGTCGGTCGGTCTTTTGCAGAACAACATGCCGCTCGAGCTCAAGGGGCCGGCCTATGCCGCCGATGTCACCTATGGCACCAACTCCGAGTTCGGCTTCGACTATCTGCGCGACAACATGGTCACGCGTCCCGAGCAGCGCGTCCAGCGCGGTCACGCCTACGCCATCGTGGACGAGGTCGACTCCATCCTGATCGATGAGGCCAGGACCCCGCTCATCATCTCGGGTGCCGGCACCAAGTCGGCCAGCACGTATAAGGATTTCGCACGCGCCGTGCGTGGCTTGGAGCGCGGTGAAGAGGTAAGCCACGACATGCTGTCGGCCACCGAGGACGTGGAGCCCACGGGCGATTATGTGATGGACGAGGCAAAACACACCATCGCCGCCACCGAGCGCGGCCTCAAGAAGATCGAGAAGCGCCTGGGCATCGACGACATCTACGGCGATCTTTCCGGACAGCTTGTCAACCACCTGCAGCAGGCGCTCAAGGCACAGTACATGTTTCATCGCGACAAGCAGTATGTGGTCGCAAACGGCGAGGTCAAGATCGTCGACGAGAACACCGGCCGCATCATGGAGGGGCGTCGCTATTCCGATGGCTTGCACCAGGCGATCGAGGCCAAAGAGGGCGTGCTGGTGCGCGAGGAGAACCAGACGCTCGCTACCATCACCCTGCAGAATTACTTCCGCCTGTACGACAAGCTGTGCGGCATGACCGGTACGGCCCTTACCGAGGACGCCGAGTTCCGCGAGATCTATAAGCTTCCCGTCCAGGTGATCCCCTCCAACAAGCCGCTCGCCCGTATCGATAACGAGGATCTGGTCTATCGCACCATCGAGGCCAAATACAAGGCCGTTGCCGACGACGTCGAGCGCCGCCATGCCAAGGGGCAGCCGGTGCTGGTGGGTACCGTGTCTATCGAAAGCTCCGAGAAGCTTTCGGCCGTGCTTACCCGTCGTGGCATCAAGCACGAGGTCCTGAACGCCAAGCACCATGAGCGCGAGGCGCATATCGTGGCTCAGGCCGGACGCTTTGGCGCCGTGACCATTGCCACCAACATGGCCGGCCGCGGTACCGACATCCTCTTGGGTGGCAATCCCGACGAGCTCATGCGCGACCTGCTTTCGTACCAGGGCATCGATCCGGACGAGGCGACGCTCGAGCAGATCGAGGCCGCGCGCGCCGAGGCCAAGCAGACCTGTGCCGAGGAGCGCGAGCGCGTACTCGCCGCCGGCGGTCTGACCGTGATCGGCACCGAGCGCCACGAGTCGCGCCGTATCGACAACCAGCTGCGCGGTCGTGCCGGCCGTCAGGGCGATCCCGGCGAGACCCAGTTCTACCTGTCGCTTGAGGATGACCTCATGCGTCTCTTCGGCGGCGACAAGATGGACCGCGTTTCCAAGATGATGCTCACGGCCGACATGGGTGATGATATGCCCATCCAGCACAAGATCATCTCCAAGGCCGTTGAGAGCGCCCAGCACAAGGTGGAAAGCATCAACTTCTCCATGCGCAAGAACGTACTTGAGTACGACGACGTTATGAACAAGCAGCGTCAGGTTATCTATGCCGAGCGCAACAAGATCCTCGACGGTAAGGATCTTACCGACCATATCACCGAGGTCATGCACGACACGGTCGACCGCTGTGTGGCCGAGTTCGCGCCCAAAGACAGCCGCGAGGGCGAGCGCGATCTCGAGGGTCTGCGCAAGTGGGTCGTCGAGCTCACCGGCCATATCGATGCCCCGAATTTCCCCGACGAGGACTACGCCCAGCTTGCTGCCGACGTGCTGGCCTATGTCGAACAGTGCTACGACAAGAAGTCCGAGCGTCTGGGCGAGGATCTCATGCGTGAGCTCAACACGCAGGTCATGCTGCGCGTGATCGACACGCGTTGGATGGGCTATCTGCAGGAGATGGACTACCTCAAGACCGGCATCGGCCTGCGCGGCTTTGGCCAGCGCGACCCGCTCGTGGAGTACAAGACCGAGGCCTACGGTGCTTTCCAGGTGCTGGTCGACACCATGTACGAGGACTACCTGCGCACGGTGCTTCGCATCGAGCTCAAGGCGGCGCCGCGCGCCGTCGAGCATCACGAGGATCCCGCACTCAAGGACGCCCGTTTTTCGGGTCCGGCCGAGGTCGATGGCGATAACGGCAACTCTGTGCTGCGCCAGCAGGCAAAGACCCAGGCGCGCAATGCCGTGCAGGGCGGTCCGGGCGCCGTGGCCAACGGTGGCAAGGTGACCACCTATGTCAAGGCCGAAAGCGGAGACCCCTATGCCAACGTGGGGCGCAACGAGCTGTGCCCGTGCGGCAGCGGCAAGAAGTTCAAGTATTGCCACGGCAGGAATCGCTAATGGCCGATGTTTCCGAGGTGACCTCCGCCGAGCTCGACGCCTTTGCGGCACGTCTCGGCGAGGTCGAATCCTATCTTCATCTTGACGAGAAGCGTGCCCGCGTGGCCTCGCTTGAGGCCAAGAGCGTCGCGCCCGGTTTTTGGGATGACGCCGATGCCGCCCGCGCCACGATGGAGGAGATCGCCCGCATCAAGGAGGATATCTCTGCCGTCGAGCATGCTCGCGCTGAGCTCTCGGATGCTCGGGCGGCTCTCGAGCTCGCCGACGAGATGGGCGAGGATCCGGACGCCGCGGCGCTTCGCGAGGAGGCTACGTCTACGGCCGAGCGTCTTAAGCGTGCCGTCGACGAGCTTGAGCTTTCGAGCTGGTTTACCGGCGAGTTCGATCACGGCGACGCGATCGTTACCATCAAGCCCGGCCAAGGCGGTCTTGAGGCGCAGGACTGGACCTTCATGCTCTTCAAGATGTACATGAAGTACTGTCAGCGCCGCGGATGGAAGGTCACCATCAACGACTGCCCGGCGGCCGAGATTATCGGTATCGACCGCGCCACGTTTACCGTTGAGGGCAAGGATGCCTTCGGCATGCTACGGGCCGAGGCCGGCGTACATCGTCTGGTTCGCATCTCGCCGACCGATGACAAGAAACGCCGACAGACCACGTTTGCCGGCGTGGAGGTCATTCCCGTGCTGCCGGACGATATCGACATCGAGATCAATCCCGATGACATTCGCGTGGACGTGTACCATGCGAGCGGCCCGGGAGGCCAGGGCGTCAACACGACCGACTCGGCCGTGCGCGTGACGCATTTTCCCAGCGGGATCGTGGTTACCTGCCAAAACGAGCGCAGTCAGATCCAAAACAAGGCGGCCTGCATGCAGATCCTCAAGGCCCGTCTCTACGAGATCGAGCTCGAGAAGCGTGCCGAAGCCCTCGACGAGATTCGCGGGCCCAAGACTACGATCGGTTTTGGCAACCAGATCCGAAGCTACGTGCTTTATCCGTATCAGATGGTCAAGGATCTTCGCAGCGGCGTGGAGACGAGCAATGTCGATGCGGTGCTCGAGGACGGCGACCTGGATCCGTTTGTGATCGGTTACCATCGCTGGGCGACCGGAAACGCCGATACGATCGACGTGGTCGCCGACGGGGTGGACGCGTAGCGCATATTCGATACAATCGAGCAGAGCTGATCAAGCGCACCGTATCCGGTGCGCTTTTTCGTACGAGATGAGGTTGGACATGGCGTATCGGCTGGATATCAAGCGTATTCTTCAAACGAACTTTTTTCATGATCTGCCTTTTGTGGTTGTCGGATGCGCTGTCGCGGCACTTGCCACCGACCTCTTTATGATTCCCAACGGGCTCGCGGCCGGCGGCGTGACGGGATTGGCGACGATCGTCCAGGCCGTGGGTGCCGAGCACGGGCTGACGATTCCCGTCGGTATTCAAACGATCATTATGAACGCCTTGCTGTTGCTGGTGGTAGGCAAGGTGGGAGGCGCGCTCTACGTGGTGCAGACGGTGACGGGTTTTGTGCTGCTCGGCTTTTTCACCGACCTGTTCGCGCCGTTCGTGGCGCCGCTTGCCCACGGCGACCTGGTGCTTCCCGCGTTGTGGGGCGGTATCATCTCGGGAATCGGGTATGGCATGGTGCTGCGCGTCGGCGTCAACACAGGCGGGTCCGACACGATCGGACAGATCATCAGCCGCAAGACCTCGCTTCCCGTGGGCTCCACGGTCATGGCGATCGACGTTGCCGTCTGTGCGGCCTCGATCCCGGTCTTCTCGATCGAGAATGCCCTTTATGCGGCCCTGTCGATGGTACTCTCGGGCTATGTGATCGATGCCGTGGTGGACGGCGGCAACAGACGCCGCATGGCGCTCATCATCTCGGATAATTTTCCCGACATCGCAGCCGATATCATGTACGGCCTTGGCCGCGGCTGCACCAAGCTCAAGGCAACGGGCATGTGGAGCGGCTCCGACAAACCGGTGATCATGGTGATTATCGAACGCCGCGAGCTGTCGACGCTCAAGGCGATCGTGGGGGAGCGCGATCCGCGCGCCATCACGATCATCGCCGATGTGACCGAGGCCTTCGGTGAGGGCTTCAAGGAGCTCGACGCGTAGCGCTCATTATAATGGTCAAACGGTTTATCAGCGTATCTGCCTGCAGAAGTTTGTCGATATTGATAAAGTTCCTGGTAAAACTGCCGTCTTCCCGCATAATGAAGAACGTACGTGCATCGCGACCGTGTCTTGTCGGACTTTGGGCGATGCGGTTTTGCGTTCGTTTGTGAAAGGAAGGCACTATGAGCGACGAAGAGCTCAAGAAGGTTGCCAACGAGGTGAGGAAAGGGATCATCGTCGGCACGCATGCTGCCAAGGCGGGCCATCCCGGTGGCTCCCTCTCCATCGCCGAGATCCTGGCCTATCTTTATTTTGAGGAGATGAACGTCGATCCGGCCGATCCCCGCAAGGCCGACCGCGACCGTCTCGTGCTCTCCAAGGGCCATGCCGCCCCTGCGCTCTACGCCGTCCTCGCCGAGCGCGGCTTCTTCCCCAAGGAGGAGCTCGAGACGCTGCGCCATATCGGCAGCCGCCTGCAGGGCCATCCCAACATGAACGACACGCCGGGCGTCGACATGTCGACCGGTTCGCTCGGCCAGGGCATCTCGGCCGCTGTCGGCATGGCGCTTGCCGCGCAGCATTGGAACGAGGGCTGGCGCACTTATGCGATTCTTGGCGACGGCGAGATCGAGGAGGGCCAGGTGTGGGAGGCAGCGATGTTTGCCGGCAACCATGCGCTCGACAACCTCTGCATCGTCGTCGACCATAACGGCCTTCAGATCGATGGCAGCAATGAAGAGGTCAACGATCCCATGCCTATCGCCGACAAGTTCCGCGCGTTCAAGTGGAACGTGATCGAGCTCGCCGACGGCAACGATCTCGACCAGATCCGCGACGCCTTCGCCGCCGCGCGCGCCTGCAAGGGCAAGCCCAGCTGCATCGTGGCCGAGACGGTCAAGGGCAAGGGCGTCTCCTATATGGAGAACCAGGTGGGCTGGCACGGCAAGGCTCCCAACGACGAGCAGTTCGAGCAGGCCATGGCGGAGCTTGAGACCGCCGGAAAGGAGCTCTAATCATGGCAGATGTTCAAAAGATCGCGACGCGTGCCAGCTATGGCGCAGCGCTGGTCGAGCTGGGCGCCGAGCACGATGACTTTGTGGTGCTCGACGCCGACTTGGCGGCCGCGACGCAGACGGGCAAGTTCAAGGCCGCCTATCCCGACCGCTTCTACGACGCCGGCATCGCCGAGGGCAACATGGTCGGCCTCGCCGCCGGCATCGCCGCCGCGGGCAAGAAGGTCTTCTGCTCGACGTTTGCCATGTTTGCCGCCGGCCGTGCCTTCGAGCAGGTACGCAACTCTATCGGGTATCCCCATCTCAACGTCAACATCTGCGCCACGCACGCCGGCATCTCGGTGGGCGAGGACGGTGCCACGCACCAGTGCTGCGAGGACATAGCCCTGATGCGTACGATTCCGGGCCTGACCGTGATCGTTCCGTCCGATGACGTCGAGGCCAAGGCCGCCGTTCGTGCCGCCTACGAGTATGAGGGCCCCGTCTACATGCGCCTGGCTCGCCTGGCGTCTCCGGTCATCAACGATCCTGAGACCTACAAGTTCGAGATGGGCCGCGGCATCGTTATGCGTGAGGGCACCGATGTGTCCATCATCGCCTGCGGTCTTATGGTGGGCGAGGCCATGGCCGCCGCCGAGGAGCTAGCGGCCCAGGGCGTTTCGGCCGAGGTCATCAACATCCACACCATCAAGCCGCTCGATGAGGAGCTCGTGCGCGCAAGCGCTCACAAGACCGGTCACGTGGTGACGGTCGAGGAGCACTCTGTGATCGGTGGTCTGGGCGATGCAGTGCTCGCCGCCGTGGCCTCCGACCCCGTTCCCACCAAGAAGATCGGTGTGAATGACACCTTCGGCGAGTCCGGCCCGGGCGCCGAGCTTCTGCACAAATACGGCCTGGACGCCGCGAACATCGTCGCGACCGTCAAGGACTTCCTGGCATAAGCGAGCTTTCACGCACAACAACAAAAAGTCACGGGCCCTTGTCCCGCCAGGGACAAGGGCCCGTTTCAACAAAACGCTATCCACTCCGCCCAGCTTTCATTTCAGCAGGATTGCTGCCTGCAAGATGCTGCTTCGTGTTCGTAGGCCCGCTCTCGGGGCTTCCTTCCAAATCATTCCGCAGCGCAGGCCCCGATTATCCGCGGCTCCGAAGGAGCAGGATAATCGGGGCCATGCGCGAGGACGATTTGGGAGGAAGCCCCGAGAGCATGGCCGGCCAACCCCAGCCGGCCATGCTTCTTATGTGCAGCAAAGGCAACCCTGCTAAAATACAAAGCGCTCATGTAGTTTAAACGCACGACGAAAAGGAGCACCAGTGGGTAACCACTTCCGTACCTCCGGTGCGGGCGAGGCCAATACCCCGGCGTCACAGGGCGCCCCGGGCACACGATTCGCCACTCCGGATTCAGAGGACCAGCTGTTCAGCAAGGTCCCCGCACAGCCGGCTGAACAGGCACGGCCGGCAGCAGATTCTCAAGCCTATACTTCTTCGGCAGATATGCCACTTAGCTCCACCGCGGGTTTCGAGCCCGTTCAGGTGGTGACGGCGCGTCCGCAGCAGCCGGCCACGCAGTCTCAGCAGCCGATCAATCCGGCTGTAACGGCGCCGCAGCCCGCTGCCATTCCCGATCCGCTTGCCGCTCCGGCACAACAGGCGCGGCCTGCCGGCACGGGTATGTTCGCGAGCATCCCCGATCCCACGAAACCTGCCGCGCCCGTGGTCGAGCGCGATCAGGCGGCCGAGGTCGCAAGTCTCGACAACGCGCTCAACAACCCCGACTTCACGTCGGTGTTCGCGCCGATCGATCCCAAGGCCAGCCGTAAGAAGATGGCCAAGCAGGCGGGCGTTGAGCCGGTCGTGCTCATGGAGCATGTCACCAAGGTGTATCCCGCCCAGCCCAACAAGCCCGCGCTCGATGACATCAACATCGAGATCTATCCGGGCGAGTTTGTCTTTTTGGTCGGACATTCCGGTTCGGGTAAAACCACGTTGCTGTCGACCATCAACCGTGACGTCAAGCCTTCAAGCGGCCGCATCCTGGTCGCCGGCCAGGATCTTATGAAGATCAAGAACCGCAAGGTCCCGTTCCTGCGCCGCCAGATCGGTGCCGTGTTCCAGGACTTCAAGCTCCTGCCACAAAAGACGGCCTATGAGAACGTCGCCTTCGCGCTACAGTGCATCGGCAAGCCGCGTGGCGTTATTCGCAGCCAGGTGCCCGAGGTCCTGCGCCTGGTGGGCCTTGCCGATCAGATGGATTCTCTGCCCGATCAGCTCTCCGGCGGCGAGCAGCAGCGTGTCGCCGTCGCCCGCGCTATGGTCAACCGCCCACCGCTGCTCATCTGCGACGAGCCCACGGGCAACCTCGACCCGGCGATTTCGCTGGGCATCATGAAACTGCTCGAGCGCATCAACCGCACCGGCACCACCGTGATCGTCGCTACGCACGATCGCGAGATGGTCGATAGCATGCACCGTCGCGTGATCGCCCTCGAGGGCGGCCACGTCATCCGCGACCAGGAGAGGGGAGGTTACGGCAACTATGGCACCATCTAACGTGGGCTATTCGCTCAAAGAGGCCCTGAGCCACTTTTTCCGTAACTGGACCACCTCGCTCGGCGCCGTCATCACGATCTTCCTTTCGCTGTTCATCATCGGCCTGTTTATCATGGGCTCCGCAATGATCAACTCGGTGATCGGTACCGTCGAGGACCAGGTGGTCATCAACGCCTTTATCAGCGACGACGCCAACGAGGCCGATGTCCAGGCGTTTAAGACCGAGCTCGAGGGCTGGAGCAATGTCAAGTCCGTGACCTATAAGGACAAGGACGCGGCGCTCGCCGAGTACACGAGCAAGATGTCGAGCAATGCCGATGCCACCATGAGCGCCCTTGACGGCCAGAATCCGCTTCCGGCATCGTTTGCCATCGAGATGGACGATCCGTCCAAGGTCGCCTCGACGGCTGAGAAGCTCAAGAAGAGCTCCGACTTTCAGAAGATCGTCGATGACGGCGATGTCAACGCGAGCGTGCTGTATGGTCAGGAGGAAGTGAGCCGCCTGTTCCAGGTGACCAACTACATCCGCATCGCCGCCGTGGTGCTGGTGGGACTGCTCACGTTTATCGCGTTTATCTTCATCAACAACACGATTCGTCTGTCCATCACCGCCCGCCGTCGCGAGATCGCCATCATGCGCTTGGTGGGTGCGAGCAACGGCTTTATCCGTGGCCCGTTTATCACCGAGGGCGTGCTGCAGGCCGTTTTGGGCTCTGCGTTTGCCATCGGTGTGCTCGAGCTCATGCGCAACCTGCTGGTTCCGCGCCTCGAGGCGAGCATCGGTTGGATGTCGTTCGCGCTGCCGCTCCAGTACTATCTGGTCACGTACGCTGCCCTGGTGTTGGTCGGCGTGCTGATCGGCCTGTTTGGCTCCGCTATCGCCATGCGTCGCTATCTGCGCGTGTAGTTTCGGTGTCAAATCGACAAGGCTCGGTTTTACGGGGTCGTCCTTGCGGGCGGCCCCTTTCTTTATCTGTGGGACAATTGATCCCAAAGTGCCAGGGGAAAACGGATCACCCAAGGGATCATCGATAAGCAGGGAGGCGCCATGGGGCGCAACAATAAACGCAAGCGCAAGCCCGGCGGCCATCACGGCCCCGTGAGAAACGTGCGCCGTCCGTCCTTGACGGGGCGCGTGCAGCTGCATGAACACAGCGTCTATGTCGTCACCGACGAAGGGGATTTCAAGGTGATGGGACGCGGTAAACGTGAGCTCATGGATGGCGACATCGTGGCCATCAGCGTCAAGCCGGGTCCGCGCGGCGACCGGCGCGCGCTGGTGGAAAGCGTCATCGAGCGTGCCTCGACGACGATCGTGGGAACGTATGGAATCGCCGGCCCGTTGGGGGTGGTGGAGCCGCTCGACACGCGCCTTCACGCCGACTTCTTTATCAGCCCCGAAGACAGCTCCGCTGCGCGTTTGCATGTCGAGCCGGGCGATGTGGTGGTTGCGCGCATCTTGACGTATCCGAGCCGTCTTGAATCGGGTATGGTGACGATCGAACGCCGGATCGGTGACGACGGGGCCCCTGATCTGGGCGTGCAATATGTGATGGCACGCTACGGCTATACCGACTCGTATCCCGAAGCCGCGCTTTCCGAGGCCGACGGACTGGCTCTCGATGTCGACCGTGCGCTTGCCGATCCGCTACGTCGGGATCTGCGCGATCGCTTTGTCATCACGATTGATCCGGTCGATGCGCGCGACTTCGACGATGCAATCTCGCTGGAGCGCACGCCCGATGGGGGCTTTAAGCTCGGCGTGCATATCGCCGACGTTTCGCATTATGTTGCTTGGGACGGCCATATCGATCTTGAGGCACGGCGACGTACGACGTCGGTGTATTTGGCCGATCGCGTGCTCCCCATGCTGCCCGAACGGCTGTCCAACGATTTATGCTCGCTCCGTCCCGATGAGGACCGCCTGGCGTTTACCGTCGATATCGAACTGGATGCACGAGGCCGGGTTCGTCACTACGACCCCTATCCCAGTGTTATCCGGTCGCGCGTGCGTATGGACTACGATGGGGCCGAAGCACTGCTGGTGCGATCGGGGGCGGTCGAGTATGCCGTCCTCGAAGGGGCGCCGGAGGATGTTGCCGCTGCCGAGACTGCTCGTGAGGAGGCTCTCGATCGCGGCCTGGCATGCGAGGCGACGGCACGATATCTGGGTGTGGATCTTTCGGCCTTTCTGGTTGGGGCCCATGAGCTTGCCGAGTTGCGACGTCAGATTCGCAGGGCCCGCGGTTCGGTCGATTTCGATACCGCCGAGGTGCGCGCACTGCTTGGCGCCGATGGATTGCCGGTGCAGATCGTGGCGCGCGAGCGCAACGTCGCGACGTCGTTGATCGAAGAGGCCATGCTGCTTGCTAACGAATGCGTTGCCGAGTGGCTCGCCGACCGCGATATCGACGCCTGCTATCGTGTCCACGATGCGCCGAGCCCTGACAGTCTCCACGGAGCGGCCGTCGCGCTTTCCGAGCTCGGTATCATTGGCGCGCGGCGTGCCGTTGGCATCGAGCTGGGTGACCCCGATGAGCTGCAGGCGGCGGTCGATGAGACCCATGGCACGGCGATGGCCCCGCTTGTCAACACGATGCTGCTGCGCAGTATGCAACGGGCTCTGTATAAGCCCAAGAACGAGGGGCATTTTGCGCTTGGGGCTTCGGCGTATTGCCATTTTACGAGCCCGATTCGCCGCTATCCCGATCTGGTGGTGCACCGCGTGCTCAAGCTTCAGTTGGCGCATGAGCGGCTGGGTGCTCGGGACGCCCTGGGCCGTACGGAACCTTTGATCGGCAAAGGACGCGAATCGTTGCCGCGCATTTTGCCGCAGATCTGCAAGGCCTGTTCCGATGCGGAGCGTGCGGCGGATGCCGCGAGCCATGCGACCCAAAAGATCAAGATCGCCCAATACTATGAGGAGCGACTGGGGGAGCGCTATACAGGCACCGTCTCGTGGATCAGTTCCATGGGCGTGTTCGTGCGTCTGGACCTGACGCAGGTCGAGGGTTTGGTTTCGATCAAATCACTGGGAAACGAGTGGTTTGAATTCGATGAAGAGACGCTTGCACTCACCGGTGCCGACACGGGCACGCGCATCGAGCTGGGCATGCGCGCCATCGTCGAGGTGTCGCGCGTCAACACCATGCGCGGCCATCTCGACTTTAGGCTCGTGCACCTGGGGCTCCAACCCGAGATGTCTTAGCGCGAGCGCGATTTTGAGCAAAAAGCGGCGCGGGAAAAAGGACTCCCGCGCCGCTTTCGTGTCGATGGGCATGGTGCCCATCATGCCATCTGCCAGAAACCCTTAGACGAGCTCGGCACCCAGATTCTGGCAGGCGGTCTCGGCCTCGTCGTCGGGTGCGTCATAGCAGATCTGCGTATCGATCACGTTGACACCGGCCTCATCGGCGTCGGCCTTCCAGTTCTCCATCCACTCGCCCTCGGCCCACGAGTAGGACCCGAACAAGACGACCTTCTTGTCGCCCAGAGTCTCCTTGACCTCGTCCCACATGGGCTGGAACTCGTCGTATTCGAGCTCCTCGGAACCCATAGCCGGGCAACCGAAGGCGATGGCATCGTAGTCGGCGGCCTTGTCGGCTGAGAAGTCGGCGCAGGGAATCGTCTCGACCTCGGCGCCTGCGTCGGCGGCACCTTCGGCGACGGCGTTTGCCATGGCCTCGGTATTGCCGGTGCCGCTCCAGAACACGACAGCGATCTTGCTCATCTTTCGTTCCTTTCGTTTGGGGTGTTGATTTTCCGAACGGTTGTTGTCGCCCGGGGTTCTATCGGGTCTGCCGGGCAAGTTGACCCAGACTGTGACCCTGTTGATAGATGGTTATGAAGGATTCGGTGCATCGCCGATACCGCTCAAACGTATCGAGTGCCTTCTCGACGTCGCCGTAGACCTTCCATGCGCCCAGTGCTTTATAGTTCTGGCCCTGCTGGACGATAAACTCATGTACGTCTTCGGGCGGATAACCCAAGAAGTAGCCGATCTCGTGGGGGAACTCGAAGGTGCATGTTCCGGTGCACTCTTCGTTGCCGTTTAGGGCGCAGCGCTTGCCGGTGCAGGCATTCTCTGCCACCTGCTTGCTTGCCGCCGTGATGCGCGAGGCAAGGTGAACGATGCAGCCGAGAAGGTCGTCGGTCGCGTAGCCCTCGGCGTTTAAGGCCGCTCGAACCGTTGGCGCCGAGAGGTAGCGTTTGAGCTCGAGCGGACGGTATGCGTAGACCAGGGCGCCGCAGGGGCGCCACACAAGTACCGACAGGCGGACGCCCGAGGGTTCGAGTTCGCGTCGGCATTGTTCGAGCACGTCGAGAAGCATGCCGCGGCGTTGGACGATGGCGGCATCAGGTGCGGAGCCGTCGCGGTTGGCATATGTGCCGGGATAGGTGAACAGCGCCGCTGGCTTGATGCCGGCGAGTGTGGGGGAGCAGTAACGGACGATTGAGGTCTGAAACGTTGGGATGTCGATGGTCCGGGTCATGCTGCTCCTTTGCCGAAAGCGGTTAGCCACGGATAACTTAAACAATAAGTTTACTAAGGTCAACTCTAAAGTAAACAAAAGTAAACTAATTTCTTGATTGCGGAAGCGACTGCTGTATGATGACAATACCCCTAGGGGGTATCTAAACAGTGTGAAAGGATTGAATCATGGGCGTTATGCTCAACCCTGCAAATATCATTGTGGTCGGGATCATAGTGATCGGTCTCTTTTTCGGTTTTAGGCGTATCGCCGCGATGGGGCGCGGCAAGAGCTGTTGCAGCGACGGTGCCACCGGAAAAAAAGCCAAGAAGGTTGTGGTGTCCGATACCGATGCCTCGCACTATCCGTACACGGACGAGTTGCTGATCGGCGGCATGAGCTGCAACGGTTGTGCCGAGAACGTTCAGAACGCCCTTAACGCCCTCGACGGCATCTGGGCTACCGTGACCTATGACAACCACACGGCCAAGATTCGCGCCAAGACCCCGATCGACCGAAATCAGCTTGAGGAAGTCGTCAAAGACGCCGGCTACTACGTAATGAAACTGTAAGTGGGCTCATTTCGGCTAAGTGCCATTCAGCCTTGCCCGACTGCGAGCGAGCTATCCGCCAGCCCGTTATCGAAGCGATTCCGGATGCCCCGCCGGGCAGGGGAAAGGTTTGTCGCGAGTTCCGCACGAACAGGAGGCCACTTAATGTGGCCTCCGTCGTGAGCAGGACTGTCCGAGCAGCAAACCTTTCCCCTGCCCGGCGGGGCATCCGGAATCGTGGGCTATAGCGTCATGCCCGGCCGCGCAACTCGATCTTGTAGATGTCCGAGAAATCGATCGTGATATCGCGCATCTTGAGTTTCTGAAAGCTGGGCAGAACTTCGTCGACGATGCCCGTGCGCGTGCGGTAGCCGTACGTGTCGTAGTACGTTACGCGTAGCAGGTCGCCGCGACGGACGCCATCGAGCATCTGCGAGAGCTCCAGCGCCGCTTCCTCGGTAAGGTCGTGCTTGGGTTCAACGGATATCTCCTGCTTGCGTACGAGCTCGTAGTAGCCCGTAAGGGCCGAGAACGGCATAAACTGCGCAGCGCGGTTGGCACGGGCAGATCCGTTGGCAGTGAGGTTGGGGTCTGCCGCGCGCCGGCGCCCCTCGGGGTCGGCGAGACGCTCGAATGCGGTCGGCGGGCGCATTGGCCGGTTTTTAGGCACGATGACCTCCCACTTGGTCGTTGCGCTCGCGCGCGGTGGCTCCCTTGGTAAAGCTCAGCCCCTTCAAAAGCGCGTTCTTGCCAAACTTGTCCTTCACAGCCAGCACGGCGCGGGCGAGCTCGCGCTCCTGTTCGTCGGCTTTGGGATCGCTGAAAAGATCGATGGTGGCAAACTCCTCGGGCAGCAGGTTGCCAAAGCCCAGGTTGATGCGCTTGACGGGGCGTTTGGGGTCCACCGTCTGCGCCCAGAGCTCATCAAAATAGCCTATGATCTTTTTGAACGAGTTGGTACGCTCGGGCAGCTTACGCGAGGCGTTGGAGTGCGCGAACAACGCCGTATAGCCCCCGCGCGGCTTGCCGCCGTGCTCTCCCACGAAGATGCCATCGATAGCTTGGGCCTCGCGCACCAGACGTCTCTTGGTGTCGTCGCGGGATGCCGGGGCGGGTGCGCGCGGTGCCAGTTCGGGGCCATCCAGGCGCTCTGGCGTGATGCCCGAGGTGCTTGAGCGCAGATGCCCACACCCATCGACGTATTGTGCCGTGCCGCTTGCATCGAGTCGCTTGATGTCGGCCCGCTCGCTTGCATATCCCACGAACAGCGAGATGCTGTCGCAGACGACGTGCTTGTCCACCAGGTCGAGCACGGCGGAGTCCACCATCTCGCGCAAGACGGTATAGGCCTGTTCGTAGGCGTATCCCTTGGAGAGGACCTGACCGGTCGTGGTCGAGGTAGCTTGGGGCCGGTAGGCCTGGATATCGGCTATGGTGCACGGCTCGCGCCCAAAGGCGTGGTCGATCAGATACTCCGCATTGACGCCGAGTTCGTCATACAGCAGGTTCTCGTCGAGCGCCGCCACGCCCATAAGGTCGTAGACGCCGTACTTTTCGAGACGGGCCGCCACGCCGGGGCCGATGCCCCAGATATCGGTGATGGGGCGGTGCGGCCAGATCTGTGTGCGGAACGTCTCGTCATCGAGGATCCCGATGCGGTCGGGCACGTGCTTGGCCGTGATGTCGAGTGCCACCTTGGCTTGGAACAGATTGGGTCCCACGCCCACCGTCGCCGTGATGCCGGTGCGCCCGAGTACCTCGTCGCGCAGCATCTCGGCAAACTCCTTGGCATCCATGTGATAGAGCGTGAGGTAGGGGGTCACATCGATAAAGCACTCGTCGATGGAGTAGACATGCACGTCTTGAGGACTCACGTACTCGAGATAGATGCCATAGATTTTTGCCGAGACCTCCATGTAATGGGTCATGCGCGGCACGGCCTTGATGAAATCGATGGAATCGGGGATCTCGAACAGACGGCAGCGGTTGCGTATGCCCAGGTCTTTCATGGCCTGGGTGATCGCAAGGCATATGGTGGTGCGGCCGCGTGTCTCGTCGGCCACCACCAGGCGCGTGGTGAGGGGATCGAGCCCGCGGTCGACGCACTCGACGCTTGCATAGAACGTCTTGAGGTCGATGCAGATATAGGTGCGCTTCCGCTCGTCCATCGGGCTCCGTCCTACAAACAACTGTTCTATAGAATGCTTGTTCGATAGTACCCCGCTGCGAGGACATCGTCAAACCCATCGCGGCGACCATCTTGGGCGTTGAATGGTAACGGGGCGGTAACGTGCCGGAAAACAGCGCTCCGTAGCATGGGGGTATCAACAAAACCATGCGACGGAAAGGCCGTGATGGATATGGTCAACTATGGATTTGGAATGCCGACGCGCTTGGTGGTCGACGGCGATGTGGCGCGCTGGAGCGGCCGCCTGGTCGCACACTATGGCGGCACGCGGGCGCTGGTGCTTTTGGGTAACGGCGTGGGGTCGCATGCCGATATCGTCCTTGCGGCGCTGGGTTCCCTCGACCGGGCGCTTCTCGAGCACGCTGAGTTTCCCTGCGCACAGGGTGTGGGGCCCGAGGAGGCCATGGTGGACGAGGTCGTCTCGCTCGGCATTGACGAGCGGGCAGACTTTGTGCTCGCGATCGGGGACGATGAGACGGCGGCCTTCGCCCAGCGGGTCGCCGAGCGGCTGGCGACGGAGAATGATTCCGATGACGGGTTCTTTCCGTATGGGTGCGTGCTTGTGCAGAATCCCGCCCGCGACGTCATACGCCCGCGCGAGCGGAACGGGGAGCGGGTTCCGGTTTTTGCTATCGTGGACCCCGTCCTAATTGACTGCATCGGGTCGCCGTTGAAGGAACTGGTCGGTAACGTGTGCGGCGATGCCGTATGACATATCTCGAGCTCGCCGTGGCCATCGCATGCGAGATCGGTGCGTCATCGGCACTCAAGGCGACGCATGGTTTTACCGTTCTGGCGCCGAGCGTCATCACGATCGTGCTCTATGCGTTGAGTTTCTATTTGTTCTCGCTCGTGCTCGATGTGCTCGATCTGGCGACCGCCTACGCCACGTGGTGCGCCGCGGGGATCGTCGCCACGTCGATCATATCGGTCGTGGCGTTTGGCGATCGTCTGGCGCCGCCGACCGTCGTCGGGCTTATCCTGTGCGTTGCGGGCGTGGTGATCGTCAACCTGTCGAGTGCGGGGTGAGATCTGGGGCGGCCGGTCCAGCGGGTTTCCATCGACATCTTTCTTGCTCAAACCTGTCCTTCGGGGCAGGTTTTCTGTTTTGTTTCGAGGGTATTGCGAGTCGAAGACCTATGTTGCCCAGGCGTAAACGCTCGGCGTCCCCCGTGTTTCAAAACAATCCCGTAACAGAATCGACCGCATGGGCTGTCCATAATCCCCAGGCAACGAGCGCGATCGTGCGCGCTCGACCGCTTCTGAGGGGAGACATCATGAAAGAGCTCGTACTGATCATCCGTCCGGAGATGCTCGAGAGTCTCAAAAGCATTCTCGACGAGGTCCACTGCGGTGGCATGACCGTCTCGTCCGTCATGGGCTGCGGCACCCAGAAGGGCGCCACGGGCGGCGTGAACGAGATCCGCGGTTTCAAGCTCACCATCAACCTGCTGCCCAAGATTCAGGCGAGCGTCGTGGTGCGCGATGAGGATGTCGAGACCATCATCTCGGCGGTTCGCGAGCGTATGGCTGACGGCCGCGCGGGTGACGGCAAGATCTTCATTCGCGACATCGCCGACGCCGTTCGCATCCGTACCGGCGAGCGCGGCAATTCCGCGCTGTAGCGGGCTCGACCGTATGGGAGGTGATTGCCATGCCTGATTCCAAACCGCTCGTCCAGATCAAGAACATCAACAAGTTCTATGGCGAGAACCATGTGGTCAAGGATTTGTCGCTCGACGTGCAAGAGGGTGAGTTTCTCACCATCCTGGGCTCGTCGGGTTCGGGCAAGTCGACGACGCTGCGCATGGTCGCCGGTTTTGAGCAGCCCACCACGGGCGAGATCCTGCTCGCCGGTACCAACGTGGCCGATAAGGAGCCCTTCGAGCGCGACGTCAACACCGTGTTTCAGAGCTACGCGCTGTTTCCGCATATGACGATCTTCGATAACGTGGCCTATGGTCTCAAGATGAAGAAGGTGCCCAAGGACGAGATTCGCGAGCGCGTGATGGAGATGCTCAACCTGGTGCAGCTCGGCGGCTTCGAGGGGCGAAAGCCCGACCAGCTCTCCGGCGGCCAGAAGCAGCGCGTCGCCATCGCCCGCGCGCTCGTCAACCGGCCCAAGATCCTGCTGCTCGATGAGCCGCTGGGTGCGCTCGATCTCAAGCTGCGCAAGCAGATGCAGCTCGAGCTCAAGCGCCTCCAGCGCAAGCTCAACATCACGTTCCTCTATGTCACGCACGATCAGGAAGAGGCGCTCACCATGAGCGACCGCATCGCCATCATGCATGATGGCGTGCTCGAGCAGGTGGGTACGCCCAAGGAAATCTACGAGGCGCCGGCGAGCAAGTTCGTGGCGACCTTTATCGGCGAGACCAACCTGTTCGAGGGCATGGTCGCCGCCGATACACCCGAGGGACTCGAGATCACGCTCGAGTCGGGCACGATCCGCTCCGATGCCCACGGGTTTCACATGGGCGAGCTCGTGGCCGTGTCGGTGCGTCCGGAGCGTATGCAGTTCTCGCTCGAGCCGCATGGGGGCTTTTCGCTCATGGGCACCGTGCGCGAACAGGTCTACGTGGGCTCGATGATCAAAGCGATCGTGGTTTTGGCCGATGGCCAAGAGGTGCGCCTCGAGCGCCTTGCCGGCGACGAGCTGCCGCAAGACGGCCCGGTCTATCTATGGTGGGATCCGGCGGACGCCCGCACCATCAAGACGCTCGACCAGGTCTTCTACTCGGCGCTCGAGAACGCCGAGATGGTTTAGGGGGTGGGGATGATGTCCGATACCGCAACCGTGGCGGCGGCCGTCGCCGCCACCGCCCACGAGGCCGAAGCGGCGCGCATCGAGCGCCATCGCCGTTTTCGGTCGAACACGCTGCCCGCGCTGGTCACGGTGGGTCCGGTGACGCTGTGGCTGCTCGCCTTTATCGCCGTCCCGCTGCTCTACATCCTGATCATGGGGTTTTGCTCCACTGACCAGTACTACAATGTGGTCTACAGCTTTACGCTCGACAACTTTGCCGCGATGCTCGACGTCGAGTACCTCAAGATCTATGGGCAGTCGATTCTGATCGCCGCCGTCTCGACGGCCGTGTGCCTGGTTTTGGCCTATCCGTTCAGTTATCTGATCAGTCGCACGTTCAAGAGCAAGAAGACCCTGCTCTATATGATGATCATCATCCCGTTTTGGACCAATTCGCTCGTGCGCATCTACGGCTGGCGCACCTTTCTTTCTGCCACGGGCCAGCTCAACAGCTTTTTGATGGCGATCGGCCTGACCGGTGAGCCCATTCAGTTCCTGTACAACCAGGCGTGCACTATCTTTGGCATGGCCTATGACATGTTTCCGTTCATGGTGCTGCCGCTCTACGCCGCTATCGAGAAACTCGACGAAGCACAGATCGAGGCGAGCTTCGACTTGGGCGCCAACATGATCACCACGCTCTTCAAGGTCGTGATTCCGCAGACCATGAGCGGCATCTTCTCGGGTTGCATCATGGTGTTCATCCCCAGCCTGGGCGCGTTCTATATCTCGGACATCCTGGGCGGCGGCAACGCCGATGTCATCGGCAACCTCATCCAGCGTCAGTTCCAGTCCGCCAACGACTGGCCCCTGGGCGCGGCGCTCTCGATCCTGCTTATCGTCATCACGCTGGCACTGGTCAAGATCTACCAGAAGGCCGGCGGCGACATGGAAAGCCTGGGGGTGTAGACCATGGCTGTCAAACGTGAGACCAAACGCAAGCTGAGCCGCGGGGCCGGCATCGTCTTCTGCACGCTTATCTATGCCGTTCTGTTTCTGCCCATCGTGATCGTGGTCGCCAACTCGTTCAACGGCAACACGCAAAAGCCCTATCTGTCCTGGGGTGGCTTTAGCCTGCGCTGGTATGTGCATCTGTTCCAGAACGGTCCGCTGCTGGCGAGCTTCGGCAACACCATGATCCTGGCGATCACCACCACCGTGCTTGCGACTGCTCTGGGCACGCTCGGAGCCGTTGGGCTTTACCGTTACAAGTTTCCGGGACGCAACCTCATCGATAGCCTGCTCTATATCCCGGTCGTCATCCCCGAGATCGTCATGGGCATCTCCCTTTTGCTCGTCTACGTCAAGGTGGGCGTTCCTCGCGGCATGGTGGGCCTGATCATCGCGCACGTGACCTTCTGCGTGAGCTTTGTGATCTTCAACGTGCGCGCCCGCTTGGACGGTTACGACCCCTCGCTCGAGGAGGCGTCCATGGACCTGGGCGCCAACCGCCTGGTGACGTTTTTCAAGGTGACGCTGCCCATGCTGGCGCCGGGCATCGCCGGCGGCGCGCTGCTGTCCTTCACGCTTTCGATCGACGACGTGGTCGTGTCCTACTTTGTCTACGGTCAGGATCTGACCTTTCCGCTCAAGGTCATGCAGTCCATCAAGGGCGGTGTGGTGCCCGACGTCAACGCACTCTCGACGCTCATCTTGCTGGGTACCGTTGCCGTTGTGGTCATCACCCAGAGCGGTATCGTGTCGCGCCTGCGCGAGAAGCGCGCCGCGGCAAAGCTCAGTCAGGAAAGGGGGCGTTAGACGATGGCCGATTTCGACGTGATGGAGGCATTCCATTGTCAGCGGATCTCGCGCCGGCAGTTCCTGCGCGCGGCGTTGGGTTTGGCGGGCGCGGGCCTTATGACGGGTGCCGCCGGAGGCCTTACGGGTTGTGGCAAGTCCGATAGCCCCGATGAGCTCAACATCTTCATCTGGACCGAATACGTGCCTGATTCGGTGCTCGAGGGCTTCGAGAAGGAGACGGGCATCCATATCAACCAGTACCTGTACAGCTCCAACGAGGACATGCTCGCCAAGGTGCGCACCGAGAACGAGGGCACCTACGATATCCTGCAGCCGACCGACTACATGGTCAAAAGTCTGATAGCGCAGGATCTGCTCGAGCCGCTCGACCTCAAGAAGCTCACCAACAAGGGCAATATCGGTACGCAGTACATGGATCAGAGCTTCGATCCCCAGAACAAGTACTCGATTCCGTTCATGGGCAGTTGCACGGCCATCGCCTACAACCAAGACGAGGTCGAGGCACCGACGAGCTTTGCCGATATGCTCGACGAGAAGTTTCGCGGCAAGATCGTGACGCTCAACGACTTTCGCGAGGTGCTCGCCGTCGCCGGCATGACGGTGGGGCTCACCGGCAACGAGGAAGATGACGAGAGCATCGCCAAGATCGCCGAGCAGGCCGCAAAATTCAAGCCGAACTTCAAGCTCTACGACTCGGACAGCCCGCGCAACGCGCTTGTCTCGGGCGACTGCATCGCCGGTATCATCTGGACGGCCGAGATCGCGCTCGCGCAGCGCGACAACCCTGCGATCCAGGTGGCGTTTCCCTCGGAGGGTTGCGGCATCGGCACGGATAACTGGTGCATTCCCAAGGGCGCCAAGCACTACGACAACGCCCTCGCCTTCATCAATTACATGCTGCGGCCCGAGGTGGCCAAGGTGGTATCGGAGGACTATCCGTACGTGCAGCCCAACACCGCGGCCATCAAGCTGCTCGACGAGGATTTTCAGAACAACCCGGTCGAGAACGTACCGTCCGACGTGTTCGAGCATGGTCGGCGCACCGAGGCGTTGCCGCCCAAGGTGCTGCGCAAATACGACAAGATCTGGACCAACCTTAAGGGGTAGAGAATAATGAGTGAAGCAACCGAAGTCGATTTTAGGTTTTTGTCCGAGCCGGATATCATCAAGGCCGGTGCCCTCGACATGCCGCACTGCATCGACGTCATGGAGGACCAGTTCAAGCTGCTGAGCGCCGGCGACTACCGCATGAGCGGCAAGAACAAGAACAGCCACGGTGCCTACCTGGACTTTCCCGAGACGTCGCCGTTTCCCAACATGCCCGTGGCCGGACCTGATCGCCGTTTCATGGCCATGTGCTCCTACCTGGGCGGCAGCTACAACATGTGCGGCCTCAAGTGGTACGGATCCAATATCGATAACCGCAAGCGCGGGCTTCCCCGCTCGATCCTCACGCTTATGCTCAACGATCCGGATACGGGCGCGCCGCTCGCGTTGATGTCGGCGAACCTCATCAGCAGCTACCGTACCGCCGCGGTGCCCGCCGTGGGCGTGCGCTACCTGGCCCGAAAGGACGTGCGTACCGTCGGCATCATCGGGCCGGGCGTGATGAACAAGACCACGCTGCGCTCGTTTTTGATGGAGCGACCCGGCATCGAGGCCGTCAAGGTCAAGGGCCGTGGCCGTCGCTCGCTCGAGAGCTACGTGGACTACGTGCACGAGAACTTTCCTCAGATCAAGAGCGTCGAGATCGTCGAGACCGAGGAGGAGGCCATTCGCGGCTGCGATCTGGTGAGTATCGCCACCAACGAGAACGGCGGCATCGAGACCTATCCGCGTGTCAAGCGCGAATGGGTCAAGCCCGGAGCCCTCATCTGTGCGCCGAGCGACCTGTATGCCGACCGCGAGCCGTTTATCGAGGGTGAGTGGAAGTGCGTGACCGACCTCTATCCGATGTACGAGGATTGGCGCGACGAGATCGGCCGCTTCGACGTATGCGGTACGCTCGGCAACGAGTGGGTCGACATGGTGGACTACGGGATGCTTCCGCGCGAACGCGTCGTCGACCTGGGCGATATCGTGCGCGGAATCGACCCCGGCCGCCAGAGCGAGGACGATATCTACTTCTTCAGCATCGGTGGTATCAATACCGAGGATGTGAGCTGGGGTACCGTGCTCTACCGCAAGGCCCGCGAGATGGGGCTGGGCCAGGTGCTCACGTTGTGGGACGAGCCCGCGCTGGCATAGCATCGCCGCCACCGTTACCGCCACCGGCTAGATAAAAACTGCCGCCGAGCGCCATCTCGGCATGTCTGAGACCTGCACAGATTGGGCGAGAAATCCCTTGCTATCTGTGCGGATCTCAGACTTTTTGAGGGGATTGCGAGTCTTTTGTCTGAGATTTGCACCGTTTTGCCGAGCCTGCTCTCGAAATCTGTGCAGATCTCAGATATTTAGCCAGAAGGGTTTTGTTACCACCCCGTGTCCAATGTTTCCCTTTGAATGGAAACGGGGTGGAAACCACGCGTTAACAGGGCAAACCGTAGGATAGGCGCTGTTGGTACACAGTCTTTGAGAGGGGTTTGGTGGTGCCATGTCCAGGATTGTCGAACATCCCATCCTCGGTGCGCCCGAGAAGGGCCGCCGGGTCGTCTTTACCTACGACGGTGTGGAGATGGAGGGGTACGAGGGAGAGCCGATCGCCATGGCTCTCAAGGCCGCCGGCGTCGAGGTGCATCGTTTTACTGCCAAGCGCCATGAACCGCGCGGGATCTTCTGCGCCATCGGCCGCTGCACGGACTGCGTCATGGTCGTAGACGGCAAGCCCAACGTGCGCACTTGCATGACGCCGCTGGCCGCCGGCATGGACGTGCGCACGCAAGACGGCGTCGAGCCGCTCGCGCTCGACGACCCACGTGCCGACCGTCTGGTGGTCGAAGCACTCGAGAGCCCCGCTCGTGTGAAGGGGGATGAGTAGGATGGAACGTCATGATCTGGTGGTCGTCGGTGCCGGCCCGAGCGGACTTTCCGCCGCGATCGAGGCCGCCCGCCGCGGGCTTGACGTGGTGGTCTTCGACGAGAACGCGCGACCTGGCGGTCAGCTCTTCAAGCAGATCCACAAGTTCTTCGGGTCCAAGGAGCACCGGGCGAAGGTGCGCGGCTTCAGGATCGGCCAGGAGCTTTTGGCCGAGGCCGATGCCGCAGGCGTCAACGTGGTGCTCGACGCCACGGTCATCGGCCTGTACGAGGGCCGCGAGGTCGTCGTGCGCGTGGGTGATACCGTGCGTCATGTGAAGGGAGATGCGGTGCTCGTGGCCACGGGCGCGGCCGAGAACGCCCTCAACTTCAAGGGCTGGACACTGCCCGGCGTGATCGGGGCCGGTGCCGCACAGACCATGATGAATCTCCATGGCGTCAAGCCGGGCGAGCGCGTGCTCATGGTGGGCTCGGGCAATGTGGGGCTCGTCGTGTCGTTCCAGCTGCTGCAAGCGGGCTGCGATGTGGTCGCCCTGGTGGATGCCGCACCGCGCGTGGGCGGTTACGGCGTGCATGCGGCCAAGGTCGCGCGCTGCGGTGTGCCGTTCTACCTGTCCCACACCGTGGTCGAAGCCGAGGGCGCCGACCGCGTGACCGGCGTGACCATCGGCGAGGTCGACAGCCATTGGCAGGTGATTCCCGGTACCGAGAAGCACTTCGACGTTGATACCATCTGCGTGGCCGTGGGCCTGTCGCCCATGAGCCAGCTGCTGTCGATGGCGGGCTGCGAGATGGTCGACGATCCCAAGCGCGGCGGCTACGTGCCGGTCTGCGACGAGCGCGGCGCCACGAGCGTGCCGGGCGTGTATGTCTCGGGCGATGTCGCCGGCATCGAGGAGGCATCCTCGGCCATGATCGAAGGGCGCATCTCGGGTGTCGCGATCGCCGAGTACCTGGGCTATGCCGAGCCTGCGGAGTCGTCGGCCGCCGAGGAAGAGCTCGAGGCATCGCTCGACACCCTGCGCCAGGGCATGTTCGCGCCCAAGAACCGCGGTAAGAAGATCGAGCTCACCGAGGAAGGGTGCCCGGTCTCGCAGCATCTGCTGCGTCACGGCTACCTGGCAGACGATGAGCTCGACAGCTATCCGGGCGTCACGCATGCGTCGGGCGTGCATCCCGTGATCGAGTGCACGCAGAACATCCCGTGCAACCCCTGTCAAGATGCCTGCAAGAAGGGCTGCATCTCGATCGGCGAGCACATAACGTCGCTGCCCCTTGTGGTCGAGGGCTCGCATTGCGTGAACTGCGGCATGTGCGTGGCGAGCTGTCCGGGGCAGTCGATCTTTTTGGTCGACGAGGATTGCGGCGACGGCACGGCTACGATCACGTTGCCCTACGAGTTCTACCCGCTGCCCGAGACCGGCGACACGGGCATGGCCCTGAGCCGTTCGGGCGAGCCGGTGTGCACGGCCGAGGTCGTGAGCGTCAAGAGCATCAAGGCTTTCGATAAGACCGCGCTGCTCACCATGCGCGTGCCCAAGGAGTTCGCCATGATTGCCCGCATGTTCAAACCCGCCTGCGATGTCGAGGAGGTGGCCTGCCATGAGTGAGGCCGTGAGCTTTTACAAGGAGCCGGGCGAGCCGCTTGACCGCTCCGCGATCGATTTGGGACCTTATGTGCCCGCGCCCGATGACGACATGCTCGTCTGCCGCTGCGAGGAGGTGACCAAGGGCGAGATCCGTCGTGCCATCCACGAAGGGATGTACACGATGACCGAGGTGCGTCGCTTCCTGCGCCAGGGCATGGGCCTTTGCCAGGGCCAGACCTGCACCAAGCTCGTCCGACGCATCATGGCCGCCGAGCTGGCGGGAACGCCCGCTGTCGCGCTGCTCGAGCCCGAGACCTCGCGTGCGCCCATGCGGCCCATCGAGATGAGCGTGCTCGGAGACGGCGAAGAGGGGAGAGACTAGCCATGGCTGCCACCTATGCAGATATCACCGACGCCGCCTGCGACGTCGTCATCATCGGCGCGGGCGTGATCGGATGCGCCGCCGCCTACAACCTGGCCAAGAAGGGCCGCAACGTCACGGTGCTCGACCGTGAGCCCAACGTGGGCGAGGGCGCGAGTTCGCGCAACGGCGGCGGTGTGCGCCAGAGCGGTCGCGATGCCCGCGAGCTGCCGCTTGCCATGTATGCGGTCGAGAATATCTGGCCCGGTCTTTCCGACGAGCTCGGCGCCGATGTCGAGTACGTCAAGCGCGGCAACCTGCGTCTGGGCAAGACCGAGGATCATCTCAAGACCCTGCGCAAGCTTGCGAGCATGTCGCAGGGGCTGGGCCTCGACATGAAGATGATCGGCCCCGAGGAGGTGCGCGAGATCAACCCGTACCTGTCCGATCAGGTGATCGGCGCCTCGTGGTGCCCCACGGACGGTCATGCCAACCCCATGCGCACCACGCTCGCATATTACCGCGCGGCCAAGGCCCTCGGCGTGCGCTTCGTGACGGGTGTCGAGGTCAAGCGCCTGCGCAAGGTGCGCGGGCGCGTGGCAGCCGTGGAGTGCAACATCGGTACCTTCGCTGCCAACGATGTGCTGCTGGCGGCGGGCCTGGGCAGCCGCGGTATCGCCGAGAGCGTCGGCATCGACATCCCCATGACCGGATCACTTATCGAGTGCCTGGTGACCGAGGCCGAGCCGCATATGTTCGACCAGATGCTTGGTGTGGCGACCGGCGACTTCTATGGACATCAGACGGCGCACGGTTCGTTCGTCTTCGGCGGCAGCTCGGGGCTCGAGGAGTCCAACGGCGCCTTTGGCGGGCGTCCCACGGCGAGCATCACGGCGCCCGCGGAGTGCCGCGCCATCATGGGCTATATCCCGCGGCTGGCCGACGCCAAGATCGTGCGCACCTGGGCCGGCTGGGAGGACGAGAGCGCCGACGGCGTGCCCGTCATCTCCAAGATCGACGAGGTTCCGGGCCTGACCATCGCCTGTGCCTTCACCGGGCACGGTTTTGGCATCTCGCCCATCGTCGGCGTGCTGCTGGCCGAGCTCGTGTGTGACGAGCCCACGACGCTCGACGTCTCGGCCTTCAGATACGACCGCTTCAAGGCCTGGCTGTAGCGAAGATCGGCCCTCGTCCAGGCTCCTGGAGCGCGGACGCGGGCCTGCCTGTGTCCCGCGGCGGGCGCGTGATGCCCGCCGCGGGATCTGTTTTCGAGAAGACGGGGGAGGGGTCCCATGGATGACTTCGAGTATTCGCTGCCGACGCATCTCGTGTTCGGTCATGATGCCGAGGGACGGGTCGGGGAGTTGGTCGCGGCCCACGGAGGCTCGCGTGTGTTGGTGCTTTACGGCGGCGGCTCATGCGTGCGCTCCGGTCTTTTGGACCGTGTATGCGCTGCGCTCGAAGATGCGGGCGTGGTCCATGCCGAGCTCGGCGGTGTTGCGCCCAACCCGCTCTCCGACCTGGTCTACCGGGGAATCGAGGCGGTGCGTGCCGATAAGCTCGACTTCGTGCTGGCGATCGGCGGCGGCAGCGTCATCGATACCGCCAAGGCCGTGGCGCTCGGCGCACCTTACGAGGGCGATTTCTGGGATTTCTACGGCGGGGATGCCGAGCCCGAGCGGGCGCTGCCCGTGGGCGTCGTGCTCACCATGGCCGCCTCCGGCTCCGAGGCCTCGCCCGACTCGGTGATCACGCAGGCGGGCACCATGCTCAAACGCGAGACGTCCTCGCGGGTTCTGCTGCCGGCCTTCAGCGTGCTCGATCCCGCGCTTACCGAGACGCTTCCGGCCTACCAGACCGCCTGCGGTATCGTCGACATGTATTCGCACGTGCTCGAGCGCTATTTCACGCGCACGGAGGCCACGGGTGTCACGGACCGTATGATCGAGGGGCTTATGCTCGCGATTATCGACGAGGCGCCGCGTGTGATGGCCGACCCCAAGAGCTACGATGCCCGTGCGAACCTCATGTGGGCCGCCACGATGGCGCACTGCGACGTGGCGGGTGTGGGCCGCACGCAGGATTGGGCGAGCCACGATATCGAGTACGCGCTCTCGTCGCGCTACGGTGTGGCGCACGGAGCGGGCCTCGCCATCGTGATGCCGGCGGTGGAGCGCTACTATCTCGACCGTGTTCCGGCTTCTGTCCCGCGTCTGGCCCAGCTTGCGCGGCGCGTGTGGGGTGTCGAGGTACTCGATGGCTACACGGCGGCGGCGCTCGGCATCGAGCGCCAGTGCGACTTCTTCGCCTCGTTGGGGATGCCGGCGACGCTCGCCGATATCGGCGGCGGCGCGGGGGACATCGCGGCGCTGGCCCACGAGACCTGCTGGGCCGGCGGGCGCCGCGGGCGCGTGGGCGGTTACGCCCCCTTCGACGAGCGGCCTGTGACCGAGGTCTTCCGTCTCATGCTGCCCCAGACGCACCCACTCCCAGACGTCGTGTGCCGCTCGCGGAATACGTCCTTGACATGAGCTAGAATAAGCACCGTCTGATTGTTCGGGCGCGCAGGGAGGTGCGCGCCCGCATGCTGAGGAGGACTTTATGGCAACTGTTGCCGCACCCATCGACGCCACGTCGACCGCCGCCTGGAAGGCGCTCGAGGCCCATCAGGAGAAGCTCGAGGCCGAGGGCATCGACCTCAAGGCCTGGTTCGCCGCCGATCCGGAGCGCGTCAAGAAGCTCAGCTTCGACGCCGGCGATCTGCATTTCGACCTGTCCAAGAACCTGGTGACCGACGAGACCGTCAAGCTGCTTTGCGACCTGGCCCGCGAGGTCAAGCTCGAGGAGCGCCGCGATGCCATGTTCTCCGGCGAGCACATCAACACCACCGAGGACCGCGCTGTGCTCCACACCGCGCTGCGCCGCCCGGCCGAGCAGAAGGGCCAGCTCATCGTCGACGGCCAGGATGTCGTCGCCGACGTGCACGAGGTCCTCGACCGCATGTACGCCTTTGCCGAGCGCGTGCGTTCCGGCGAGTGGAAGGGCGTCACGGGCAAGAAGATCGAGCACCTGGTGTCCATCGGCATCGGCGGCTCCGACCTGGGCCCGGTCATGGCCTATGAGGCCCTGCGCCCCTATGCCGATTGCGGTATCGACTGCCGCTACATCTCCAATATCGACCCCAACGACCAGGCGGAGAAGCTCCGCGGCCTCGATCCCGAGACCACGCTCGTGATCATCGTCTCCAAGACGTTCACCACGCTCGAGACCCTCACCAATGCGCGCGAGGTCAAAGCTTGGATGCTCGAGCAGCTCAAGGCCCAGGGCGCCATCGACGGCTCCGACGAGCAGAACGCCGAGGCCGTGGCCAAGCACTTCGTCGCCGTCTCGACCGCACTCGACAAGGTCGAGGCCTTCGGCATCGATCCCAAGAACGCCTTCGGCTTCTGGAACTGGGTCGGCGGCCGTTATTCCGTCGATTCCGCCGTGGGCCTGTCGCTCATCGTGGTGCTCGGGCCCAAGCGCTTCGAGTGCTTCCTTAAGGGCTTCCATGCCATCGACGAGTACTTCTGCAACACGCCGCTCGAGAAGAACGTCGTCGCCCTCATGGGCCTCATCAACGTCTGGTACGTCAACTTCTTCGGTTCCAAGAGCCATGCCGTGCTGCCGTACAACCAGTACCTGCACCGCTTCCCGGCCTACCTGCAGCAGCTCACCATGGAGTCCAACGGCAAGCATGTCCGCTGGGACGGCACGCCGGTCACCTGCGACACCGGCGAGATCTTCTGGGGCGAGCCCGGCACCAACGGCCAGCACGCCTTCTATCAGCTACTTCACCAGGGCACCGTCGTCGTGCCGGCCGATTTCATCGCCTTCGCCAACACCGCCAACCCGGCCAAGGACGGTGACCAGGACGTGCACGAGCTCTTCCTGGGCAACTTCCTCGCCCAGACCAAGGCGCTCGCCTTCGGCAAGACGGCCGACGAGGTGCGCGCCGAGGGCACGCCCGAGCAGATCGTCCCGGCCCGTTGCTTCGAGGGCAACCGTCCGACGACCTCGATCTTCGGCGACACGCTGACCCCGTTCGCGCTCGGTGAGCTCATCGCGCTCTACGAGCACATCGTCTTCACGGAGGGCACGGTCTGGGGCATCGACTCCTTCGACCAGTGGGGCGTCGAGCTCGGC